>Ga0209377_1000469_pt1 | contig 27018 bp, 25 predicted proteins | sample GraSoiAngelo_141_FD_185898 | JGI IMG/M metagenome (GOLD analysis project Ga0209377, IMG submission 185898) | Grasslands soil microbial communities from the Angelo Coastal Reserve, California, USA - 14_0929_12_40cm (SPAdes) (version 2) | ecosystem: Environmental > Terrestrial > Soil > Grasslands ...
CCAACTTCGCACCCGGACCCTGAATGCCGTCCAAGCCGAGCAATTCGCTCGAGAGTTTTCCCAATCCGAGCCCACGCCGCGACTATTTGATCCGGATGCAGATCCCGGAGTTCACTTGCTTGTGCCCGCGCACCGGGCAGCCGGACTTCGCTACGCTGTTCCTCGACTATGTCCCGGACCGAAAATGCGTGGAATTGAAGAGCCTGAAACTCTATATCTGGTCCTTCAGGAACGCGGGGGTGTTCCACGAGGCCGTCACCAACCGCATTTGTGATGACCTCGTGAAGCTGCTCTCGCCGCGGTACCTCCGGCTTATCGCGCGGTTCTACGTTCGCGGCGGGATTTTCACCAGCGTAGTTGCCGAGCATCGCAAGAAGGGCTGGAAACCCGGCACCGGCTTGGAGTTTGCGACTATCGACGAGCAGAAGAGCACGCGCTGAGGGCTGGCAACGTGAATCCACGACTGCGATCTCTGCAGCCTTACCCCTTCGAGAAACTGCGCGGCCTGTTCGAGGGCGTGAAGCCGAACCCGAGGCTAGCGCACATCAGCCTTGGGATCGGCGAACCTCAACACCCGACGCCGGACCTGATCAAGCGCGCATTGTCGGGGAGCCTCGCGAAGCTCGCCTCCTACCCTCCAACGGCGGGCGGCGATCCGCTGCGCCAGGCGATCGCCGATTGGCTGGTACTACGTTACGGCCTGCGTTCGATCGACTCGAAGACCGAGGTGCTGCCGGTCAACGGCTCGCGCGAAGCCTTGTTCGCCCTTGCGCAGGCCGTCGTCGATCCGGAACGCCACGATGCCGTGGTGGTCTGCCCCAATCCCTTCTATCAGATTTACGAGGGCGCGGCGCTGCTCGCCGGAGCGCGCCCGCACTACGTCAACACTCTATCGGAGCAGGGGTTTGCGGCTGATTACGATTCAATACCTGAGGCCCTCTGGCGCCGCACGCAGTTGCTCTACGTCTGTTCGCCGGGCAATCCGACCGGAAAGGTGCTCGGCCTTTCCGAGTGGAAGGAGATTTTCGCGCTTACCGATCGCTATGGATTCGTCATTGCGTCGGACGAGTGCTATTCGGAAATCTATTTCGACGAAGCCGCACCGCCGCTGGGGGCTCTTCAGGCCGCCGCGCAGCTAGGTCGTGGATTCGAGCGATTGGTGATGTTCTCCAGCCTGTCCAAGCGCTCTAACGTTCCGGGCATGCGCTCGGGCTTTGTCGCCGGCGACGCCGCTATCCTCAGGGCATTCCTGCTCTACCGCACCTACCATGGCGGGGCCATGAGCCCGGCGGTGCAAGACGCCAGCACCACCGCTTGGCGCGACGAAGCCCATGTGCGCGAAAACCGCAGAAAATACGCGGAGAAATTCGCCCGCGTCATTCCGATGCTCCAGACCGCCCTCCGGGTCGAGCGTCCAGAAGCGGGCTTTTACCTGTGGGTCCCCACGCCTATACCCGACACCGAATTCGCGCGGAGGCTCTACGCGGAGCAGAACGTCACCGTCCTTCCGGGAAGTTTCCTCGCGCGCGACTCGGACGGCGTCAATCCCGGGGCAAACTTCGTCAGGATGGCGCTCGTTGCGGAAATCGGTGAATGCCTCGAAGCGGGTCGCCGTATCGTAGAATTCACCAGGAAACTATGAGTTCGCCCGCGAACCAGAAGCTCCAGAGTGCCGTCGAGAAGGCCTGGGAGGATCGCGCGCACCTCTCGCCGGGCTCCGCCCCGTCAAAGATCCGCAAGTCCGTCGCGCTGGTCCTCGATGAGCTCGACCGGGGCGGGCTGCGAGTCGCGGAAAAGCTCGACGGCGCGTGGCGGACGCACCAATGGATCAAGAAGGCCGTGCTGCTGTCGTTCCGCCTGGAGGACAACCGGCCGATTCGCGCCGGAGCTCTGCGGTTCTACGACAAGGTCGCAAGCAAGTTCGAACGCTACGACGGCGCGCGTTTCAGGCGAGGCGGATTCCGAGTCGTGCCTCCCGCCGCGGTGCGCCATGGGGCCTACATCGCAAAAAACGTCGTGCTCATGCCTTCCTTCGTGAATGTAGGGGCCTACGTGGACGAAGGCACGATGGTCGATACCTGGGCCACGGTCGGCTCGTGCGCCCAGATCGGCAAGAACGTGCACCTTTCGGGGGGCGTGGGCATCGGCGGGGTCCTCGAGCCCTTGCAGGCGAACCCCACCATCGTCGAGGACAACTGCTTCGTGGGCGCGCGCTCGGAAATCGTCGAAGGCGTGATCGTCGAGGAGAACGCGGTCATCTCGATGGGCGTATTCATCGGAGCGAGCACCCGGATTCTCGACCGGGCCAGCGGAAGAATTCTCTACGGGCGGATTCCGGCCGGGTCGGTGGTCGTGCCCGGCACCCTGCCCTCCGCTGACGGCAAATACGGCCTATACTGTGCGGTGATCGTCAAGCAGGTCGACGCCAAGACTCGCGCGAAGACCAGCATCAACGAACTGTTGCGCGGCGAGTAGCGACCGGCCGCGCCTCAAGGGGATGCCGATGTCCGCGATGAAGCGACTGTTCCAGCTGATGGCCGAGAAGAAGGCTTCCGACATCTTCCTGTCGGTGGGCTCCCCCATCAATATCAAGATCAACGGCGTCGCGATGCCGATCAACCAGCAAGCCATGGATGGCAACACGGTCCGGGGCCTGCTCTATGAAGTGATCGAAGACAAGCAGAGGAAGGAATACGAAAATACCCTCGAACTGAACACCGCTTACACTTTACAGGGTGTCGGTAGCTTTCGAATCAGCGCCTTTCGCCAGAAAGGCTCCCCCGCCGTGGTGGTGCGCTACATTCCCAACACGATCCCGCCGCTCGACTCGCTCGGCCTGCCGCCCGTGCTCAAGGACATCATCCTGGAGAAGCGGGGCCTGATCCTGATGGTGGGCGCGACCGGATCGGGAAAGTCGACGACGCTTGCGGCCATGCTCGACTATCGCAACGAGCAGCGAACCGGACATATTTTTACACTCGAAGACCCGGTCGAGTTCATTTTCCAGAACAAGAAGTCGATCGTGAACCAGCGCGAGGTCGGGACCGATACGCTGGACATGAGGGTGGGATTGAAGAACGCCCTGCGCCAGGCTCCCGATTGCATCCTCATCGGCGAGGTGCGCGACAGGGAGACCATGACCACGGCGATCCAGTACGCCCAGTCCGGGCATCTGTGCCTCACGACGCTGCACGCCAACAACAGCTACCACGCGATGAACCGAATCATCAGCTTCTACACGCTGGAGACGCGTGCCGCGCTGCTGCAGGACCTCTCGGCGACGCTCAAGTGCGTCATATCGCAGCGCCTCGTCAAGAACGTCAGGGGAACGCGTTCCGCTGCGGTGGAGGTCATGCTGAACAGCCGCTACATGGCTGAATTGATCGAAAAAGGCGAGATCAACGAGATGAAAGAGGCGATGGAGAAGGCGCTGACCCCCGGCTCGCAGACCTTCGAGCAATCGCTCTTCAAGATGATTGGGGACGGCCTCATCACCCAGGACGAGGGGCTGGCCAACTCTGACTCCGCAAACAATCTCCTTTGGCTCATCAACAACACGGCGGCAGGCGCCGATTTTGCAGCAGGCAAGGAGCGAAGCCCGGAGGCTAGACCATCCTCGCTCCGCGGCAGCGCGCCGTTCAGCGAGTTCAAGCTTGACACCAACGAGACGGAGCGCGCATAGCATTGATGCCGGTCGTCAGGACCCACCCCGTTTCCTTCCGCCGGGCCAATTCCACCGAAGAGCATCATGCCGGCCGTTGAACCGGCCCCGACGCTCCGTCTTGCCCGCGAGTTGATCTCGCGCCGCTCGGTCACTCCCGAAGACGGCGGCTGCCAGAAATTGCTCGCCGAACGCCTTGCGCGCCTCGGATTTGCGATCGAACCGGTCCGGCGCGGCGAGGTGACCAACCTCTGGGCACGACTCGGCGAAGCCCGTCCCCTCCTCTGTTTCCTCGGGCACACGGACGTCGTGCCCACCGGTCCGATCGAGAAGTGGCACAGCAATCCCTTCGTGCCCACCGAGCGCGATGGAAGGCTCTTCGGGCGCGGAGCGGCGGATATGAAAACCTCGATCGCCGCTTTCGTCGTGGCGGTCGAGGGCTTCCTGGCCAGGCATCCCTCGCCTCGGGGTTCGATAGCGCTGCTCATCACTTCCGACGAGGAAGGTCCCGCCGTGGACGGGACTTCGAAAGTGGTCGAGCTGCTGAAGGGCCGGGGCGAACGCATCGACTATTGTCTCGTCGGCGAGCCGACATGCGTTTCCAGGCTGGGCGACACCATCAAGAACGGCCGGCGCGGCTCGCTTTCCGGCACGTTGCGGGTGAGGGGCGTTCAGGGGCACGTAGCCTATCCGCATCTTGCGAAGAATCCCGTCCATCTCGCGGTGCCGGCGCTCACCGAGCTCGCTGCAACCGAGTGGGACCGGGGCAACGAATACTTTCCTCCCACGACCTGGCAGATTTCGAACATCCATGGCGGAACCGGAGCGACCAACGTCACTCCGGGCGAGGTGGAAATCCTGTTCAACTTCCGCTTTTCTACGGCGAGCTCGCCCGAAGGACTGAAAGCACGTGTCGGTTCGATACTCGATCGCCATGGGCTCGATTACGAGCTTGACTGGTCCGTTTCCGGGACGCCTTATCTCACGCCTCGCGGCAAGCTGGTCGAGACCCTGAGCGCCGCAATCCGGGACGTCACCGGCGCCACTCCGGAGATCAGCACCACGGGCGGCACGTCCGACGGCCGCTTCGTCGCCGAACTCTGCCCCGAGGTGGTCGAGTTCGGCCCCGTGAACGCCTCGATCCACAAACTCGACGAGCACGTGGATCTGAGCGCGATCGAATCGTTGCGTGAAATCTATCAGAGCCTCCTCGGGCGGCTTCTCGCATCCTGACGCGTTCAAGGTCTTCCACCCGCACCCACGCAGCACCTTCGGCGGCGCTGCGCGATTGGCTGCGCTACGCGGAACGGCGCTTCCGGGCCGGCCGCCTCCGGTTCGGCCACGGAACGCAGAACGCGCGAGACGAAGCGGCGTGGCTGCACGCGAGCGTGCTGCGCTTGCCTTACGATGAGCTTGCACTATCCCTCGGCTACGAGCTATCGGCGCAGGAACGCCGAAGCGCCTCGCGGCTGATCGAGGAGCGTGTCCGTACTCGCCGTCCACTCGCCTATCTCATCAAGGAAGCATGGCTGGGAGATCATCGGTTCTATGTGGACGAGCGCGTCGTCGTGCCGCGCTCCTTCATCGCCGAGCTGCTTCGAGATCGGCTCTCACCGTGGCTCGCGCGCCCGTGGGAGCTGCGCCGGGCGCTCGACCTGTGCACCGGGTCGGGCTGCCTCGCGATACTGCTCGCGCTGGCATTCCCGCGCGCTATCGTGGACGCCGCCGATATATCGCGCCCTGCGCTCTCCGTCGCGCGGCGGAATTTGCGGGCCTACCGCCTCCGCGATCGCGTGAAACTCGTGCGGGGCGACTTGTTCGCCGGCCTGGAACCAGCACGATACGATCTGATCGTCGCCAATCCGCCCTACGTCGGAACCGCAGCAATGCGGCGCCTCCCGCTCGAATACCGGCGGGAGCCGCGGCGTGCCCTCGACGGAGGACGGGACGGCTTGGAATTCGTGCGCAGGATTCTGCTGGCTGCACGGGATTTTCTGCGCCCTGGCGGATCGCTCGTCGTGGAAATCGGGCACAATCGCGGTCGGCTCGAACGGGCGTTTCCGCGGCTTCCGTTCATCTGGCCGGAGACAAGCGCCGGATACGACTGCGTCTTTCTCCTGAGCCGCGAAGATCTGCCCGGACCGGCCTTAGAATGACCGCCGGGGCGTCCACGCCGATTGACAGCCCGGCCCGCCGACTGAGGAAGAATGCCCATGAACGATCCCGCTCCCATCAAGATCTGGAACGAATACGATCGCCCGCACCGAGACTTGCGAGAATTTCTTTCCCGCGTCGAACGCGCGGGCGAGCTTCTCAGGATCCCCGGCGCTCACTGGAATCTAGAGATGGGCACCCTCGCCGAGTCCGTGAACGAGCGGCCCGACGCCCCGGCGGTGCTGTTCGAGGATGTGCCGGACTACCCGCGGGGCTTTCGCGTGCTGTCCGGATCGACCAATTCGATGCGCCGCCTCGCGATCACGCTCGGCTTTCCGGTCCCGATGCACCCTTTGGATGTGGTGCGCGCCTATCGTGACCGCATGAAAACCCACCGCCCCATCCCGCCGCGCGTCGTGCGGGACGGTCCGATTCTCGAGAATATTCTCCGCGAAGAGAAACTCGACGTTCTCAAGTTTCCGGTGCCCTTCCTGCACGAGCTGGACGGCGGCCGCTACATCGGCACCGACGACATCGTAATCATGCGCGATCCCGAGGAAAACTGGGTCAACTGCGGCACGTATCGCGTGATGGTGCACGACGCGAAGCGCGTCGGCGTCTGGATGTCCCCCGGCAAGCACGGCCGCCAGATCCGCGAAAAGTATTTCAAGCAAGGAAACCCCTGCCCGGTCCTCGTGTCGTGCGGACACGATCCTTTGCTCTTTCTCGCCGGCGGGAACGAGCTGCGTTTCGGCCTCTCCGAATACGATTATGCGGGCGGACATCGCGGTGTGCCGTTCGAAGTGATCGAGAGCGAGCTCTACCACTTGCCCCTGCCCGCCCACGCGGAAATCGTCCTCGAAGGCGAGATGGTCCCTGGCGATGTCGCTCCCGAGGGACCGTTCGGCGAGTTCACCGGCTACTATGCCGGCGGAAGGAGCGAGCAGCCGGTGATCCGAGTACGGCGCATTTATCACCGCAACGACCCGATACTCACGATGGCCACGCCGATGCGCCCGCCGTCGGATTTCTCCTACAGCAAGTGCGTGATGAAGGCGGGGATGATCTGGGACGAAGTCGAGCGCGCCGGCGTCGGCGGTGTGAAGGGCGTGTGGTGCCACGAAGCGGGCGGCGCGCGCATGTTCAACGTGATCGCCATCAAGCAGGCCTACGCGGGCCATGCCAAGCAGGCCGCGCTGGCCGCGGCGAGTTGCCAATCGGGTTCCTATCTCGGCCGGTTCATCGTCGCCGTCGACGACGACATCGACCCGACGAATCTGTTCGACGTACTGTGGGCGATGTGCACGCGCTGCGATCCGGCGGAGGATATCGACATCATCCGAAAGATGTGGAGCGGCCCCCTCGACCCGCGCATTCCGCGCGGCACGACCTGGAATTCACGCGCAGTGATCGACGCATGCCGGCCGTTCGAGATGCTCAAGGACTTTCCCCCCGTAGCGCGTGCCAGCCCCGAGCTTCGCCGGACCACGGAAGCGAAGTTCCGCGACATCCTGTCAAAGCTCTAGGTACGCAGCCTTAAGAACCTCTACGGTATAATTCCGCCTGCTGATCGACGGTGGCCGTAGCTCAGCTGGTAGAGTCCCGGATTGTGATTCCGGTTGTCGTGGGTTCGAATCCCATCGGCCACCCCAGCCTGCCTGTTCCGCCCGCCACCTGCCACGCGGCCCGCTGAAAATTGGGCACCCTAGGCGGAAACTCTCCTATCGACGGCACCCTCCGTCCTGAGCAGGGCCGTGATGCTGCCGCGAGGCACGGGCTTGCTGAAGAGGTAGCCCTGCATCTCGTCGCAGCGCGCGAGGCGCAGGAAGTTCGCCTGATCTTCCGCGTCGACGCCCTCGGCGATGACTTTCAGCCTAAGGGCCCGCGCGAGCGAGATCATGGTCGAGACGAGCGTCATCGTATCGGGTTCCTTGAGCATCGTGATGATGAAGGACCGGTCGATCTTGAGCGACTGCACTGGGAGCTTCGCAAGGTAGCCGAGCGACGAATAGCCGGTGCCGAAGTCGTCGATCGAGACGTTCACCCCCAGCTCGCGCAGCGCGTCCAGCTTCTGGATGTTGGCCGCGATCTCCTCCATGAGCAGGCTCTCGGTAATCTCCAGGTCGAGCCCGTGCGGCGATGCTCCGCGCTTGATCGCGGCCTCGACGATGGCGACGAAATTCGGCCTGCGCAGCTGGATCGCCGAAACATTCACCGCGATGCGCGGGGCGACTATTCCCTGCTGCAGCCAGTGTGCGTGGTCGCGCACGGCCTGCTCCAGTGCCCAGCCCCCGACTTCGAGGATGAGACCCGTTTCCTCGAGCAGCGGGATGAACTCGAGCGGCTGCACCAGGCCGCGCTCGGGGCTCACCCACCGGATCAGCGCCTCGACGCCGATCACGCGCCGCGTGTCGGTTTCGACCTTGGGCTGATAGTGCAGGACGAACTCCTGTCTCTCGAGCGCCTGGCGCAGCTTGTTCTCCAGGGAGAGCCGCTCCGCAATCCGCTCCGTCAGCTGGTGCGTATAGAAAAGATAGCGCTCGTTCGTTTCCTTTGCCTTCTTGAGCGCGGCCTCCGCGTTCTTGAAGAGGGTCTCCGCGTCGGCTCCGTCGTTCGGGAACACCGAAAGCCCGACCTTGGCTGAGATTCGCAACTCGGCCTCGCCTACGCGGAACGGCGTGCCGAAGCACTGAGCGAGCCGCTGCTCGGTGAGCCGCGCGACATCGTCCTCGCGGTCGATGCGCGCGAGCACCACGGCAAAGCGGTCAGCCGCCACGCGGGCAAGCTCGCTCGGGTCCTTCACGTATTCGGAAATCCGGCGTGCGATCTGCTTGAGCAGCTCGTCGCCCGCCGGGCGGCCGAGCGAATCGTTGATGGTCTTGAACCGGTCCACGTCCACGAGCCCGAGGGCGAGCTTGTGCCCGGCGCCGCGCGCCGCGTCCACGAACCGCGCGAGGCGCTCGCGGAAGAGCGTCGCATTCGCGAGCCCGGTGAGCGGATCGTAGTAGGCAAGGTAGTTGAGGCGCTCGGCCTTCTCGATGTGCTCGAGCGCGAAAGCGATGTCGCCGGCGAGCTCGAGCAGCAACCGCATCTCGTCTTCGGCGCCGAAAAAACCGGGCGAGTCGGCATACAGGGCGAGCACCCCGGCCGGCTCTTCAGCCACAAGCAAGGGCAGCATGGCGAGCGAGCGAAAGCCCCGCTCGAGCGTCTCTTTTCGGAGCGTGACCCGCGGGTCCACGGTCATGTCGTCGACGATCATCGCCTTGCGCTCCTTGACCGCGCGCCCGGCAAGGCCGTACTCCCCGGCCGCTTTCTCGTCGAGCCCGAGCGGTATCATTGCGATGTAGTCCTCGCCGACTCCGTCCCAGGCCATGGGCTTCACCCGATTCGCTTTTGCGTCCACGAGGCCGAGCCATGCCAGCCGGAATCCCCCGGCGCGGACGACGATCCGGCAGGCTTCGCGAAGCAGCTCTTCGCGCTCACGTACGCGCACGATGGTCGAGTTGATTCCGCTCAGCACCGCGTAAATCCGGTTGAGGCGGGCGATGTGCCTTTGCTGCTCCTGGCGGGCGAGAAACTGCCCGATTTGGCTGCCGATCACGTGCATGGCACGCAGCAGCCGATCCTCCGGTTCCCGGACTTCGCGGCTGTTGAAGGCGAGCACGCCGATCGTCTTGCCTTCGGCATTCACGGGAAAAACGAACCCGCCGTGCAAACCCGCGTCGCGAGCGAGCCCAGCCTCTTCGATGCGGGGGTCGCGGGTGATGTCGGCGACCCAGAGAGGCTGTCCCAACTGCAACACCTGGCCTGCCGGGCCGACACCGGGGGCGTAATGGATGTCTTGCGATTTTTCGATGAACCGTTCGATGTCGGAGCTGGCGACGCTCCAGGCTTCGCTGAACCGCAGCGCCCCGCCCCTCTCGTCGGCGCGGAAGTACCGTCCGACGTCCCAGCCCTCGGACTCGCATATCGCGCGGATGATCGCCTTCAGGCCGACCGACGCGCTGTCGGCGCCAGCGATGTGCCGGACCACGGTGTGCTCGAGCGCAAGCAACTGCTCTTCGCGCCTGCGCTCCGCGCGGGCGGCAGCCTCGCTCACCGCCCGCTCGATCGTGGGCGGCAGGCGCACGAGGTTGTTCTTGAGGACGTAGTCGGTGGCGCCGTTCTTCAGGGCCCGGATGGCGTAATCCTCACCAAGGGTTCCGGAGACGAAGATGAAAGGGACCTCGGGGACGATCTCGCGCGCGATCCTGAGCGCGCTCATGCCGTTGAATTGCGGCATGCTGAAGTCGGAGAGGATGACATGAGGACGGAATTCGCCGACCTCGCGCCGGAAGTCTTCCTCGCGCTCCACGCGGCGCACGCGCACGGCCAGGCCGGCGCGCTTGAGCTCGCGTTCGGCGAGCTCGGCGTCGCTCTCGACGTCTTCCACCATGACGACTCGGAGTTCCTGGCCCATAGGCCCTCCTAGAACTTAATGAACCTCCCGACTTCTTCGAGTCTTCACTCCCCTGAGCGACCATAAGGGGAACAGTGTGAGAACAGCAAGCTTTACGTGAGGTTGTCTATCGGAAATTCGTGCTTTTTCTTCGAAATCCGAGTTTGCTGTCAGGAAAACCCGACGAGGAATGTAGCGAAAACTCTACAAAACGCGGCGAAACGAGAGACGCGCACCCCTATGCTTCTGGGTACTTTTCGGTCTGTTCAGGTGATACGAGAGCGTGCGCTCCCCGGATTCTCTCAGTGACGCTGATACTGTGTCGACCCGAACAGCACTTCGCGGGCTTTGGGATCGTACTGGCCGGGCGGAGTCGTCTGCGCATCGGCGAGCACTTTCAGCGCGCGCTGCACGGCGGGCCGCGCCGCGATCCCGTCGAACCACTTTTTCACCTTGGGAAATTCCACCCAGTCGATTCCGTTACGCTCGCTTGCGCGCAGCCACGGAAAAATCGCGATATCCGCGATCGAATACTCGGACCCACCGAAGTACGCCGCCTCCGAAAGCCGCTTTTCCATCACGCCGTGCAGCCGCTTTACTTCGTTCGTGTAACGGTTGATCGCATACTCGATGCGCTCGGGCACAGCGTTGCTGCGGAAATGTCCGGCCTGCCCCATCATCGGGCCGACCGATCCCATCTGGAACATCAGCCATTGCAGGACCACGTACTTGCCGCGGTCGTCGCGCGGCAGGAACTTGCCCGTCTTTCCGGCGAGGTAGATCAGGATCGCACCCGACTCGAAGACCGAGATCGGCTTTCCGTCCGGCCCGTTGCGGTCCACGATCGCAGGGATTTTGTTGTTCGGGCTGATTCTCAGGAACTCCGGTTTGAACTGCTCTCCGACGCGGATGTTTACCGGCCGGACCTCGTACTCGAGCCCGGTTTCTTCGAGCATGATGTGGATCTTGTGCCCATTGGGAGTGGGCCAAGTGAGGATTTCGATCATCGGGAACTTCCTTTCGTTTGTAGGGATGTCTCGGAAAGACTGGTGCGCCCGGCGGGAGTCGAACCCACAACCCCCAGCTTAGAAGGCTGGTGCTCTATCCAGTTTGAGCTACGGGCACGGGCAAAAACGCACTGTGGCCGCCTTCAGCGGCGGCCAAAAAACTGGTCGGGGTGGAGAGATTTGAACTCCCGACATCTTGCTCCCAAAGCAAGCGCGCTACCAGGCTGCGCTACACCCCGCGGGTGCCGCATCTTACCCCTTCGTCCCTGGCACGGTCAACGCTGAAGGACCGGCAAATTCCAGGTGAGAAGTGGCTTGCCCGCTTTGTTGATTTCTGGTATCAAATTGTCTTCGTTTCCTTGCCTCGCGCGGAGATTGCGAATTTGGAGCTGCTCCATAAATCCTTCCCGCCCTACGTCCCGAAAAAGGGTGAGGAGTACATGAATCCGAGGCAGCACGCGCATTTCAGGAAAGTTCTCGAGGCGCTGAAGGCGGAGCTGTCGCAGGATATCGATCGAACCGTCCACGCAATGCAGGACGACGCAACCATCTTTGCCGATCCGAACGACCGCGCCAGCCAGGAATCCGACATTGCCCTCGAACTGCGCAACCGCGATCGCGAACGCAAGCTCATCAAGAAGATCGACGAAACGATCGCGCGCATCGACAAGGACGACTACGGTTACTGCGAGAACTGCGGCATCGAGATCGGTCTCAAGAGGCTGGAGGTGCGGCCCACCGCGACTCTGTGCATCGACTGCAAGACGCTCGACGAGCTCAGAGAGAAGCAGGTCGCGAAGTGACCGGCTGACGGCGCAGCCGTCCTGCCGGTCCTCAGGATGGCGTCGCGGCGGCGGCTTCCTTGACTGCCTTCATGCTGAGGCGCACCCGGCCCTTCTCGTCGGCCTCGAGGACCTTGACCTTCACCTGCTGCCCTTCCTTGAGATAGTCGGATACGTTGTTGACGCGCTCGTTTGCGATCTGCGAAATGTGCAGCAGGCCGTCCTTTCCGGGAAGCAGCTGCACGATGGCTCCGAAGTCGAGCAGTTTCAGCACGGTCCCGTCGTACACCCGGCCCACCTCGACGTCCGCCGTGATGTCCTCGATCCGCTTCTTCGCCGCCTGGCCGCCCTCGGCGGAGACGCAGGCGATCGAGACGGTCCCGTCGTCGGAGATCTCGATCGTGGTCCCGGTCTCCTCCTGCAGCCCGCGTATGACCACACCGCCCTTGCCGATGACGTCGCGGATCTTCTCGGGATTGATCTTGATCTTGATGATGCGCGGTGCGTAGCTCGAGATTTCGGCCCGCGATCCCTCCAGCGCCTCCTTCATGATGCCGAGGATGTGCATCCGGCCCTCGCGCGCCTGTGCGAGCGCCACCTGCATGATCTCCTTGGTGATGCCTTCGATCTTGATGTCCATCTGCAGCGCGGTGATGCCGTTCTCGGTGCCCGCGACCTTGAAGTCCATGTCGCCGAGGTGATCCTCGTCGCCCAGGATATCGGTGAGGACCGAGAAGCGCTTTCCTTCCTTGATGAGCCCCATCGCGATGCCCGCGACGTGTGCCTTCATCGGAACGCCGGCGTCCATGAGCGCGAGGCTGCCGCCGCAGACCGAGGCCATCGAGGAGGATCCGTTGGACTCGGTGATCTCCGAGACCACGCGCATGGAGTACGCGAACTCCTCGGCCGTGGGGAGCATGGCGGCGAGAGCGCGCTTCGCGAGCCGTCCGTGTCCGATCTCGCGGCGCCTGGGCGAACCCATGCGGCCGGTCTCGCCGGTGGCATAGGGCGGCATGTTGTAGTGGAGCATGAAGCGCTCCTTGTACTCGCCCATCAGCGCGTCGATGATCTGCTCGTCGCGGCCGGTGCCCAGCGTGGCTACGACCAGCGCCTGGGTCTCGCCGCGGGTGAAGAGCGCCGAGCCGTGCGTGCGGGGCAGCACGCCCACGCGCGCGTTGATCGGGCGCACCGTGCGCGTATCACGGCCGTCGATGCGCGCCTCTCCGTCGAGAATCTGATTGCGGACGATCTTCGATTCGAGCGCGAAGCAAATATCCTTGACGGCGTTCGCTTCGGGTCCGCCTTCGGCGCCGACCCCAACAGCCTCGAACACGCGTTTCCATATCGCGTCGATCGCTTCGGAGCGGGCCTGCTTTTGCTTGAGCTTGAACGCCGCGCGCAGGTCGCTCTCCGAAAGCTCGCGTATGCGCTCGGCGAGCGCTTCGTCCTTCACGACGGGTTTCCACTCCCAGGCGGGCCGCGCGGCCGCGTCGGCCAAGTCGTGGATCGCCTGGATGGCGGCTTTCATTTGCTCGTGGCCGAAAACAACCGAGCCGAGCATGACGTCCTCCGGAAGCTCATGCGCCTCGGATTCCACCATCAGCACGGCGTGCTCGGTGCCCGCCACCACGAGGTTGAGCTGGCTTTCCTTGAGTTGCGTCGCGGTAGGGTTGAGCACGTATTCGCCGTTGACGCGGCCGACGCGCGCGGCCCCGATCGGGCCGTTGAATGGAATTCCGGAAATAGTGAGCGCAGCCGAGACTCCGATCAATGCCGGAATGTCCGGATCGACTTCTGGATTGCACGACAGTACCTGCGCAACGACCTGCACTTCGTTGTAGAACGCGTCCGGAAACAACGGGCGAATGGGCCGGTCGATCAGCCGGGAGGTCAATGTCTCCTTCTCCGAGGGCCTGCCCTCGCGCTTGAAAAACCCCCCGGGAATCTTGCCCGCGGCGTAGGTCTTCTCGACGTAGTCGCAGGTGAGCGGAAGGAAATCCTGGCCCGCTTTGGCCTGCTTCGCTCCGACCACGGTGCACAGCACGACGGTGTCATCCATGCTCACGACGACCGCTCCGTGCGCCTGGCGTGCCATTTCGCCGGTTTCCAGCGTCACCTGGTGTGCGCCGTAGGTGAATGTCTTCCTGATGGGGGTTAGCCGCATGGTTTTCTCGATCCGTTGACGGGGCTCGGGCACCGTGCCCGGCCATTTTGATCAGGCCGGTGCCGACGCAGGGGCGCCGGACCGTATCTGGGAATCAAAACGCCCATCGTGATCCTATGGGCGTCGGGGATTTACTTGCGCAGGCCAAGTTGCTCGATCAGCTCGTGATATTTCCCGTTGTTCTTCCGCTTGAGGTAATCGAGTATCTTGCGACGCTGGCTAACCATCTTCAGCAATCCGCGCCGCGAATGGTGATCCTTGACGTGCGTCTTGAAGTGGTCGGTCAGCCCGTTTATCCGGGCCGTAAGCAAGGCGACCTGCACTTCGGGGGAACCCGTATCGCCCGCTGCGCGCTGGTGCTGTCGGACGATTTGCGCCTTTTCCGTAACGCTGACCCGCATACTCTAGCTCTATTATCTGTTCGCGAAAGGCCGGCATTTTACCTTGAAATCAGCGCCTTCTACAAGCAGCAGTTTTGATTCGGAGAACACGTTTCAAGACAGCGCGAGCAGCCGTATCGGCTGCAAGGTACCGCTTGCATTCACTTGCCCGGTGCCAAGAAACTTCGCGTCCTCGCCGAAAACGGCAACGCTGCCGCTTGCAGAGTCGACCGACATCGTCCGCCCCTGCCGGAACTTGGCGGCAAGGGGGGCTTGGAGCGTCAGGCGCGGCCAGGATTGGAGCAAGGCTTCCAGGGGCAGGAGCCGCTCGCGTCGCTCCGCTGGCGAAATCACCTCGAGCGCTTCCAGCGTCATCGCCTGCCGCAACGCGAACGGGCCCACGGAGGTGCGCTGCAGCGCCCCGAGATGTGCGCCGCAGCCCAGCTCCGCGCCGATATCCTCGGCAAGCACCCGAATGTAGGTGCCCTTGCTGCATTCGACGAACAAGCCGACCGTATTCCCCTCGAACCTCTCCAACTCGAGTCGGTGGATCGCGACGCGCCGGGCGACGCGTGGAACGTGCTCGCCGCGGCGGGCGTAAGCGTACAAGGGCCGGCCGCGATACTTGATCGCGGCATATGGAGGCGGCAGCTGCTCGATCTCGCCTCGATAGCGATCGAATGCGGCGAGTAGCTCGTTGCGGGTTACTTTGACTTCGGCGCGCGAAACCACCGCACCTTCGGCATCACCGGTCTCGGTGCGCTCGCCGAGCCTCAACTGCGCGCGATAGCTCTTGTCTGCATCGAGTATCCCGCCGGAAAACTTGGTCGCTTCGCCCAGCGCAATGACGAGCAAACCGCTTGCGAGAGGGTCGAGCGTTCCCGTATGGCCCGCACGCGCCGCCCCGAGCAGGCGCTTCGCTCTTTGCAATACTGCATTCGAGCTCGGTCCTGCCGGCTTGTCGATGAGCAGCACCCCGTTGATTGCCGCGTGCGTATTTCCCACGGAAGCTCAATCCGCTTTCTTTCCGGCGACTGCCGCGTCGATCAGCTGCGAGAGACGCACGCCTCGCTCGACCGAAGCGTCGTGCATGAAGCGTATTTCCGGCGTGACGCGCAGTCTCAAGCGCTTCCCGAGCTGGATGCGCAGAAATCCGGCCGCGTGGTCGAGCCCTGTTTCGATCCTAGTCAAGGATTCCGCCTCGGCCAAGGTCGTGAAGAAGACTTTCGCGTGGGCAAGGTCCGGCGAGACCTCGACCCCGGTGAGCGTAATCATGCCGACGCGAGGGTCTTTGAGCTCGGCGCGCAGCAAGTCCGACAGTTCGCGCTGGATCTGGTCGGCGATGCGGCGCAGGCGTTGCGGGTTGGCCATGGGGTCGAAGCGAGGCGATCGGCCATCCTACAGCAGATCTTTCGTCGCGCTAGGCGCTCCTCAGGAAGGCGTGGACCTCAGAGCGTCCGCGCCACTTCCTGGACTTCGTAGATTTCGAACTGGTCGCCGACCTTGAGGTCGTTGAAGTTTTTCACGGACATGCCGCACTCGAACCCGGCTTTCACTTCGCGCACGTCGTCCTTGAAGCGCTTGAGCGAATCGATCTCGCCCGTATGGATGACCACGTTGTCGCGCAGCACGCGCACCGACGCGTTGCGCCGCACCAGGCCCTCGAGCACCATGCATCCGGCGACGGCCCCGACCTTGGAGATCTTGAATACCTGACGCACGTCGACCAGTCCGAGTATGTTCTCTTTTTTCTCCGGCGCGAGCATACCCGAGAGCGCCGCCTTCACCTCGTCGACAGCGTCATAGATGATGTTGTAGTAGCGTACGTCCACCCCCGAGGCCTCAGCCGCCTTGCGCGCAGCCGTATCGGCACGGGTATTGAAGCCGATGATGACGGCCTTGGAAGCGAGCGCCAGATTCACGTCCGACTCGGTGATCGCGCCCACCGCGCTGTGCACCACGTTGACCTTGACCTCGTCGGTCGAAAGTCGGCTGAGCGCATGGACGAGAGCCTCCTGCGAGCCCTGAACGTCGGCCTTGATGAGTAGGGCGAGCACCCTCGCCTCGCCTGCGCCCATGTGCTCGAACAGGTTTTCCAGCTTGGCGGCCTGTTTCTTCGCGAGCTTCACGTCGCGGAACTTCCCTTGACGGAACAGCGCGATCTCGCGCGCCTTGCGTTCGTCGCCGAGCGCCATGACGTCTTCGCCCGCCGCAGGCACGTCCGACAGCCCCTGGATCTCGACCGGAATCGACGGACCGGCCTCGTGGACCGCGCTTCCGCTCTCATCGAGCATGGCGCGAACACGGCCAAAGCTGCTCCCGGCGAGCACGATGTCGCCGCGCCGGAGCGTCCCGGATTGAACCAGCACCGTGGCCACCGGTCCTCGCCCCTTGTCCAGCCGGGCCTCGATCACGAGGCCCTTGGCGAACGTGTCCACCGGAGCCTTCAGCTCCAGCACTTCGGCCTGCAGCAACACTTGTTCCAGCAGCGTATCGATTCCGGCGCCGGTTTTCGCCGACACGGGAACGAACGGCGAATCCCCGCCGTATTCCTCGGGCACCACTGCCTGCGCCACCAGCTCCTGCTTGACCTTTTCCTGGTTCGCCTCGTGCTTGTCGATCTTGTTGATCGCCACGACGATGGGGACTTCGGCTGCCCTCGCGTGATGGATCGCCTCGATCGTCTGTGGCATCACGCCGTCGTCCGCTGCAACCACCAGCACGACTATGTCGGTCACTTTTGCACCGCGTGCGCGCATCGCCGTAAACGCCTCGTGCCCCGGCGTATCCAGGAAAGTGACCATGCCGCGCGGCGTCTGGACGTGGTAGGCGCCGATGTGCTGGGTGATGCCGCCCGCTTCACCCGAGGCGACCTTGGTGCGTCGGATGTAATCGAGCAGCGAGGTCTTTCCGTGATCCACATGCCCCATGACAGTCACCACGGGAGCGCGCGGTATCAACGCGGCCTCGGCGTGCTCGGGCACGTCGGCGAGCAGAGATTCCGGATCGTCGAGCTTCGCCGCCTTGGCCACGTGGCCCATTTCGGTCACGACGATCATCGCAGTTTCCTGGTCCAGCACCTGGTTGATCGTCACCATGTTGCCGAGCTTCATCAGCACTTTGATCACTTCAGCAGCTTTGACCGACATCTTGTGGGCGAGGTCGCCGACGGTGACGGTCTCCGGCACCATCACCTCGCGTACCACCGGCTCGGCAGGTGCGCTGAACTGCTGGACGTTTTCAGCTGCCGGAGCGATCGCGGTCTTGTGCCTGCCCTTGGGGTTATGCCAACCGGAGGCCCCTTGCACGTCTCCGCGCGTCTTGATCGTGCGGCGCTTGACGCCTTCGTCCTTCCAGACCTTGATTTCCTTCGCCTTCTTCGCACCCTTCTTTTCGGCCCCGGGGGCAACCTTCGGCTTGTGCAGCGTCGTGTCGGGGGCGGGAGCCTGCGCCTTCGCCTCGCTCGGTTTGCCCTCCGCGAGCTTGCGCTCGCGCTCCTGCTTCTCCGCCAGGTCCGCGGCCTGCCGCGCCGCCAACTCCTCGTGCCGGCGCTGCTCTTCCTCGCGGAGCTCCGCTTCGCGCGAATCGAGCGTCGCCCCGGAAGGACCTGACGCCTCCGCGGGCGCACCCGGCTCTGCATCGCGCTTGACGAAGATGCGCTTCTTCTTGACCTCGACCTGGATGGTGCGCGCCTTGCCGCTCGCATCGGACTTCTTGATGATCTCGGAGGTCTGCTTGCGCGTAAGCGTGATCTTGTTCTTGGGTTCCGATGAGCCGTGCGACTTGCGCAGGTATTCCAGGAGCCGGGTCTTGTCCTGCTCCGAAAGAACGTCTTCGGCCACCTGCTTGTGCACGCCCGCTGCCCGCAGCTGCTCGAGCAGCTGCGACGGCGGCACTTTCAGCTCGCCGGCGAATTGGGCAACGCTCGTCTGGGCCATGGCCGGCTTTACTCCTGGGTAAACCAGTGTTCACGCGCTTTCATGATGAGGCTCTTGGCACGCTCGGGATCGACTCCCGCCACCTCGACGAGATCGTCCGTGGCGAGATCAGCCAGGTCGTCGCGAGTCTTCACCCCCGACCTGGCGAGCTTGGTCGCAAGATCCTTGTCCATTCCCTCCAAGCCGAGCAGCGCCGGGTCGAGGTTCTCCGCCTGCTCCTCGCTCGCGATGGCTTGCACCAGGAGCGCGTCGCGCGCGCGGTTGCGCAGCTCGCTCACCGTCGCCTCGTCGAAACCTTCGATCTCCATCATCTCGTTGATCGGCACGTAGGCCACCTCCTCGAGAGTCGAGAAGCCTTCCTGGATGAGGGTGTTCGCGACTTCTTCGTCGACGTCCAGCCGCTCCATGAAGAGCTTTCTTACCGAGGAGGCTTCCTCCTCGTTTTTCTTCTGCGATTCCGCCTCCGTCATGAGATTGATCGTCCAGCCGGTCAGCTCCGAGGCGAGTCTCACGTTTTGTCCGCTACGACCGATCGCGATCGCGAGGTTCTCCTCGTCCACCACCACGTCCATGGCGTGCTTGTCCTCGTCGACGAGTATCGAAGACACCTCGGCGGGCGCGAGCGCGCCGATCACGAACTGCGCGGGGTCCTCCGACCACAGAACGATGTCCACGCGCTCGCCGGCGAGCTCCTGGGTCACGGCCTGGACGCGCGCGCCGCGCATGCCGACGCAGGTGCCGATCGGGTCGATGCGCTTGTCACGGGAATGCACCGCGATCTTCGCGCGAATGCCCGGGTCGCGTGCGGCCGACTTGATCTCGAGCAGTCCTTCCTCGATTTCGGGGACTTCGAGCCGGAACAGTTCCATGATGAATTCGGGCGCGGTGCGCGACAGAACCAGCTGCGGTCCGCGCACATTGCGGTCGATGCGCATGACGAAAGCGCGCACGCGGTCGCCCACGCGCAGATTCTCCTTGGGGATCATCTGATCGCGCGGGAGCACCGCCTCGACGCGCCCGACCTCGATGATCGCGTTGCCGCGCTCGACGCGCTTGATCGCGCCGTTGATGAGCTTCTCGCCGCGGGCGAGAAAATCGTTCAGCAGCTGCTCGCGCTCGGCGTCGCGGATCCTCTGGAGGATGACCTGCTTCGCGGTTTGCGCGCCGATGCGGCCGAAATCGATCGGCTCGAGAGCTTCCTCGATATAGTCCCCGAGCTGGATGTCCGGGTACTGCTTCTGCGCCTCCGAGAACGCCATCTGCTGGGACGGGTTCTCCACCGCTTCATCGGCCACCACCTGCCAGCGGCGGAAGGACTCGAAGTCCCCGGTATTGCGATCGATCGCGACGCGCACGTCGACGTCCTCGTTGAAGCGCTTCTTCGTCGCGGAGGCGATCGCCATCTCCAGGGCGCCGAAAACCACGTCTTTGTGGACGTTCTTCTCCCGGGCAAGCGCGTCCGCCTGCAGCAGCAGTTCGCGGCTCATATATCCTTCGGGCATCACGGCTTGGGCACCAGGCGCGCGCGGTCGAGCTCGGCGAGGTCGAATGCGAGTCGGCCGCTGTCGTAGTCGAATTCGACCCGGTCGCCTTCCACCGCGCGCACGGTGCCGGTGAAATTCCTGCGACCGTTGACCGGATGCCGCAGCCGCACCTGGGCCTCATGACCGGCAAAGCGGGCGAAATCCGCCGCTTTTTTCAGCCTGCGGTCCAGGCCCGGGGAGGAGACCTCCAGCCGGTCGTACTCGATCCCTTCGACTTCGAATACCCGCTGCAGCTGCCGGCTCACGGACTCGCAGTCGGCGAGAGTCACCCCCGTGCGGTCGGGCACAAGCTCATGTTCTTTCTCAATAAACACGCGTAACATCCTACCGTTGTTGATGTATTCGAAGTCGGCAAGCCCGTATCCCAGTCCGGCTACGGTGCTCTCCAGCAAGGACTCAAGCGGGCTCACGACACACACAACCCTCGAGCATAAATAAAAAATGGGCTCGAAAGCCCATCTCTAAGACGTCGAAAGTATAGCAAGAAACTTCACCCGGAACAACGAAGAGAGGGTTTACGGAGCGACCTCCAGCAGCGGCGCGGCCTCTCTGGGCTCGAGCTCACGCCATTGGCCCCGGCGCAGATGGGGCGGCAGCCGGATCGGCCCGAAGCGCACGCGCATCAGGCGGCTCACGGTGATTCCCAGCGACTCGAACATCCGTCTGACTTCGCGGTTGCGCCCTTCGCGCAGCACGACCTGGTACCAGCGGTTCGAGCCGCTGCCTCCGCCCGGGGAGATGCTGTCGAACCTTCCCGGACCGTCTTCGAGAACGATCCCTTGAACGAGTCTGCGGAGGTGCTCGCGCGTGAGCTCGCCCCGCACCCGCACCGCGTACTCGCGCTCGATCTCGCTGCTCGGGTGCATGAGGCGGTTAGCGAGCTCGCCGGAATCGGTGAAGAGCAGGAGACCGCCGGTATTGAAGTCGAGCCGGCCGATCGCGATCCAGTGCCCGCCCCGAATTCTCGGCAGATGGTCGAACACGGTCGGCCTGCCTGACGGATCGCGTGTCGTGACCAGCTCCCCGGCGGGCTTGTGGTAGATCAGCAGACGCGGCGCGCCCTCTTCGAACCGCAGCGAGACCGGGCGTCCGTCGAGCGCGACGCGATCGCGCGGGCCGACGCGCTGCCCCAGAGCGGCGCGCGCGCCGTTGACCGCGAGCCTGCCGGAAGCGATCGCGCCTTCCATATCGCGGCGCGAACCCAGCCCGGAGCGTGCAAGAACCTTGTGAAGCCTCTCGGTGCGCGCCGCAGGCCTAGGCCGCGCTGTGTTGCGCGGCCGCGGACTCGTCGGGCGCGGCTTGCGAATCGGGCTCGGACCGCGGAACGGGCGCGGGTTGCGGATCGGGCGGCGGGGTGGGCGTGAGTTCAAGCGTTTTGGCGATATCTTCAAGGGGCGGCAATTCCTGCAATGAGCGCAGGCCGAGATCGTCGAGGAAAGTCTTGGTGGTCGCGTACAGGGCCGGGCGACCCGGCACCTCCTTGTGCCCGATCACTTCCACCCAGCCGCGTGCTTCCAGGCGCCCTATCACTTCGGCCGAAACGGTGACGCCGCGGACTTCCTCGATGTCGCCGCGCGTCACCGGCTGGCGATAAGCGACGATCGCGAGCGTCTCGAGCACGGCGCGCGAGTAGCGTGGCGCTTTGTCCGGATGAATGCGCTCGAGGAATTTCTGGTACGAGACGCGCGTCTGGAAGCGCCAGCCGCTCGCGGTCGCAAGGAGCTCGACACCGCGGTCCTTCCACGCCTCGCGCAGCTCCTCGAGCAGCCTGCGGATCGTGTCCGCGCCGATCTCCTCGTCGAACATCTTGCGCAGCTCCGAGATCGGAATGGGCTCCTGCGCGGCGAGCAGAGCCGCCTCGAGCACGATCTTCATTTCACTCGGACTGAGCATGAGCCAGCTTCACATAGATGGGCGCGAAGGACTCGGACTGCGTGACTTCGATCAGATTTTCCCTGACGAGCTCGAGCACTGCGAGGAAATTCACGATGAGCACCGGCACGCCGCGTCCTGGTTCGAACAGCTCGCCGAACTCGGCGAAGCCGCCGCTCCGCAGCCGGCGCAGGATGAGGCTCATGTGCTCGCGCACCGAAAGCTCCTCGCGTGTGACACGGTGATGCTGCATCATTTTCGCACGCACGAGGAGGGCGCGCCACGCTTCCTGAAGGTCCAAGACGTTCACCTGCGGCAGGCGCTGCGCGAGAGTCTGCTCGACCCAGACCTCCACAGGGAAGAAGTCGCGCCCGAGCTGCGGCAGCGCGTCGAGCTTCTGCCCGGCGAGCTTCATTTTCTCGTACTCGAGCAGGCGCCGGACGAGTTCGGCGCGCGGGTCCTCGTCCTCCGCGTCTGCCATCGTCTGGCGCGGAAGGAGCATGCGCGATTTGATTTCCATCAGCATCGCCGCCATGACCAGGTACTCGGCGGCCAGCTCGAGATTCCTCGTGCGCATCACCTCGACGTACTCCATGTACTGTTCGGTGAGCCGCGCCATGGGGATGTCGAGGATGTCGAGGTTCGCCCGCCGGATGAGGTAGAGCAGCAGGTCGAGCGGCCCCTCGAAAGTGTCGAAGAAGACCTCGAGCGCATCGGGCGGGATGTACAGGTCCTGCGGCAGCTCGGTATACGGTTCGCCGCGCACTTTTGCCACCAGCGCGCTGGCGATCGGCGTCGAGGCGAGGGGCTGTGCCGGCTCGCTCACGTGTAAGCGAGCCCCATTGCTTCGCGCACCTCACGCATGGTCTCGCGCCCGAGCTTGCGCGCCTTTTCGCATCCGTCCGCGACGATGTTGCGAACCAGCGTCGGATCGTCGAGGTACTTCTGCGCGCGCTCGCGCATGGGGCCCTGCTCCGCGAGCACCGCATCGATCACCGGCTGCTTGCATTCGAGGCAACCGATTCCCGCGCTGCGGCAGCCCTGGTTCGCCCATTGGCGAGTCTTCTCATCGCTGTAGACGAGGTGGAACTGCCACACCGGGCACTTGTCGGGGTCACCCGGATCGCTGCGTTTCACCCTGGCCGGGTCGGTCGGCATGGTGCGGATCTTCTTCCTGACCGATTCCGCATCCTCGCGGAGTGAAATCGTGTTGTTGTAGGACTTGGACATCTTCTGGCCGTCGACGCCGGGAAGTTTCGAGGACTCGGTGAGCAGGGCCTCGGGCTCGACCAGAATCAGGCGCCCGCCTCCTTCGAGGTAGCCGAACAGGCGCTCGCGGTCGGCGACCGAGAGGTTTCCCTGTTTTTCCAAGAGCGCGCGCGCCGTCGCCAGCGCCTCGGCGTCGCCCTGTTCCTGGTACTTGTTGCGCAGCTCCATCAGTACCTTGGCTTTGCGGCTGCCGAGTTTCTTCGCGGCGGCCTTGGCCTTTTCCTCGAATCCGGCCTCGCGGCCGTAGACATGGTTGAAGCGCCGTGCGACTTCGCGCATCATCTCGACGTGCGGGACCTGGTCTTCGCCGACCGGAACGTACTTTGCGCGGTAAACGAGCACGTCGGCCGCCTGCAAAAGCGGGTAGCCGAGAAAACCGTAGGTGGAAAGGTCGCGGTCGATGAGTTTCTCCTGCTGGTCCTTGTAGCTCGGTACGCGCTCGAGCCAGCTGAGCGGCGTGATCATCGAAAGGAGCGTGTGCAGCTCGGCGTGCTCGGGGATGCGCGACTGGATGAACAGGGTCGCCTGCGCCGGGTCGATGCCTGCCGCCAGCCAGTCGATCACCATGTCCCAGACGCTCTCTTCGATCACCTCGGGCGTTTCGTAGTGCGTCGTGAGCGCGTGCCAGTCGGCGACGAAGTACAGGCACGGATACTCGCTCTGCAGCTTCACCCAGTTCTTGAGTGCGCCGTGGAAGTGTCCCAGGTGCATAGCGCCCGTGGGGCGCATGCCGGAGACCACGCGTTCTTCGTACATGCGCCGCTACAGCTGGAAGATTGCTTCGATCAGGCCGATCGAAGCCTGCACCATCGGCATCATGATCACGCCGAGCACGTGCGGGGGAATAAAGATGAGCATGAGCAGGATCGGGAAGCCGAAGGGCTCCAGCCGCGCGTAGCCGATCGCGAGACGGTTCGGAAGCAAGCTCACCGCGATGCGCCCGCCGTCGAGCGGCAGGATCGGCAGCAGGTTCAAAACCATGAGCACGACGTTGACGGTGATTCCGGCTTCGGCCATGAGGCTCATCGGCAAGGAAAACATGCTCTGCGGAAGCAACTGCCCGGCCTTCATCAGCAGCGCCCAGCCGATCGCCATGACCAAGTTCGCGGCGGGCCCGGCCGCGGCGACCCACAGCATGTCCCGCTTGGGTCGGCGCAACGCGTGAAAATTCACCGGCACCGGCTTCGCCCAGCCGAACAGGATTCCGGCGCCGCCGAAGAGTTTGCTCACCACCAGGATCAGGAGCGGGATGACGATCGTCCCGACCATGTCGATGTGGCGCAGCGGATTGAGGCTGACCCGCCCGAGCTTGAAGGCTGTGTTGTCGCCAAAGTGGCGGGCGACATAGCCGTGAGCGGCTTCGTGCAAAGTGATCGCGAAGATGACCGGCAGGGCGTAGATCGCGATGGTCTGGACGAGGTTGAATTCCATGGCCGGTCGCCGTATTTTATCAGAGCGGTCTGACCTTCCCGCGCGTCCTACCAGTCATGCCAGACGGGTTTCAGATCGTCGGGCAGCTGCGGCAGCGCACCGAGATCGGCCCTGCTCTCCCCCTTGCCGTGATAGTCGGAACCGCGCGAAGCGGCGAAGCCGAATTCGCGCGCGATGCGGGCGAATTCGCAGTATTGCTCCGGTGAATGGCTTCCGGTCACGACCTCGATGCCGACGCCCCCGCAGTCCCTGAACTCCGCGAGAAACGCGTGCAGCTCGGGCTTGGAGAAATTGTAGCGGCCCGGATGCGCGACGACGGCGATTCCGCCGCTTGCGCGTATCCAGCTCACGGCATCCCCGAGTGAGGCCCACCGGTGCGGGACGAAGCCGGGCTTGCCTTTCACGAGGTAGCGCTGGAACACGCTCTTCACGTCCGGCGCGCGTCCCGTCTTCACCAGGTGGCGCGCGAAATGCGAGCGGCTGATGAGGCTGGGGTTCTCGGCGTAAGCCTTCGCCCCTGCGAGGCTGTCGGGAACGCCGGCCGCCGCGAGCGCTTCGCTCATTTTTTCCGCCCGCGTCGCGCGGCCTTCCCGGATCGACTCGAGCCCGGAGAGCAGGACCGGGTTTTCCGGGTCGATCTGCAGCCCGACGATGTGGACCGTGGACCCTTCCCAAGTCACCGAAATCTCGACGCCGTCGACGAAGCGAACGCCTTCCGACTCGGCTTTCGAGCGCGCGTCGGCGAGCCCCGACACTCCGTCGTGGTCAGTCAATGCGAGAATCTCGACGCCGTTCGACGCGGCCCGCGCGACGAGCTCTTCCGGCTTGAGCAAACCGTCGGAAGCGGTCGAATGACAATGCAGATCGATATTCAATGAGGCATCTTACCCGAGAAACTCATCGATCACTGCTGCGAGCCGCTCGGGCTGATCGTGATGCAGCATATGACCGGCGTCGGAGATCACGCGCTCGGTCAGTTGCCGGAAGCAGGCCTTGCGCGCGGCGAGATCGGCGCTCGAGAGCTTCAGCATCTCGGGCGCTTTCGACTCGGCGCCGGCCACCCAGAGCACGGGCGCGACGACCTTGCGCCAGCACGCCTCGGCTTCCTCGATCCGGTAGAGAACCGGGTTGACGAGCTTGTGCGCGGGATCGCTCGCGAGCTCGACGCGGCCGTCGGGCTGCGACCTCCCCCAGTGCCGCGCGAGGAACGCGGCCTTCTCGCCGCTCAGCCGGGAATTGTTGCCGCGCAGGCGTGCGGCAAGCGCTTCGAAGTTCTCGTAGTCGCGAAACCCGGGCTTATCCGCAAGCTCGCCCAGCCAGCGCGCGTAACGCTCGGGCGCTCGCTCGGCGCGTGTCCCGGTGAGTCCAAAACCTTCCAGGTTGACGAGCTTCGCCACGCGCTCGGGCCGGATGCCGGCGTACATCGCGGCGACATTGCCGCCCATGCTGTGGCCGATGAGCGTCGCTGGAGCGCCCGGCTGGAAATGCGCGAGCAAGGACTCCAGGTCGGCGAAATAATCCGGGAACCAGTAGCTGTCGCTCTTCGCCCACTCGGAGAGGCCGAAGCCGCGCCAGTCCGGCGCGATCACGCGCCAGTCGCGGCGCAATGCGTCCACCAGGAACTGAAACGACGCCGATACGTCCATCCAGCCGTGGAGGATGAAGAGCTTAGGCGCGCGAACCTCGCCCCAGCAGCGGCAGTGGTAGCGCAGGCCGCGGATCTGAACGAACTCTGACTGACTCGGCTTCATAAAGCGCGTGATGATAACAGGCGCCGGAACCACGGCGCGCTTCCGATATAATCGGCCGCAATCATGGCGGTCTACTCACTCGGCGAGCGCAAGGTCGTGTTCCGTGGCGAGGAGTGGTTCATCGCGCACAACGCCGCCGTGATCGGCACGGTGATCCTGCACAACCAGGCGAGCGTCTGGTTCAACGCCGTCGTGCGCGGCGACAACGACATCATCACCATCGGCGAGCGCAGCAACATCCAGGACGCCGCCGTCCTGCACGTCGACCCGGGCGTCCCGCTCACGCTCGGCAAGAACGTCTCCGTCGGCCACCAGGCCATGCTGCACGGCTGCACGATCGGCGACGGCACGCTGGTGGGCATCGGCGCGATCATCATGAACCACGCCGTCATCGGCAGCCGCTGCCTCATCGCCGCCGGCGCGCTCATCCCCGAAGGCAAGAAATATCCCGACGGCGTCCTCATCCTCGGCTCCCCCGGCAAAGTCGTGCGCCAGCTGAAGCCGGAGGAAAAGGAAGGGCTGCTGGAGAACGCCGACATCTACGTCCGGCGCTCTAAGCTCTACCGCGAGAAACTGAAGCCGCAGGAACGCTAGCCGCTTATTCGCAGCCTCGGGGCGAATCGCTGC
>Ga0209377_1000475_pt1 | contig 26812 bp, 24 predicted proteins | sample GraSoiAngelo_141_FD_185898 | JGI IMG/M metagenome (GOLD analysis project Ga0209377, IMG submission 185898) | Grasslands soil microbial communities from the Angelo Coastal Reserve, California, USA - 14_0929_12_40cm (SPAdes) (version 2) | ecosystem: Environmental > Terrestrial > Soil > Grasslands ...
TATCTCCCGGTCCAGCGAGGAACAGACGGGAGGTATTCTCACAAGAGGGCTCGCTGTCAGAGGGTTCATCCTTGGGCCGAAAAGCGACGGCTTCTACTTCGACATAGGCACGGTGAAGCCCGTCGGGTGAGGTCATAATTGGACTCTGCACGATGTACGAGCCTGTCGGCTGCCCCTTGCCAAAACAGCTCACGAACTTTGTGTCCTTTGACGTGCTACGCGAGGGCTTCAATCGCGTTGCCGCCGCAGCCTGTTGCATTCCGTGCACCTTGCCGCTGGACCCCTCGAACGTAACGAAGAGAAGAAGCGAAAGGCATGACAAAGCAACTCGATAAGGTTCCATTCTTGCTGCTCCATTTCAGATTGGTCGCCGATGTAACAACCCTCTCGACTCAGGCTAACATCTCGCATTTTCCTAGGACACTGTTCCACAGTTCAGTGCGTCTTCGCGGTCAACTCCCAATAAGTTGGATGACCGCACATTTAGAGTCGCTGATCGACACCTGTTCGATTACGGCGTTAACCAGCATTGTCAATTAGGTGGTGATAAACGAGGATTACCCTGTCGCGGTGGCCCTATTGAACGATGCGATCGCGTCCTCCGCCCGGTCGAATACCTCAAATACAGTCACGAGCTTAGTAATCTGCAGCACCTCGTGTGCATGACTTCTCAGCCTAGCGAGCTTGATGTTGCCGCCGGACCTCCGGGCCGAAACATACAAGGCCACTAAAGTACCCAAGCCCCCGCTGTCGATGTGCGTGACCTCCCCGAGGTCGAGCACGAGGTGCCGAGATTTGTTCAACAAGTCTTTCACAAACGTGCGGAGAGACGTTGACTCTTCGCGAAAGAGGATAGCGCCGCTGAGATAGACGACGATTACTCCGTTTATGGTGATGGTGTTGGCCTTAAGGCCATGAGAGCCTTCCGCCACAATCGTTTTTCCCAGGGGAGGAGCGTGGCCGAGTTGTCGCATCAAGCCCAGAGCATCCCAGCTGACGTAGGAGTCCAGGATCTTTCCGTTGGCGATGTAACTGATCGTGATTCCGTCCACGGATATTTTCCTGTCTGTGGGAGGAATTCCTTCGTACTCGCCTTTGTGAGTGCCGGAAATCATCCAGGAGACAACCAGCTTGTCTTCTTCGGAAACAATGTCTTCGATGGCGAAATGCAGATCGGGAAAAGCCTTGGTGAGCCGGACAACCTGCTGTTTGTAAGCGACCGGACCTATCTGGGAGCCGGGTGTGTTGGCGTCGTGGAGGGCATGGCTGGGGGAAATCAGTTCGTCGACAAGGTCGAGCTTCCGTTTATTCCAGACTTCTTCGTAGAGGCGGCGAACAATGGACTTGTTCTCCGTTACCATAGGATGTGTCCTCCTCCTCCGGCTGGCTTCCGATAGCTCCGGAGATGGGCTCCCGCCTTACGGAATCACACTAAGGCAGATGGGGAGGGTAAGGCTGGAGAGAGCCTACTCCCGAAAAGCTTAGCTTGCAATGCGGTACCGCCCCAAGTGCACTCTTTGCGCTTCTTCATAAGCTGAGACCATGCGTTTCTATTTTTCTCCACTTGCGATGTGATTGAAAATAATAGAGTAAAAAAATCTTTGGTGAAGCTGCAGATTTTCCTTGACAAACTTTTGGGAAGTGCTATACTCTGTCTTGTAGAAAAGTCCGCCCCGATTCAATCGGGGCGTTTTGCTTTTTTAGGGCGGCCAAGAGCCTCTTCACCCCTTGATTGATCTGCTGTTATCGGAAACCAGACAAAACAATGAGGTGCATTTCCTCGCTCTTTTCCTACACAGCCTGTGAGACTGCGATTCAGGCGAAGGGGTTTTGCCGTTATCGGCTTAGGCGCGGGCCAAGACCTGAGTCTAGTACCAGGTCAATACCCGATTGAAAATTCTGCGGCGCCTTCTGCACACTTTAGCAATCGTTGCCACCCAGTTCCGACGGTTGCTGGGATTTTTTTTTGCCGCATTCTGGGTGGTGTATGGAAACCCGTCCTTCACGCCGGACCGAGGATCGCACACCTCTTGAAGTGACCGTAACGCTGCTCAGCATGAGCGTTGGCACCTACGAAGTCACGACCACCCGAGATGTGAGCCCGCACGGCGCGTGCATTTTGACGAAACAGCAGTGGGAGCCCAACCAGCGCATCGACGTTCGGTCTCTCCAGGGCAGTTTCAGCGGCTTTGCCCGCGTGGTCCACTGCCGACAGAAAGGCCCTGCTTTCATTACGGGGATGGAATTTTTTTTCACAAACGGTCAGTGGATGGAGGGTCAGCGGCATTCCAGCGGTGCTGCAACGGGGTGAAGATTTCTCTTCACATTACCTCAGTACACTAACTCATACAGAAAAGTGCGCCCCGACTCAGCCGGGGCGTTTTGCTTTTTAGGAGCACCGCTCCCCGCATGAATTTTCTTGCGCCGCAATGCGCAAGCCTCTCTCCCTTTGGTCTGACTTTTCGCACAAAACGAAGAACTTAGAACCCATTCTGCGCTTGCGTCGCAGAAAGAGGAGCCAAATGCCAGCCTATCAAAACGTGACACCGCCGATTTCACTGTTCTCCGGGGACGTAGGCTTCAGTTTCAACAATGAAACATTCCCCGCAGCCAACACGGCCGGCAGCCAGTTTGCCCTTCCGAGTTTCACGGGCGTGCCGGACAGCGGCACGGCGGTGCGCTGGCAGACTATTTTTGGGACCGCTCCCACGGCCGTGAACATGGTGCTGCAGGGTGCCATGGCGGACATTGACGCTGAATACCAGACCATCGACACGACCACCGCCACCGCGGGGGAAGCCCGGACCGTAGCGGGAGTTCAAGCCAAATTCGTGCGCATCAAGTTCGTATCCTCGACCGGCGGCGCCGGCCTGACCGCAAAACTCATGGTGTAAGCTCCGCGAAACGATCCTCAGCACCACCATTCGCATCGGCTGATCCCGAGACGCTCTGGCTCTCGCGTTTCGATGAATGCCACAAAAGCAGAGGAGGGAATGTGCGACAACTTTTGATTCTTTTGACCGCAGGCCTGATTTTGCTTGGCGGCCAAGCCGGGGCCGCTCCCGGCCAGCACATGGTTACGGCAACGCTGAATTACGACTTCACGGTGGACAACGCCTGCAGCTCCACCGTGACGACCAACTGTCTGAAACAATTCAATATTTACGATCTGACGGGTACCGTGCCGGTGAAACTGTTTTCCATCGCCGCGCCGCCCGGAGCCAACGGCCCGGTAACCGGAATCACCGGCACCAGTGGCCCCGTTACGCTGCGCTCCGGTATGCACACCTTCGGTGCCACCGCACAACTTGCCGACGGCACGGAGTCCGACCCAAACACGTCAACTGCTACTGCCACGGTCAAGTCGGCCGCACCAGTGAGCTTCACTGTGGCTGTGCAGTGACTCGCGATAGTGCCCGGCAGTAGCAGGAAACTTAGAGGGAAAGCCCCGAAGGTCCGCGCAGATGCAGGGAACAATCCCGGCTTTCTTCCTCCTCGGAAACTTCATGAAAAAGTGCATTGCCTATGAGCGGGTGCATCCCTTGCCGAACGCGTGGTGCTCATGTCGAAAGCCCGCCGCGTCTGGCAGCGTTTTTTGCAAACGGCACGGCGATGCCGTAGACGGCGCGGTACTCGGGATGCTCGTGCACGGATATGGCCTCGGGGAAAATCACCCTTCCGCAAAACGTTCCGTCGCAGAAGAGGTCGTGGACCCGCGAAACAGCAACGAAGCGACGCCACGCGTTTCCGCCGTAAACAAATTCCATGACTGATAGCAAGAATTCACGAAAGGTGAACGGGCATGCCGGGCCGAACGGCCGCCCCAATGGCCACGGCCCGGCCTCTACGGAGCGAGGCGGGGTCCCGGTGCACCGGGGCCGCGCTGCGTCTGACGACGCAAGCGGAGTTCCCATTGCAACTGCCGCAGCCTCTACGGTTGCGGCCGGCACGGCCCGCGAGGCGTACGCTGAGGTGGCACCGCCCGCTCCGAATGAAGCTGCGCGTATCTTACCCGAGTCAACAAGCCCTTCCTCGGACCAGGGCAATAAAGAAAAGCAAATCCCGCCCGGCGAAAAGCCGCTCCCCGCGGACGTCGAGGAATTCGTCCAGGAAATTCACCACAAGATTGACATTACCGAGGTCTGGCACGGCCTGCTGCGCCACGGCGACGACAAGATCCGGCAACGCGCCGTCGAGCGCCTGACCGACCTGCTCTACAAAGGCGCCGCGACTTCCGGAGAAGAGCCGCAGCAGATCATCTTCGATTTGCCGCGGCCAAAACGAGATTGAAAAGGAGCGGCGGGAGTGACGCCGCGGAGGAAGGGAAATGGTAAACGCGAAACTGATTTTCATTGGGGAAGTGACGCAGGTCGCCGGCGTCGCAGCCGTGGTGGCGGGCGTCGTGCTGAGCTTGCATCACTGGCCTGCCGCGGCCGCGTTGATCGGCGGAGGCGCGGCGTTCTACGTCGGCAGGAAGCTGCGCGCTCAATAGCGCTAGGACACAGATCCGGCCCCAATGCGTCCAGCTTCGAAAAAAGGAGGCGGTCCGCTGGCCTTTAGCGATTTTTATGATCCATTTCCCAGGCAGCGGCAATTCCACGAATCGCGCGCCAAGTACCGCCTGTTCGGTGGGGCCGCCGGGCCGGGAAAAACAAAAGCGCTTCTTTGGGAAGCCATCGGGCAGGCCAACGAAGTCGCTGGCTGCGACACGTTGCTCCTGCGGCGCACTTATCCGGAGCTGGAATCTTCGCTGCTCTCCTACTTTCGCCGGGACGTGCCGCGATCGCTTTACAAAAGCTATAACGAATCGAAGCACGTCGTTACTTGGAAGAATGGTTCCACGACGCGGTTCGGTTACTGCCGCAATGAAAATGACGTTTACCAATACCAGGGCGCGGAGTTTCTGTTCATCGGCGTCGACGAGCTGACACACTTCACGCTGAAACAGTGGCAGTTTCTTACTTCCCGCAACCGCTGCCCCGTGCCGGGAAGCGTTTGTACCATGGCCGGCGCGACGAACCCGGGCAACCTCGGCCACGCCTGGGTCAAAGCCCTGTGGGTGGATCACATGCCGCCGGCGGGTTTTGAGCGCCCCAATTTGTACGACGCCCGCGACTACGACTTCATTCGCGCGCGCCTCGACGACAACCCCATCTACGCCAACGACACCGAGTACCGCCGCACGCTCGAAACACTTCCCGAGCATTTGCGCCGCGCTTTTCTCGAAGGCGACTGGGACGTCTTCGCGGGACAGTACTTCGACATTTTTGACTACGGACGGCACACCGCGCGGCCCGAAGAGATCCGGCTCGAGCCTTGGTGGCCGCGGTGGATTTCGGTCGACTGGGGCTTCCAGCATCCCAGCGCGGTGTATTGGCACTGCGCCGTACCAGCGCAATTTCCCCCTCGTGTCATTCCGAGCGAAGCGAGGAATCCTGGCAGGTACGATGCGTCTTGCCCCGATCCCTCGGTCGCGTCACGCTTCGAGCGTGCTGAAAGCACGACCCCTCGGGATGACAATCCTTGTCGGATTGTCACCTACCGTGAATTCCTGCAGAGCGGCCTTTCGCCGCGCATGCTGGCGCAAGCCATTGCCGAACGCAGCGGCCGCGAGCGCATCAGCGAAGTGTTTCTCTCGCCGGATGCTTTCGCGCACCGCACTTCGGAAGCGTCCATCGCCGAGCAACTCGGCGACGTGCTGGTGGCCAACGGCCTGCCGCGCCCCGCGCCCGCTGATGACGACCGCGTTGGCGGCTGGCAATGGATGTACAGCATGTTGCAATCGAATTCCTGGCTGATTTCCGACGACTGTCCGGAACTCATTGAGTGTTTGCCGCAGCTGGTCACCGACGAGGCTCGCGGCGAGGATATTCGCAAGGTCGACGGGGACGATGCGGCCGACGCCGCACGCTACGGCCTCGTCTCCGGCGCTAGGCTCGCTGGCCTGCACCAATTTGTCATTCCGAGCGGAGGGCCGGTCGGTTTCGCTGGCCCGCAGTCGAGGAATCTCTCTTCCGTCGATCCGCGGGCAGGGCATTTCGTCCATGGCATGCCGCTTGACGAACAAATTGCCCGGCAAGTCAGCGCGCAGGATCCGACCTCTCGCGCCATTCATTACCAGCGCCTCGAATCCGAAGCCAAAAAGTTCTTTCGGCCCAAGCCGCTCCCTCGCCGCCGCTGGTAGCGAGTCTGGTGTATCATCTGCAGGACTGAAGGGGGAAGGGGATTCGATTTTGGGCGGTAAGCTCTTTGGCATTGCAGCTCTTGCAATCGCCGTGATTGCTATCTTTCCGGGCAGTCTGACGGACGCAATATTCGATTTCTACGTGCACGGCACTTACATCGTTGTCGCCGCGCGTTATGCAATTCTTTGGACTGCCTTGCTATTCGGCGTCTTTGCAGTCTTCTATTATTTCGTTGATCGCGGTTTTGGACTTCGATTGAACAACGGCATGTCCCTGGCGCATTTCCTCTTGTGGATTTTCTCGTTTGTTGTTTTTGTTTTGGAAGCACACGGGCTTGCTCGCACGATTCGCTCCCAACAGGATCCAAATCAATCTTGGATACTACTTGCGGGATTTGTGGCTCCCCTGCTCGCATTCATCGTTGGCGGAGCCCTTTTCCTGGCGAACGTGGCCTGGGCAATCGTCCTCAGGCTCAAAACCGCTTAACTCAATTGTCATGATCGAGTGGCTAAAAAGCACCATGCGGTCGAACTATGTCCGCCTGCTCGAAGAGGAAGTATCACGCCTGCGGGCGGAGAACCGCGCGCTGATGAATTCGCTGCTGGGCACGGCGGGATTTCCGCCGGTCGAGTTTCCCGAAGCGCCGAAGCCGCAGCCCTTGCCGCGGTTGCGCAAGCGTTCCTGGCACCAGCTTCAGGCCTGGCGCGAGGCCGAATCGCGCAACTTGCCTGCGGACCCCGCCCGGAACGCAACCGCTCCGGGAATGTAGCAGCGGCTTTACGCCGCTGCACGGCCGGTAAACCCGCCGATACAAATTCCTCCCCCATTGCATTGAGGGAAAAACGAATGGACCTGTACCGCACAGCTGAAACCTGGACCGGCACACCGGGCGCGATCGCGCCGGCCGATGGAAACGCGAGCTCTCTTTCTGTCATTCCGAGCGAAGTGGCGCGCAGCGACACGCAGTCGAGGAATCGCGGTAATGAATACGACGCATCGAGCCTCGATCCCTCGGCTGCAGCCGCAAAGTCTGCGGCTTTCGCTCGGGATGACAGCGACGAGAACGCCGTCGATCTCGGCCCCAACTACGAACGTCTCGAGGACGTGAAGCCGGAATTGGTGCACGCATTGCGCGAACTGGTGCGGCAATACCGCCAGGAAGGTGTCGTTGCGCGACGGCACGAGATCCGCCGCATCCGCCAGGCGCGGCTTTTCTGGCAAGGCTTGCAATACGCTTGGTGGAATCCCAACGACATGAACTGGCATTTGCCGTTCGAGCAGCGCTTCAGCGACGACCGCGAGCTCGAGGAGATGCCGCGCTACCAGTTCGTTACGAATTTTTATCAGGGTTTTGGGCTGTCATTCATTGCCGTGCTCTCGCAGGACGTGCCGAGCGTGCGCTTTTATCCGCAATCGGCGCAATCTCTCGAAGACATTGCCGCGGCGCGAGCCGCCAGCGACGTTGCCCAGCTCATCGAGCAGAACAATCACGTCGAGCAGTTGCTCACCTCGATCGGCTATTTTCTCTGGACCGACGGAAAGCTCGGCGCCTACGTGCGCTACGTCGCCGATGGCCAGCGCTTCGGCTTCCACGAGGAGAACATCCTCGAAGCGCTGGAAATCCCTCTTGGCGAAGACGTCTACGTCTGCCCGCAGTGCGGCAAAGAAATTGGAAAATCGAAACTCGAAAATGGAAATTCGGAAGATGAGGATGATGCCTCGATTGTAGGGGCGCAGCGTGCTGCGCCGCGGCTTGATACTGTGTCGTGTCCATCCTGTGGCGCCGAACTCTCCGACACAAATCTGCGCCGCGCCGAGCGCGTCACTGTTCCACGCGTCGTGGGCACGCGCCGCGTGCCGAACGGCCAGGAAGTCATCTCCATCGCCGGCGGCCTCGAACTGAACACGCCCGTCTGGGCCAACGAGATGCACGAGTATCCCTACCTGCAATGGCAGGCGGAAGTGCATCGCGCCAAATTGAAAGCCGCGTATCCGCACGTCGCCAACAAAATCGAATCCGCACCTTCACAAGGCGCCGAAGATGTCTACGCGCGCGTCTCGCGGCTCAGCGTCGAGCAGGGCCTGCCTTCGATCCATCCGGGCGACGCGCTGATGAATCTCATCACGTTTGACCGCACGTGGCTGCGCCCGTGGGCCTTCTACGCGGTGGAAGACGAACCTGTGCGCAATGAGCTGCTCGCGATGTTCCCCGATGGGTGCTACGTCGCGTTTGCCGGCGATGTCTACTGCGAATCGCGCAGCGAAGCGATGGACGATCACTGGCGCGTGCTGCACGCGCTGCCCGGCGACGGACAGAACCGCCCGAGCGTTGGCGATTCCCTCGTGCAAGTGCAGGAGCGCTACAACGTTCTCTCCAACATGCAAGCGGAAACGTATGAATACGGCATTCCGCCGATTTACGCCGATCCGCAAGTGCTGGATTTTGACGCGCTGGCGAATCAGGTGGCCGAGCCGGCCGCGCATTTTCCGGCGCGCGCGCGCCCGGGCCAGCCGCTCGCGGCGGGATTTTTCCAGCCCGCACCCGCGCAAGTTCCGCCGGACATGATCCGGCATCAGCAGGATTTGATCGGCCCCGTGGCGCAATTCCTTACCGGCCTCTTCCCTGCGATTTTCGGCGGCAACATGGAAGACGTGAAGACCGCCAGCGGCTACGCGCTAGCGCGCGACCAGGCCATGGGCCGCCTGGGACTCGTGTGGCGCCGCACAAAACAGTTTTATGCGGACGTGCTGCTGCTCGCCGTGGATTGCTTCCGCAAAAACCGTCCCGAAGACGTGGAGATTCCGCTGCTCGGGCCGGATGGTGTTCTCGACGCGCGTTCGATTCGTACCGCCGATTTGAAGGGCAACATCTGCGTGCATCCGGAAGCCGATGAAACATTTCCGCGATTGAAGTCGCAGCAGCGCGCCGTGCTCCAGCAATTGTTCGGCATTAACGATCCCGTGCTCCAACGCGCGCTTACCGAGCCCGCGAATCTCGGCTACATTAAAAATGTACTCGGCCTCAACGAGATGGTGATTCCCGGCGAAGATTCCCGCAACAAACAGTTGCGCGAGATTCAGCAGTTGCTGGCGTCCGCCCCGATTGTCCTGCAAGTTCCAGCGGCCTCGGCTGTAGGGGCGCAGCAGACTGCGCCCCTACAAGGCAATGCGTTAGACAGCGGGCGGGCGACCCAAGGGTCGCCCGCCGTGGAGGTTGGAAGCGCGTTCGCGGGGGCGGGGCTTGCCCCGCCCGCGAACGCGTCTTCCGAGGGCGCGGCGCACGAGTCACCTGTCACGAGTCATCAGTCACCTGTTTTGGTTCTGCCGTCGGTGCCCGTCGATCAATTGCTCGACGATCACGCCGTGGAATTCGAGGAATGCAAGCGCTGGGCCAACTCCGAAGCTGGCCAGTCCGCGCGCATGACCAATCCCGCGGGCTTCGCCAACGTCCGCGCCCACGCCGAAGCTCATCTCCGCGCGATGGGAGTGGGGCAAGCTGCTAGTGCAAAATAGCGTCAAACTGGTGAAATATTCGGACATTCCCCGCGTAGGAAATAATAGTAGGTGTGGGTGTCCGGACCGAATCCGGGCACCCTGGTGGCGACATGGAATCCCGGGACTACGCGGCAATCGTTGAGTTGGTGCTTACGTTTATCGAGGTATTGCTGGAGCTTCTCTTCTCCCTTTAGCTTGACCACGACTCTGAAGTTTCTTGCAGACCTCCAGTTGTGGGGTCTTTTGTTTTTGAGGCAACTGATGAACCCTTTGGTTTCAACGAGCACCCCCGCAGCAAATGGTGCCGACAAGTTGCACGATTTGTTTGCGCTCACGGATGAACAAATCCTGCAGATCGAGCCAGAAGCTCAGGACGTAGAAGTAGTGAGCGATCAGCAATCGGCGGCCGTCGGAGAAGCTAGCCGCGAACCAAGGGCACCGGCTGCGACCGTTCAGAATGACAAGTCGGTCGAAGGGGCCGCACTCGGTCAGGCCGGGGCAGTTCAGCAGCAGGGACAGCCAACTACAAGCAACGAAGAGCCGCCGGCGTGGCTGACCGCGCAAATGAAAGATCCCTGGAGCGGGGAAGAAGCGAAGGAGCTGTGGAATGGCGTCCAACAAGCGAGGCAGGAAGCGGCGGCGTATCGCGCGGCGTTTGCGACACCCGAAGATGCGCACGCGCTGAAGGAACTGTATCCTGGCGGCGTGAACGAGGCGCGTGCCTCGGCGGAACGCGCGCGCGTGCTCGACGACATTGACCGCGCCTATTTCGGCGGCGCGGGAAAATCGCCGCAGGAAGTGAGCGCGTCTCGCGCGCAGCTCACGCAAATGCTGCTGCGCGAAGATCCCGCCGCATTCCGCGAAATGGTTTTCGCGGGCTTGCGCGCCCTCGAAGAAGCTGGTGTAGCGGCGGGCTTTAGCCCGCCAGCCCACGGCGCCAACGCCACGACTCTGCCTCGATTGGCAAAAGCCGTCGGCGCGGAACCTGTCGGTGCTGGTGTAGCGCCGCCCTTCAGGGCGGCATCTTCGGGGACCGAACGTCAGCCACAATGCGGGGATGCCGGGCAGACGCCCGGCATCCCCACAGAGTCGTCCTCCGTTCCGTTCGCCGCAACCGCGGCGAACGGAACAAGCTCCTCTGTAGGGGCACGGCATGCCGTGCCCGTAATAGACAACACGCAGGGACCCGAAGCGCACGCGGCCGCTTACGCCGCCTTTGAAAAGGCGGCGAATGAGGATTTGGAGCGCAGCGTCGGCGCAGTCATCTCCCGCACGATCGAGCAGGCGCTGCCGAATGTCGCGCGCAGCGCAAACACCTCAGCCGTAGGAGCGCAGCATGCTGCGCCCCTACAAGCAAGACTGAGCGCGGCGATTCGCCAGGACGTCGAAGCCGCGCTGAAAGATGACCGCCAGCTCGGCGAGCAAATCACACAAATTCTTTCCGCGCGGCGTTTCGATGCCGAAACGCGCGGGCAAGTCGTTCGCCTGATCGGTGAGCGCGCACAGCAGCTCGTTCCCGTCGCAGCCAAGCGCGTCCTGAACGACTGGACCCAAACCACGCTCGCCGCGCATCGCGGCAACGCGGCGCGCGGCGATGCCGCATCCGCCAGAAGGGAAGTGGCGCCAGTTAACTCTGAGTCGCGAAGGGCATCCTTGCCAGCGGGCTCCACTGCCGCTTCGCACTCGCAGCAGCGCACCGATCCGAATCGCGGAGTTGCTCGCTCTCGCGCGGTCGACTACCGCAAGCTCAGCGATGAGCAGATTCTTGATCTATGAAATCGGAGGATTTGTCGAGTCGGTCGCAGGCGGGAGTCGTCGCTTTGCAAGCCTGCGAAGCTCCCATAAAAAGCCTCCTCCAAAAACTGCGAGCATGAAGAGCCACTGAGCAAGTGAGGGGGCGTACCAGCGTATAGGGCCAAAGGCAATTCCGAATCCGCCGTCTCGGAAAGAATGCTCCAGAGCAAGTATGAAAATGTGAATTAGCATCGCTAGCGTGGGAAGGATTCCACAGATCACAATAACGGCAGCGAGCCCCACGAGTACGCTTTTGAGGTAATTCATCGAGATAGCGTCCCTTCGATCGTGGCCATAGTTTACCGCAGTCAGAAACGAAACTTTTAGGAGACTCACAAATTTTCCGGCGCCTTCTCAAGAGACGCCTTGCGATTCCGGGCAACACGCAAGCAGTTGTAGGGGCGGGCTTCAGCCCGTCCCGTTTTTCCTGCACGCCCGCGCTGCCGTCCGGAACGCAGCCAACCTAAGGAGAACAACAGATGCCAGCACAAGCGAACGCGAACGTCGTCGCGTTGCAGCTCGAGAAGGTGCGCGACAAAGTGCCCCTGCTCTACGAGCGTGACGACATTTTACTCACCATGATCCAGCAGCGTGGCGACGTGGAGAAAGTGTCCAGCCGCAATATGCGCCTGCCCTTGCAGGTCAACCCTGGCGGCAAAGCCGGTTCGTACAACGCCGACGGCGGCGACCTGGGCCGCGGCTCGGGCACGGCCTACGACGTCGCGCAGGTCTCGCCGATTTTCTTCCGCTTCGCGATTGAAATCACGAAGCTGGTCGAATACGCGACCACCGGCCGCGAGCGCGCCATCGAAAATGCCACCAAGCGCGAAGTCGCCAACGGCATGAAGCAGTTCCGCGCGTTTCTCGACAAGCTCATGCAAACCGCCGGCAACGGCGTCCTCGGCACCATCAGCTCGTTCGCCAGCACCACGTGGACCATGTCCACTCCCCCGGGCGCCGCGCTCGTCTACGTCGGCCAGACCATTCAGGTCTACGACTCGACGCTGACGACGAATCGCGGCACGGCCAACGTCACGGCCGCCGATCCCATCAGCGCGACGCAAACCATCACCGTCGACGCTAACCCCGCGGGCCTCACCAACGGCGATGTCCTCGTCCACGACGGCCTCAGCGGCGCGCAGCCTGTGTCGCTCTTCGGCATCAAGTATCACCAGAACAACGCGACCACCGGCACCTGGCTCAATCTCAACCGTGCAACGTATCCCGTACAGCTCGCCACGCCGCGCGTCAACGCCGGCAACGCCGCGCTCACCCCCTCCAACGTGCGCCTGGCCATCAACAAGGTCCGGAAATCCCTAGGCATCAACCACATCGCCAAGCTCATCGCCTACATGGCCGTGGAGCAGGAGCACGCCTGGGAAAATCTCGGCATCACCGTTTCTCAAATCATCAAGGAAGGTGGCGGTGGCGACGGCAACGATCTGGATCTGCTCTTCAGCGGCCGCAAGACCATGAGCGGCATCCCCATCAAGTCCAGCGTCAACGCCGACCAAACCCGCGTGGATTTCCTCGACCTCTCGCACTGGGGCCGCGCCGTGTTGAAGGACATCGACTTCTACGAAGTCAATGGCAACACGGTCTTCCCCATATACGGCGCCAGCGGCGGCCTCGCCGCCAGCTACATCTTTTATTTCGACACCGCGTTTCAGGTGTGGGACGACTCGCCGCGTACCGGCGCGTTCATCGACACCCTCGCGCGGCCCAGCGGCTACTAAAAAGCAGCAGCCCTCCTCTTTGTAGGGGCGCAGCATTGCTGCGCCCCCGCAGCAGATGGCTTCATCCATCTTTTCCTTATGCGTCTGCCTGTGCGGCATCCCATGCGAAGAATTATCCTTTGCGGACTGGCTCTTTTGCTCTGCGGCGTGATCTCTGCGCGCAGCAAGACCGATCCGCTTGTCTTCGTCTTTCTTCGCGTGGACCGCGCACAGGATGTCGCCATTCTCCGGCCGATGATCGCGCCGGACATTGGTGTGCAACTGGATTCCGGTCCTCGGGAGCTGGAGCCGGGAAGTGTGCTTCAGTGTGCCGCATCCATGCGCGAGCACGCCGCGATTGTCGAAGGCCAGGTCGGAAAGGTCAGCGACCTCGTTCTCGATTGTGGCGACCACAAATTTGTCGTGAAAACCTTGGACTTCTTGCCGCACTCGGCCAGGCAGTAGCACAGCCACTCCTGGCTGTGCTCTGAACTCGGCCATTTACAAACGTAAACCCACACAGGCAAGAATACCTGTGCTACCCCACGCCGCACGCGAATGATTCGAGTTGTACGCGAAACGCACGAGCCGCCGGAGAATGTCGCGCAGCGCCTCGAATGCGCCGGCGGTGTCAATCCCTTCGGCGAGCCGAATTACCGCGCCGTCTGGGGTTGGAACCGCCTGGCTTGGATCGGGGGCAAATTTGCGGAGTCGGATCCCGCGACGGGCTCGTTGCTGCGCGAACTCGTCGAGCTGCGCCAGGAGCCGAAGTATTCCGCGGTCAATCGCTGGCACATCGAGCGCTGGGTGCCGCCGGAAATTTACGGCTCGCCGCATCAATGGTATTCGCAAACGGTCGAGCGAGAGAACGGCGTCAGCATTCCCGCGCTCGGACCGTATCCTTCGCGCGGCGAATACGAGCATTGCTTCACGCTCGAAGACCCGCGCGGCGAATTCGTGCAGCTCACATCGACAGTCGCGGAACACATCGCCAGCGCCATCGAGTGGTCGCGTAAATTTCCGCGCTCCAGCCGCCGCACTCGTCTTTACGAGCGCGAACGACGTGACGAACGCAATTACGAACAATGGGCATACGACGCGCTGGACGACGCCGTCCCGGCGTTCCACAAGCAGCCGTTTGTCACGGTCTTGTAGGGGCGCAGCATGCTGCGCCCCTAACACCTCGGTCTGTACCTCTACACCTCGCCGCAATCCAGAGGAATCGCTGCCGACGATTGCTGAAGTTGGTGGCAAGCTGGGGCGCAACGTGTTGCGCCCCTACGAGGGGAAAATGACGAAGATCGAGATTTGGCTCAAGGGCATTCTCGCTGCAGCGATCAGCGGCGGCGCCGGCGGAGTGCTCACCGGTTTCGCAGCCGTCGGGATTGATCCGCAGCATTTCAACCTGCAGGCTGGCATCGGCGCGACGCTGCGTATCGCCGCAGCCGCCGCGCTGATCAACGCGGTCATCGGCGTGGCAGCATACCTGCAGAAATCGCCGCTGCCGCAAGAGTAGACCGTCTCAAGCACCTTGTAGGGGCGCCGCATGCTGCGCCCCTACGAAGAACACTTGTTCGTACCGAGGAATTTTCATGCCAGTTGTTGGATCCAGCGCATACAACACCGCAGGGCAAATCACTTCGCTGGTGCGCTCCCTGCTGAATGACTCGCAAGGGAATCTGTTCACTGACACGGTCCTGCTGCCCTATGCCAACTCCGCGTACCGCAAAGTACAGCGCGCGCTCGGCAACGCAGGCGGAGGCGGGTTCATCCAGGACGACGTCCTGCTGGTGGTCACCGCGGTGACGCAGCCAGACACGTCGCTGCAAGTCTCCATCACCGACGCAACCGCCCCGCCGAACCAACTGCCGACCGATCTGCTCGTTCCGGTGAAGATCTGGGAGCGGCCGAACGGTTCTACCGACGATTTCCTGGAGATGGTGGACCTCACTCAACACGGAGGATTACCCTCGCGCGTGCAGGACGTGACGCTCAGCGTCTGGGAATGGCGCGCCGACGGAATTTATTTCCTCGGTGCCACCCAAGACACGCAAGTTCGCCTGCGCTACCTGAAAGCTTATCCGGATTTCACGGACGCGACATCACCGGTGCTCATCCGCAATGCGCAGGAAGCTATCGCTTACGCCACTGCAGCGATGGCCGCCTGGGCGCGCGGCAGCCCGCTCGCGGAAAAGTGGGACGAGGCCGCGACCGATGCGATCGAGGATCTGGTCAGCGCCGCGGTGCGCCGCGAGCAGCAATCCGCGCGCCGCCGCCGCCCGTTCTCCGCGCGTTCTGGCTACACCCCATTCTGAAAGCCTTTGTAGCGCCGGGCTTCAGCCCAGCATCTTTGGCCTTCTAAAGATGCAAGGGAAGTACAGGAGGTAAAGGACGTAAAGGAAAAACCTGCGGCCTCTGCCGTCGCTCCCGCGACCTGCTATGCGGCAGCTCTTTTCCTTTACTTCCTTTATCTCATTTATTTCCTTTACCTCCATTTCTTAGGAGCAGTCATGCCCATCACCATCACCCTTCAGCCCAACAACGTCGACGGCTCCGGCAGCAATTTGTTTTACGCCATCGGCACACTGGCGTTTTCGGGAAATTATCCGACCGGCGGCGACACGCTCGATTTCACGCAAGTCGCCGACAAGCTGCCGAGCACGCAGATCATCCAGGTCTTTGCCGACAGCCAGAACGGCAATGGCGGTTACTACGTGCCGGTGCAGGGAAGTGCGCTGAACAACTGGAAGCTCAAGGCCTTCAACGGTGGCGGCACGGAAATCACCGCGGGCGCCTACCCCGCCAGCGTCACTTCCGACATCGTCCAAGTCACCATCACCGCCCGCAAACTGTTGTAGTTTCCCGGGTATCGAAACTTTTTTGAGGAAGTCCTTATCGGGCTGCAGTCGTGTATGAAACGTTGTGCTTGGTTAGCATTCCTCTTAGCTTATCGAGCGTTAGCACCTGCCCCAGCGCAGGAACCTTTAACGCGTCACTGGGGCCAACGATAGTTTCAAGAGGTGCACTCAGTGTGCGTGCAGCTATCCCGACAACATCTCCGGTCGCTCTGAGGTAAACTGGGGAGCCACTAAAGCCTCGAAAGATCGCTTTATCGACAAAGTAGTAAGGGCCCGGAGGTCTTCCGCCACTCAGGTCGTCTACGAAAGTGCCGTTTTCCCATGCTGACGCTACACTTGCAGTAATAGTGATCGGATCCGGATGGGACAAGGGAAACCCTGTTATAGCTACTTCGTCCCCAGGCCTGATTTCAGAATCGAACTTCAGTCGAAGAAAGTTGGGTTTACCTGCGCCCCGGAAATTGTCAGCACGCAGTAATGCAATATCGGCCTCATCGCTAATCTCGACCTCTGTGACATCTGCCACTCCCGCCCCACCAATCCTAGAGCTGTTCGGGACAAAGGTCGGCACGGAAAGTCCAACAGGTACTCCCTGACCGCGAAGGGAGAAGTAACTGCGTGCTACATGCGCATTTGTAACGAAGTATCCCGAATCGTTGACGAAGAAGCCAGAACCAATCGGCACACCAAAACCAAGCTGATTATCGGCGCGAACAATGGCGCAAACGCCGTGATTGGCATGATCTATCACCTCCCCAAAGCCCAGAGGCCTTTCTTTCTCGGCTCCTGGGTGCGAGGCCTTTTTCTGTGTATTCAGGAAAGGTAAGACCAAACCAAATGTTAAAAATGAAGCGATCATTACCTCCGAGCGTCGTCGAGTCTTCATAAAAGATACGGTACCAGTGTGACCACAAAATTGACAGAGCACAGATGCTCTTCAGAAAGTTCTACGGAAGTCGGCCTGCTGACCAAGAACGAGTAGGGAACATGATACGATCAAAAATCGCGATGGGGTTTCTCTGGGCACTCCTGGCGCTCGTGCTGCACGTAATTCCTGGTGTAGTCGGGCCGACACACGCGCAAGGTTCGCGCAAAGACGATATCGTCTTCAATTCGCGCGGCATCCCGCTGGCCGGAGCAACCGTCCGCGTTTGCGCCATGCCCGCAAGTGGCCAGCCGTGCACCCCGCTAGCGCTCATCTACTCTGACGCCGCGCTCACCCAGGCCCTTGCCAATCCCACCACCACCGACGGCCTCGGCAATTATTCGTTCTATGCCGCACCCGGCAAATATGAAATCGAAATTTCCGGCCCGGGCATCACCACCAAACAGCTTCCTAACATCATCCTGCCCAACGATCCTTCTTCTCCGACATTCAGCGGCGCCATCAGCGCCTTCTCGCTGAACCTGAGCGGCAACCTCACCGTGAACGGCAACACCACGGTCGTCGGCAATCTCGCCAGCGGCACGCTGAACCTCGCCAATCAAAACACCGCTCCGGGCGCCGCAAGTTCCGGCACCGTCAATCTGTACACCAAGACCGCCGACAAGCGCGTCTACTACAAGGACGATACCGGCACGGAAACAGGGCCCCTCGGCGCGGGCGCGCAGACCAATGTCGTCAACACCTTTACCGCGCAGCAGAATTTCGACGCCGACGTCTGCTTCAAGGGGCCAAACCCGGTCGTTTGTGTGACGCGCTACGGCGTGCGGGCACTCGCATCCGGGTCAACGCCCGCCACAACAGGCATTACAGCGAGCATGAACTCTGGCTCGACTACGGCTACGGTCTCGACTTCGACATGCTCTGGGCAGACAGGCAGCGTGTGTTTCCAGAACGGCGATGGCGTGGTCATCTATGGTGCTGGCGCTACTCACAGCATGACTACGCCGGGAGCGCCGACGGTCACACCTAGTGTGGCTCGCGTCATGACCGGCACAGGCGATGTTGTGAATGGGCCTTCAGGTTCGACCACCTACAACTATCAAATTATTGCGCGGGACAAAAACGGCGGGCTTACGGCTGCCAGCGCTGTCGGCTCGACCACCACCGGTGCGGCTTCCCTCGGTTCACAATCCGTGGGCATCACATCTTCCTCGCGCGCCAGCGATGTGGTCACCGTGGTTACAAGCGCAGCGCATAGTTTGCCTATCGGCTGTACGGGATCGAGCGGGGGGGCATCGGCCTGCCCAATGATTTACATAAATGGGACTTCAGATAATTCATTTGGCGGCTGGTATACCGTTTCTTCGGTTGCGGACAACACGCACTTCACCTTCACCAGCGGCCTCGACACGCGCAACGGCGCCACGACGTCTTCCACAGGCGGCACGGTGTTCTGGTTTAACTGCAACCACCTCACTTGGACTGCAGTGACTGGCGCGTGGCAGTACTACATCTACGGACGCACCGGCGCGAGCTTGACGCTCATCGGCGTGAGCAGGCCGAGCGACACCATCACGGACCTGACCTTCGACGATTTTGGCTCCCCGATGATGGACAACGTGTCGTTGCCGCCGTATGTGCCTTCCACTCCGCCTAGTGTCGCCACCAGCGACCATTTGGCAACCACCATCGTTTCCGGTGCGGGCACCACCACGCTGACCTTGGCGAACTCGGCAGGCACGACGGTATCCGGCGCGACGATTCGTTTCGACAATGGACCAACCTTGCTTGTCGCAGCGCAGGCGGCGGGTTTTGGGGGCTCTAACCAGGGCACGATGTACATTCCAGTGCCCACGAATGGCGGCTCTTACGTCGTGAATTCCTTTACGGACTTGACTGCTTACAATCCTACGGTAGTAGCCCCCGGTGGGCTCTACCTCAATGAAACCGTACGAATCGGTTCGGGTTCAAAGTGGCACGGCGAGCCATTCCAACAGAGGGGCAGTGGTCCACAGTTCACCTTCAAAGGCGAGCCGGTTATTACTGTTGGAACCGCGAATCCCGGCATGTACCTGACGAATGGGAATACGACTGCCATCAGCGACTTTTTCTTCAGCAGTGCCGTATCAAATGGTGCGTTGCTGCTGGTGGTAGATGGGGGCTTCAATCACAATTTCGATTCCCTCGCTTTTCAGACTGGAGTTACCAGCGCCGATTATATGGGCGTGGGGCTGTTGATGCGCGGTACGTCGGGCAACGCACCGTACTCGAATCATTTTAAGAGAGTGACTTTTTCCGGCGCATCACAACCCAGTGGTGTGACGGCAACACCATTGTTTTTTTGCAACCAATGCAATTCCACCGAGATTGAGGAAATCTTTCTGTTCCACCGGGGAATCTTGTTTCGCCCCGATACCTCTGGTGGCGCTATTGTCATTAACTGGGCTTACGAGCAGGGCGGCAGCACGCCATTTCTTACTGTCACTGGAATAAACTCGGCAGGCAATGCAGGGGGAAATCTAGATATTAACCACATCAGCCTCGACACCATGCCCCATCCGACATTGGTGTATTTGCCGAGCGTAGGCACTTATAGTCCTGCAGTAAGGAACTTCGGAGACATTCCTCCATCCTCTGGCGTGTCGGGCGTCACCGGGAATCGCATTTCTTCCGGGGTGTCTGGGTTATCTGGGCAGAATCGGGATACTCCTTTTGGCAGTCTAGCCTCCGGGGGCGCCATTGACACCGTGTTTCAGCCATCGCTCGCTGCGGTGCTTGGCCCATACACATCTCAGCCGCTCAATTCCGCTCTCCAGATTGGGAACTCCTTCCCGGCCTTCATCAACGGCGATGTAATGGCTGCTCCCACCTGTTCGGTGAGCTCTGGTGGTTCCTTCCCAGTCGGCACCTTCGCTTTTAAGATTGTCCCCGTGTGGGCAGGCGGAGCTCTTGGCAATCCGTCTCCAGCGTCCGCATCCTGCACAACTTCTTCTGGCAATCAGACGGTCACGATTAATTGGACAGCAGATGTAGGGAATCCCAAAGGCTACGACCTATACACGAACAATCGCTTGGAAGGGCAGAACGGTACGGGAAACTGCTCCACCAACCCGCAGTACACCGGAACGTCCGTAGTCCTGACAAGTGATCTGAACTGCGGCAACAGCAACGCACCGCCATCGATTCCCGCCGGCGGCCCCACCATGATGATGCCCGGCGCGCAGGGCATGGCCACCCCTTCCATCAACATCGGCGGCGGTGGTGTGATTGCCCCGTCATCCGCTGGATTCGCCGCCACGCGTACGCAAACGCTCCCCGACGTGACCGGCTACATTCCCGTTACCAGCTACGTCAACTCCGCCTACGACAACGCCACGCGCGCCAATGGAGCGATCGGCTCGAATTGGGCTGTCATCAACAACGGCATCAACATCAGCTCGAACAATTTTGTCGGCACCAATGCCAGCAACGATGTGGCCTACTGGAGCGCCAGTCCCTTCAGCAACGTGCAGTTTTCGCAAGTCACCATTACGGCTCTGAACGGCACCACCGATTTTCCCGGAGTGGCCGTGCTTCTATCCGGGAGCGGCGCTTCCACCCAGGGCTACGAATGTGTCGAAGACACCACCAACATTTTCATTCAAAAGGTTTCGGGAACGACCAACACCACGCTCACCAGCGCCGCCTCCTCGGGCGCTACGGGAGATATTCTGCGCCTGGAAGTTGCTCCCGGCGGCGCATTGACGTGCTACAAGAACGGCGTTTCCACGCTCACAACGACAGACACGACTTACACTTCAGGCGCTCCGGGCCTGTTCTTGTTCGGCACCGTGGCCACCTCCAAAAACTGGTCCGGAGGGAACCTGCATCCGATCGCGCAACTGGACTCCGAGCAGGACTGGACGAAGACACAGCACTTTGCTCAGGGGATCGCACTCGGCGGTGCATCCTCGGAATCTTTGAACAACAATCCGCGCGCGGAGCAGAGCGTTTTCCTGCCGGGCGCGCTGACTTCCACGTGGACCGGTGCGACTTGGACGATCGACAAAGCCGTCACCGTCACGCGCGTGCAGGTACAGGCCAAGACGGCTCCCGCGGGCTGCTCCACGAACGCCATCATGCGGCTCACCGACGGCACCACTCCGGTCAACGTGACCATTTCGGCAGCCGCAAACGATAGCGGCGCAATCTCGCAGAATTATGCTGCCGGCGCGTCGCTCACCGTCGCCGTGCAAACCGCCGCGGCGGGCTGCACCACCAGCCCCGCCGACGCCAACGTCGTCGTCCAGTACCGCATGCAGTAACGCGCTAGGGCTCAACATGCGGCGGCCCCATGAGTTTGTCGAAAGTGTGAGCGAGTGTCATTCCGAGGAGCCGGAGGCGACGAGGAATCTGGTTTTTCCTGATAGTCCGCAAAAACCAGATTCCTCGCTTCGCTCGGAATGACACTCTTAGGGGCTTTCACGGCAAACCATCAAGGGCCTTTCGCAATTTCCCAATTTCAGAAAAAGAGGTAACTTCCCATGGCTACCGCCACGGCAGCAGAAACCGCATCAGTCTCGCTCGTAAATATTTCCACGGAGAAATGGCCACCGCGCCACCGCACCTACTTCGGCTCGCTGGAAGTGCGATCGCCGGAGTCCGGCGAGCCTTACGCCATTACCCCGATCCGCGGATGCACCGGCGTGATGGACCTCGGCGACAAGCGCATCATGGAGTACCGGATCACCGCCCGGGAAATCGCCGAAGACCTCGCGCGCGAAATCAACGGCGATTCGGGGGAGGGAAGTTTTCACGGCGTTTTCGTTGCCGCCGGTCCCGAGCCCACCGAAGCAGAACTCGCCGACGCGCACCGCCGGCTCGAGGAATTTCAGCGGTGCCTAGTAGCCGCGGCCGACCTCGAATGGGAGCGCACGAAAAATCCCATGTTTATCACCGACCTCGAACGCCGCGCCGCGCGCCAACTCGGCCTGGAAAAGCCCTGGCTTTACGATCCCAAGCCGCTGGCTGAGTGTCCCGTCTGCGCAGAAAAGATCAAGCCTGGCGTGGCCGTCTGCAAATCGTGCGGCGCCATCCTCGACCGCGAAAAGGCCGCGCAGTACGGCCTCATTCCGCATGCACGGCCGCGCAGAAACGCTTCCGCAATCCAGGACGGGGCAGGGAAGCAGACGGACGAAGAAGGGAAGCCGTCTCAGTAGCACAGGCACTCTTGCCAGTGCTCTTCCAGGCTGTGACTTGTCGGCCGAGCAGCACAGCCAGGAGTGCCTGTGTGCTTAAAGTTTCTTTGTAGGGGCACAGCATGCTGCGCCCTCATGTCAAGCGCTCAAACGTTGTCATTCTGAGTGCATCCGATGAGGATGCACGAAGAATCTCAGCGTTGTGAATCAGCAGCCAAGCTGAATTGTCAGGACTGCTATCGGTTGAGGTTCTTCACCCATCCTCATCGGATGCACTCAGAACGACAATCTCCGCGCTGCCACACTCTTCCAAAATCCCATGACCACAGCAGGTTCATTTGACGCACCCATCGAGATTTTCGGCGGGCTGGTGACCGATATGTCCCCCGCGGACCTGCCTCACGGCGTGTCGCCGGATTGCCAGGACGTGATTTTCAGCAACGGCGGCGTGGCCACGCGCCCCGGCATGCAGGCGCTCTTCGGCCCGCTCGCGGGCAATCCGACCGTCAATTACGTCAAGACCTACGAAACGCTGAACGCCACGCTGCGCACCATGGCGCTGGACGCGAACGGCGTGTTGTACAAAGAAACGACGCCGGGAACTTTGGCGAGCATCGCCAGCGGCCTCGCAGCAAGCGCCTACGCCAATTCCACCACGCTCTTCGGCAGGGAATACCTGGCCATCAGCGACGGAAAAACCGGCAACGATTTGCCGCGCCAGTACGACGACACGAATTTCGACCGCGCCAGCCAGAGCGGCCCCGGCGCTGGGCCAACCGTCATCGACGAAAATGTGATCGTTGCCATCACCGCGAGCCCCAACGGCGCAACGCAGCCCGCAGCCGCGGCGATTGCGGCTAGCCCCAACGGCGCCACCGAAAACGGATTCCTCATTACCATCACGACCAGCGCCGCGCACGGCCTCTCGGCCGGGCAGTCCGTCACCATCGCTGGCGTCGGCGTTGCCGGCTACAACGGCACATTTCCCGTCGTCTCCGTTCCCACGACCACGCAATTCACCTACATTGCCGGCGCTTCGGGACTCGCTGCTTCCGGGGGCGGCACCGCGGCTTCCGCCACCGCGACGATTCAAACCACCGCGGCCCACGGCTTCGTTGCCGGCCAGCTCGTCACCACTTCCGGCATCGGCGTGGCCGGCTACAACGGCACCTTCGCTGTCACCGCTGTGCCCGATTCGACGCATTTCACTTTTACCGCGACAACCGGCGGCCTCGGCGCTTCCGGTGGTGGCACCGCCGCTGCGGCCGGAAGCGTTTCACCGGGCGTGCATCAAGTCTGCGTGATTTTTCAAACGCGCCAGGGCTATCTTACCAAGCCCAGCCCGGCCACGAGCTGGACCGCCAGCGGTGGCAAGCGCGCCGTCGTCACCAACATTCCCACCGGTCCCTCCAATGTCGTTGGAAGGATTCTCTGCTTCGCCGGTGCGGGCGGCGCCAGTTTCTTCTACACCGGGAGCGGCTCGACGCTCTTCAGCGGCAACATGGTCATCAGCGACAACACGACCACGTCCATCACCGTCGATTTTTCCGACGCCATTCTTCTCGCCGGCACCAACGTCGACGATCTCTTCAAGCTGATCGAGCTCGGCGATTGCGCCGGCGTGCTCGATTACGCGCAACGCCTTTTCTGGTGGGGCGAGCGCAACAAACTGAACAACTGGGTGAATCTCGGCTTCGATGGCGGATTCACAGGACCTTCTTTGCCGCACTATCCGCTCGGCTGGACGCCCGATTCTGTCTTCGCTCCCGGCGGCACCGACGAAGAATCTTTCGTCGTCTGGGGCGCGGCCTATTCGATTGTCGGCAACGGTACCACGGCTACGCGCGGTCTCATCACGCAAGCTGCGGTACAGGATTCGCTCGGCGCCCCGCTGATTCAAGCCAACACTGACTATACTGTGCGCGCCCGCTGCGCCCGCAACATCACGCTTGCGCAAGGCACGCTGCATGTGCATCTTTTCAGCGCCAGCGGCGGTATCAACACCACCGGCCTGCAGCTCACCGCCGCGCAGCTCACCACCAGCTACGTCGAGTACAGCGCGCAGCTCACCGCGCCGCTTGCGACGATTCCGGGTGACCTCGTCCTGCGCGTCTACGCTGACGGCACGCCCAATCAAAACGGCCAGTTCTACATGGACTGCATCGAGATTTTTCCCACCGCCCAGCCCGTGAACGCTTCGCTTGTGCGCGCCAGCCGCGTCGAAGATCCCGAGAGCTACGACGGCATCGACGGCCTGCTGAGCGTCGCCGAAAACAACGGCCAGGCCATCCGCGCGGCCTTCAAGCTGCGCGAGCGCCTGTATTTTGTGAAGGAGCATTCGCTGCACGTCACGCAAGACGACGGCACCAACGAGCCTTCGCTCTGGGCCATCGCGGAAGTTTCGCGCAAAGTCGGGACGCCTTCCGTCCGCGGCGTGGGCATCGGCGAAGACTGGGTGGTCATCGCGCACCGCACCGGGCTGTACATTTTCAATGGCGGCGAGCCCATCAAAATTTCCCAGGAAATTCAGCCCACTTGGAACCAGATTAACTGGCAATACGGCCACACGCTCTGGGTCACCGTGGACACCAAAGAGCGGCGCATTTTCGTTGGCGTGCCGCTCGGCACGGCAACCTCGCCTAACAAAATTCTCATGCTCGACTATCGCGATCTCGACGACGCCGACCTTATCGCTTCGCGCCCGCCCATCAACATCACCTACACCGGACGCAAAACCGCCACCGACAAAACGCGCAAGTGGTCGCCCTGGACCATCGCCGCGAACGCCTGCGCGCTCCTCGAACGCACGAATGGCACGGCAGTTGTAGCTCTGGGCGGCGGCACACCTGGCGTTGGCGGAGGCGGCGCAACCGGCAAGATCTATCAACTCAGCGACACGCAACTCTCCGATGACGGCACAGCGATTCCGAGTTACTACACGACGCACTATTTCCCGGAGCGCGCCGTCGAACAGGCGCTCAGCCTCGGCGCGCACCGCAAGCTATTCAGCTATCTCACGTTATTTGTCGAAGGGGCAGGGAACTTGTCGCTCACGAGCTTCACCGATTCCTCGAGCGCGCAACAATCGCAGCAGCCGCTCCCGCTCAGCTCTCCTTCGGTGAAGGACCTCGAGCTGCCCATCAACGTGCTCGGCGAGCGCGTCGCCTTCCAGGTCAGCACCAATCAGGCCGGCGCGTGGTTCCGCTTGCAAAAATTTACGCCCTCCGTGCGTCCCGATCCCTGGGCCCCCGTCCGCGGCTGGAATTGAAGTCACCTATATTCAGCGAGGAAGGCGAACTTGTGAGTCGACACTTGAGGACGACTGACTTGGATCAGCAGAGTCTGGGTGTTCCGCCAGAAACTGATCGATTCTCCGCAGATTCCAGTAGCCGGCAACAGCGCAGAAAAGTGACAACAGAATGGCTGGCAAGATCGGAAGGAAAACCCTCATAGTAGTCCTCGTGCAACCAGTTTACGCTTCTTGCGCTCGAGATTCACGTCCCATTCGATCCCTATTAGTAACCCGACAGCGGAAGCGCTCCAGATTACAAAGGTCGCAGTAAGGGAGATCGACTTAAATATTTCGGCAATCGAGACCGGCCCAAAGATAGCCAGCAAAACACCAGCTTCGCGGAGCGTCTCCGCGTAACGTGAAAAGCGAACGAGTCGGTCGCGGACGTCGCCAGGCATATTGGGCCTCCGAAATAGTATCACCTCATGCCGTCAATAGGTGATTACTAAGGACAGGAAATGCTGACAGTTGCACAACTTGCGCCGCTGAAGGACCGCGACCCATACCTCTACGAAACGCTGGTCAAAATTGTCGCGTCCGTGAACGCCACGAGCCAGCGCGCGGGCGTGGATCCCAGCACGCCCGCGCCTGCCCCATCGCCAATCGCCTCGCTCACCGTGCAAGCCTCCAACGGCTGGTTCGACATTTCCATCGCCGACCCGTCGGATTCGCGGCCCGGCCTGTTTTATTTCGCGGAGTCCGACGTCACGCCCGCGTTCGGCGCGCCGCGTGTTTATTTCATGGGTGCTTCGCGCAACTTGTACGTGCAGCTCGGCAATCAAACACTTTTCTGGCGCGTCTATTCGCAGTACATCGGCTCGCAGCCGTCCGCGCCAGTGACGTTTGGCGCACCGCCGATCGTCGTGATCGGCGGAGGCTCCACCGGCCCCGCGCCGTTGCCTTCGAGCGGCAGTGGCGTTTTCCCGAATGGCATCGCGCGCGGCGGAAACGGTTTCGGCATCCATCCCGGCTCGCGCATCGTCCGTCAAGCCGTTCTGTAGCCGCCCTCCCCGGGTGGCTAGTGCAGGGTTTTCATGCTGATTCGCGAGTATCACGAGCGCGACCTCGATGCGTTACGCGTCATTCACGCCACCCAGGGCTTTGATTACGTGCTCCCGGATTTGCGCAATTCACTCTTCGTGACCAAGCTGGTCCTGGCCGGCGAAAATGGTACGTTGCCCTCTAGTGCGGCATCCGTTCCGCTGCATGAGGACGCGACCTTGCAAGATGCCGGGCCAAAGCGCGGCGCTACACAAGAAAAGATCCTTGGCGCGGCGCTGCTTCGCCTCACGGCGGAAGCCTATCTGCTGCTCGATCCTCGCGCCGGCACGCCGCGCGAACGCTGGCAATGGTTGCTGGCCTTGCAAGCCGCTGCGGAACGCGACGCCTGGCACCGCGGCCTCGAGGATG
>Ga0209377_1000476_pt1 | contig 26795 bp, 20 predicted proteins | sample GraSoiAngelo_141_FD_185898 | JGI IMG/M metagenome (GOLD analysis project Ga0209377, IMG submission 185898) | Grasslands soil microbial communities from the Angelo Coastal Reserve, California, USA - 14_0929_12_40cm (SPAdes) (version 2) | ecosystem: Environmental > Terrestrial > Soil > Grasslands ...
GGGGCAGCACAAGGCGCGCACCCAGCCGGCGCCCGGCGACCGTGACTACAAGACGGCGAACGCGACGGGGTATTTCGGCTACTTCGGCAGCGCGGCCGGGGACCCGAAGCAGGGCTACTACAGCTACGACCTCGGCGCCTGGCACATCATCGTCTTGAATAGCGGCAGCCCCAGCCTGGTCCCGACCACCGCCACGTCGCCCCAGGTGCAGTGGCTGCGCGCCGACCTCGCCGCCCATCCAGCGCGCTGCACCCTCGCGTACTGGCACCACCCGCTGTTCGACTCCAAGGACGCCCCGTACACGACGGTTCGTCCGCTATGGGATGTGCTGTACGGCGCGGGTGTCGACGTCGTGGTGAACGCGCACTACGCGTTCTACGAGCGGTTCGCGCCCCAGACGCCCGCCGGCGTCGCCGATCCGGTGCAGGGGATCCGCGAGTTCGTCGTCGGTACGGGCGGCGCCGAGCACGTCAACCCCGATCACCTCCGAGCGAACAGCCAGGCGAGAAACGGCACGACCTGGGGCGTCCTGAAGCTCACCCTCGACTCCGCGAGCTATGCGTGGGAGTTCGTGCCCATCGCCGGCCAGACGTTCCGCGATTCGGGCACCGCCAGCTGTCACGCCGCCCGGCCGGCGGTGAGCGCCGGCCCCGACCTGACCACCAACCCGGGAGACACGGTCAAGCTCTCGGTCACGTTCAGTGATCCCGACCCGAACGATGGGCCGTGGACGTACACGATCGGCTGGGGGGACGGCACGTCGAGCGCCGGCGACGCGACGAGTCAGACGGCACCGATCAGCGCCACCCACGTTTACTCGGCCGTGGGGTTGGACAGCGTACGGGTGACGGTGAGCAACAGCGGTGGGGGATCCGGAGCGGACACGGTGGCCGTGCGCGTCGTCGCCCCAGCGGTGTTGGTGGGCGCGGGGGATATCGCCGAGTGCACGAAGAACGGGGATTCGTTGACGGCCAACCTCATGGACACCATCCCCGGAACGGTGTTCGCCGGCGGGGACAATGCGTACCCCGATGGGACGAGCAGCGACTACAAGAACTGCTACAATCCCACGTGGGGTCGGTTCAAAGCTCGCACCCGGCCGGTCCCGGGCAACCACGATTACAACACGGCAGGCGCCGCTGGTTATTTCAACTACTTCGGCTCCGCCGCGGGCGCGTCCGGGAAAGGTTACTACAGCTACGACCTCGGCGACTGGCACGTCGTGGCGCTGAACAGCAACCTCGCGATGAACGTGGGCTCGCCCCAGGAGCAGTGGCTGCGGGCCGATCTCGCCAAGACCACGAAGCGTTGCACGCTCGCCTACTGGCATCATCCGCTCTTCAGTTCCGGCAACGAAGGGCCCCACATCGAGACGCAGCCGCTGTGGCAGGACCTGTACGACGCCGGAGCGGAAGTCGTGATCGTCGGACACGACCACGACTACGAGCGCTTCGCCCCGCAGACGGCCACCGGCATCGCAGATCCGGCCCACGGGATCCGCGAGTTCGTCGCCGGTACCGGCGGCGGCGGTCTGTTCGTGGTCTACCCGCCGGTGCCCAACTCCGAGGTGCTCAACAACACCACCCTCGGAGTCCTCAAGCTGACGTTGCGCTCCGCCGGCTACGACTGGCAGTTCGTCCCCATTGCCGGCAAGACCTTCACCGACACGGGAAGCGGCTCGTGTCACGATGCGCCGCCGTCAGGCGCGAATCACGCGCCCACCGCCAACGCCGGCGGACCATACTCCGGGGTGGAAGGTGGATCCGTCAGCTTCGATGGCAGCGGCTCGTCCGATCCGGACGGGGACCCGCTGGCGTATGCCTGGAGCTTCGGCGACGGGAGCACCGGAACCGGCGTCAACCCGAGCCACACCTACACCGACAACGGGACCTACACCGTGACGTTGTCGGTCACCGATGCACGCGGCGCCTCTAGCGCGGCCGCGACGTCGACCGCGACGATCGCGAACGGGCCGCCGGCCGTCAACGCCGGCCCCGATCAGACGGTCGCCGTGGGCAGTCCGGTGACGCTCCATGCCACGTTCAGCGACGGCGGCACAGATGCCCCCTGGGCCTACGCGGTCGCCTGGGGCGATGGCTCGCCGCCGACGACCGGGAGCACGACCAGCCAAGCGAGCCCGATCGACGCGACCCACTCCTACGCCGCCCCGGGATCGAACACCGTGCGGGTGACGGTCACGGACAAGGACGGAGCGGCAGGATCGGGGACCCTCACGGTGACCGTCTCCAGCCAGGTGGTCACTCTGGTCGGCGCCGGCAACATCGCGCGCTGCGACCGCACCAATGACGAAGCCACGGCCGCGATCCTGGACTCGATCCTAAACACCACCCCTGGGTCGTTTGTGTTCGCGCTCGGCGACAACGCCGCACCCGGCGGGACGGCGGCGAGCTACGCGAACTGTTACGATCCCACGTGGGGTCGCCAGAAGTCTCGCACATACCCGTTGCCCGGGAACCACGACTACGACTCGAGCGCCACGGCCGACGGGTACTTCGGATACTTCGGTGCTCCCGGTAACGCTGCGTATCCGGGGCCAGGCAATCCGGGGGAGGGATACTACAGCTTCGATAAGGGGGCGTGGCACATCATCATGCTCAACAGTTTCATCTCGATGGTGGCCGGCTCGGCGCAGGAGACATGGCTCAGGGGCGACCTCACGGCGACTACGAAACAGTGCGTCCTGGCGATGTTCCACAAGCCGCGGTTCTATTCGACCCAGGACACCACGTTCTTCCCGACCTCGTCGGTGAAGCCGCTGTGGAACGATCTCTACGCCGCTCGAGCGGAGTTGATCATCAACGCGCACATGCGTGAATACGAGCGGTTCGCGCCGCAGGACCCGGCCGGGGCGGCGGATCCGGTGAATGGGATCCGCGAGTTCATCGTGGGCACAGGGGGAGAGGGGCTCGATTCTCCGGTCACGCTCGTCATCGCGAACAGCGAAGCGCACATCAGTGGCGTGTACGGCGTGTTGAAGCTCACGCTGGGCGACGGGTCGTACTCGTGGCAGTTCATCCCAGTCGCCGGTCAAACCACCGATTCGGGCACCGACGCCTGTCATTGATGGGCGCGGCCACGGGTCCGGCATGTTACCCACTTCCCGCGTCAAGCAGTTAACACCCGCACTCCCACCGCATCGGTCGGTCCGCTAAGTTCTTCTGCTGCATAGTCTGGCCAGGTAGCTCAGTTGGTAGAGCAGCGGACTGAAAATCCGCGTGTCGGCAGTTCGATTCTGCCCCTGGCCATTCGCCGCAGCCGCGACGGACACCCTTCCCGAAAAACGGAGGTCGCTCATGATCGATCCGAACGAGCAAGGCGTCGTAATTGTGCGTGGGGGGGTCGACGGCTTCGCCCAGGAGATCACGGCGGGGCGTCATCGTCTGATCGCTGACGAGCCGGTGTCATCGGGGGGGACCGATCGGGGGCTTGGGCCTTACGAGTTGCTCCTGGCAGGCCTCGGCGCCTGAACGTCCATGACAATCGCGCTGTATGCGCGAAGGAAAGGGTGGCCGCTCACAGGCGTGACGGTTCGCCTCCGCCATTCGAGGATCCACGCCGACGACTGCGCCGAATGTGAGACCCAACAGGGCATGCTCGATCGGATCGAGAGCGAGATCGCGGTCGCCGGCGAGTTTACGAAGGAGCAGCGTACTCGACTACTCGAGATCGCCAACAAATGTCCGGTCCATCGGACCCTCACATCGGAGATCAACATTCGGACGACTCTCGCTGGATGATGCGGTCGACATCACCGCCGAGCTCGTCCTAGCCGATGTCCAGCAGTACTTTCAGCACGCCGGGTCGCTGTGCGTGCTCGAACGCCATGAGGACATTGGCGAGTGGGTAGCGCGCGTAGATCAAGGGCTCGACGGCCACCCGCCCCTCCGCGAGGAGTCGGAGCGCCGGCGAGAACGGCCCGCAGCGCGAGCCCACGAGGGTCAGCTCCTGCACCACGACCGCTGACGCATCGAGGGTCAGCGCGCCGGCATAGGTGCTCTTCAGCACGAGCGTGCCGCGGGGTCGCACGGCGTGTTGGGCCACCGCGAACCCTTCGGGATTACCGGTGCATTCGACCGCCACGTCGAACGCCCCGCGCTTTGCTCGGTCGGCGCGCCCGGTCTCGATGCCCCGCGCCGCGAGCACGGCCAGCTTCGCGTCGTGCCGTCCGACCACGAGCAGGGCGCAGCCCGTGAGCGCGAGCGTCTGCGCTACGAGCTGGCCGAGCTTCCCGTCGCCCACCACGAGCACGCGGTCGCGAGGGCCGATCGGGACCTGCTCCTGGATCTCGAGCGCGGCGGCGAGCGGCTCGGTGAACACCGCGGCGTCCGTGGACAGGGCGTCGGGGACCGGATGCAGGTTCTCGGCCGGCAAGATCAGGTACTCGGCGAACGCGCCGTGCCGGCTCACGATCCCGAGCACCGTGCGCCGCTCGCAGTGGGTGCGCCGGCCGGCGAGGCACGCGCCGCACGCGCCGCACACGGCGTTGATCTCACCGACGACCCGGCGGCCGACGAGCGCCGAAGGACCCTGCTCGACGACGCCGACGAACTCGTGGCCCGGGATCCCGGTGAACCGGTAGTACCCCTGCGTGAGCTCGATATCGGTGTTGCAGATTCCGGCGCGGATCACGCGCACGAGCGCTTCGCCCGCGGGCGGCCCGGGGATCGGAACGTCGTCCCGAACGCGCAGGCGGCGATCCTCCAGCCAGAGGGCCCGCATGCCCGTAATATGTCGCCGCCCGAGTCGTTGACACGGCCTTGGGCCTCGTGGTAGTGTCGGCGCGATGAGCGATCTGCCATCCCTGCCGGCCTGGACCAAGACACTCCAGCGGCGCATCCGCCAGCGCGGTATCGATTTCTTCATCCTGCACGGGCCCGGCGTGCGGGACCTCCATCCGCTCGGCGCCCGGCGTTTCGGGACTATCGGCGACTGCCTCGCCCAGGTGATCTTGAGCGACCGCTCGGCGATCGTGATGTACGACCGCGGCGCGGGGATCGGGTTCTCAGACCGGGATGTCGAAAACGACTTCAAGACGGTGCTCAAGGCGTACGACAAGCTCGGTGGGACGAACCTCGCCCAGGTGCAGCCGCGCGATCCCGACCGGGCGCTGCAGCTGATCGAGACCTACCTGCGCTACCAGCTCACCGGCAACCCGCGCTTCTCGGCCGCCGTGATCATCGACTATGGAGAGACGGTGGCGCCCGCGGGCGAGCCGGGGCAGCTCCCGGCAGAGGATCGCGGCGCGATCGTCACGCTGCGCCGTTGGGCGAGCGAGCCGCTGTTCCTGCAGCGCAACGTGACGTTTTGCCTGCTCGTGGAAACGACGGCGACGCTGTCGGCCGCGTTGGTGGGCGACGCCCGCACGTTCGAGATCGCCGTTCCCGTGCCGGACGAGCAGGAGCGCTACGCGTACCTCGCGGGGCGCGGCACCCGTCCCGAGACGTTCGCCACCGTGGACGCCCGCCGCGTCGCGATCCTCACAGCGGGGCTCACGCGCCTCCACCTCGAGAGCCTGCTCGCCGAAGCCGAGGCGGGCGGCGCCCCGCTCGATCAGGACGCGCTCACGCGCGAAAAGAAGCGGCTGATCGAGGAGGCGAGCGGGGGCTTGCTGACGTTCATGACCAGCCGGGTCGGCCTTGATGCGGTCGCCGGGCACGAAGGGGCGAAGGCACTGTTGCGCGAAACGGCGCGGGCGCTGTCGCAGGGACGCCTCGACGTGGTTCCGATGGGCTACTTGATCTGCGGGCCGGTGGGCACCGGCAAGAGCTTCATCGTCCAGTGCTTCGCGAAGGAGATCGGGATCCCCGTGGTCGAGCTCTTGAACTTCCGCTCCAAGTGGCAAGGACAGACCGAGGCGAATCTGGAGCGCGTCCTGGCGCTGCTCGATGCGATCGGTCCAGTCGCGGTGGTCGTGGACGAAGCGGATGCGGCGCTGGGCACCCGCGAAACGGGTGGAGCGGACTCCGGGGTTTCCGAACGCGTGTTCGCCTCGCTCGCCGCCTTCATGGGCGACACGCGCCGTCGGGGCAAGGTGATATGGTTCCTGATGACCAGCCCCCGACCTCGTGCCCGTGGACCTGAAGCGTCAGGGGCGTGCCGAGGAGCACCTGGCGCTCTTCCCGCCCGCCACCGTCGCGGAGCGCGTGAAGGTGTTTGATCTGTTGCGGGAGCGGCTGGGGATCGGGCTCGAGCCCGGGGTCGATGCCGCGGCGCTCTTTGCCGAGAGCCGCGACGCCCTCTCGGCGGCCGATCTCGAAGCGATCCTGGTTCGCAGCAGCCGACGCATGGCGTCGGCGGGCCGGGCGACGCTGAGCGCCGCGCTCTTGCGCGAGCTGATCCGCGACTTCCAGCCGCCGCCGTATCCCTTGGAGCTCGAGTACCAGCGTCTGATCGCGGCCTTCGAGTGCACCAGCCGTCAGCTCTTGCCACCCGACCTGGCCGCCGTGCCGCCGGAAGCGATCGGCGCCCGGCTCGCGGAGCTGCGCGCGGCACTCGGAAAGTCGGCGTGACTCTCTCACCCTGACCTGGGTCTCACCTCGTGTGGTTGCTCGCCCTCCTGCTCATCCCCGACAGCGGCTCGGTGTCGCATGCGTTCATGGTGCCCGTGGCCCCGGCGGAGTCCTTGTCCGTCGAAGCGACAGGCCGCGGCGACCCGGTGGTGCTGATTCCAGGGCTGTTCGGCTCAGCGTTCGGTTTCCGTAAGCTCGTCCCGCTGCTCGTCGACGCGGGCTACCGTGCCATCGTCATCGAGCCCCTGGGCGTCGGGGCGTCCGCCCGGCCCGCGAAGGCGAACTACTCGCTCACCTCCCAGGCCGACCGTATCGCCGCCGTGCTCGACTCGCTGCACGTGCGCCACGCCCTGGTCCTCGCGCATTCGATCGGCGGCTCCGAGGCGTTCCGGCTCGCCTACCGGCGCCCGGATCTCGTGCGGGCGCTCTTGTCGATCGAGGGCGGGCCCACGGAGAACGCGATCACGCCGGCGTTCAAGCGAGCGCTCCGGCTCGCGCCGTGGATCAAGCTGTTCGGCGGGATTCGGCTCATCCGGCGCAAGATCCGGGGTATGCTCATGGACTCCTCGGGCGACGCGAGCTGGGTGACGGACGCGGTGGTCCTCGGCTATACTGCCGCCGCGGCGCGCGATCTCGACGCCACCCTCAAGGCGTATCTCGCGATGGCGAACGCCCGCGAGCCCGAGCAGCTGGCGCCGCACCTCTCGCAGATCCGGTGTCCCGTGCGCCTGATGGTCGGCGGCGCGCGCCACGACGGCGACGTCGGAATCCGGGAAGTGGAGCTGCTGGAGCGCACCCTCCCCGCGTTCGTGCTCGATTCGGTGCCCGCCGCGGGGCACTTCATACAAGAGGAAGAGCCAGGCGCGGTGCTGGCTGGTGTTGCCCGCCTCAAAGCCAGCGTGACCGCGGCCCACGCCGCCGGGTCACAGTGACGGAGGTTCGCCCGATGCGCATCGCGTTGGTCGCCGAGGACTACTATCCGCAGCTCGGGGGCGTCCCCGAGCACGTGCACAACCTCGCCCTGCAGCTCAACAGCTGGGGGCACCAGACCACCGTGGTCACGTCCTACATGGGCGACTACCCGGACGCCGAATTCGTGCGGCGGGTGGGGACGAGCCGCGTGATCTATTCGAACGGTGGCGTGTCGCGCGTGACCACCGGCTGGCGACTGCGGCGACGCCTCGAAGCGGTGTTCCGGACCGGCCGCTACGACATCGTGCACGTGCACGGCGGGCTCGCGCCGACCCTCGGGTTGGCCGCACCGTTCGCCGCGTGGCGCGCCGGCATCCCGGTGGTCGCCACGTTCCACTCGTGGTTTGCCCGCTCGGTCGGTTGCCGGGTGTTCCGGCGACCGCTGCAGCGGATCCTCGACCGGCACGCGGCGACGATCGCGGTGAGCGAACCGGTGGTGGACGCGAACGCGCGCTACTTCCGCGCGGATTGGGACGTCATCCCGAACGGCGTGGATACGAGCCTCTTCCGGCCCAACGGGGGGGCCGGGCGGGCCGGGGGGGACCGGCGACCGACGGACGCATCGAGCCGCGCAACGGGCTGGGCACGCTGCTCGACGCCATGCCGCGGATCCTGGCCCACTATCCCAAGGCCGTGCTGACCGTGGCGGGAGAGGGGCCGTGGCGGCCCTACTATACGCGACGCGCGCGGGAGCTGGGCACGAGCGTGCGGTTCGTCGGACAGGTGTTCGACGACCGCCCTGCGTACTACGGCTCGGCGGATCTGTATCTCTGTCCCACGAAAATCGCCTCGTTCGGGGTCACGCTGCTCGAGGCGATGTCGTGCGGCACGCCGATGATCGTCTCAGACAACCTCGGCTTCCGCTGGGTGATCGACGGCGGCGAAGAAGCGGTGGTCATCCCGAAGGACGACCCGACGGCCTGGGCGGATACGACGATCGCCCTGCTGGGCGACCCGGAGCGCCGCACGGCGATGGGGCGCGCCGGCGTCGAGAAGGCGGCCCGGTTCGCCTGGCCGCGGATCGCCCGAGCGGAGCTCGCCGTCTACGAGCGTGTGCTGGGACGGAGCGCCAGGGCCGCGGCGAGGCCCGCCACCGATCCGCGGTACGTCCGCGCGCCCATGAACACGTCGGTGATGGCCTCGACGAGCCGCTGACCCACCCGCCGGAACATCCAGCGGCGCGCGCGCGGGTGCTCGTACAGCAGGCGGGCGAGGGTGCGGGCGACGCGCAGCTCGGTGAGCATGGGCCGGAGCGCCGCGTGGTAGCCGGCGCGCGCGCGCGGCGGGTCGAGCGCGCTCGCGATGATCGCGTCGGCGGCAAGCCCGCCGCTCCGCGCCGCGAGACTGATCCCCTCCGCCGTCACCGGGTCCGCGAGCCCCGCCGCGTCTCCCGCCAGCAGCATCCGCTCGCGGGCGAGCGGCCCGGCGCGCGGGCGGACCGGGATCACGAAGCCGTGGCGCGCCATCGACTGCGGCGCGAGCCCGATCACCCGCAGGTATTCCTCGAGATGGCGGTGCAGGTTGATCGCGCCGCGGTGCGTCGTCAGCACGCCGACTGAGAGGTGCGCCGTCTTGGGGAACACCCAGGCGTACCCGTGAGGGATGATCCCCACATCGAAGCGGGGCACCCGCGCAAACCGGTCGAGCGTGGCGTCGTCGACGCGCACCTCGTATTCGAGCGCGGGGATCAGGTGTCGCCCGTCGCTCCACCCCGCGAGCCGGGCGAGGTCACCCGTGGCGCCGTCCGCCGCGATCACGAACGCCGCGGTCACCGGCCCCGCGTCGGTGTCGAGCCGGACGTGACGCGGCTCGAGGCTCACGCCGCTCACCGTGCATGGTGCGCGGAGCGCCGCTCCGGCGGCGGCGGCGGCCGACGCGAGCACGTGGTCCAGCCGGTCGCGCATGGTCATCGCCATGATCGGGGGGCCGGGTGGATCGCGCGTGGCGCGGTAGTGCTGGTTCGCGTCGAGTAGGTGAAGCTCCGCCTGCCCGCAGCGCCGCTCGAGCACCCGCTCCACGTCCGGTGGCAGCAGCGCGAGCGCGCGGCCGACGAGACCGCCGCCACAGGTTTTGTAGCGGGGGAGCGCGTCGCGCTCGAGCAGCGCGACCGAGAGCCCGCGTCGGGCGAGGGTGAGCGCGGCGGTCGCCCCGGCGGGGCCGGCGCCGACGACGGCGACGTCGAACATGGTGACCATTAAGTTACCCCTCATGACCGAGCTCGCTGCTGCGGCGACGGCCGTGCTCGTCCACATGCACCAGTGACGCGACGCCCGTCCGCCCTTCGCCTGGGGCCACTCGTGGCGGTGATGTTCTTCACCGTGTCCGGCGGGCCGTTCGGCTTGGAGGGGCTGGTCGGCTCGGTGGGTCCCGGCGTCGCGGTACTGCTGCTGGTCGCGACGCCGCTCGTCTACAGCATTCCCGAAACGTTGCTCATCGGCGAGCTGGCATCGATGCTGCCCGTCGAGGGTGGCTACTACCAGTGGGTAAAGCGCGCGTTCGGCCGTTTCTGGGGATTCTGGAACGGCTGGCTCTCCTGGACCTATTCGCTCCTCGACATGGCGATCTACCCGGTGCTGTTCATTCAGTACCTGCGGTTCTTCGTCCCGGGGCTCTCGCAGCTCGACGCTTGGCTCGTGGCGGTGGCGCTGATCTGGGGCGCGACCTGGCTCAATCTGCGGGGGACGCTCGTGGTGGGGACGGCGTCGAGCTGGTTCGTGGCGGCGGTGCTGCTGCCGTTCGGCGTGCTGGTGGGTGTGGCGATCGCGCGCTGGATCGGGCAACCGGCCACGTCGTTCCCGGTCACGCCGTTCCACGCCGCCGGCAGCTCGTTCCTGGGGGCTCTGGGCCTCGGCGTCTCACAGAGTATCTGGAACTATTCGGGCTGGGACAATGCCTCGACGATCGGTGGGGAGATCGAGCACGCGTCGGCGACTTATCCGCGGGCGCTGGCGCGCGCGCTGCCGCTCGTGACGGTGGTATACCTCGTCTCCGTGATGCCCGTGCTCGCGCTCACGCCCTGGACGGCGTGGACCGACGGCGCGTGGCCGGACCTCGCCGCTCGCGTCGCGGGCCCGTGGCTCGGGCGCTGGCTCGCGGTGGCCGGGATGGTGAGCGCGTTCGCGCTCTTCAACGCGCTGCTGCTCGTGTACTCGCGCATTCCGTTGGTGCTCGCGCAGGACGGTCTTCTCCCTGGACCACTCGCGGCGACGGACGCGCGCGGTACGCCGCGCAACGCGGTGCTGATCTCGGCGGTGGTGTATTCGGTGTTCGCGCTGTTGCCGTTCGGCGGACTGCTCGCCGGCGATGTGCTGCTGTACAGTGCGGCGCTGGCGCTCGAGTTCGCAGCGCTGGTGCGGTTGCGACGCGCGGAGCCCGAGCTGCGCGGGGCGTTCCGCCTGCCGGTGGGGGTACCGGTCTTGGTGGCGCTGGCGGCCCTGCCGATCCTGCTCCTGGTCGCGGGCGTCGCACTCGAGGTGCAGAGCCGGGCGATCGGGCTGCCGGGGGTGGTGGTGGCCGCGGTGCTCGCGGCCGCCGGGCCACCCGTGTACGCCGGGCTGCTCGCGCGCCGGGCGCGGCTCGAGCCGCGGCGCGCGCCGTGACGCCCTAGCCCGTTTTTCCCCGCCGCCATCCCCGTTCGTCGCCCTCCTTGCGGACCTCCGGAATCGCGCGCAACATAGCGGTCGTTGAATTTTCGTGCGGCAGAGCCCGTTACCCTGTGCACTAGTAGGGAGGAACCGTGGTACAGCGCATCCTGCTGGTTTCGCTCGCGCTGGTGGCCGTCGGAGCCCCGCGCGCGTGGGCGCAGCAACGCCAGATCACCGGTCGGGTCACCAACGCGACGAGCGGCGAGCCCGTGGGCCGAGCGAATGTCTCAGTCCAGGGCACGGCGATCACCGCCGTGACCAGCGATCAAGGCGAGTTCTCGCTGGCCGGCCCCGAGGGCGCCGCGACGCTCGTGGTGCGGCACATCGGGTTCAGACGCCGTGAGGTGAACGTGCCGGCCTCTCAGGGGCGAGTCGAGGTCACGCTTGACCCCGACGTGTTCAATCTCGAAGCGGTCGTAGTCACCGGTCTTGCGACCGGGGTGGAGCGGCGTAATGCGGGGAACGCCGTGGCGGCCGTAAGCTCGGCCGAGCTGGGGTTCGTTCCGACACCGAGCCTCGAGCAGCAGCTCCAGGGGAAGGTCGCGGGCGCCGATATCCAGCAGAACGGCGGTGCGCCGGGCGGCGGTCTGCAAGTCCGGCTCCGCGGCGTGACTTCGATCAATGCGACTGCCGAGCCGCTGTACGTTGTCGACGGCGTCATCGTGAGCGACGTCGCGATTCCCTCGAATCAGAACGCGGTCACGGCCGCGGCCGGAGGATCGAATCCTTCGCTCAACCAGGACGCACAGGTGAACCGCATCGCCGATCTGAACCCGAGCGACTTCGAGAGCATCGAGATCCTGCGCGGGGCGGCGGCGGGTGCCATTTACGGCCAGAAGGCGTCGAACGGTGTGGTGATCATCAAGACGAAACGGGGGCAGGCAGGTGCACCCCAAGTCGGATTCACCCAGCGCTTCGGGTTTTTCGACCGCTCGAACGAGGTAGGCTCGAGGGTCTTCCGCGATACGACGGATGCGTTCGGCGCGTTCGCCCCGAGGGTTCCCCGAGACACGGCGACGCGCAGGCTCATCAGAGGTCTGTGCAATTTGCCAAACGGCGCATGCCCCTTCTTCGATCTCGAAAACCAGTTGGCCGGGCTCAAGCCCCTGTCCTTCGAGTCCGGGGCGAGCATATCGGGAGGTACCGAGAATACGCAGTACTTCGCCTCGGGGACGGTCAAGGACGATGGCGGCATCATCCAGAACACGGGATTCAAACGGCAAGGGCTGCGGGTAAACCTCGACCAGCGACTCGGGTCGCGCGTGCGGGCCAGTCTCAACACCAGCTACATGCACACCCTCGCGCAGCGCGGCCTCTCGAACAACGACAACACCGGGACCAGCTTCTATGTCGTGCTGTCGGCCACGCCGAGTTTCGTGAACCTCGGCAGGGTGCCGGGCGACACGTTCGCGCGCAACCCGTTCGTGCCGAGCAATCCGGTGCAGACCGCCGCGCTCATGAAGAACAACGAGGACGTGTATCGCTTCATCGGTGGAGCGAATCTCCAGTGGGACGCCGTCCAGTCGGGTGGGCACTACCTGCGATTCATCACGCTCGGCGGCGCGGATTACTTCAACCAGGACAACGCGCTGTTTTTCCCACCCGAGCTGCAGTTCGAGCCCAACGATGGCTTGCCAGGCACCTCGCTGCTCTCCAACACCGGCAGCCTGAACCTGAATCTGAACGCCAGCGCCGTCCACACGTACACGCCGAGCAGCAACGCCTTCTCCGCCACGACATCCCTGGGCATCCAATATGGGTGGCGCAGGTTGAACATCTCGCGCATCACGAGCCGGAACCTCACCGCCGGGCAAGAGAACGTGGACGCCGGCACGAACATCGTGATCGGCCCCGAGCGGCGGGAGAAGATCAAGGATCTCGGTTTCTTTGCGCAGGAGGAGTTCCTGGCCCGGGATCAGCGCCTGCTCCTCACAGCCGGAATTCGAGCAGACCAGAGCAGCCTTAACGCCGACCCGAACAAGCTGCACTACTTTCCCAAGGCGTCGGCCTCCTACCGGTTCCTCAAGCCCGCGAGCTTCGTGGACGAGCTCAAGATTCGTGGGGCGTATGGTGAGTCCGGTAATGAGCCGTTCTATGGACAGAAGTTCACGTCCCTCCGCGCTACGAGCAAAATCGGCGGGCTTCCCGGCACCGTGACCGGCGACACCACGGGCGCACCCGACTTGGGACCGGAGCGGGAGCGGGAATTCGAGGGCGGTTTCGACGCTACTCTGTGGGGCGGTCGAGGGAACCTCGAGGTGACGGGCTACCAGAAGAACGTCAGCGACCTCCTGCTTCCACGACAGCTCGAGCCCACTAAGGGCGTGAACGTCCTGGTCGCGAACGGCGGCAAGCTCCGCACGCGCGGCCTCGAGGTGACCCTCGGGCTCATCCCCGTGCAGCAGAGCGATCTGAGCTGGATCTTCCGGACGACCTTCGCGCTGAGCCGGAGCGTCATCACGGATCTGGCCGGTCTGCCGTCGTTCCGCGCCGGTGGGTTCGGGGCGTCGCTCGGCCAGTTCCGCGTGGAAGAGGGCGCGTCGTCGACGCAGATCGTCGGCAACGACACCCTCACCGCCGCCGACGTCGCGAGCACCACGTACGACTACTTGAAAGCCGCCGACACAACGGGCACGGTCGTGGTTCGTAAGATCGGCGACGCCAACCCCGACTTCCGGATGGCGTTCACCAACGACTTCAGGTGGAAGCATTTTGACCTTCACGTCCTGCTCGACTGGCAGCACGGCGGGAGCATCCTCAATCTCACGAAGCTGCTGTACGACTTTGGGCAGGTAACGGAGGACTACGGCGTAGCGCTGCGCGATACGGTAGTGTTTCCAACCAGCGACACTACTGCCGACACTCTCCGGACCGTGGGCCAGAAGCGGATCTATGGATTCGGCAAGGTGGCCAAGAACTTCGTCGAGAGCGCGACGTTCCTGAAGCTGCGGGAGATCACGCTGACCTACACGTTACCGCCTTCCGCGATGACGAGTTTCTGGCGCGGCGCCCGTTATGTCCGCCTGAGCGCCAGCGGACGCAATCTCTTCACGATCGCGCCGTTCACCGGGCTCGATCCGGAAGTCAGCAACTTCGGAAACCAACCGATCGCGCGGAACATCGACGTTACACCGTTCCCGCCCAGTCGGAGCTTCTGGTTCTCGATCGACGTGGGGTTCTGACCATGCGGCCACTCTCGAGGGCTCGATCCATGCGAACGACGAAACTTCTGGCCGCGCTGGTTGGGTTGGTGGTTGCCACCGGCTGCAAGGATCTCAATGTACCGAACCTGAACTCTCCGGCGCTCGACGACCTGCTGAACAATCCGACGCGGTCCAAGATTGTAACCGCGGCCACCGGACTGTTGATCGGGACGCGGGCGGGGATTGCCGCGCAGAACGGGTACGTGTCGCTGCTCGGCATCGTGGGCCGAGAATCGTACAACTTCGACCCGGCCGATCCCCGGTTCGTGACCGAAATGATGGTGGGGCCCCTCGACGGGGGGAGCCCGGCGTTCGGCGGCAACCTGTGGGCCAATCCCTACCGCAGCATCCTGAACGCGAACATTCTGCTCACCGCCACCGACCGCGTTCCGGCGATGAGCGACCCGGAGAAGGAAGCCGTGCGGGGCTTCGCCAAGACGATCCAGGCGTTCGACTTCCTCAAGGTGATCGTCACGCGCGACGCCAACGGCGCGCCGATCGACGTGGGTATCGACCTGACCGCACCACCCGCGGCCATCGCGACGCGAGCGGCGGTCTATGCCCGTATCGTGCAATTGCTCGACGCGGCGCAGACGCATCTGCAGGCGGCGGGGTCGACGTTCCCTTTCACGCTACCTTCAGGATTCGCGGGGTTCAACACACCGAGCACGTTCCTGCAATTCAATCGCGCCCTCCGAGCCCGGGTAGCCGTCTACACTGACGACTTCGCCGGCGCGTTGACCGCGCTGGGCGGCTCCTTCATTGACACCACCAAGTCCCTCAACCTGGGCGTGTATTACGACTACAGCACCGTATCCGGGGACGAGACGAACGCGTTGTTCGACCCGAACGCCCGCGCGATCGTGGCGCATCCATCCCTGGAGACCGACGCGCAGCTTCAGACCGGTGGCGCGAAGGATGCTCGGTTCGTGCGCAAGATCGCGAAGCTGCCCGCGGCGAAGAGCGCCCAGGGACTCACATCGGATCTCCAGTTTGTCATCTACGACGCCGTCGATGCTCCAATCCCGATCATCCGCAACGAGGAGCTGATCTTGCTGCGGGCCGAGGCGAACGTCGGGCTGAACACGGCGGGGAGCCTGGCCGCGGCCATCACGGATTTGAACACGATCCGCGTCAAGTCTGGGAGCTTGCCGTTGTATGCGGGTGCGGTGACGCAGACGGCGCTCCTGGACGAATTGCTCTACAACAAGCGCTACTCTTTGATGTTCGAGGGCGGACACCGCTGGATTGATTTGCGGCACTACGGCCGGCTGAACACGCTGCCGCAGGATCCTACCAGCGGCGGGGCGGCCAAACGGTTCAGCAAGTTCCCGTTCCCGGGATTCGAATGTGATCCGCGCAGCCCCCCCCCGCCGGGGTGCGGGACCGAGACGGGGTCATAAGTCGCCCTGCCTGCGAACGGAGCCACCGCCGAGCGTCCCCGCGCTCGGCGGTTTTTTATGCGTCACGGCGCATGTTCTATCGCAATCCCCGACCGGTCATCCCGTCTTGCGGGGTCACGGTTCGGGCGGCAGCATATGGGATGCTTCGTGCGGCCCCAGTGACTTCCGTGGCACCCTCCGAGGAGGCCTTCGTGGTAACGCGCATTCTCCTGATCACGCTGGCGCTGGCGACGCTCGTCGGTGTCGTCGCCGTGTCGGCGCAGCAACGCCAGATCACCGGCCGCGTCACGTCGGCGGCGACGAGCGAGCCCATCGCCGGCGTCAACGTATCCGTGACCGGCACCGCGTACGCCGCGGTAACGAACGCCGAGGGCCGCTACGCGATCCCGGCACCCGCCGGCGCCGCCACGCTGGTGTTCCGCCGCATCGCCTTCAAGCGGCGCGAGGTTCAACTCCCGGCCGATCAGAACACCGCCGACGCGACGCTCGAGCCTGACGTGTTCAACCTCGAGGCGGTCGTCGTCACCGGTCAGGCGACCGGCGTCGAGCGGCGGAATGCGGCCATCGCGACTTCGGTCATCACGGGAAGCGAGGTGACGAGCGTACCGGCTCCGGCGGTCGATCGGGCACTGCAGGGGCGGGTCCCGGGGGCGTACATCCAGCAGAACTCGGGCGCGCCGGGCGGCGGGACCCAAGTGCAGATCCGTGGCTCGAACACCGTGGTCGGATCGGCGGACCCGCTGTTCGTGGTGGACGGCGTGATCGTGAGCGACGCGTCAATTTCTTCCGGGTTGTTCACCGTAACGGAGAGTGGGAACCCGCAGTCGACCCGCAACGACGGCGAGAAGCAGGACGACCCGGTCAACCGGCTCACGGACCTGAATCCCAACGACATCGCCTCGATCGAGATCCTGCGTGGCGCCGCCGCCTCGTCCATCTACGGCTCCAAGGGCGTGAACGGCGTCGTCATCATCACGACGAACCGGGGGAAAGCGGGCACGCCGCGCGCGAATATCGTCCAGCGGGTCGGGTTCTCGGAGCTGCAGCGGGGGTTCGATACGCGGGTGTTCGACACGACGAGCGCGATCGTTCAGTACGCCACGATCTACGACGATCTCGGTAACCCTATCGGCATAGACTCGGCGTCGCGTGCCCTGATCATGTCTTACTTGGTAAACGGGAGACTGCCCACCTACGACCACCTGCGGGAGGTGGCGGGCGAAAAGCCGATCAACTACGAGACGCAGCTCGATGTGTCTGGAGGCTCGGGACAGACGCGCTATTTCCTGTCGGGCAACGTGAAGGGCGACGGCGGGATCATCGCCAACACGGGGGCACAGCGGCAGACCCTGCGTGCCAACATCGACCAGTCGTTCTCAGATCGGTTCAGCGTGGCGTTCAGCTCGGCGTTCAATCGCACCACCACGCAGCGCGGGTTCACGAACAACGACAACAACGGCGCCAGCATCACGTATGGGATCGCTTACATCCCCGGGTTCGTGAACATCGAGCCGGTGAATGGCGTGTTCCCCAATCCGGGCATCACCTACAAGGCCTCGAACCCGCTGCAAACCATCGCGCTCGGCAAGAATGACGAGACAGCCCTGCGGTTCACGGGCGGCTTGACGGCCACCTACCAGGCGGTCGCGAGCGCGCACCACAACTTGAAGGTCGTGGGGGCGGGCGGGATCGATTTCTTCAACCAGAAGAACAAAGTGGTCGCGCCGCCGGAGCTCTTCTTCCAGGCGAACCAGACGAACCCCGGCGTGGCCACGCTGGGGAACGCGGACAGCCGCTTTACGAACTGGAACTTCAACGCCATCCACACCTACACCCCAACGAGCGGCAGCTTCAAGACCACGACGTCCGCTGGCGTGCAATGGGAGGATCGTCAGCTCAGTCGCGGGCGAGTCGAGGCGCAGGGGCTGCTCCCCGGTCAGCAGAACATCAATCAGGGCTCGGTACTGACCCCCTTCGAGGAGACCACGCACGAGCGGACCATCGGTCTCTACGGCCAGGAGGAATGGCTCGGCCTGGGCGAGCGGCTCCTGCTCTCCGGCGGGGTGCGGGCCGAGCGCTCGAGCGCCAACGGCGACGTGGACAAGTTCTACTTCTTCCCCAAGGCGGCGGGCTCCTACCGCTTCCCGAACGCGCTCGGCGAGGGGAGCGACTTCAAGCTGCGCGCGGCGTATGGCGAGACCGGCAACCAGCCGCTGTTCGGCCAGAAGTTCACGACCCTGCAGGGCGGCCAGGTGATCGGCGGCCACGTCGGCACCGTCGTGGGCAACGTCGCGGGCGACGCGAGCATTCGTCCAGAGCGGACGCGCGAGATCGAGGCAGGCATAGACGCGTCCTTGCTGCGGGGCAGGGCCAGTGTGGAGCTCACTCTGTTCCAGCGGAGGACCAGTGACCTGCTCGTGCCCGTGACGCCTGCGCCATCGATGGGCTACGGGCTGCAATTCCTCAACGGCGGCAAGATCAAGAATGAGGGGATCGAGGTCGCCGCCGGCCTCACGCTGATCCAGCGCGAACACGTGAATTGGATCTTCCGGACCACCTTCACCAGCATCAAGAACCGGGTGCTCGAGTTGAATCTCCCTGGCGGGGCGCAGGGCTTCCGACCCGCGAACGCGGGGTATGGCCTCTCATACGGCGAGTTTTTCGTCCAGGTGGGACAGCCCATTACGCAGATCATCGGGGTGGACGATGTAGGCAATACGATCTCGCTCGGGCAGGCTAATCCGAAGTTCCGCTGGGCGTTCTCGAACCAGATCACGTATCACCGCGCCTCATTGTCCTTCTTGTGGGACTGGCAGAACGGTGGCGTGGCCCAGAACCAGACGCTCTCGCTGTACGACTGCAACGGCCTGGCACCGGACTTCTCCAGTCCGCGGGGGCAAGCGGGCTACGATGCCTGCAACAATACGGGCGACGCGCGCCCGTTCGTCGAGTCTACATCGTTCTTGAAGCTCCGCAACGCGAGCCTTTCGCTCGACCTGCCCGACCACGTGGCAGCCTGGTTCGGCGCACGGTCAGCGCGGATCAGCGTCGAAGGCGTGAACCTGATCACGATCACGGACTACATCGGGTACGACCCGGAGGTATCGAACTACGGCCAGCAGTCCATCACACGGAACATCGACCTCGGGCCCTACCCACCGTCCCGATCGTTCTTCTTCACCATCCAGGCGGGGTTCTGACCATGCGCACGAGACGCGTTGCGATCGCGGCTGGCCTCCTCGTTCTGGCGGGCTGCGACTTCAACATCCTCAACACCAACCAGCCGAGGCTCGACGACCTGCTGAGCAATCCAACGCGCGGGAAGCTCACGGCCGCAGCGACCGGCGTGATGTCCAGCGCTCGAACTGGGATGGTGCCCTTTATCTGGCGGCTCGGGTCGATGGGGCGGGAGGGGATCAACCTTTCGGGCAATAACCAGCCCGACTATGCGGAGCCGTTCTTCGGCCCGGTGCAGGGAGGCGGCTCCTTCGGCGGCACCCTGTGGCTCGACCGCTATCAGAGCATCCGCACGGCCAACATCTACCTCCAGGCGCTCGCGAACAACACGTCATTGTCCGGCCCCGATCGCCTGAGTGACGCAGAGCGCGCGGCGTCGCGCGGGATGGCGAATACGTACAAGGCCCTGGCCTTGCTCTACGTCGTCGAAACGCGCGCACAACTCGGCGCGCCCGTAGAAGTTGATCGTGCTATCGAGCAGGCGCCGGCGCCTTGGGTGACGGAGGATAGCGTCTACGGCTACATCATTGGTCTATTGAACTCGGCGCAGGCCGATCTCACGGTCGCGGGCTCGACCGCCTTTCCGTTCCGGATCCCGCCAGGACTCGCCGACTTCGCTACGCCGACCGCCTTCCTCAAGTTCAACCGCGCGCTCGCAGCCAAAGCCAACGTGCTGCGGGCTACGGCGCTGAACGGCTGCGGCGGGAATCCGGCCTCCTGCTACACGGCGGCGCTCTCCGACCTCGGCCAGACGTTTCTCAGCACGGCCCCGGCGGACTTCCAGAGCGGAGCCTACCTCGACTTTTCGACCGATCCGGGCGACCAGACCAACGACCTGTCTGAGCCGCTGGATGGCTCCACGTGGTTCGCCTTGACGAGCAACATTGCCGACGCCGACGCCCAGGCGAATGGCTCGAAGGATCAGCGGGTGCTCACCAAGATCGATACGGCCGAGGTGGTTCAGAGACTCGGAGGCATCGCGATTCCGGGTGAGCTGAAGTTCACAGTGTATTTCTCGAACGGTGCAGCGGATGCCGGTCACCCCATTCCCATCATCAAGGACGAGGAGCTTTTGCTGTTGCGGGCCGAGGCGAACTGGTTTAGCTCGATCCCGAACAAGGGACAGGCTATTACAGACCTCAATCTTGTGCGCCAGAACTCTGGCCTGCTTCTCCCGACGACGGTGACGCCGGCGTCGAGCGACGCGGCGTTTGTCACGGCGCTCCTGTACGAGAGGCGATACTCGCTATTGTGGGAGCAGGGTGCGCGCTGGATCGACGCCCGACGTTTCGGGTTGCTCGCGACCATTCCGGCGGCGGTGACCGGGGGGAACGTGCCCGAAGTGATGCCGGTGCCGGCGCCCGAGTGTGACGCCCGCAACCTCAAACCCAAGACCATTGGGGACATCATCACCTGCACGCCGCTTAATCCTTAGGCGGTAGCGGTAGCCGCCTACGGAGGGGCGCGGGCTCCGCGCCCCTCCGTTCTCTCCTCTACATCTCCTTATAGACGTACGCCCCCGCGACGGTCGCGACCGGAATCGAGACCAGCGCCACGCACGTGCCGATCATCATGAGTCGCTGCGGCATGAACCCCATCGGCGATTCGCCGATCGCGTGCAGCAGGCCGACGAAGAACCAGACCGCGAGCCCCGCGATCACCGCCGTCTTCACGCCCGCACCGAACCGCGGCCGAATCGCCGCGTACACCCACAGGAGGCCGATCCCCGACACGAAATCGAGCGCCACCCACAACGGAACCGCGCTGTCCATCGCGCCCGGCGCCTTGCCCAGCGCCTGCATCGCGGCGGCCATGTCCGCCTTCAGCCACACGCCGTACGTGAGCCAATCGACGATGTTCAGCACCACCCCCGCCAGCAGCCCACCCAGCACCACGCGACCCCAGTTGATCTTGCCCATAGCGCACCTCGAGGAGGGAGAAGATCCACTAGCACGCCGCCCGACAGTAGGGGCCGAGCGAACCGCCGTCAAGCAAACACTGTGCGCCTGTGCGTCTACGCGTCTAGCTCTTAGGGCACGAGCAGCACCGCCACCATCCCACCGAGCCCGTCGGGGACCGTCGCCACACCGTTGGGCACGACCCAGTCCGACCCGTCGACCTGCAGGTTGAAATGGTACAATCCGCGCCGCAGCGCCAAGGTGCCCTCCCAGATGTCCTCGCCCAGGGGGCGCAGCCGCACCGGCTCCCAGGCGTTCCAATCGCCCGCGATGGCGACCGAGCGGGCGTCGGGCATCCGGAACCGCACGACCAGGCTGTCGCCCCGCGCTTCCGGCACGAGGGGGACCCATTGGGGGACGGCGACAGGCGGCTGGCGCGCAGACTTGTGGAATCGCACGGCGATGGTGACGAACCCCGCGCGAGGGAGCCCCTGGTAGGGCTCGCTGAGCGAGCTCCCCCCCCCGACCTCCAGCGACACGCGCGGTCGCACGAACCACTGCAGGTAGACGCTGCCCGCCGCGGTCGAGGGGTACGCGGACGAGAGACGCGCCACGGTCCAGAGCGACACGACCGCGCGGCCGCGCTCGAGCGTGGCGCCAGCGCTCGCGTCCGTGAACCAGCCGTCGGGAAAGCGTGTCGGCTCGACGCTCAACTGCACCGTCGGCGACATCACTTCGCTGCGGGGCCGCCACCACATGCGCGCGCGCGCGTGGAGCGCCGTCACGGGCGGGGCACCGGAAATCAGCCCCGTGGAAGGACCGGCAGCCACGCCGGCACCCCAGGTAGCGGCAGACCAGCGCAGCTCCCCTACGGCGTGCGCCGCTGCGGTCGGACCGCCCCCCGTGTGCGTGGTGCCCGCGAAGATCGCTTCGACGCCGAGCTGGCGTCCGCCGGCCGAGGGCCCGGTCACGGCGGACAAATCGGCCAGGCCCAGGCCGGCCCATTCCGCATCGGGGAGCGAGGCGATCGAACTGGAAAAATCCGCGACGAACGCTGCACTCGTGTACCGAACGCTCGGTGAGAGGATGGCCGAGCCGAAGCTCGTTCCCTCGGGATAGCGCACGGTACCCGCGCCCACGCCGAAGGACCCATCGACCTGGGCCGCTGCCGGCGCGGTGTGCGTACTCGCCGCCACCAGCAGCACGACGATCTCCCGCCTCACGCTGCAAAGCTAGCCCGCGCCGGGAAGGACGGAAACGGCGGGGAAAAGCAGTAGGGGCGCAGCGGACTGCGCCCCTACGGTATTGGTCGAAACGGTAGCTGGCGACCGCTAGGGTCGGTGATTGTCCGACTGGCCGCCCTTGTGCGCGGGCACCGCCGGCATGGCGTGCGTGGCGGGTATGGTGGGGACGACGCCATCCCCGGGGGTGGCGGGCATGGCCCGAACGGCACGCGTCGCCGCGTTGGGGTTCGGCGTGTGTGGGACCGCCACCACCTCGCCGCGGCGCTTCGTCGCGCGGTGCGCGGCTCCTTGGGAATGCTCGTTGGGGATCTGCGGTGTCTGCGCCGCCATCAACGTCGGCAGCGCCAGCGTCACCGCCAGCCCGAGTAACTTGTTGATCATCCAGCCTCCTCGAGAATCGTGCTGTGCGCGCCTTGCCTGGGAGGCGTGCTCGGGCGTTCGGGCCATTCCCGCGCCAGCAGAAGTCCACGGGCACGGCTGCGGGCGACGTCCTTGAGCCAGGTCGAAACCGACTCGTTTGTGGTGGCAAGGACCCGTGCCGCGGCGCGCCAAGCGTGGGAGAACGTCTCGGCGACCACCTCTTCCGCGTCGCCCGGGTCGACCAGGATCCCAAACGCGAGCGCGTAGACGGTGTTGCTGTGACGCCGGTACAGGCTACGCAGGGCATCTGCTTCGCCTCGCGCTACGCGGTCCAACAGATGTCGGTCTGCCACCCGGGTCGTGTCGTCGAGCATGACGCCCTGAAGACTGTTGAACCGACACTCAGGTAACGCTCGCCGCCGCAAGTTCCTACGGGGCAGGGCGTTACCAAATGCGCCGGTGGCGCCTCTTTAGGGTGGGACTGGTTGCCCCCGACACCCCGGTCCTCTAGCATCACCTGCATCACTTCCGGCGGTGGGGGTTCGGTTGGGTCTCGAGGGCGAGGCGACGGACGCGGAGGTCGTGCGGGCGGTGCTGGCGGGCGACGTAGAGCGCTATGCCGTCCTGGTGCGGCGCTACCGCGATCGCTACGCGCGCTACGCGTCGCGCATGCTCGGCTCCCGGGACGTCGCCGAGGATGCGGTGCAGGACGCGCTGGTGCGGGCGTTCGATCGGCTGGCGGACTGCCGCGAGCCGGACAAGTTTGCGGGGTGGCTGTTCCTGATCTTGCGGAACCGCTGCTACGCGGAGCGGCGGCGCCGGCAGCGACAGGAACGGTCGCTCGATTCGACGGACGAAATGTTTGCGGCGCCCGACCGGCCGGACGGCGCGTACGAGCAAGTGGAGCGCGCGCACGCATTGCAGCAGGCGCTCCAGCACCTGACCCCGGAGCAGCGCGAGGTCTTCGTGCTGAAGCATATGGAAGGGTTGGCGTACGAAGAGATCGCGGGGGTCACGGGCGCGACGGTGGCCTCGCTCAAGATGCGGATGCATCGCGCGTACGACCGACTGCGGGAGCTGATGAAGGAGCATCTATGACGACGGGCTATCATCCTCTGGTGAAGCGGTTGCTCGACGGCGAGTTGTCACTCGCCGAGCTGCCGCCCGAGCTCCAAGGCGAGGGCGAGGAAGCGTTGCGCCTGGTGGGCGCGGCGGACCGCGCACCGGTCGCCCTGTCGCCGGCGCTCGAGGAGCGCGTGATGGCCGTCGTCCGCCGCCACGCTGCCTCGTCTGGCAATCGCGCCTGGCGGTGGCTCAACACGCCCCGAGACATAGAGCTGCGGCTGCGGGTACGCCCGTGGACTGTGTGGGCCGGCGCACTCGCCGCGGCGGCGGCTCTGGCACTGCTGCTGGGGCGCCCGGCGCCCGCGCCGGAGCCGGGGCCCGGCGCCCAGGCGCGCAGCGGCGCGCGCGATTCGGTCTTCGTGCGGTTCGTGTTGTACGCGCCCGGCGCGCGACGCGTCGCGGTCGCGGGCACGTTCAATCAGTGGGACCGCAGCGCCGCGCCCCTCCTCCCTGCTGGGACGAGCGGCGTGTGGACGACCACACTCGCGCTCCCCGTCGGCCAGCATCAATACGCCTTCGTGCTGGACGGTGCGCGCTGGGTGGTGGATCCGGCCGCGCCCGCGGTGGACGACGGCTTCGGTCGCCGCAACAGCGTCGTCGCCGTGACCACGCGAGGGGGACAACTATGAGGATCATCGGGCTCGCCCTTCCGCTCGTTCTGGGCACGACCCTCTCGGCCGGCCTCGGCGCCCAGGACGTGGGGGCGCGCCTCGACCGGCGTGTCTCACCGGAGGTGCAACGGGCCGTGCGGGGCATCGCGGCCGACGCCGCGGCACGTGGCCTCCCGGTCGATCCCCTCGTGCAGAAGGCGATCGAGGGTGCGGCGAAGGGGGTACCAGGCGATCGCGTGATCGCGGCGGTGCGCGCCTTAGCCGGACGCCTCGCTGAGGCGATGGAGGCGGTGCGCGCAGGGGGCCTCGCCGCACCGAGCGGGGCGGTCGTGGAAGGAGGGGCCGACGCCCTCAACGCGGGGATCAGTGGACGTCAGGTGAGCGACCTGGTGCGGGTCAGCCAGCCGCCCTACGATCCCGCACTCACGCTCCGGGTGGCCGCCACGTTGGCGGCTCTCGGCGTGCCCGCGAAGCAGGCGCAGCAGCTCGTGGAGACGATGATCACCGCTGGCCGGTCGCCGACTGACCTGCTCGGGCTGCCCGGCGAGGTCCAGGCGGGCGTGGCTCGGGGCGCGACGCCGACGCAGGCGGCTGCCGGCCTGGCGCGCGCTGCCGGCGGTCCCCCGCCGGGGCGCGCCCCCGACTGGGTTCCCCCTGGACAACGGAAGCCGCGCAACCCGCACAAACCCTGACGGCGCGCCCGCTCGACACGGGCGCGTTACTTCCGGCCCCGGGCGTAGGTAGATTCCACTTCCTATGCCCCTCGCCCACAATCTTGGTTTCCCACACCTCGGGGCCGCGCGTGAGCTGAAGCGCGCCACGGAAGGCTACTGGAGCGGCAAGGTCTCCTTGCCGGACCTCCTCAAGACCGGCGCCGACCTGCGCGCCCGTCACTGGCGCCTGCAGCAGGACGCCGGCATCGATCTCATCCCGTCGAACGACTTCTCGTACTACGACCGCATGCTCGACACATGCGCGCTGGTGGGCGCCGTGCCGAAGCGCTACGGCTGGGCGGGCGGGCCGGTGGACATCGACACGTACTTCGCGATGGCGCGCGGCGTGCAGTCGGGCGGGCGGGACGTCACGGCGATGGAAATGACGAAGTGGTTCGACACGAACTACCACTACCTCGTGCCCGAATTCGAGCCGGGACAGGCGTTCCGGTTGTCGTCTTCGAAGCCGGTGGACGAGTTCCAGGAGGCGAAGGCGCTGGGTATCCACACCAAGCCGGTGCTGATCGGGCCGGTGACGTTCCTGCTCCTCGGCAAGGCCCGCACGGCGCGGTTCGACCGGCTCATGCTGCTCGACGCGCTGCTGCCGGTCTACGGGGAGGTGCTGTCGCGCCTTGCCGCCGCCGGCGCGACCTGGGTTCAGCTCGACGAGCCGTGCCTCGCGCTCGACCGCACTCCCGCCGAGCGCGCCGCGTTCGTGCGCGCCTATCGGTTCCTGGCGGATCGGGCGCCGAAGGTCAAGATCCTCGTCGCCACGTATTTCGCGGGGCTCGACGACAACCTGCCGACCGCACTTGAGCTGCCGGTCGCGGGGCTGCACCTGGATGCGGTGCGCGCGGCCTGGGGGGGGCGCTTCGACGCCCTGCTCCAGGCGTGGCCGGCAGGGGGCGGGCGCGAAGGGAAGGTGCTGTCGCTCGGTGTGGTCGATGGACGGAACATCTGGAAGGCGGATCTCCCGGCGGTGCTGCGCCAGCTCGAGGACGCCCTGGAGCGCGCTGGCGCGGCCCAACTGTGGGTCGCGCCGTCGTGCTCGCTGCTGCACGTGCCGATCGACCTCGATCACGAGACGCGGCTCGACAGCGAATTGAAGGGGTGGCTCGCCTTCGCGAAGCAGAAGCTCGTCGAGGTGGCGACCCTCACGCGGGCCCTGCGGGAAGGGCAGGATAGCGTGACGGCGCAGCTCGATGCCAACACCCGCGCGCTCGCGGGGCGACGCACGTCGCGACGCATTCACAATCCCGCGGTGAAGCAGCGCGCCCGGGGGGTCACCGAGCACGATATGTGCCGCAGGTCGCCCCACGCCGCGCGGCGGAAGAAGCAGCTCCGGCTTCCGTTGTTCCCGACGACGACCATCGGCTCGTTCCCCCAGACGGCCGAGGTGCGGAACGCCCGCAAGAAGCTGCATGACGGCAAGCTGGCGCCCGCGGAGTACGACGCATTCATCGCCGAGCAGATCACGCGAACCCTCAAGCTGCAGGAAGAGTTGGGACTCGATGTGCTGGTGCACGGCGAGTTTGAGCGTAACGACATGGTAGAGTATTTCGGCGAGCAGCTCGAAGGGTTCGCGTTCACGGAGCACGGCTGGGTGCAGTCGTACGGCAGCCGCTACGTGAAGCCGCCGATCATCTACGGCGACGTCTCGCGCCCCAAGGCGATGACCGTGCGCTGGAGCACGTTCGCGCAGTCCAAGACCGCGCGCCCAGTGAAGGGCATGCTGACGGGCCCCGTCACGATCCTGCAGTGGTCGTTCGTGCGCGACGATCAGCCGCGGGCGGAGACGGCGAAGCAGCTGGCCCTCGCGATCCGCGACGAAGTGACGGACCTGGCGGCGGCGGGG
>Ga0209377_1000479_pt1 | contig 26738 bp, 26 predicted proteins | sample GraSoiAngelo_141_FD_185898 | JGI IMG/M metagenome (GOLD analysis project Ga0209377, IMG submission 185898) | Grasslands soil microbial communities from the Angelo Coastal Reserve, California, USA - 14_0929_12_40cm (SPAdes) (version 2) | ecosystem: Environmental > Terrestrial > Soil > Grasslands ...
CGATGGCAGCTCCCGTCTGCAGGGCACATTCACCGGACCGAGCAGCGTGAGCGGGACATTCCTTACCGAGCGGGCTACGAACGGCCCGAAGGCTTACTGCGGGACGTTCACTAGCACCACCGCCGGGGACAACGGGATCTTCAACGTGACGCTCCACGGGGCGATCCTCTTCGGCACGTCTACGGCTGACGCCGGGGCCGTGCTCCCGCTGGATGGGACGGTCTCGGGGAGCGGCGTCACCGTCGTCAACCCCAACGCCCCCACTGGGCCGCCCCTCGCGATCGGCACGGTGAGCACCGACGGCAGCTCAGTCGCCGGCACCTTCGACGACGGCGCGGGTAACATGGGCAATTGGCAGGGTGCCCGCTGCGACTTGTGATGCCGCGGCCGCGTCGCGAGCCTCGCGGCGCGCGGTGAGAATGAGGCGAGAGTGAACAAAGGGCCGGCGCGATGCCGGCCCTTTGTCATTTCAGTCGGTGTGATCCGGCAGGTGTCGGTGCGTGTGGTCGCCCGCCTCACCCTCATCGGTGAACCAACAGTAGGCCCAGATCTTCGCCGGGCGCAGCATCCGCCGGCCCGCGCGCAGGATGATCCCGAGCGGTTCGTCGTCCAGTACCAGAGGGAGGGTCGTCATGGGCAGTTCCCGGTTGTAAGCCGTAAGACGTAAGTGCAAGCTTCCCGCCACAAGGGCGTTCTTACAACTTGCCGTCTTACAACTGGTTACTGGGGCGGGGTCGGCGCGGAGTAGCTAGTCCGACACGTTCGCCGCCGTGTCGAGCGGACGCAGGGGCTTCACCGCCACGAACCCCGCGCCGCGGCGCGTGCGGCGGCGGCGCGTGAGCTGCCATCCCGCGTACTGCGCCTCGAGCGACTCCGGCGCGAGCGGGATGACCTCCCGGGTCGCGGCCGTGGGCAGGACGACATGGACGCCGCCCGCCCGCGTGCGCGCCTGGAGGTCGTAGAGCAGGGCGTGACGGTCCTTGGGCCGCGCGGCGGCCAGCGCGGCGGGATCGATCACCACGAGACTGGGTGCGACGTCCGGGAACCAGCGCCCGAAGTTGATCACGAGCGCCTGAAAGCGCCCGGCGAGCTGTTCCGTGACGGCTCGACTCTCCGCCGCCTCGACGGCGTGGAGCTCCTGGTCCACGAGGAACACTTCGGCCTCGCAGGCGGCGATGAACAGCCCGGCGGAGAGTGCGCCCGTCCCCACGACCACCGCCAGGTCGCCGGGCTCGAGGCGGCGCGCGTAGGCGACGAGGGGCCCGCCGGCGTCCAGGCCCCAGTGCGTCGGCTCGCGTTGTGCGGCGCGCAGCGCCCGGTGCTTTTGCCGCCACCGCGGGAACGACGGCAGCCGCAGCCGCCGGGCGATGATCCGGTCCACGTGCTCGAGCAGCAGCACCTCGGTGAGCAGGTACTGCCCGGCCGAGTTCTCCTCCAGCTCGCGCACGGCCTCGTCCCCGATCTCCAGCAGCTGCTCGCGCGTGAGCGTGTTCTTGTACTCCTCGATGCGCTGCAGGATGAACTCCTGGTGTTCCTGCTTGAGCGAGCGGGGCGGGCGGCGGGGAGCGGGGGCCGGAGCGGGGGCGGGCGAGCCGCTGGCGGAGAGGGGCGTCAGCACGGCTCGACGTGCACCGTGACTTCCGCGAGCTGCAGGTCCTGCTTGAGGCGCTCCTCGACCGCGTCCGCGATGGCGTGTGCTTCCTGGACGTTCGCATTCCGGTCCACCGCGATCGTGACCTCGGCGTAGCGCACCGGGGCCGCGCCGCGCGAGCGGATTCCGTAGGCGCTCTTCACGCCCACCACCCCTTGTGCCGTCTCCTGGATCGCGTCGGGGGGGAGGGCCCGCTGGTCGACCAGCACCGGAACGGCGCGGGCGAGGATCCGGTACGCCGCCCACAGGATCAACAGTGCCACGGCGATCGCCACGGCGGGGTCGGCCCACCACCACCCGTGCCGCGCGAGCAGCACGCCCGTCAGCACTCCGGTCGTGACGTACACGTCCGTGCGCGTGTGCGCGGCGTCCGCGAGCAGCAGCTCGCTCCTCAGCTCGCCCCCGCGGCGCTGCTCGTACCAGGCGATGAGCACGTTGACCCCGAGCATGAGCACGAGGATCGCGAGCTGGAGATCGGTCACGAGCACCGCGTGCCCCCCGCTCAGGAGGTGGTTCACCGCGCCTCGCGCGAGCTCGAAGCAGCTGATCGCGAGGAACACGACGATGGCGAGCGCCCCGAGGGTCTCGAACTTACCGTGGCCGTAGGGATGGTCCTCGTCGGGCGCCTGACCGGCCACGCGGACCAGCACGACGCCGAGCGCGTTGTTCAAGACGTCCACCGCCGAGTCGAGCGCGCCACCCATGACGGCGAGAGAGCCCGAGAAAATGCCCACGAACAGCTTGCTCCCCAGGACGGCGAGATTGGCGAGGAGGACTCCGGTCAGGACTCGGCGGACGCGGATGTGGCGGTCGCGTGCCTCGGGCCGGGGCAGCGGCATGGCGTGCAAGCTTGTAAACGCCCGTCCCCAAGTCAACACCTTCAGTCGGCCGCCCGCAGCAGGGCCCCCTTCAGGTATCCCGTCTCCGGCACGTTCAAGAGCTCGGGATGATCCCGGCCGGCTCCCGTCCATGTGAGGAGCTGCAGGCGGCGCCCGCTGTCCTCCGCCGCGGCCGCGAGCATCGCCGCGAACTGCTCGCGGTGCACGTGGTACGAGCAGCTGCAGGTGAAGAGGATCCCGCCCGGCGCGAGCAGCCGCATCGCGCGCAGGTTGATCTCCTTGTAGCCCCCCAGCGCCTTGGGGACGCTCTGCTTCGTCTTCGCGAACGCCGGCGGGTCGAGCACCACGGCGTCGAAGGTCTCCTCCCGCCGCTCGAGCTCGCGCAGCAGGTCGAAGGCGTTGGCCTCCCGAAAGGTGATGTTCCCGACGCCGTTGAGCGCGGCGTTGGCGCGCCCGCGCTCCAGCGCCTCGGCGCTCGAGTCCACTGCGACCACCTCGGCCACGCGGCGCGCCAGGTGCAGCGCGAACGAGCCGTGATAGGCGAAGGCGTCGAGCGCGCGGCCCCCGCCTCCGGGACGCGTCGCCCCGGCGACGAGCACGCGGTTCTCGCGCTGGTCCAGGAAGGCGCCGGTCTTCTGCCCGGTGCGTGGCGCCGCCAGATAACGGACCCCGTGCTCGGCGACCTCGACCGTGTCGGGGACGACGCCGTGGGCCAGGACGACCTCGAGGGGAAGACCCTCGTGGCGGCGGATCGCGGCGTCGTTGCGCAGCAGCACGCCGTCCGGCTCGAGGGCGGCCCGAATCCCAGCGACCACGTCGTCGCGGACCCGCTCCAGCCCCGCGGAGAGGAGCTGGGCCACGACGTAGGGGCCGTAGCGGTCCACCACGAGCGACGGCAGCCCGTCGCCCTCGGCGTGCACCACGCGATAGGCGGTGGCGTCGATGCCCGACCGCAGGGCGGCGGCCGTACGGATGCGGCCTTCCCACCAGGCGGCGTCGATGGGCTCGCCGCCGCGCGTCAGGAGCCGCAGCCGGATCTCCGACTTGGGAGAATAGAGCGCCTGGCCGTGGCGGCGGCCGCGCCGGTCGGCGACAGTCACGATCCCCGCCGCGTCGCGCGGCTCGTCGTAGATGTCGGTGCGGTAGATCCACGGATGACCTGCTTGCCACCGGGCGGCCCCCTTCGCGGAAACGACGACGGCGCGCTCGGCCGTGAGCCGACCGCCCGTCATTTCTCCCGGTCCGGTCGCAGCTTGGCCGCCTCGCGCAGGTAGATATGTTTCAGCTCGCGCTGCGGTTTCGTGGTATAGAAGTGGAGCAGGACGCGGATGCAGCGCGGCAGTCCGTCGGCCACGGGGACTTCCGCAGCGCCGAGCAGCGGCACGTCGCGCCACCCGAGGAGCCGCGCCGCGCGTGCCGGGTACTCGGCCGTGAGGTCGGGCGACGACGTGAAAATGGCGCTCTCCACGTCTTCGGGCTGAAAGCCGTTCGCCTCCAGCAGCGCGCGCAGCAGCTCCGCCGTCGCCTGGAGAATCGCCTCGCTCGTGTTGGCGCGCGCCGTGGTGGCGCCGCGCAGGCCCCGCAGGATTTTCGTCATGGCCCTGGCCGATCAGTTGCGCTTGATGGTGCTCACGGATGCGGGCCTTCTCAAGGGGCGCGATCCCGTGGAGGCCTGCCGCCGGGCGGTCGCCGGCGGGGCGACGATCGTGGAGGTGCGCCACAAGGGGGCGCCGGCGCGCGAGCTGGCGGCGCTCGCCCGGGCGCTCGTCGGCGCCCTCTCGGTGCCCGTTCTCGTGAACGACCGCGTGGACGTCGCCCTCGCGACGGGGGCGGCCGGGGCCCATCTCGGCCAGGACGATCCGCCGCTCGACGCGGTGCGGCCGCACGTGCCGCCCGGATTCCTGCTCGGCGCCTCGGTCGGCTCCCCCGCCGAGGCGGATCGCGTGCGGCCCTGGCCGGCCGACTACTGGAGCATCGGGCCGTGCTACGCGACGGACAACAAGCCGGACGCCGGGTCCCCGCTCGGTCCCGAGGGGTTCGCGCGCCTCGCCCACCTCGCCCCCGCCGGCGTGCCGGTCATCGGCATCGGCGGGATCACCGCCGCGAACGCCGCGGCGATCCGGCGCGCGGGCGCGGTGGGGGTCGCCGTGATCAGGGCGATCTGGGGCGCTAGCGACCCGGAACGGGCTGCGCGCGCGCTTCGGTCCGCTGCCGCTTGACCGCGCGGATCGCGGCCAGGTGCTCGGCGTAGGTCGTGGAAAAGATGTGCTTGCCGTCGGGTTGCGCGACGAAGTACTGGAAGGGGACCCCCGCCGGGTACAGCGCGGCCACGAGGCTGGCGCGACCTGGCTGCCCGATCGGCCCCGGGGGCAGCCCGGCGTGCTGGTAGGTGTTGTACGGCGAGCGGATGGCCAGGTTCTTCTCCCACACGCGCCGCAGGCGTCGGCCGTAGGCGTAGGCCACGGTGGGGTCGGCTTCGAGCCTCATGCCACGCGTCAAGCGGTTGTGATAGACGGCCGACACGTAGGGCCGGTCGGGGTCGTAGCGCACTTCCGCTTCGATGATCGACGCCAGCGTCACGAGCGCGTGGCGCGAGAGGTGCAGCGAGTCGAGCCGGGCCTGCCACTCCGGTTGCCACTGCGCCGCGAACTCGCGCGTCATCAGCCGCACGAGATCGCGCGCGTGGATGTGCAGGGGCACGAGGTAGGTCGTGGGGAAGAGATACCCTTCCACGGAGCGCGCGTCCCCGGGTAGGCCGAGACCCTGGGCGAGCTCTGGATCCCGCGCGGCGGCGAGAAACGAGTCGCGCGGCACGCCGAGCTGGGCGCGGGCGGCCGCCGCCACCTCGGCGAGCATCAGCCCTTCGGGCACGAAGAACCGCGCTTCGACCCCGCGGCCGCGCTCGAGCGCGTCGACCACGGCGCTCCAGGGGCTGCCCGGCGCCAGCAGGTAGACGCCGGTCTTGAGCGACCCGCGCAGCCCGTGCAGGCGTGCGTAGAGGGTGAAGAGCCCGGCGTGCTCGACGATGCCGCGGGCCGCGAGCGAATCGACCGCGGCCTCCAGGGTGGCGCCGGGCGGAATGGTGACCGGGACCGACTCGCCAGCCGGACGCGCGCAGCCAGCGGCTATCAGCGCGCCCGCCAGCAGAACGCGAAACGCGGAAGGCGGAACGCGGAACAGGCACGCGACCCTCCAGGGCCTGTTCCGCGTTCTCACGTCGCCGACCCCCGCCGTGCGTCGAGATAGTGCTGGAGCAACACCGCCGCGGCGAGTGCGTCCACGTCGTCCTTCCGCCCCCTCGTCGAGCCTCCGAGCTCGCGCACGGCCCGCAGCGCGCGCGCCGTGGTCAGGCGCTCATCCCAGAGATCCACCGGGCGCCCTGCGTGGCGGGCGACGTCGGCGGCGAGCACCCGGGCCTCCCGCGCGGCGTCGCCCTCCGACCCATCGGGCGCGAGCGGCAACCCCACGACGACGCCGGTCACCGCGTGCTCGTCCAGCAGCGCGAGGAGTCGCCGCATGGGGAAACGTTTGCCGGCGCGGCGGGTGAGAGTGGCGAGCGGCTGGGCGAGGGTACGGGATTCGTCGGACAGGGCGAGGCCGATGCGGCGCTCACCCCAGTCGACGGCGAGCAAGCGCCCCGCCGTCACCCCTGCGCCATCGTCTGGAAGAATTCCGCGTTGTTCTTCGTGCGCTTCAGCCGCTCGAGCAGGAACTCGATCGCTTCGACGGGCGGCATGTCCGCGAGGAAGTTGCGCAGCAGGTAGACCTTGTTCAGCTCCTCCTTGCTGAGGAGCAGCTCTTCCTTGCGGGTGCTCGTGCGCTGCACGTCGATCGCGGGGAAGGTGCGTCGCTCGGCGATGCGGCGGTCGAGGATCACTTCGGAGTTGCCGGTGCCCTTGAACTCCTCGAAGATCACCTCGTCCATCCGCGACCCGGTGTCGATCAGCGCCGTCCCGATGATCGTGAGGGATCCGCCTCCTTCGATCTTGCGCGCCGCGCCGAAGAAGCGCTTGGGCTTTTGGAGCGCGTTCGCGTCCACGCCGCCCGACAGGATCTTGCCCGAGTGGGGCACGACGACGTTGTGCGCGCGACCCATCCGCGTGATGGAGTCGAGCAGGATGACCACGTCCTTCCCGTGCTCCACCAGGCGCTTCGCCTTCTCGATGACCATGTCGGCCACCTGGACGTGCCGGTCGGCCGGCTCGTCGAACGTGGAGGAGATCACCTCGACGTGCGCCCCCTTCACGTTCTCCTCCATGTCCGTCACCTCTTCGGGTCGCTCGTCGATGAGCAGCACGATGAGGTAGATCTCGGCGTGGTTCTCGATGATGGAGTTCGCGAGCTTCTGGAGGAGGATCGTCTTGCCGGCTTTGGGCGGCGATACGATCAGGGCGCGCTGACCCTTCCCGATGGGGCTGAGGAGATCCATCACGCGCATCGACAGGTCGCCGTCCGAGCGCTCGAGCCGAACGCGCTCTTCGGGGTAGCGCGGCCGCAGGTTCTCGAAGGCGACGCGGTGCTTGGCCTTCTCCGGCTCTTCGTCGTTGACCGACTCGACTTTGAGGAGGGCGAGATACCGCTCCCCCTCCTTGGGCGGCCGCACCTGGCCCATGATCGTGTCGCCCGTGCGCAGGTCGAAGCGCTTGATCTGGCTGGGAGACACGTAGATGTCGTCGGGGCCGTACAGGTAGTTCCAGTCGGGGCTGCGCAGGAAGCCGTACCCCTCGGGGAGAATCTCCAGCACGCCCTCTCCGCGCAGCACGGTGTCGGAGTCGAGCAGCGACTGCTCGATGCGGAAGATCAGGTCCTGCTTGCGAAGGCCCGAGTAGTTGGTGATGTTCAGCGTTTCGGCCATCGCGTGTAATTCCGCGACGGACTTCCTCTTCAACTCGGCAATGTCCACGGGTGCCTGTGCTCCGTTCTGCTACGGCAGGGAAGACCCCGATCCAGGGGAATGAACGCGTCGCAGGTGGAAAATTGGGAAGTGCGGGAGTGCTATCAGTCTATAGTAGACCGCGCCGAACCGCGAGTCAAGGGCGACCGTGGACCTGACCCGGTTCCTGCTCGCGTGGCGGACGATCACGCTGCGGGATCGGGAAGTCATTGACGCGCTTGTACATCCGGACCAGGCCCAGCCGGCCCCCGCGCTCGCGCGCGCGCTCGCACTCTGGCCCGGCAGCTACTACTGGTCTGACGAGGCCGACGGGCGCCACCTCGTCCTGACCCGCCCGCTCACGCGGCGCCGCGAGACGTGGGCCCTGCACCTCACGCTGTTCCTCGCGACCCTGGCGACGACCACGCTCGCGGGCGCCGTCTTCAGCGGCGTCATTCCTTACGACCCCAACCCGTTCGATCTCTTCACGGGCGCCTATCCGTTCCCGCCGCACGTCGCGCGGGCGTGGGCGGCGGGCCTCGAATTCTCGCTGCCGCTCGTGGCGATCCTGCTCGTGCACGAGCTCGGGCACTACGTCACCGCCCGCTCCTACGACCTCGACGTGTCGCCGCCCTACTTCATTCCCGTGCCGCTCGTGCCGTCGTTCATCGGCACGATGGGCGCCTTCATCCGGCTCCGCACGGTGCTCTCCGACCGGCGGCAGCTGCTCGATGTCGGCGTCGCGGGGCCGATCGTGGGGTTCGTCGTCGCCGCTCCGGTGCTCGCCTTCGGGCTGGCGCTGAGCCATCCACTCCCGGGCCACGGCGAGCAGGCCGGCCTGCTGCTCGCGATCGGATCGGACACGGCCGGGCTGGGCGATTCCCTGGTGACACTGGCGCTGCGCCATCTCATCTTCGGATCCGTGCCCGCGATCAGGGTGCACGTCATCGCCTTCGCCGGCTGGATCGGGATGTTCGTCACAATGCTGAACCTGCTGCCGATCGCCCAGCTCGACGGCGGCCACATTCTGTACGCGGCGCTGCCGCGCTGGCACCAGCGCGTGGCGCTGGCGTTCTGGGTGCTGGTGATCTTGCTGGGGCGCTTCTGGCCCGGATGGTACGTGTGGGGGTTCCTGGTGCTCGCCCTCTCCCGCGGCAGGCTCGCGCATCCGCCGGTCCTGGACGTCGAGCGCCCGCTACCGCCGGGGCGGCGCGCGGTCGCCTGGGCGGCGCTGCTCCTCTTCGTCGCGACGTTTACTCCGATCCCGTTTAGAATCTGAAGGCGTGGGGATGTGGGGGAGTGGGGAGTGGTACCCGACGGTGCGAGCCGTGCGGCCGGTGCGCACCGGGAAGTACCACTCCCCACTCCCCCACGCCTTTTGTAGTTGACGTATTGCGTAAGTCTCGCCGGCTTATATCTTTGGACAAACCAGCCCACGGGTAGGCATGCCCGCACAACCGGCGCGCTACAGTTCCCCCGATGCTGCTGCGGTCGTTCACGAGCTCCCCCCCATCCGGTTCGACGGACAACTCATCACCATTCGCCTCGCCGTGCGCCGCAGCGAGGACGGGATCTGGCGCGGGCGGGTGCTGTTCGGGGAGCCGGACACCGAAGCCGAGCGGGCGACGGCCGAGATCTTCTGCGCCGCGTCCGAGGCGGACCTGTGGCAGTCGGTACGGGATCTCCGGGATCATCACTTCCGGGACCTGTACCGATCGCTGCTCTGATGGAGGAGCTGCGGGCAGCGCTGCAGAAGGTCCGGCACGATCTGTCCAATCCCCTGGCGGCGATTCTCGCCGAGACGCAGCTGTTGCTCCTGAACGCCGAGCGCTACGACGAGGAGACGGTCACGGGCCTGCGGCAGATCGAGACGCTGTCCCGCAAGATGCGCCAGATGCTGGAAGCCTTGGACAAGTGAGCCGGCGGCACCGGCCGCGGTTCTGTCCGCCCGCCGTGTGGTGGCGCTTTCAGTCCCTCAGGGTGCCGGGGCGGTGGCTGCGATGGAGGCCGCCCACCCGTTCCTCAGATAGAGGACGAGCAGCACCGCGCTCGTCGCGCTGACGGCGTACTTGAGCGCGGCAGGGGCGTCGCTGGCCGACAGCAGGCCCTCGATCGTTCCCGCGACGACGAGCAGCGAAACCACGGCGCCAAGCATCTGTGCCGCGATCCGCCCCTCCACCACAAGGGCGTCCCGGCGCGTGCGGTCTCCGGGGGCGATCAGCGCCCCGGCGATCCGGAACCCCGCGCCGGCGGCGATGAAGATCGCCGTCAGCTCGAGCACGCCGTGGCCCGCGATGAAGGTCGCGAGGTAGGCGCCGGCGCGGTGATTCACGAACAGCCCGAAGCCCATCCCGAGCTGCAGCCCGTTCATCACCAGCGCCCACACCGTGAGCGTCCCGGCCACGAGACCCCCGACGAAGGTCCAGAAGGCGACCAGGACGTTGTTGCCGATGATGGCCGAAGCGATCACGGGGAGCTCCTCCTCCGGGCTCTGCGCGTAGCCGATCCCGCGGGCCTGGCGCTCGGCCGCCTGCTCGGCGCGCCCCACCATGACGGGGGACATCACCTCCTCGGCGAGTTGCGGGCGCTCGCGGATCATCACGTAGCCCACGGCCGCCGGGACGACGAACAGCAGGGCGGCGGCCACCACCTGGCGCCACGACAGCACCACTGCGGCCGGAAAATCCCGCAGCAGGTAGCGGAGCACGGGCGTGCGACGCCGCCCCCGTGCCCGGTACAGGGCATTGTGCCCCGCGCCGACGAGTCGCTCGAGGTATTCGATGACGCGGGGATCGACGCCGTACGTCCGCGCCCGGGCGAGGTCCGCGGCCGCTTCGCGGTAGCGCGCGGCGAACACGGGGATCTCGTCGGGCGGCAGCGCGCCCACGCCGGCCCGCTCCGCGCGCGTGGCGACCGCCCGGAACGCTTCCCAGGCCGCGCGCTTGCGTGCGACGAACCGCTCGGCGGCCACCGCGGTGCGCCCGGCTCCCCGCTCGCGCGCCCGCGTCGCGAAGCGGCTGCGGCGCTTGCGCTGCTCCTCCGCCAACAGTGTCGCCAGATACGCCTCCGTGTCCGTCGTGCGGCGCGGCACGCGCGCCTCGAAGCGGCGGGCCAGCTCGGCTGCCATCCGCACCTCCACCGTCGGCTCGAGCTGGTCGCGGCGCGCCATGAACTGATCGAGCAGCCGGAACTCCTCGTCCGAGAGATCCGGCGGCCCCGTCTCCACGACTTCCTCCACCGGGGTCTCGTTCGCTGCCCCCAGGCTCCAGTCTGTCGGACGGTCGCGCACCACGACCGTCCCCGCCGCCAGGTCGCCCGGGCGCTGGTTGCGGCGCTGGAGGAAGACGAACAGGAGGCCCGGGAGCACGGGGAGCAGAGGGAAATAGCAGTCGAGCAGCCGGACCACGTTGCGCACCACGGCCGCGGTGGGCGTGACGGGGTGCCCGGTCGCCATCACGACGCGGATTCCCAGCGCCTGCTTGCCGGGCGTGCGCCCGCCGTTCAGGGCCTCGAACAGCACGAAGTACCCGAGCACGGCGAAGTAGTACAGCAGCACGAGCGCCGCCATCAGCCAGCCCTCGACGGCGCCGGAAAGGCGCGTGCCGATCGTGCGCGCCACCACGACGATCAGGATCACGCCGAGGTTGAGGAGCACCGTGTCGAAGAAGGCGGCGGCCGTCCGAGAGCCGACGCCCGCCAGCTCGAGGTGGACTTCGACGTGCTCCGGGGTCTCGACGCCCAGCTGTTGCCGCAGGTCCATCACGTCCCCATCTTAGCGCGGTCGACTCCGTGGAGCGAGCGCGTATGACCGACATCAGGCCGATGGATCTCGGGGAGATTCTAGACGGGGGGCTCACGGTGTACCGCCGGCACTTCAGCCTGCTCGTGCAGCTCGGGGTGGTCGCCCTGTGGCTGCCCGTCGCGCTGACCATCTACCTCCAGCTGTCGGGCGGGCCGCAGCTGCACCCGGTTCTCTATGCCGTCACGCTCCTGATCCAGTACTTCGCCAGTCTGCTCCTGACGGCGGGCGCGGTCCGCGTTATCTCCGACTCCTACCTGGGCCACCCGCCCCGGCTTCACGACGCCCTGTCGCTCGGCTTCTCGAAGATTTGGCCGCTGTTCGTCGTGGGAATCGGGTACGCCGTCGTGGTGTTCGTGTGCATGCTGGTGCCAGGAGTGATCGCGGCCGTCCTGATTCCGATTCTGGCAAAGGGCGGTGCGGCGATCCCCGCCCTCATCGTGGGGCTGGCCCTGTTCGCCGGGGCCGTGTGGTTTCTCGTGTTCGTGGCCTGCGGCTACGCGCTGACGACCCAGGTCGTAGTGCTGGAGGAGCTGGGCGGCTCGTTCGACGCCTTCGGCCGCTCCTGGGACCTGACTCGCGGCTTCAAGCGCAAGGTCTTCGCCACGGCGGCCGTCGCGCTGATCATCTTCTCGCTGCCCGCCGCCTGCGTCGCGGTGCTCGCCGAGGCCCTACGACAGCCGGCGCCGCCGGTCGGTCAGGCCTTCACTGTGCTGGCGGCGCTGCTGCCGATCGTGATGACCCCCCTGCTCTCCTGCATCTTCACGCTGATGTACTACGACCTGCGGGTGCGGCGCGAGGCGTTCGACCTGCAGGTGCTGGGCCAGCAGCTCGGGATCGGCTAAGTGCTCGGACAGGGCGTCCCGCCGGACTCGCTCCGGGCAGCGCTGCGGGACGTGTTTGCGCGTCCTGAGTACCGCTGGAGCGAGCGCCCGGATCCGTGGGGCTGGATCGTCGGCGTCTGGTACCGGCTGCTCGATTGGCTCGACACGGTGCAACGGGGGCATCCCGCGGGGTTCAAGGTGCTGCTCGCCGTGCTGGCGCTGGTGCTCGTCGGCCTGCTCGCCCACATGGGCTACGTCGTCTGGCGGATCACCCGGCCCACGGCGCGGACGCCGGCCGTAGGGGCGGAGGGAATCGGCGGGCGCGAGCTGGCGGATGCGCGCGCCCACCGCGCGCGGGCGGAGGAGCTGGCGCGTGCCGGGCGGTATGCGGAAGCGCTAGCCTACCGGTTCGTCGCCCTGGTGCTCGAGCTCGAGCGCCGCCGCGCCCTGGCGTTCCACCCGTCCAAGACGCCGGCCGAGTACGTGGGTGAGGCCAGGCTCGACGCGGCGGGTCGCGCGTCGCTCGCGGAGCTCGTGGCGCGCCTCTATCGCCACCTGTTCGGCGGAGTTCCCTGCGATGAGGGCGGGTATCGCGAGTTTGGGGCCGCGGCGGACGAGCTGGGGAGACATGTCGCACCAGCGTGAGCTCGCCCTCGCCGCATTGCTCGCCGTCGCCGTGACCGTGGCGGTGCTGGCGGGCCGCGGGCGCAGCCCGTCCCGGGAGTCCGCCTTCGAGCGCCGCACGTCGGCCTTCCTGGCCGGGCCGCGGGGCAGCAAGGCGTCCTACGACGTGCTCGCCCGCCTGGGTGTTCCCGTCGAGCGCCGCCGGCGCCCCCTGTTCGGTCTCACGCGCGAGGGAGCGCGGCGGCCGGGGCTTCTCGTAGTGCTGGACCCACCGCTCGACCTCCAGGCGGCGGAGATCGCCGAGGTCGTGCGCTACGTGCGCGGCGGCGGGGCGGTGCTCGCCGCGGGCGATGGCGGCGGGATCGCGCCCTGTGCGGGCTGGGTCCCGGCCCGTGCGGGGCGGGGCCTGAGGGACAGCCTGCCCGTGGTCCCGCGCGGGCCCGAGCCCCGCCTTCCGGCCGTCGCGACCGTGCTGAAGCCGGTCGAGCGGGAGGATATCCCGCCCCCCGACGCATCGTGCCCGCTGCTCGTCGCGAGCGGCGCAGACACGTTGCTCGCGGGGCGCGACGCTCGCCCGGTCGTGCTGCGACTGCGCTACCCCGGCGGCGGGCAGGTGACGCTCGCGGCCGACCCCGGCTACTTCCGTAACATCGTCTGGCGCCAGACGGGGGTGGCGGCCTTCGCGGTGCCTCTGTTCCTGGCCGGCCGGCGCGGCGCGATCGTGTGGGACGAGTTTCACCAGCGCTTCGGGCGCGGCGGCTCGCTGACGGCGGCGACGCTCGCGTGGCTCGCGGGCGCGCCGGCCGGCTGGGCGATGCTGCAGCTCGCGGCCGTGCTGCTGGTGGCCCTCGCCGTCGCCGCGGTGCGGTTCGGGCCGGCGCGCCGTGTGATCGACGTGCGCCGCCGCTCGCCGCTCGAGCACCTGGAGGCGCTGGCGGCGGGGCTGGAGGGCGCGGCGGGCGTCGACACCGCCGTGGCGCTGACGGTCTCCGGGCTGCGCCGGCGCCTGAGCCGCACGGGCCAGATCCGGCCCGGAGACGCGCAGTCCTGGCTGCCGGCGCTGGAGCTGGCACTGCCCACGCCGCGGGGCCGCGAGGCGGCGCGGCGCATCCAGCAGACCCTGAGACAACCCGGCGGTGCCGAGCGCGTGCTCGCCGCCGCCCAAGCCGTGGAGGACGTGTGGGAGGAGCTGCACCCGCGCACGACGCGACGCGCATCCTAGAGGCCATCCGGTCGGTGGTGCTGGGCCAGGAAGCCGCCACCCGGGAGGTGGTGGTGTGCCTGCTCGCCCGCGGTCACGTGCTGCTCGAAGGCGTCCCCGGGACGGCCAAGACGCTGCTCGTCCGCGCGCTCGCACTGGCGCTCGACGTCCGGTTCCAACGCATCCAGTTCACGCCCGACCTCATGCCCGCCGACATCACCGGCGTCTCGCTCCTGACGGGGACGCACGAGTTCACGTTCCGGCCCGGCCCCATCTTCGCCGACCTCGTGCTCGCGGACGAGATCAACCGCGCGCCGGCCAAGACCCAGGCGGCGCTGCTCGAGGCGATGCAGGAGCGCACGGTCACGATGGACGGCACGAGCCATGCGCTGTCGCCCGTGTTCACCGTGTTCGCGACCCAGAACCCGGTGGAGTTCGAGGGCACGTATCCGCTCCCCGAGGCCGAGCTGGATCGCTTCACGGCCAAGGTGCAGTTCGGCTACCCCCCGGCACCGGTGGAGCAGGGGATCCTGACCAAATACGTCCAGGGCTTCGAGGCCGACCGGCCGGCCACCTATGGCGTCACGGCCGTGACCGACGCGGCCGGGCTCGAGCGGCTGCGCCAGAGGGTCGAGGCCGTGCGGGTGGAGCCCCAGGTGACGGCGTACATCACGGCCATCGTGCGCGCCACGCGGGATGCGGCGTCGCTCACGCTCGGCGCGAGCCCGCGCGCGGGCGTGTCGCTCCTCAAGGCGGCGCGGGCCGCGGCGCTGCTCGACGGCCGCGAATTCGTGGTGCCCGACGACGTGAAGCTGCTCGCCCCTGCCGTGCTGCGGCACCGCATCAGCGTGGCCCCCGAGCTCGAGCTCGAGGGCGTCACCGCCGACGTGGCCCTCAAGGCGATCCTCGACCGCACCGAGGTCCCGACGGCGTGATCCTGTGCACCCGCCGCGCGCTGGCGCTGGGCGCGGCCCTCGCCGCGCTCGGCGCCGCGGGCTACTGGGCCGCGTGGGCCCTGCCGGCGATGCTCGTCGCGGACGTCGTCCTCCTGGCGGGCGTGTGGCTCGACGGGCGGTGGGCGCCGCGACCGCGTGCACCGGGCCTCGAGATCGTGCGGGACGCCCCGCCGGCCCTCTCGGTCGGCCGCGGGGGCGAAGTGGTGTACCGCTGGGCGAACCGCTCCGGGCGGTGGGCCCGGCTGCGCGTGCGGGAGGTGCGGCCGGAGCTGCTGGGCGGCGTCCAGCCGCCCCGCGCGCTCACGGTGCCGCCTCGCGGCGAGCGGCGCGAAACCCTGGCCGTCGTGCCCGTGCGGCGCGGCCGCGCGCGCGGCGGCGACGGGAGCGGGGGGAGCGGGGGGAGCGGGGACGGCGGGTTCGTCGTGGACAGCGAGGGGCCGCTCGGGCTGGGGTTGCGGCGCGAGACCGTGCCGCTGCCGTGGGAGGTCACGGTCTACCCGCCGATCGTCTCGATGCGGCTGCGGGCGTCGGTGGCGCAGTCCGTGCGGCGACGCGAGCAGGGAGCGACCGCCGTACGCCGGCTGGGCGAAGGCCGGTTGTTCGAGTCGCTGCGCGAGTGGGTGCCCGGCGACGACATCCGGCACATCGACTGGAAGGCCACCGCCCGGCGCCGCAAGGTGATCACCCGGCAATACGAGGCCGAGCGGCGGCAGCAGGTGCTCCTCGTCATCGACACCGGCCGGTTGATGACCGCCGACATCGCGGGCACCGCGCGTCTCGACTACGCCGTGCGCGCGGCGCTGGAGCTGGCCTACGCCGCCGCCCAGCACGATGACAACGTCGGGGTGATGGCGTTCGCGGACGGCGTGAAGCACTACGTCGCGCCGCAGCGCGGCCGGGTCGGGCTGAAGCGCGCGCTCGACGTGCTGGCGGTGCTCGAGCCGGTGCTCGTCGAGCCCGACTACCCCGGCGCCTTCCGCTACCTCGCGGCGCGCAGCCGCAAACGCGCGCTCACGGTGCTGTTCACCGACGTCATCGACCGGTTCGCCTCCGACGCGCTCGTCGCGAACGTGGCCTCGCTCCGCCCCCGCCACCTGCCGCTCGCCGTGACGTTGCGCAACCCCGAGCTCGATCGGGTGGCGGCGTTGCGGCCGGAGACGCCGCCCGACGCCTTCCGCAAGGCGGCCGCCGAGGAGCTGCTACGGGCCCGCGACGAGGCGCTGGGCCACATGCGGCGCGCCGGCGTGCTGGTGCTGGACGTGCCACCCGAGCGCGCCGCGCACGCCGTGGTCGCGGGATACCTGGACCTGAAGCGGCGCGGGCGGCTGTAGTGACTGCGGTCATATGCACCTGGATAGGGCCCGCTGTAGATTGAGTCGCGGCTCACCCGGATCGTGCCAGCATGAGCCTCCCACAACGCTTGGCCCCGCTCGTCGCCCTCGTCGCCGCGCTCGCGGCGGGCGCGTGCGTGTACCCCACCGAGCACGATGCCGATGTGCACGTCAGCGTCACGGCGCTCCCGATCCTGATCCGCGGGAACGACGCGCTGGCCACGGCCCGCGCCTGGCAGGTGCTCGGCACCGGCGACTCCGCTGAGATCACGAACATCAGCTTCGTCTGGTCCAGCGGCAATGCGTCGGTGGCGACGGTGGACCCCAGCGGGCACATCGTGGGCATCAAGTCCGGCACGACGACGATCCGCGCCGCTGCGGCGAACTTCGACAAGCGCTCCCAGCCCGGGGATATCGCGCTGCGGGTCGCCGAGCGGCTCGAGATCGACAGCATCCGGCCCAAGACGGTGCATTTCGGTGACACCGTCACCGTGTTCGGGGTCGGGGTGGACTCGATCTTCCAGGCGCAGCTGGCCCAGGGGGTCCTGATCCCCAATGTCTTCCGGCGCAGTCGGGATGCGACCGGGTACGCCCGCAGCGTCTACTGGGTGCCGCCGCCCGCGCACAAGGACTCGCTGTTTTACATCGGCAACGGCGTGTTCGGGTTCTCGAAGGACGTGGTGCAGGTGATCCAGCAGGACCTGTACGAGACGCCAACGCCGCCGCACGACGCCGCGCCGGCGACCATCGATCTCGACGGCCCGCGCCCGTTCCCGGGGACTCCCTTCGCGTCCGTGCTGTTTCTCAATCCGGCACTTGCCTTCGAGGAGTTGCCGCGTGACAGCTTGTTCGGGGTCGACTGGTACCGCTTGCAGCAGGCCGGCCCGCGCGACCTGACGATCATCATCACCGCTCCCGCCGTGAAGGGCACGTTCGCAGGGTTTGTGAGCGACCAGTTCGGCGGAGCGAACGCGTGGACCATCGGCCCGGGCTCGCACAATTGCCGCGGCAAGAAGTTCTCCCCCGATGAGGCAGCGGGCGACTCGACGATCGTGGCGCTCGCGGGGGTGCCGGCCCCCGGGCTCGACGCCATCGCCATCTTCACCCAGCACGGCCGCTACAGCCTCCTCGTCGCCGACAAGTACTTGACGAGCGACAGCCTCGATGCGCGCATCGTGAAGGATGCCCACGAGGAGGACGATTTCTGCGACGCCCCCGGTGCGCAGTTCGTGGAGCCTTACCCCTACCAGGCGACGCTCACGATCGACAACCCGCACGACGTGGACTGGATCAAGTTCAAGACACCTCCCGGCCTGTTACCCGTCTTTGTGCAGATACGGACCGTTTCGGTACCCGCGGTCGCGGGAAAGGACTCGAGCGACATCGACGTGTACGTCCTGCACGAGCCGTCGCCGGGGGCGCAGCTGGACTCGATCGGAGCGTTCGCGCATCCTGGTTCAAGCATTGATACCACGTTCATCCTGAAGCCGGACTCGGTCTACTACGCCGTGGTCGTGGACTTTGCGGGTGTGCCGACCCCGTACGAGATCTGCATCGGGCCCTGCGTCACCTTCCCGACGCCACCCGCGCAGGTCGCCACGCCCGCCCAGCTCCAGGCCGCCACCCGGCGCCGCGCCGCGCTCGAGGCCCGCACGGCCGCCCTCCGCGCCGCGAGGCCGCGCGACTGATGGCGAACGGCACCGTCGAGTGCATCCACTGCCACACCCCGCTGCCCGAGAACAGCCGCTACTGCTTCGCGTGCGGGGCCGACGTGTCGGGAGGCGACGCGGCTCCGTCCACGAGCAGCGTGGACGTGCTGCGCGAGCGGCTGCAACGGCTGATCGAGGGGCAATACGAGATCGAGCGCCTGCTGGGCAAGGGCGGGATGGCGGCGGTGTTCCTCGCCCACGACCTCACCCTCGAGCGCGAGGTGGCGATCAAGGTCCTCCCCCCGGATGTGGCGCAGGACGAGCAGGTGGTGCGCCGCTTCCAGCAGGAGGCGAAGACCGCCGCCAAGCTCGATCACCCCAACATCATCCCGATCTATCGAGTCGAGAGCGAGGGCGGGCTCAACTACTTCGTGATGAAGTACATCTCGGGCACGTCGCTGGAGGACCTCCTGGAGAAGCGGCAGCCCCTCGCGTTCGACCACATCCAGCGTGTGCTGTGGGAGGCCGCCTGCGCGCTGGGGCACGCCCACCAGCGCGGCGTGGTGCACCGCGACGTGAAGCCGGCGAACATCATGTTCGACCATCACGGTCGCGTGATGCTCACCGACTTCGGCATCTCGAAGGCGCTGCAGGCGGCCACCGGCTTCACCGCGACCGGCATGATCATCGGGACGCCCCACTACATGGCGCCCGAGCAAGCGAAGGGCCAGACGGTGGACGGCCGGGCGGACCAGTACTCGTTGGGGATCGTCGGTTACCGCATGCTCACGAGCGAGCTGCCGTTCAGCGGCGACTCGGTGCACACGATCCTCTACAAGCACATCTTCGAGGAGGTGCCGCTCGCCAAGACGCGGCGCGCCGACGTCCCGGATTTCCTGTCGACCGCGATCGCACGCGCTCTCTCCAAGGAGCCCGAGCAGCGCTTCCCTACGATGGAGCAATTCGCGACCGCCGTGTGGCCGGAGCAGCCGGTGGCGGCGCCCGCCGGGGGTGCCACGCCGAGGGCGCCCAGGACGCCGCGAGTCGTGACCGCCGACACCCCGACCGAAGTGACGTCAGCGCCCACGACCCCGCTGCCCGTGGCGGCGCGTCCCAAGCCCGCGGCCCGGCGCGCTCCTCCGGCTCCGCGGAAATCGCGGGTGGGATTGGTCGCCGGGCTGGTGGCCGTGCTCGGCGCGCTCGGGGCAGGGGGCTACTTCCTGCTCGGGCGCTCCAAGCCGGAGCCCCCGTCCAGCGAGAGCCAAGCGCCACCGAGCGGGCCCACGACGCCCGCGGTCGAGACGGTGCGCGTGGCCGTGCCGTCTGCCACGCCGCCGCGCCACGAGCGGCAACGGGAGCGAGACAAGGCGCCGCCGCCCGCTGCCGCGGAAGCGCAGGGCTACCTCACGGTCGCGGCCGACCCGTTCGGCACCGTGTACATCGATGGCGTGGAGATCGGCGTCACGCCGCTCTTCAGCTACGGCGTCAAGCCGGGCCGCCACGCGATCCGCGTGGAGCGCGCTGGCTACCGGACGCAGAACGAGACCGTGCAGGTGGATGCGGGCAACACCGTGACCAAGCGCTACACGCTCATCCAGGAGCAGCCATGACGCGGACGGGGGGGACGCGGGGGACTCTGTGGTTCGTGACGCTCGTCCTGGCGGCGACACCCGCTTGGGCGCAGGCGGTGCGCAGCCCCACGTTGCGCCAGGCGTTGCAAGCGTACGACCAGCTCAACTTCCCGCAGGCGATCGTACTGGCGAACCGATCGCTGCGCGAGCCGCTGGGCGGCGCCGAGCGGGGGCGCGCCTACGAGCTCCTGGGATCGGCGTACAGCGCGATGGACTCCGCGCTCAAGGCGGTGGACGCCTTCAAGCAGGCGATTCTCGTCGATCCCGACCGCCAGCTCGACCCGACCAAGATCTCGCCCAAGATCACGAGCGCCTTCCTGCTCGCTCTCGGGCAAGTGCTGGTCGTGCGCCAGCTCAAGGTGGACAGCGTGCGGTTCGTGGGCGGCCAGGCCGGCGCCGGTGTGCCGATCCGCTTCACCATCACGAGCCCCGCCCGCGTGCGCGTCCGCGCCCTGAGCGGTGCGACGAGCCTCCTCATCGATTCGTCCGCGGTCACGGGGACGGTGAGCCTGCGCTGGCCGGCCGTGCTGCGGAGCGGCGAGCCGGTGCCTCAGGGCACGTGGCAGATCGTGGTCGAAGCAACCGCCGGGCAGAACAGCTTCTCGGCTTCCCAGGGGGTGCGCGTCAGCTACGGGTCGGTGGACACCGCGGGGCACGTCACGAGCCTGCCCGGCTACCAGGAGCTCTCGGAGACGGAGATCCCGCCGCAGAGCTGGCGGCCCCTCGGGCTCGCTTTCCTTTATACGGGGGGCGCGCTCGTGGGCACGCTGGGGCTCGAGGGGGGCGCCGTGGGCACGGCGTCCCGGCGGGAGATCAGCGTCGTGGGGGCGGCGGCGCTGCTCGCGGGCGTCGTGATGACGCTGCGCAAGCCCGCCCCCCGGCCGGCGGAGGGCAACATCCTCTACAACCGATTGCTGCGGGAGCAGATCGCGCGGCGCAACGCCGACATCGCCAAGGAGAACGTCACCCGCCGCCAGCAGGTTGAGCTCACGGTCGTGCCCCTGCCCAAAGCTGCGGGGGGCCAGTGACCCGGCTCGTCGTCCTCACGGTGGTATGGGGCGCGCTCGCGGCTGGTGCCGCCGGCGCCCAGCACGTCACGATCGGGGCGCAAGGAGTGATGGCGGACTACAAGGAGGTGGACGCAGGCCTCCGCTACAGCGGGTGGGGCTACGGCGGCACCGCCACGGCCCAGTGGCGCAAGTTCAGCGCGGAGGTCGCCGTGGTCCGGCTCAACCTCGATCCGACAAACGGAAGCAGCGCGCCCGCAGGGTTCAAGGCAACGCAGCTCGATGCCTGGATCGGATACGCGGTTTCACCCTATGCGTCGCTCGAAGTGGGGCTCGCCCGGCGCTCGCCTTCGGACGACTTCGAGGCGCAGTCGCTCGGCGCGATCCGGCTGGGCGCGCGGTCGGCGTACGAGATCGGCCCGGGTGCGGTCATTTCGTTGCGGGCGAACTATCTCGCGGCCGCCAAGTTCTCGGGCGGCGGACACGCGCCGTTCGCGCTCGACCTGGGCCTCGGGCTCGACCTGCGGCTGGCGAGCCGGGTCCATGCCCTGGCGCACTACCAGTTCCAGCGCGTCGACCGGAAGACGAACCCCGGTGGGACGGGGGAGATCCCGGCGCCGTTGCAGCTGAGCGTAGCGCGGGCGGGTCTGGCGGTAGGGTTCTGACCGACGCGAGTTGGACCATGGCACCGCGGCGGCGCCACTCTGTGCGCGAGGGGGTCATCCTCGGCCTCATCGTCGCCACGAGCATCTGGGTGTGGATCGCTGTCGTCGACGCCATCGCGGGTGAGCCGTTCCGGACCTTCACGGTACTGGGCGGCATTCGGCTGTTCACGGTTCTGCACTACGCGCTCTGCCTGGCGTACGGCGTGGCGGCGGTCGCCGTGGTGCACGGCGCGGCCCTCGAGCCGAGCCTGATGCTCGGCGCCGCATTCGCCTTCTTCATCCTCGAGTTCGGGTTCGTCATGCTCACGGTGCTGCTCTCGCAGATCGGTCTGGGGGAGCTCGCCTGGGTCCGGATCCTGGGCGGGAACCTGGTTGGAGCCATCGTCACGTTCGTGATGTTGTCGCGAAGGCACCCCCTGCGGCAGGGCCTGAAGCAGGCGGAGGCGGAAGAAGAGGAGTAGCCCCCAGCACAGGCCGGGAAACGAAAACGGCGCCCAGCATAGCGGGGCGCCGCATCGTTTAGGAACCGTGCGTGGTTACAGCTTCACGACGTTCTGCGCCGCCGGGCCCTTCTGGCCCTGCACGACTTCGAACTCAACCCGCTCGCCCTCGGCCAGGGACTTGAAGCCCTGCGCCTGAATGGCGGTGTGATGCACGAAGCAGTCCTTGCCACCGTTCTCGGGCGTGATGAACCCGAAGCCCTTGGCATCGTTGAACCACTTCACGGTACCCGTGATGCGTTCCATCTGGTGTTACTCCTGACGTAATGGTGTTCCCGACGGCGAGTCGTTGTCGCTGCGCCGCCGGTGAGCGGCTGGGCTCTCTTGCGAGTGCCGATCCAGAAACGACGAAAGACCTGGGCGACAGCCCAGGTCCTGCGATCAGTCTCTGGTGTTCAGCGCACGGCACCGTGCCGTGGCCCTTTCGCTCGCGCGAAGGATCGCATGGGGACCGGGAAAAGTCAAGCTGTGGCGCCTCCGCCGCAGGACGCGAAGCTGGCCGCCCGACTTCCCGCACCCTATCGTTACGCGGGGGACGTCCCCCGCGTTCATGACCGAACTCCTGCCGCGAATTCAGGCCGCCCTAGCCAAACGCTACGCCATCCAGCGCGAGCTCGGCCACGGGGGCATGGCTGTCGTGTTTTACGCCGAGGACCGGAAGCATCACCGCCCCGTGGCCGTGAAGGTGCTGCGGCCCGAGCTCGGAGCGGTGATCGGCAGCGAGCGGTTCCTCCGCGAGATCGAGATCGCGGCTCAGCTCACCCACCCGCACATCCTGCCCCTCTACGACTCGGGCGCGGCGGTCGGTCTGCTGTACTACGTGATGCCGTACGTGGAGGGGGAGTCGCTGCGCGACCGGCTGGAGCGCGAGAAGCAGCTGCCCCTGGACGACGCGCTGCAGATCGCCCGCGAAGTCGCCGACGCGTTGAGCTTTGCCCACTCCTACGGCGTCGTACACCGCGACATCAAGCCCGAGAACATCCTGCTTGAGGCCGGCCATGCGGTGGTGAGCGATTTCGGGATCGCGCGCGCCCTCACGGCCGCTGGCGCGCGCAGAATCACCCAGACGGGGATCGCCCTGGGCACACCCGCCTACATGAGTCCGGAACAGGCGGCGGCCGATACGGAGCTCGACGGTCGCAGCGACGTCTACAGCTTGGGCTGCGTGCTGTACGAGATGTTGGCGGGGCAACCCCCGTTCACCGGACCCACGGTCGAGAGTGTGGTGCACCAGCACCTGACAGCGGCCCCGCCCCCGGTGACTGCGCTGCGTCCGACGGTGCCGACCGAGGTGACAGGTGCCATGTCGCGCGCCCTCGCCAAGACGCCGGCCGACCGCTTCACCACTGCGGCCGCGTTCGCGGAGGCGCTCACGGCCCCCCGGACGGCCCCCCCAGGTCCCGGGCTTGCCCGGGAACGCCGGCTCGGGGCGAAGGGCGTGCTCGTGCTGGCCCTCCTCACGCTGGGCGGCTTCTGGGCGCTGTGGGTGCGGCTGCGGGGGAGCGGCAGCGCCGCGGGGCCGGCCGCGGTAGCCGTGCTGTACTTCGACAACCTGTCGCGCGACACGGCCGACGCGTACCTCGCCGATGGCCTAACCGAGGCCACGATCGTGCGCCTCGGCCAGCTCGAGCGCTTGGCCGTAAAGTCCCGCGACGCCGTCCGCCGCTACCGGGGCAGCCCGCATGAGGATCCGACCGCCCTCGGCCGCACCCTCGGGGTGGGCTACCTGGCGAGCGGGAGTGTCCAGCGCGTCGGCACTCGGGTGCGGGTCACGGTCGATCTCGTCCGCGCGGCGACGGGCGTCCAGGTGTGGGGGCAGCAATACGACCGCACCGCCGCGGACCTGCTCACCATCGAGGAGGACATCGCCCGAGAGGTCACCCGCAGCATCGCGGGGCGCCTACTCCCCGGCGAGCAGGCGGTGCTCGCGGCACGGCCGACGCGCGTCCCTGAGGCATACGACCGGTTCCTGCGTGGCAACTATTACCTGGCCGAGAGGACGGCACCGTCCGTCAGCCGCGCGATCAAGGAATACGAGGTTGCCGTGCGCCTCGACCCCGGGTTCACGGAGGCGCTGGCGCGCATCGGCTATGGTGACGGGCTCATCCTGTACTGGGGATGGGACTACCCGGGCGTCGCCCGCGACAGCCTCCTCGCCCGCGGCCTCGCGGCCACCGAACGGGCGCTGCGCCAGGACTCGACCAGCTCGGACGCGTGGATGGCGCGCGGCTTCCTGCTGACTTACGAGTATCCCCACACCTACGACGGCATGCGGGCGGCGTTCCAGCGGGCCATCGCCCTCGATCCCCGCAACGCCGAGGCCCACCACCAGTACGCCGGCATGCTGGCGGAGCTGGGGGACGATTCCGCCGCCGTCGCCGCGTGCCACCGCGCCCTCGCGATCGAGCCGGACCGCCCCATCACGCTGGTGCAGCTCGCGGATCTGCGCCTGTCCGAGCGGCGCTATGTGGAGGGGCGCCGCTGGCTCGACAGCGCGCTGGCTCGGGACCCCGCGTTCCAATTCGCGTACGCCTTTCGCGCCCTGCTCGGGTTGCATCTTGGCGACCTGGCGGCTGCCCGCAGGGATGGCGAGATGGCCGTGCGGCTCAGCCCCGGGGTCACGGTTCCTGGGGAAGCGGTGCTGGCGATGCTCGACGCGGCGACCGGCGACACCGGGTCGGCTCGCGCGCGCGTCGCTCGGCTGGGCCGCGAGGCGCCCGCGTCTGATCGACCGACGTCTGGCGACTATTGGATCAGCGCCGCGCTCGTGGCCATCGGAGAGCGCGAGCGAGCGCTCGTGCTGCTCGAACGGATACGACCGCGCGGCGTCAAGCTCTGGTCCTATCTGCGATATCCGGAGTTCGACCCGCTGCGTGGGGATCCGCGCTTCCAGCAGATCTTCACGGAGTCCCGGCCTCCGGGTCCGGCCCGCAGCCTTGGGCCGCGGGGTACCGTCGCCCTTCCCTGACACCACGAGGCCCCGGCACCGATGCGCCAGCCGCGACTCGAACGCGGGACCTTCGGCTCCGGAGGCCGACGCTCTATCCAGCTGAGCTACTGGCGCGTGTTGCGATGCAGGAAGGTAACCTAACCTCGTCCACCCAAGTGTCATGATGCTGACCCGTAACTGCTTGCCCGCTGCGTCGCGCCCAGCCCCATTCCCATCGACCACACCCTCCCATAGGCCACACCCTGCGGGCTTTGGCGTCCCGACCGAGTCCCGTTGGGTGGCCGATTCTCCCATCGTTGAGCTGTCAGTCAATTCGTGCATAAACGGCACGATTAGCAGTACACCCATTCGTATTAACCCGGTCAGGTGATGGCAGAGTGTCATCAATATCGTGCATATTCTGCACGCATTGAATGACAGTATTGCACCCCTGACCTGGAGACTGCCGTGATGACGATCAGCTTGGCGTGGCCGCTGGCCCTCTCGGCGCAAGCAGCACCCGTCGCGGACTCGCTCGCTCAGGCCGCGAGCGCCGCCGCCGCCGCGAACACGGTCGCCATCAACTTCGTCTGGACCCTCGTCGCCGGGTTTCTCGTGATGTTCATGCAGGCCGGCTTTGCGATGGTCGAGACCGGTTTCACGCGTGCCAAGAACGCGGCCCACACCATGACCATGAACTTCATGGTGTACGGCATCGCGATGCTGGCGTACTGGGCCGTCGGGTTCGCGCTCCAGGCGGGCGGGGTGGGGGCGCTGGGGACGCTCGGCGGTTACGACAAACTGGCGCACGAAGTCTCGCTCACGATCGGCGGTAAGGACTGGGGCTTGTTCGGCCGCACCGGATTCTTCCTCACCGGCGTCGCCTACACCGCGCCGGTCTTCGCCTACTTCCTGTTCCAGATGGTGTTCATGGACACGGCGGCTACGATCCCCACGGGGGCGCTGGCCGAGCGGTGGAAGTTCGCCGCGTTCGTCGTGTTCAGCGTCTTCGTGGGTGCCTTCATCTATCCCATCTACGCCAACTGGACCTGGGGCGGCGGCTGGCTCGCCATGCTCGGCAAGAACGTCGGGCTCGGCCACGGGCACGTCGACTTCGCGGGATCCTCTGTGGTGCACATGACCGGGGGGGTGATGGCGTTCGTAACCGCCTGGCTGCTCGGGCCGCGTCGCGGGAAGTACAACGCTGACGGCACCGCCAACGCGATCCCGGGGCACAACATCCCGATGGCGCTGGTCGGGACGTTCATCCTCGCCTTCGGGTGGTTCGGCTTCAACGCCGGCTCGACGCTCGCGGGCTCGGACCTGCGCATCGGCGTGATCGCGACCAACACCATGCTCGCGGGCGCGGCGGGCGGCGTCACCGCGATGCTCTACATGTGGCGCAAGTACGGCAAGCCCGACCCCTCGATGCTGGCGAACGGGACGCTCGCGGGACTGGTCGCGATCACGGCCCCCTGCGCCTTCGTCACCGCGCCGTCGGCGGTGCTGATCGGCGGCATCGCGGGGGTGCTCGTGTGCGCCGCCGTGTTCTTCATCGAGCGTGCGTTCCGGATCGACGACCCGGTCGGGGCGATCTCGGTGCACGGGGTGTGCGGGCTGTGGGGCATCCTGTCGCTCGGCCTGCTCGCCGACGGCACCTACGGGGACGGCTGGAACGGCGTGAACGGAGCCGTGCGGGGGCTCTTCTACGGCGATCCTGGGCAGTTCGTGGCGCAGTGCATCGGCGGCCTTGCCAACTTCGCCGGCGTGGGCGTGATGGCGTTGGTCGCCTACAAGGTCACCGCATTGGTGGTCGGCGGTCACCGTGTCGCGCCCGAAGTCGAAGAACTCGGACTCGACCTGCCCGAGATGGGCGCGCTGGCCTACCCGGACACGCCCGACGTCGCCACGGCCGTCATCCTCAGCGAGCCGGCCCCTGGCTCGCTCAGGGCGGGGGACCTGGAGCCGGAACCGGAACCTGCGTGAACTGGAGGAAGAGCCATGAAACGCATCACCAGCGTCGCCCGCTGCACCCTGTGGCTGCTCGCGCCGGCACCGCTCGCGGCCCAGGCTGCGACGTCCGCGTCCCCCGACACGGCGGCCACGAAAGCTGATCCGGCGCCGCTGCCGGCGGGCTTCAAGCTCACCGGCTTCGCCGAAGGGTCGTACGCCTACTCGGGGCGGAGCGTCGGGGACACGGCCATCGTCGGGCGGCTGTACGATCGCCTGCAAAACCGCTTCATGCTCAACGCGCTCGCG
>Ga0209377_1000480_pt1 | contig 26687 bp, 21 predicted proteins | sample GraSoiAngelo_141_FD_185898 | JGI IMG/M metagenome (GOLD analysis project Ga0209377, IMG submission 185898) | Grasslands soil microbial communities from the Angelo Coastal Reserve, California, USA - 14_0929_12_40cm (SPAdes) (version 2) | ecosystem: Environmental > Terrestrial > Soil > Grasslands ...
GCGACGAGCGTGGCGGCCACGACGACTGCGAACACGGCGACGACGCCGAGGATCAGGCCCGCGAGGCGCCGTGGATCTGTCAGCCGGGGTGTGTTGGAACTCATCAGTCACAACATGACGCGCTGATGCAATTTCGGTACCAGCCTATCACAGCCCGTAGGGCGAGAGAAGGGAAAAGCGCGGACGCTAGACGATTTTCGCTCGCAGGATGTCGTGCATGTGGATGAGGCCCACGGGCCGGCGCTCGGCGTCAATGATCACGAGGCTCGTGATCTCCCATGTTTCCATCACTTCGAGCGCCTTGGCGGCGAGATCGTCGGCACGGATCGTCTTCGGCTCGTGCGTCGCGACTTCACCCGCGCTGAGGGCGTCGGTCGGCGTGCGGCGCAGGTGGAGCCGGCGCAGATCGCCGTCCGTGATGACGCCTGCGAGGCGGCCCGCGTCGTCCACGACGGTCGTCACGCCCTTCTTCTTCTGCGTCATCTCCACGATGACGTCGCGCAGGGGCGTCGCCCGGCCCACGACCGGTACGGCGTCTCCCGTGAGCATCAGGTCGGCGACGCGAACGAGCGCGCGCCAGCCGAGGGTCCCGCGCGGGTGGAGCGCCGCGTAGTCCTCGGGTCTGAGGCCGCGCAGATCGAGCAGCACCATCGCGAGGGCGTCGCCGGCGGCCAGCGCCGCGGTCGTGCTCGACGTCGGCGTCAGGTTCATCGGGCATGCCTCCTCGGGCACGCTCACGTCGAGCACCACCTCGCACTGGCGCGCGAGCGGGGAGGTCGGGTTCCCGGTGAGGAGCACGATCGGAACACCGAGCCGCTTGAGCGGCGGCAGGATCGCGAGCACCTCGTCGGTCTCACCCGAGTTCGAGAGCGCGAGGACGACGTCGCCGCGCGCCACCATGCCGATGTCGCCGTGGACGCCCTCGGCAGGGTGGAGGAAGTACGCCGGCGTCCCCGTCGAGGCGAGCGTCGCGGCGATCTTCCGTCCGACCAGCCCCGACTTGCCCATACCGGTCACGACCACGCGGCCGGCGCAGCGGCGGAGCAGCTCGACGGCGCGATCGAAGCTCTCGTCGAGCTTCGGGATCAGCCCGAGGATCGCCTCGGCCTCGAGGCGGAGGACGCGCTCGGCCAGCCGACGGAGGTCGGGCCGGGTCATGGGTGGCCTGAGACGAGGCGCGACCCGGCTCCGTTCCTCGTGGCGCTCCTCATTCCACGGCCTCCCGCGAGGCTGGCGCGAGCGCCGCGGCGATCGCGGCGACCGCGTCCAGGAGCCGCGGCAGATCGTCGATGCGCAGCATGTTCGGCCCGTCGGACAGCGGCCGCCCGTCCGGGAGCGTCCGGTCGGGATCCTCGTGCATCTCCATGAAGAGCGCGTCGATCCCGACGGCGACCGCCGCCCGGGCGAGCGCGGGGACGTACTTCCGCTCGCCTGCGGAGCGATCCCCGGCGCCGCCGGGCAGTTGAACGGAGTGAGTCGCGTCGAAGACCACGGGAAAGCCCAGCGCCCGCATATCTTGAAGTCCGCGCATGTCCACCACGAGGTTATGGTAGCCGAACGAGGTTCCGCGCTCGGTGAGGAGGATCGAGCGGTTCCCGACCGAGACGATCTTGTCTACGATATTCTTCATGTCGCCGGGCGCCAGGAACTGCCCCTTCTTGACGTTCAGAGGCTTGCCCGTTCGCGCCACCGCGACGACCAGGTCGGTCTGGCGGCAGAGGAACGCGGGGATCTGAAGGACGTCGAGCACCTCGGCCGCGGGGGCGACCTCCGACACCTGATGCACGTCCGAGAGCACCGGCACGCCGAGCGTGTCGCGCACCTTTTTCAGGATGCGCAGCCCCTCCGTGAGGCCGGGCCCACGATACCCGCGGATCGAGGAGCGGTTGGCCTTGTCATACGACGATTTATAGATGAACGGCACGCGCCGGTCGGTGGTGATCGTGACGATCCGCTCGGCCGTCACGAGCGCGTGCTTCTCGTTCTCGATCGCGCAGGGCCCGCCGATGAGCGCCAGCGGCTGGCCGCCGCCGATGTGGAGCGGGCCGATCTGGACGGTTGTCGTGGGCGGAGCGTGACCGCCCACCGCGGTCGCGGCGTTGCGCGCATCCGGCTCGCGCCGAAGGTGGCCTGGACCAGGTGCCCCGGGCCCCCGGTCGCGCGTACGCGCGCCGGGCGACTTGCCTGGGCGTGGCGGCGTCATGCGCCCGCGTGCTCCAGCGCGGCGCGGATGAAGCCGGCGAAGAGCGGGTGCGGGTCCCAGGGCCGCGAGCGGAACTCGGGGTGGAACTGCCCGGCCACGAAGTACGGGTGCTCCGGAATCTCGATGATCTCGACGAGCTGCTTCTCCGCCCAGATGCCCGAGATGCGGAGCCCGTGCTTCTCGAGCTCGTGGACGTAGTCGTTGTTGACCTCGTACCGGTGGCGGTGACGCTCCTGGATGATCCCCGCTCCGTACAGGCGCGAGGCCAAGCTTCCCTCGCCGAGCACGATCGGGTAGAGGCCGAGCCGCATCGTCCCGCCTTTGTCGGCGATCGTGCGCTGCTCGGGCAGGAGGTCGATGACGTTGTGGGCGGGGCGCGGGTCGAATTCCGTGGAGTTGGCGCCAGCCAGGCCGCAGACGTGGCGCGCGTACTCGATCACCGCGCACTGCATCCCGAGGCAGATCCCGAAGTACGGGACGCGCCGCTCTCGCGCGTAGCGGATCGCCTGGACCTTGCCCTCGATTCCCCGGTCGCCGAAGCCGCCGGGCACCAGGATGCCGTGGACGTCGGCGAAGTGGGCCTCGGCCCCCTGGCGCTCGACGTGCTCGGCGTCCACCCACCGGATGTCCACCCGCGCCTCGCTGGCGATCCCGCCGTGGGCGAGCGCCTCGACCAGGCTCTTGTACGAGTCCTTCAGATCGATGTACTTGCCCACGACGGCGATCCGCGCCTCGACGCGCGGTGACTTCACGCGGCGCACGACGGCCTCCCAGCGTGCGAGATCGCACGGGCGCGGCTCGAGCCCGAGGAGCTTCGTGACGATCTCGTCGAGCCCCTCCTTGTGGAAGACCAGCGGGACCTCGTAGATGGTCTCCACGTCCTTGGCGGTGATGACCGCCGCCTCCTCGACGTCGCAGAAGAGCGCGATCTTCGATTTGATGGCCGGTGGCAGGTACCGGTCCGTGCGGCAGAGGAGGATGTCCGGCTGGATCCCGATCGCGCGTAGCTCCTTCACCGAGTGCTGCGTGGCCTTGGTCTTGAGCTCCGACGCTGCCTGGATGAACGGAACGAGCGTCACGTGCACGTAGATGACGTTCTCGCGGCCGACGTCCTTCTTGAACTGGCGGATCGCCTCGAGGAACGGCAGCCCCTCGATGTCGCCCACGGTCCCGCCGACCTCGACGATGACGACGTCCGTGTCCCGCGACACGCGACGGATGGACGCCTTGATCTCGTCGGTGATATGTGGGATCACCTGGACGGTGCGGCCCAGGTAGTCGCCGCGCCGCTCCTTCTGGATCACGGAGAAGTAGACCTTCCCCGTCGTCACGTTGTGGTCGCGCGTCACGCGGCCCGAGGTGAACCGCTCGTAGTGGCCCAGGTCGAGGTCGGCCTCGCCGCCGTCGTCGGTGACGAACACTTCGCCGTGCTGGTACGGACTCATCGTGCCCGCGTCCACGTTGATGTACGGGTCCATCTTCTGCAGCGTGACGCGGAAGCCCCGCGCTTCCAGGAGTGACCCGATCGAGGCGGCCGCGAGGCCCTTGCCCAACGACGACACGACGCCTCCGGTCACGAAGATGTATTTCGTGGCCACCTCAGCCTCCTCTCGTCACCCGGTGTCGGACCTGTGCGATCTCCATCGCGCGGTCCGTGATGCGTCCGTCAAGACGCCCGTCCCGCAACTCGGCGAGCACCCGCGCGACTGCCGGCCCGCGCGGGACCCCGAGTGCCACGACCTCGTCGCCGGAGAGCGCGACGAGCGCGCGGTCGAGCCCGAGGTACCAGTCGAGGACGGCGCGTGTGCGGCCGTCGCCCACGAGCCAGAGCCACGCGAGCACCACGGGTGCCTGCTCGCGGAGTACGCGCGCGCGGGCGCTCGGAGCGTTCGCATCGCGCAGCCGTGCGACGAGGGCGCGCCCCTCGGCGAGGGCGTGACGGAGACGCGCGAGCGGTTCGCCCGCGAACGCGAGCCGCTCGAGCGCCGCCGTCGCGATCGCCTGCGGCTGGTCACCGGTGATGGCCAGCACGCCGAGCTCGACCGGCTCGACGCCGAGGCCGCGCGCCCGCACCCACGCGAGCGCCCCGGGCAGCTCGGCGACGAGGTGCGCGGTCGAGGCGGTGAAGCGGTAACGAGGGTCCAGGAGACGGAAGGCGCCGTCCGTTCCGAGCCGCGAGAGCGTCAGCTCGGCGCGCGCCTCGGCGAGGATCCGCTCGAGCTCGGCGGCGAGCCGCTGCCCCGAGAGCGCCGCGTACGGCACGAGCCGGAGCGCGAGCGCCCGGGCCCTGGCGGTGGCCGCGTCCTGGGCGAAGCCGAAGCGCGTCGCGTAACGTGCGGCCCTGAACATGCGCGTCGGATCCTCGACGTACGACAGCGGGTGGAGCACGCGCAGGCGCCGGCGCACGAGGGCGGCGCGCCCGCCGAGGGGATCGAGCAGGCCGAAGGCGCCCGAGTGGAGCTCGATGGCCATCGCGTTGATCGTAAAGTCGCGCCGCCTCAAGTCCTGGTCGATCCCCGCCGGCATCACCCGCGGCAGCGCACCCCGGGACTCGTAGCGTTCGCTCCGCGCGGTCGTCACGTCGATCCGTCCGGTACGGGGCGCCTCGACGGACGCCGTGAGGAAGCGTCGATGCTCGCGGACGGAACCGCCCAGCGCGCGCGCGAGCTCGCGCGCCACGGCCAGACCGTCGCCCTCGACCACGACGTCGAGGTCGGCGGACGTCATCTCCGCGTCACGCCAGAGGTCGCGGACCATTCCTCCGACCAGGAATGCGCGCGCGCCCCGCGCCGCCGCGAGACGTCCGATCGACTCGAGCAGCGCCCGCGTGTCGGAGGACAGGCGGTCCGCCACACGGCGCGCCGTGGGCAGGGTCGCCGTCGTGGCGCCCCGGGCCGCGACGGCGCCCACCGGGCCCCGTCGGTCGCGCACGACCACGAGCGGCGCGCCCTCGGCGAGGAGCCGGCGCACCGTCACCTCGCCCGCCCCCGCATCCACGCACGGGAGATCGCGCGCGACGGCGGTGGACGCGAGGTCGTCGAGGCCGAGGAGGCTCGCCCGGACGAGGTCCTCCCGCAGCGCGCATCGCCCGTCCACCACGACTATCGCCGCGTCGCGCTTCCGCGCCAGGCGCAAGGCGGCGCCGATGGCGATCGGCGCGGGGGCCTGCGTCACCGCGGTGTTCACGAGGTCGACCGCCACGAGGCTCACCTGAGGGTAGGCATGGGCGCGCTTCGCCACGGTCATGCTCTCGGGTGGAATTGCCGGTACATCCGCTTGAGCGCGGCGGTCGGCAGGTGGGTGTACACCTGCGTCGTCGCGATGTCGGCGTGGCCGAGCATCGCCTGCACGGAGCGCAGGTCGGCGCCGCCCTCGAGCAGATGACTCGCGAAGGAGTGGCGCAACACGTGGGGCGACACCCGGACGCGGAGGCCCGCGCGCGCCGCGGCCCGGCGGACGAGGATCCAGAGCGATTGGCGAGAGAGCCGGCCCCCGCGCGGGTTCACGAAGAGGCGGCCGCTATCGCGCCCGCGCGTGTCGCGCGGCCGCGCCCCCTTCAGGTAGCGCGTGACCCACGCGGCCGCCTCCGCGCCGACCGGCACGAGCCGCTGCTTCCGACCCTTGCCCGTACAGATGACATAACCGGCCTGGAGGTTGAGGTCCTCCAGCCTGAGGTCGAGGCACTCCGAGGCGCGCATCCCCGTCGCATAGAGGAGCTCGAGGATCGCGCGGTCGCGCACGCCGTGCGGCTCGGTCGTGTCCGGCGCTTCCACGAGCGCCGTGGCCGCGTCGCGCGACAGCGTCCGCGGCAGCGAGCGCCCGCGCCGCGGGACCTCGACGTGCTCCGTGGGATCGCGGTCGAGCGCCCCTTCACGCAGCAGGTGACGATAGAGTCCGCGCACGGCGGACATTCGGCGCGCGACGCTCGAGGGGCGGAGGCCCCGCTTCCGCAGGCCTTCCAGATAGACGACGAGGTCGTCGGGAGCGAGGTAGGGAAGCGCGCGACGCTGGCGGCGGAGGAACTCGGCGAAGTCGGTGAGATCGTGGCGGTAGGCGGCGAGAGTATTTCGGGACGCCCCCTGCTCCGTCTGCAGGGCCCCGAGATACTCAACGACCGCCGCGGTCATAGTGTGACCACGTCGAATCTTACCACGGCGCTGGAGAATCACGAAACCCGCGCGGCACGGATCGTTCGAGCGAGACGGGAACGCGAGCAGCGGGGGGCCGTGACTCAGGCGCCGACGCCTTCCCGGGGCTCGGCGCGCGGAAACATCCGGAGGAGTGCGGTGCGCTCCGATAGGCCAAGGACCACACTGGCCCCCCAGTAGAGGGCGACACCGCCCGCGATCGCGCCCCCGAGCCACACGATGTTCACCGGGAGCGAGCGCGACGCGGGCCACAGCGCGAGGACCAGCGCGCACCATCCGATCAACGGGATCGACGCCGCGAGCGTCCGGGCGGCGCTGGCGGCGAGCGCGCGGCCGCCGAACGGCCCGAGACGTCGCCGGGCGACGTAGAGGAGAGCCAGGAGGTTGACGTACGCGCCGACGGAGGATGCGCCGGCGAGCCCGGCGTGGCCCAGCGGTCCCATCATGAGGAGCGCGGCGAGCACGTTCGCGCCTACCGCGACGATGCCGAGGCGCACGGCCGTGCCCGACTGGCCGAGCGCGTAGAACACCTGCGCGGCGATCCGCGAGCCCGCGAAGCCGACGAGGCCGATCGCGTACCACGCGAGCGCGTCGGCGGTCGCCCCCGTCTCGGCGGGCCCGAACTTGCCTCGCTCGAAGAGCACGCGGACGATCGGCGTGCGGAGGATCACGAGCCCGATCATCGCCGGCAGGGAGGCGTACAGGGCGAGGCGGAGCGAGAAACCGAGGGTCTCGGTCAGGGCCCGCGTCTCGCCCGCGGCGGCCTGCCGGGCCATCACGGGCAGCGAGGCCGAAGCGAGGGCGATCCCGAAGATGCCGAGCGGGAACTCCATGACCCGGTCGGCGTAGTAGAGATAGGAGATCGAGCCGGGGCGCAGCAGCGAGGCGAGGAGCGTGTTGACGAAGACCATCACCTGCACCGCGGCGAGACCGAACACCGCGGGCAGGAGCAGGCGGACGAGGCGCGCGAGCGCCGGGTGACGGAACTCGGCCGCCGGCAGGACGAGGAGCCCGCACCGGCGAAGGCTCGGCAGCTGGATCACGACCTGCCCGACCCCACCGACCAGCACGCCGATCGCGAGCGACACGATCGGCGGGTCCACGCGCGACGCGAGGAGCGGGATGGCCGCGATCATCGCCACATTCTGGACGGCGGGACCGAGCGCGCTCGCGAAGAACCGCCCCTGCGCGTTCAATGCGCCCGTGGCGAGCGCCGCAAGTCCGACCAGGACGACGTAGGGGAACATCACGCGCGTCAGGAGCACCGCGAGCCCGGCCTGTGCCGGGTCGTCGGCGAAGCCCGGCGCGATCGCCTTCAGGATCCACGGCGCCGTCGCGATGCCGAGCAGCGCCGTTACACCGAGGGCGACGAGCGCCAGCGCGAGGACCGCGCGGAGCATCCGAAGGACCTCGGGCCACGACCGCGTCACGAAGTACTCCGAGAAGACCGGGATCATTGCCGTGGCCAAGGCACCCTCCGCGAGGAGACGGCGCAGGACGTTCGGGATCCGAAACGCGACGAAGAACGCGTCGGTCACCGGCCCGGCGCCGAATGCGAGCGCCACGACGACGTCGCGGACAAAGCCGGCCACGCGACTCAGAGCCGTAGCGCTGCCGATGGAGCCGAGTGCCTTGACGATCTGCCGTTCGGTCGAGCTCACCTTGAAATCGTCTCGCCGTTCGGGCATGATGCAGCGCGTGCGACGCGCCGCGCTGCCGGCCTCTCCGCCGCCGCGCATGGCAACGGGTCTTCGACGAAAGGAGCGTTCGCGTGGCGACCACGAAGTCGGCGGTGAAGCGCATCCGCCAAAACGAGCGACGGCGGCTCCGAAACCGGACCGTGCGGTCGCGGGTGCGCACCCTGGTCAAGGCGGCGCGCGCCGCGGACGGCCAGGCCGGATCTGCGGCGGTCCTCGAGGCGATCCGCGCTCTCGACAAGGCCGTGTCGAAGGGCGTGCTTCACCGTAACACCGCGGCCCGCAAAAAGTCCGCTCTCGCCCGCCGTCTGTCCGCTCACCGCTGATCTCGGCCGGCGAGCTCTTGGAGTAGCTCCGACGCCGCGCGCGTGAGGCGTGTGCCCCCCTCCGGCCCGTACAGGCTTGCGCACGCGACGTACGCGGTCCGGTCGTAGTCCTCGGTCGTGAGGAAATAGCCCAGGTAGTCGTTCGACACGCCGGCGACGAAGGCGGACACCCCGGCGGCCTGCCCCGCCTCCTTCACCGTCCGTCCGAGCCGGGCCTGGAGCTCGCCGGGGATCGTCACCCACGCCGTGGCACCGAGCGCGCCGGCGATCAGCTCGGTCTCCCGGGGCAGCCCACGCCCGAGGGGCACCGTCAGCGCCCTCGGCACCCAGGGCCGGGTGCAGTTCCGGAGCGAGAGGGACGGTGCGGGCAGCTGCACTCGCGCGGTCCTGATCGCGAGCGAACCCACCGGAGCCGGGACCGCGCGCCCCCACACCTCTTCGACGGCGGTGGCGAGTGTCCGGCCCTCGGCGAGCACCGCGGCCGGGCCGTGGTGCCTGGGGCTCACGTCGCCGACGGCGCCGTTCACGAAGAGCGCCGGGACCCGGAGGCGCCGCTCGAGTTCGCGCGAGGCGACGCCCATGACGTCGCCGGAGTACTTGAGGTTGCGTGGGCCGAGCATCGTTCCATGGATCGCGTAGTTCCACAGGAGCGCGATCGGCACGCCCGCGGGCGACGCGAGCCGGAGCACGACGAGCTCCGAATCCACCGGCTGGTCGAGGCGGCTCGCCGTCAGCGCGGGTCCGTCCACGCGCGCCGCACCGACGCGCGTCGGCGCTCTCCCCGTCTCGGCGCGCTGCACAGCCTCGACGACGGTGTCCGCGAACGCCCGCAGCACCTCGCTGTCGAAGCGGTCGGCCGCCAGGATCCCCATCAGCCACGAGTCGAGGAAGGCGCCGGGACCGGAGTGGGTGTGCGACGCCGAGACGACGAGCGTCCCGGGCCGTGACCCTGCGTCCTCGAGCCGCTGCCGCAGGGTGTCCACGAACGACCGGTCCACGGCGACGAGATCCACCGTCACCCACGTGAGCCTGGCCGTCGCCGTCTCGAGCACGAGCGCCCGCGCGGCGGGCGCGTCGAGCTCGCCCTCGGCCGGCTTGAACCAGAAGGCGTGCGGGTGGAGACCGAGGAGGTCCGGCACCAGCAGGCGGCGTCGGCTGCTCCCATAGCCGGCGAGCGGCGTGCCCGGCGGGACGCGCAGCGGGACCATCGCCGCGCCGGCCTGCAGGGCCTCCTGCGGAGCCCCGCGCGCCTTTGGCGGGCCGCCGGCGGCGGAGGCGACCGCGGCCCACCCGATACAGAGGATGAAAGCGACCGCGCGGACGTTCACCTCTCGGCACACAGGTCGGCGACGAGCACCGTCAGCTCCGCACGCGGCTCGCCGCTCGACTTGACCCGCCGCTCGACGTCCCAGCACCGTGCGAGCTTCTCCGCCAGGCGCGCAGCCGGATCTCCGCGGCCGAGCGTCTCGACCACCGCCGGCGGCAGTCGAAGGGCGCGCGCGATCTCCCCGGGCGACTGGCCCGCTTCCGTGAGCGTTCGCACCGTCCACGCCATTCGGAGGTCGCGCGCCAGGAGCGCCAGCATGCGCATCGGCTCCTCGGTGGTGAGCAGCCGCTCGAGCGTCTTGAGGGCGAGTACGCAGTCCCGACGCTGCACCGCGCGGGTGAGCTCGAAGACGTCGGCGAGCCGGCGTTCCCCGACGATCGCGCCGACCTCGTTCACCCCGACGCTTCGATTGTCGGCGCCGCCTGCGAGCGCCGCCTTGCGGACCTCGCCGAGCAGCACTGCTCCGTCCTCCCCCACCCACTCGATGAGGAGCCTCGTGGCCTCCTCGCTGACCTGGAGCCCTTCGGCCGCGGCGCGCTGGCGAAGCCACCCTGCGAGCTCGCGGCCCTGGCGGGCCGGGAGGTCCACGATGGCTCCCGCCGGCAAGGCCTGGACGAGCCAGTGATCGGCGCGCCGGTCGCGCGAGGTGCGCAGGCCCTCGTCGGCGAGGAGCAGGAGGCGCGTCGAGGGGTTCGGGTCGCGCGCGTAGGCGCCGAGCGCCTCGGCGTGCCGCTGGCCGAGCGCCTGGGCGTGCCGGACGATGACCAGCCGCAGGCCGCCCAGCAGCGGGAGCGTCATCGCCGAGGTGACGACGGTCTGGGCGTCCGTCTCGCGCCCGTCGAAGACCTCGCGGCCGAACGCGGCGCTCGCCGTGTCGGGGAAGAGGCGGTCGGCGACGAGAGCGAGCGCGTCGTCGAGGAGCTGGGAGTCCGGCCCGTGGAGCAGGAGCACCGGAGGCAGCTCCCCGCGCTCGACGAGTCGCAGGAAGCTCGTGGAGTCCAACGATCAGAAGCGGTCGATCGCGAGGCTCACGATCGCCCGCCCGATGTCTACCGCCGCCGCTTGCAGCGCGGTCTCCTCGCGGGAGATCGTCTGTGAGACCGCGCCGAACACCCGGAAATCGGACTTCTCCTGGAACCGCGGCTGCTCGAAGAGCAGCGTGTTGCTCCGCACGTCGCGCATGCGGAGGTTCATGGTGACGACGAGCCGGTACTGCTGGATGTTGGCGCGCGGGTCGAATGCGAGCGCCAGGATCTGGTAATCCACGACCTCGCCCTCGAGGATCGCGTCCGCCTGGTCCGGCTTGACGACCCGGAGGCGCCCGTTGGTCGAGAACGCCTGGACGACCGCCTGGGTGAGAATGTTCTCCACCGCCGGCTCGGACGTCCGGTTCGTGAACACCGGGACGGCGACGCTCCTGATGTGACCCGGGAGGTTGCCACGGAGCGAGTAGCCGCAGCCGGCGAGGGCTACGGCCATGAGCGCCAGGGCCCGCCGCGTCACGCGCGCGTCACGATGTTGACGAGCCGGTTCGGCACGACGACGATCTTCTCCACCCGGCGCGAGGCCACCCACGGGCTCACCCGTTCATCGTTCAACGCCAGCTGGCGGAGGCGCTCCTCGGCGGCGTCCACGTCCACGAGGAGCCGCCCGCGCACCCTGCCGTCCACTTGCACGACCACCGTGACCTCCGTTTTCTTGAGCGCGTCGGGGTCGGCGGTCGGCCAACGCTGTGCGAAGACGCTCTCCCGATGGCCGAGCCGCGACCAGAGCTCCTCGGCAATGTGGGGGCAGAACGGCCCGAGCAGCAGGGTGATCGTCTCGACCGCTTCCCGGAGCAACGCCGCGCGCTCGGCGGGCTCGACGGTTCCCGCCGAGGTTGCTTCGAACCCGTGCAGGGCGTTCACGAGCTCCATGATCGCGGCGACCGCCGTGTTGAAGTGGAACTCCCGCTCGATGTCGTCGGTCACGCGCCGGATCGTCTCGTGGATCAGCCGCCGAAACGTCCGGGCCGTGTCCGACGCCGGCGCCGCGCGGCCCGGGGTCGGCGTGCGTAGCTCGTCCAGGTGCGTGAGCGTGAAGCGCCACACGCGGTTGAGGAAGCGGAAGGCTCCTTCGATGCCCTGGTCGTTCCACTCGAGGTCCTTCTCGGGAGGCGCGGCGAAGAGCTCGAAGAGCCGCCCAGTGTCCGCCCCGTACTTCTCGCGGATGTAGTCGTCGGACACCACGTTGCCTTTGGACTTCGACATCTTCGCGCCGTCCTTGATCACCATCCCCTGGGAGAGGAGCGCGGTGAACGGCTCGTCGACCTTCACGAGCCCCAGGTCGCGGAGGACCTTCGTGTAGAAGCGCGCGTAGAGGAGGTGGAGCACGGCGTGCTCGATCCCGCCGATGTACTGGTCCACGGGCATCCAGTACTCGGCCGCCGCCCGCTCGAACATGCCGCCCTCGTACCGCGGCGAGCAGTAGCGCAGGAAGTACCACGACGACTCGACGAACGTGTCCATCGTGTCCGTGTCTCGCCGCGCGCGGCCACCGCACCGGGGGCACCGGGCGTTCACGAAGCTCGCGACGTTGGCGAGCGGCGAGCCGCCCTTGCCGCTGATCTGGACGTCCCGCGGCAACTCGACGGGAAGATTCTCCTCGGCCTCGGGGACCATCCCGCACCGATCGCAGTAGAGGATGGGGATCGGCGCTCCCCAGTACCGTTGGCGGCTGATTCCCCAGTCGCGAAGGCGGTAGTTCACCTTCGCCTCGCCGAGGCCGCGCGCCACGAGCCAGTCCGTCGCCCGGCGCTTGGCTTCGGCGACCGTGAGGCCGTCGAGGAACCCGGAGTTGATCTTCACGCCGTCGCCCGTGTACGCCTGGCCGGCCCACCCGTCGGGGCGTTTGACGGTCTCGATGATCGGCAGGCCGTGCTGCGTGGCGAAGTCCCAGTCGCGCTGGTCCTCGCCCGGCACCGCCATGATCGCGCCGGTGCCGTAGCCCATGAGCACGTAGTTGGCGATGAAGAGCGGGATCTCGGCGCCGTTGAACGGGTTCACCACCCGTGCCGTCAGACGGAGGCCGCGTTTGGGCCGGTCGGCGGCGAGCCGCTCGATTTCGGACTCTCGCGACACTTCTTGCCGGAACGCCTCGACGGCCGCGCGCTCGGCGTCGCTCGCCACCAGTCGATCGACGAGCGGATGCTCCGGGGCGAGGACCGCGTACGTCATGCCGAACGCGGTATCCGGCCGCGTCGTGAACACCCGGATCTTGAGCTCCGGACGTCCCGCGACGGCGAGGTCGAACTCCGCGCCCTCGCTCTTGCCGATCCAGTTGCGCTGCATCGTCAGCACGCGCTCTGGCCACCCCGGGAGCCGGTCGCACCAGGCCAGCAGCTCCTCCGCGTACGCCGTGATCTTGAAGAACCATCCCTCGATCTCCCGCGGCATCACCTCGGAGTCGCAGCGCCAACATCGTCCGGCCTCGACCTGCTCGTTGGCGAGAACCGTCTGGCACGACGGGCACCAATTGACGGTGGAGCGCCGCCGGTACGCCAGCCCGCGCTCGAACATCTTGATGAAGATGAGCTGCTCCCACTTGTAGTACGACGGGTCGCAGGTGGCGATCTCGCGATCCCAGTCGTAGGACAGGCCCATTTTCTTGAGCTGTGCGCGCATGTAGTCGATGTTCTCGTACGTCCAGATGGCGGGATGGACGCCGTGCTCGATCGCGGCGTTCTCGGCGGGCAGACCGAAAGCATCCCAGCCCATCGGGTGGAGCACGTTGAGACCACGCATCGACTTGTAGCGGGCGAGCAGGTCGCCGATCGCGTAGTTGCGTACGTGTCCCATGTGAATGCGGCCGGAGGGGTACGGGAACATCTCGAGGCAGTAGAACTTCGGGCGACGCGGGTCCTCGGTCACGCGGAACTGCTTTCGGTCCTCCCAGATCCGCTGCCACTTGGCCTCGATCTCCTGGAACGGATATCGGTCGCTCGCCATAATTGGCCCAGAGTTTTACATACTTAGCCGACAGGAGCAAGAACCGCCGAGAGCTCCGCCGGCGCTGGCGAGCGCGAGGGGTGGGGTGGAGGGCGGAAACCCAGGGTGGGGGCGGGGCTCGGAGCGAATGTCGTCCTGAGCCGACGAGCCCCGCCCCCACCCTGGGAAGCTACTGCTTGATCCCGAGCAGCCCGAGGGCTTCGTTCGCCTCCGTGACGGAGCCTTGTGCAGCGCCTCGGCCTTGTCCAGCATGGACGCGGCCTTCTTCACCTTGTCGCTGTTGGCGTCCATCTTCGCCGCCGCGTCGCGCCCCTGCTTGATGAGCGAGGGGCACTGGAACGCCATCGCGGTGCCAGCCGTGAACGCCAGACCCACGACGACCGCGGTCGCTGCCATGAGCGTCTTCATCCGAGCGTCACCCCCCAACGTGCCCGGTTGGCTCCAACCTTACTAACCGGCCGCCCCCCGCTCAGGTTCCACGGATTCCGCCGGGTGAAAATGCTCGAAGATGCGCTGCGCGAGCTTCGGCGTCACCTTGGGGACCGCGGCGAGTTCGGCGACTGACGACTCGCGCACGCGCCGGGCCGAGCCGAGCGTCTTGAGCAGGCTCGTGCGGATCGTCGGCCCGACACCGGGGATCGTGTCCAGCACCGACTGGAGGGTCCGCTTCGACCGGAGCTTCTTGTGGTACGTGATCGCGAATCGATGAGCCTCGTCCCGGATCTTCTGGAGCGTGTGGAGCGCCGGCGACGTCGGGTCGAGCACGAGCGGGTGGAGGCTTTCGCCGACGTAGACTTCCTCCTGCTGCTTCGCGAGGGCGACGACGGGGAGGTAGTCGAGGCCGAGCTCCTGCAGGACCTTCAGCCCCACGTTGAGCTGACCGCGGCCGCCGTCGATCAGGACCAGGTCCGGCAGCGGCGTCCCCTGCTCCAGTGCCCGCGCGAACCGCCGCGTGAGAACCTCGCCGAGCGCGGCAAAGTCGTCCGCGCCGACCACGGTCTTGATGCGGAAGCGCTTGTAGTCCTCCTTCTTCATGCTCCCGTTCTCCCACACGACCAGGGAGCCGACCTGCTCGCTGCCCTGGACGTGAGAGATGTCGTAGCCCTCGATCCGGTTGGGTAGCCCCGGCAGGGTGAGCGCGCGACGCAGCTCCTCGAGCACGACCTGCTGGCGGTCGTCGCGGGAGAGGAGGTGATTCTGAAGCGCGATCGCCGCGTTCGCCTCCGCCATCGCGACGAACTCACGCCTCGGCCCCCGCTGGGGCACCACGATCTGGACCCGTCGGCCCGCGAGCGTGCTCAGCCACTCCGTCGTGAGCTCCGCCTCCGGCAGATCCTCGGAGACGAGGATCTCCGGCGCAGGCGCGACCACCTTGCCGTAGAACTGCCGGACGAAGGCCGAGAGGATCTCGCCGTCCGCCCAGCCCGCGACCCTGTCGAAGAAGAACGCCTCCTGGCCGACGAGCCGGCCCTTGCGGACGAAGAAGAACTCGACGCAGGCGTCGCTCCCCTGCCGCACGACGCCGATCACGTCCTGGTCCACCTCGTCCGTCGAGATGATCTTCTGGCGCTCGCGCACCTTGTTGAGGGCCTGGATCTGGTTGCGCAGCGCCGCCGCGCGCTCGAACTTCGTCTCGACCGCGGCCTCCTCCATCTCCCGCGTGAGCCGGAGCGCCAGGTCCTCGTCCCGGCCCTCGAGGAACTGCGTCACCTCCTGGACCGTCTTGGCGTAGCCCTCGCGAGTCTCCCACCCCGTGCACGGCGCGTTGCACCGGTGGATCGAGTACTGGATGCAGGGGCGCTCGAGCGTGCCATCGATCGTGATCGAGCAGGTCCGCAGCGGGAAGAGCTGGCGGGTGAGCTTGAGCGTCTCGCGCATCGCCGTCGCGGGATAGAAGGGCCCGTAATATGTCGCGCCATCGTTCTGGACCCGCCGCGCGACCAGGAGGCGCGGGAACTCCTCGTTCGTGGTGAGCTTCAGGAACGGGTAGTGCTTGTCGTCGCGCAGGATGATGTTGTACCTGGGTCGGTGCTTGCGGACGAGGTTTGCCTCCAGCATCAGCGCCTCGAGCTCGTTGTCGGTCACCACGTACTCGAGGTCGCGGATCTGGCGCACGAGCGCGTCGGTCTTCGGGTCACGCGGTCGGGACTCCTGGAAGTACGAGCGCACGCGGCTCCGGAGCGAGGCGGCCTTCCCCACGTAGAGGACCTGGGCCTTGGCGTCCCGGTAGATATAGATGCCCGGGCGGTCGGGCAGCCGGGCGAGCTTTTCCTCGAGACTCACAGGAGCTCCGCTCTCCGGAGCGCCTTGATCCGGTCGCGGAGCTCGGCGGCCTGCTCGAAGTCGAGCCGCCGCGCCGCCTCCTTCATCCGTGCCTCCAGCTCGGCGATTCGCCTCGCGAGCGCCGCGGGCGACTCGAACTTCTCCTCGGCGGGCGCCTCCACCTCGACCGTGTAGTAGTCCCGCTCGTAGATCGTCTGGAGGAGCTCGCGGATCGACGACCGGATCGTCTCGGGCGTGATGCCGTGCTCCCGGTTGTAGGCGGCTTGGAGCTCGCGGCGCCGTTCCGTCTCGCGGATCGTCGCCGCCATCGAGTCCGTGACATGATCGGCGTACATGATGACTTCGCCGTTGACGTTCCGGGCGGCGCGCCCGGCCGTCTGGATGAGCGAGGTCCCGGACCGGAGGTAGCCCTCCTTGTCGGCGTCGAGGATCGCGACCAGCGACACTTCCGGGATATCGAGCCCCTCGCGGAGGAGGTTGATGCCGATCAGCGCGTCAAACTTGCCCAGGCGCAGGTCCCGGATGATCGCCACCCGGTCGAGCGTGTCGATGTCGGAGTGCAGGTACCGCACCCGGAGCCCGACCTGCTGGTAGTATTCGGTGAGGTCCTCCGCCATGCGCTTGGTCAGCGTCGTGACCAGCACGCGCTCGTTGCGCTCGGCCCGCGCGCGGATCTCGGCGAGCAGGTCGTCCACCTGGTCCTTCGCGGGCCGCACCGTGATCTTCGGGTCCATGAGGCCGGTCGGGCGGATGACCTGTTCGGCAACGGCGTCGCCGGCCAGCTCGAGCTCGTACGACCCCGGCGTCGCCGAGACGTAAATGGTCTGGCCCGTCGCCCGCGTGAACTCCTCGGCGGTGAGCGGCCGGTTGTCGAACGCCGAGGGCAGGCGGAAGCCGTACTCGACCAGCGCCTCCTTCCGGGATCGATCGCCGTAGTACATGCCGCGGATCTGCGGGACGGCCACGTGGCTCTCGTCGATGATGATCAGCGCGTCCTTCGCGAGGTAGTCGATCAGCGTCGGCGGCGGCTCGCCCGGCCGCCGACCCGTCAGGTGGCGCGAGTAGTTCTCGATCCCGTGACAATAGCCGAGCTCGCGCATCATCTCCATGTCGAACAGGGTGCGCTGCTCGAGTCGCTGCGCTTCGAGGAGCCGGTTGCGTGGCTTGAGGAAGGCCAGGCGCTCCCCGAGCTCGTCCTGGACCGTCTGGATCGCGCGCTCGAGCTGGCCCGCTTCGGTCACGTAGTGGCTCGCCGGATAGACGTGGACCGCGTCCGCCCGCTCGAGCACGGAGCCCTTGAGCGGATCGATCCGGTAGAGGGCGTCCACGACGTCGCCAAACAGCTCGACGCGGAGAGCCACCGACTCCTCGCTGGCCGGGAAGATCTCGACGACGTCCCCCCGCACTCGGAACGTGCCGCGGTGGAAGTCGTAGTCGTTCCGCTCGTACTGGACGGCGATCAGCCGCCGAATGATCTCGTCGCGGTCGATCGCCTCGCCCGCGTGCAGCTCGAGGTGCATGCCCGCATAGGTGTCGGGCTCGCCGATGCCATAGATGCACGAGACCGAGGCGACCACGATCACGTCGCGCCGCTCGAGGAGCGACTTCGTCGCCGAGTGACGCATGCGATCGATCTCGTCGTTGATCAGCGCGTCCTTCTCGATGTACGTATCCGACTGCGGGATGTACGCCTCGGGCTGATAGTAGTCGTAGTAAGAGACGAAGTACTCGACGGCATTCGAGGGGAAGAACGCCTTGAACTCGCTGAAGAGCTGGGCCGCCAGGGTCTTGTTCGGCGAGATCACCAGCGTCGGGCGGCCCGCGCTGGCGATGAGGTTGGCGATCGTGTAGGTCTTGCCCGACCCGGTGACGCCACGCAGGACGACGTGGCGCCGGCCCTCGCGAACGAAGCGCGTGAGCCCGGCGATCGCCGGCGGCTGGTCGCCGCGGGGCGAGTACTCGGACGTGAGTCGGAACACGCCGCTGGACGACGTCAGGACGGCGTCGGGACGGCGAGCAGGTACTTCCGCCACGAGTCGAGGAGCGAGTGCGCGTGCGGGTGCCGCAGCATGTGCGTCGAGAAGACGAACTTGGGGTGGATCGGCTCGCGGATCAGCCGCATTCCGGCCTCCTCAGGCTGTCGGTTGCCTTTCCTGAGGTTGCACCTGAGGCACGCCGCCACCACGTTCACCCACGTCGTCTCGCCGCCGCGCGAGCGGGGCACCACGTGGTCGACGGTCAACCGCTCGCCGCGCCGGTTGCAGTACTGGCAGGTGTAGCCGTCGCGTCGCAGGATGTTCTTCTTGTTGAAGGCGACGCGGTCGAGGAAGGGCTTGCGGATATAGATCGCGAGCCGGATCACCGCCGGCAGCGCGAAGGCGATCGACGGCGAGCGGACCACGCGTGGGGACGCCTCCACGGCCTCGGCCTTGCCGGCGAGCAACAGCGTGATGGCGCGGCGGGCGTTGGTGAAATGCAGCGGTTCAAACGTGTAGTTCAGCACCAATACCGCGATTTCATCCATACTTAACCGCTTAGCATAGTCGTCGCTCCGGACAGTGTCAAATCACCCTGACGAACCTCTTGGCGGCCGCCCAGCTGGCGAACGCCAGCGCGCGGACGCGTGGCGGACCCGCTAGCGATGGAACGCTGGCGAACCTGCTAGCGACGCAACGCGTGGCGGAGGAAGAAGACGAGGTTCGCCGGCCGCTCGGCGAGCCGGCGCATGAAGTAGCCATACCAGTCCTCGCCATACGGCATGAGCACCCGGAGCCGCAGACCGTCCACGGCGATGCGCGCGTGCAGATCGCTCCGAATCCCGTAGAGCATCTGGATCTCGAACCGCTCGCGCGCGATCCCCTTCGCCCGCGCGGTGTCGCGGGCGCGCGCGATCAGCCGCTCATCGTGAGTCGCGAAGCCGACATAGACACCCCTCGCCTGGGCGTCCGCCGCGAAGAGCCGGTCCATCAGTCGGGCGTAGTTCGCGTCCACCTCGTGCTTGTCGGGGAACGCGAGCTCCGGGGGCTCGCGGTACGCGCCCTTGCAAAGCCTCACCGTCGCGCCGAGCTCGATCAGGCGCTCGACGTCCTTCGCGGTGCGTCGGAGGTAGGCCTGGACCACGCAAGCGGCGTTGGGAAAGGACGGCCGCACGCGCGCGTACAGGTCGAGCGTCCGGTCGGTGTAGGCGCTGGACTCCATGTCGATCCACACGAGCGTCGAGCTGGCGCGGCCGCGCGCGAGCACCGCTTCGAGATTGGCCCGGCACACCGCCTCACCCAGGTCGAGCCCGAGGTGCGTGAGCTTGAGGGACGGGACGGCGGAGAGGCTCCGCCGCTCGATCTCATCGAGGAGCTCCACGTAGGCGCGCGCCGCATGAGCGGCGTCGACGGGGGTGGCGACGTTCTCCCCGAGGTAGGTCACGGCGCAGAGGAGGCCCTGGGCGTTCAACCGTGCGATCACCTGGAGCGCGTCCTCGGCGCGCTCGCCGGCCACGAAGCGACGGACGAACCGCCGCGCCGCCGGCAGACGGGCCATCGCGTCGCCGATCCGGCGCCGGGTCGAGAGGTTAAGGAGCAGCGTCCGGAGGGGGCTCGTGGCGTCCCTCGAGCGCGTCGGCGAGGATCCCTTCCCGCAAGCCCCAGTCGCTGACGACGAGCGTCGCAAGGCCGAGGGCGTCGAGCGTCGCCGTCACGATCGCGATGCCCGGGATGATCAGGTCCGCCCGCCCGGGCTCGACACAGGGCAGCGCTGCCCGGGCGGCCACCGACAGACCGCCGAGGCGGCCGAGGAGCCGCTCGATCGTCGCTCGGCTCAGCCGGTGGCCCTGGACGCGCTGCGACTCGTACTCGACAAGACCGAGGTCGAGCGCCGCGAGCGTCGTCACCGTCCCGGCGGTGCCCACGAGGTGAGCGACGCGCGCGCTGCGGATCTTCTGAGGGAGCTCGCGCTCCAGCCGCGCGCGGACTTCGGCGAGAAGGACCCCGTAGCGGTTCCAGTCCACCCCGTCGGCAAACGGGAACCGCTCGGCGAGCGGGATAACGCCCAGGCGTATGCTGACCGCCGCGCCGATCCGTTCATTCTCCGCCAGGATATACTCGGTCGAGCCGCCGCCGACGTCGAAGGTGACGATCGTGCCGGCGAGGCCCCGGAGGCCGGACCGCACGCCGCGGAGCATGAGCCGCGCTTCCTCCTCCCCGCTCACCACCTCGACGCGTCGGCCCGTCGCGCGCTCCACCGCGGCGACGAACACGCTCCCGTTCGTCGCCTCCCGCACGGCGCTCGTCGCGACCAGGCGCACGCGCGTGGCCGCCAGGCGCTCGGCGCGCGCCACGTAGTCGCTCAAGACCGCGAGCGTCCGCGTCATGGGCGCCTCGCCGAGCGCGCCGGCGGCCGCGAGCCCCTCGCCGAGCCGTGTCACGGTCTGGCGCGCATCGACGACCTTCCACGTCTCGCGGCCGACCACGTCGGCGACGAGGAGGCGGACCGTGTTGGTGCCGACATCAATCGTCGAAACGCGCATGCCCGATACACGAACGCCCCGCCGGCGTCCGGCGGGGCGTCTCAGGCTCGAGGCCTCGCGGCCTACTTCTTCTTTTGGAGCGTGCGGATGTAGTTCACCAGCTCCCAGCGCTCCTTCTCTGGGAGATGCTTCCAGGGCGGCATGGCGCCACGGCCGTTCGTGATCTTCCAGAAAATCTCGCCGTCGGTTTCCTTCGCGACCTTGTCGGACGTCCAGTCGGCCGGCTTCGGCGGCGGGAGCGCGGCGGCGGCGGGGCCGTCGCCCTTCCCGCTGGGGCCGTGGCACGTCACGCAGTTCGTCTCGACGATCGTCTTCGCGGTCCCGATGCCTTTTACGGGGTTCTTCAGGTTCTTCGCCTCGGGCGGCGCGACCCACGGCTCCTGCGCCGACGCCGCGCCCAGGCCGACTGCGACGACGAGGGCAACTCCCGCGACGACGGCGGTCACCGACTTCCCGAACACGCTCATAGCGCCTCCTTCTGGACACCTGATCGTCATGAAGTTCACGGCGCGACCGCGGCCATTTAACACTCGTGTGACGAACGCGGTCAAGCCGATATTCGCTCGTCCGCGCTCCCGCGGGCGCGCGTCGCGGCGAGCCAGCAGATCGCGGCGAGCACACCGTAAGCGCCCGCGAGGCGCGCCGGCACGGCGGAGGGCGGTGCCCAGGGCCAGAAGAGGCTTCCACTCGGCTCGGGCGAGTGGATCACGCCGAAGAGCGTCGCCACGCTCGCGAAGGCCAACACGAGACCGGTCGCGGCGAAGCGCCGCTCGATGATCGTCACGAGCGCCCAGCCCCACACGACGGCCGTCAGGATGAAGCCGTTGCCCAGGACCAGGAGCGTTTGGTGGGTCAGCGCGGCCTCGCCCGTCAGGCGCGCCGGCGAGGCGCCGAGGGCGGACAGAAGCGCGCTCGTTTGGATCAGCACGACCGCCGCAGCGACCGGCACGAACGCGAGCGCGACGGCCGCGCCGTGCCGGTGGGGCGACGCGAGGAACCCCTGGGCGGTGATCTCGAGACCAATGAAGACCAGGATCGGCGCGATCGCCGCCTCGGGGAGCACGGCGACGAGGAGCGACAGCACGCCAACCGCGGCACCGAGCCCGATCACGAGGCCCGTCGCGAGCGTGTATCCGGCGCGCGCGCCCATCGCCTTGTACGCGGGGTGGCCGATGTAGGGAGTGTTCTGGACGACGCCACCGCAGAGCGCCGCGAGCACCGTGGCGCCCGCCTCGGTCAGGAGGATATCGCGCGTTCGGTACTCATCGCCCGCCGCCGCGGCGCTCTCGGTGTTGTCGATCCCGCCGATGATCGTGACGAGCGCGAAGGGCAGCGCGAGCGAGAGGTACGGCAGCGTCGCCTCGAGCGCGTCGAGCCACGCGAGCGTCGGCCAGGGGATCGCGAGCGCAAGCGTCACCGCGACGGGCGGCCCCGCGTCGCCGCCGCGCCCGAGCCACGCGCGGAGCCAGAAGAGAGCCGTGCCGGCGAGGACCGCGGCGAACGCCCCCGGCACCCCGAGCGGCATCCGAACGCGGCCGAAGAGCCCGAGCAGCAGCACCAGGAGCGCGACGAGACCCACGAGCGGGTCGCGGAGGATCTTGAGCGTCGGCAGGAACGCGATCAGGAGGATCGCCACGCCGGCGATGGAGCCAAGCAGGGCGGCGCGCGGCACGACCCGACGCGCCCAGTCCCCGCCGAACGCGAGACCGACCTTGGCGAGGCCGATCGCGAGCGTCGCCGCCATGCCCACCTTCCATGCGAGCACAGGGTCGCCGGTCGCCGCCATCGCAGGCCCGAGCACGCCGAACACCATCGCGAACAGGGTCGGCGTGTCGATGCCGAACGGCATCGCGGTGACGTCGTCGCGGCCCGTCCGTTGTCGGAGCCTCACGGCGAGCCAGGTGTACGCGAGGTCACCGACGAGCACACCGAGCGCGGTGCCGGGCACCATCCGGCCGAGCACGAGGTCGGCCGGGAACTTGAAGACCCCGATCAGGAGGCTCGAGAGGATGACGAGCTGCGTGATGTTGTCGAGGGCGAGGCCGAGGAACCCGTTGAGGTCCCCGGGACTGCTCCAGCCGCGCCGGGGCTCAGCGCGCTCCCGCGTCGGCCGCCCTCTCCGCGCCGAGCCGGGCGCGCGCGAGCCCCTGCGTCCGCTCGGCGAGCGCCGAGCACCACGCGAGGCTCCCGCGGCTGTCCGCGACCTCGCGGTAGTCGAACTCCATGACAGGGCTCACCAGCCGCCCGAACCGGAGCCGCGCGCCATAGGACTTCCCCTCCCGCTCGTCGCCCGCCTCGAGCTCCACCTCGAGCCGCGGATCGACACGCTTCGCGTGAGAGGTGAGGAAATTCCAGAGCCAGCGCCCGACCTCGTGGTAGCTGCCGCCGGAAAACACGGCAGCATTTTACATCGGCTCGATGCTTGGCCCTCCGTGGGTCAGCACTCGTTGAAGCCGCACGACAGGCACTTCTTGCACCCTTCCTCGTAGATGAAGGTCGCCTGACCGCATTCCTTACACAGGTCGCCGATTTGCTTTCGCCCGTTACCATCCACTACGGGCTGGTCCGTGAGCGGCTTCACCTGGCCGATGTGCTCGGCGAGGGTGCGGGCGAGGGCGTCCGGGAGCGAGAGGATCTTGGCGGGCCCGAAGCCTGTCGGCTGGCCGCCGCCGATCCGCGAGAGCTGGCTGATCACTTCTTCGAGCCGCCGCTGAGCCGACAGAGGCGAAGGGAGCCTCAACACAAGCGAAATCAGTCGCCCGAGCGCCTCTGCGACGGCCATCGTGTCGGAGCCGCCCTTGCCGACTTGGACGAAGACCTCGAAGGGATCATCGTCTGGCGTCTCGTTGACCGTGATGAACGCGGTGCCGATCGGGGTATCGGTCCGGTAGGTCGAGCCCTTGAGGCTGTGCGGGCGCGGCCGGATGACCGAGGGCGCCGCGGTCGGCACCGGTACCTCCTTCTTGATGCCGACGTTCAGGACCTGCTCGCCCTTGCAACCGTCGCGGAAGACCGTGATGCCAAGGCAGCCGAGCTCCCACGCGAGCAAGTACGCGCGCGCGACGTCCTCCTCGCTCGCGCCGTGCGGCAGGTTGATGGTCTTCGAGACGCCGTTGTCGGTGTAGCGCTGAAACGCCGCCTGATGGCGCACGTGCCACTCGTAGCCGATCTCGTGCGAGGTCCTGAAGATCCGCCGCGCGTCTTCGGGCACGCCCGGGATATCGTGGAGCGCGCCGCGCTTGGCGATCGCTCGCATGAGCGCGTCGGAGTAGAAGCCCTGCTCCTTGGCGATGCGCTCGAAGGTCTCGTTCACGAAGGTCAGCACCCGCTCGCCGTCGGGCTGCTTCACGCGATGCTCGAAGGCGAGCGCGAAGATCGGCTCGATCCCCGACGAGCAGCCGGCGATCATCGAGATCGTGCCCGTCGGGGCGATCGTCGTGACGGTCGAGTTCCGGTGCTGGCGGTCGTTCTTGTAGATCGACTGGCTCCAGTTCGGGAACGGGCCGCGCTCCTCCGCGAGCTTCGCCGACTGGTCGTGGGACTTCTCCTTCACGAACGCCATCAGCCGGTCGGCGAGGTCGATCGCCTCCTGGCTGTCGTAGGGGATACCCATGGTGAAGAGCAGGTCCGCCCAGCCCATGAGGCCGAGGCCGATGCGGCGGTTCGACTTCACCGTGGCGTCGATCTCCGGCAGCGGGTACGGGTTCATCTCGATCACGTCGTCGAGGAAGCGCACGGCGAGCCGCACCACCCGCTCCATCTCGTCCCAGTCGATCGACCACTCCCCGTCCTCGCCGCGGCGGGCGAACTTGGAGACGTTGAGCGAGCCCAAGTTGCAGGCTTCGTTCGGTAAGAGAGGTTGCTCCCCGCACCCTCTCGAAACATAGCCTTCCGTGATCCACGTATCTGTCTCAGGCTCGTAGAGGTCGTATGTTGTGGCCACGCCAGCAGCTTCGATGCTCAAAATTTTCGCCGAGCCGAACTGTCCGTGAAGAAGGGTCTGAACTTCATCGCCCGCATGGCATCGGTCGAGTCGAATCGCGACGAACGCCCCCCCGCCCCGCGCAACATAGAACTGGTGGCCCGCTGTGGCGTGAAGAACCCCGCCGTCAGAGAACTCGACACGAAAGACCGGAGTCGCGGGGTAGATCTCGACACGTTCCACAGGACGAGATCCCTTGACGGTCAAGATCAGATCGCCTGACTGAACGGTGTCTGCCCGACGCCACCCGTCTGGTGTGGCCACCATTGTGGCCCCCGTGACGCACGGGTTGGTCGCCTCGACCATGCCGATCTCCGGCGTCGGGTTGGCGGGGCTCGCGTTGATCCGGTCGATGAAGACCATCCCAGGATCGCCGGTGCGCCAGGCGGCGCGCACGATGCGGTCGAAGACCTCCTTCGCCGAGAGGCGCCCCGTCACCTGGCCCGTATGCGGGTTCACCAGGTCGTACTCGGCGCCCGCCACGAGCGCGTCCATGAACTTGTCGGTCGCGGCGACAGAAATGTTGAAGTTGGTGATCCCGCCGTCGAGCTTGCACTCGATGAACTCGAGGATGTCCGGGTGGTCGACGCGGAGGATCCCCATGTTAGCTCCGCGACGGGTTCCGCCTTGTTTCACAGCCTCGGTGGCACTGTTGAAGACCCGGAGGAACGAGATCGGTCCGGAGGCGCGCCCGCCGGTAGACGCGACGATGTCGTCCTTTGGGCGGAGACGTGAGAACGCAAAACCAGTTCCGCCTCCAGATTTGTGGATTATAGCCGCGGCCTTCACCGAGTCGAAGATCTCCTCCATCGAGTCGCCGACCGGCAGGACGTAGCAGGCCGAGTACTGCAGGCCGTTACCCTTCCCGGCGTTCATCAGGGTCGGCGAGTTCGGCAGGAAGCCGCCGTCGACCATCACCTCGTAGAAGGCGGTCGCGATCTCCCGGACCGCCGCCTGGCTACGCCCGTACCGGGCCTCGCCCGCGGCAATGGACAGCGCGACCCGCCAGCACATCTCCTCCGGCGTCTCGACCACCTCGCCGCCGTCGCGCGCGAGGTAGCGCTCCCGGAGGACTCGCAGTGCGGGTTCGGTCCACTTGCCAACTTTCGCGGGGCGGGTTTCAGCCAGCATGCGGGTTCTCCTTCAGGTCAGCCACCTAGGGTCTAAATCGGGCTCGAAATCAAGGGGAGCCTGTCATGACCAAAGTGCCTGCGACCTCCTATATATTGTGGTAACGGGCACTCTAACACACAGGATCTAGAGGGCGTCAAGAGAAATGGTATCCACAGGTCACCCACCGCCTGTCCACAACCGTCGTGATATTCTCAGGAACCGTATGAGGGTGCTCCGTCTTCTCATCGTCCCTCTCCCGCTTCTTCTGTTCCTCCCCTCGACCACCGAGCGCGCCCTTGCGCAGATAGCGCCCGTGCCAGCCACGGGGCGGGCCCCGATCGCCGGGCGCGTCCTGACGCTCGACGAGTGCGTCGCCATCGCGCTCGAGGCCCAGCCCACTATCCAGGCGACTCTGTACGATTATGCTGCGGCGCGTTACCGTGTAACCCAGGCGCTCGCGCCGCTCCTGCCCCAGGTTTCGGGTTTGGTGGCGGCGACGAAGAGCGAGAGTTCCGCTGTCTCCACGTTTGCGCCTACGGGCCGGCTCACCCAGAGCCAGACGTTCAAGGGATTTTCGGAAACCTTCATCGCGCAGGTGGTGCTCTCCCAGCTCCTCTTCGACTTCGGCAAGAACCTGGCGGCCACGGAGGCTGCGCGGAAGCTCGCCGAGGTCGCAGTGGAGGATGTCGAGCTCCAGCGGCAGCTCATCTCACTCGCCGTGAAGGAGGCGTACACGAACATCTTGTTCGCCCAGCGCCTGATCCGCGTGCAGGAGCAGGCGGTTCAGCGCGCGGAGCTGAACCTTCGGTCGGCGAAGGGCTTCTTCGACGTCGGCACTCGGCCCAAGTCCGACGTCGCGCGCGCCGAGGTTGACGTGGCGAACGCGCGCGTGGATCTGATCCGCGCGCGGAACGCGCTGCGGACGGCGCGGGTCGCGCTCAACACCGCGATGGCCATCGACGTGGACACGCCCACGGCGGTCCAGGACAACCTGGTCTTCGAACCCGTCAACCTCGATCGCGGCCGGCTTCGCACCGAGGCCATCAAGCAGCGGCCCGAGTACCACCAGGTCAAGCTTCGTGTCAGCGCGGCCGAGGCCACCG
>Ga0209377_1000483_pt1 | contig 26602 bp, 23 predicted proteins | sample GraSoiAngelo_141_FD_185898 | JGI IMG/M metagenome (GOLD analysis project Ga0209377, IMG submission 185898) | Grasslands soil microbial communities from the Angelo Coastal Reserve, California, USA - 14_0929_12_40cm (SPAdes) (version 2) | ecosystem: Environmental > Terrestrial > Soil > Grasslands ...
GCAAACCACCGGATGTTGTTGCGGGAGCTGGAGGAGACGCTTCCGGTGGCCGCGCGCCACGGGGTGCCGAATGTGATCGCCATGTTCGGCAACCGCCGCGGCAGGGGCGACCCGGAGGCGATCGACAACTGTGTCGCCGGGTTGAACGCGATCAAGGCGCAGGCGGAGGAGCAGCGCGTCACGATCTGCCTCGAGCTCCTGAACAGCAAGGTGGATCACGCGGACTACCAGGGCGACCGGACGGCCTTCGGGGTCGCGGTGGTGAAAGCCGTGGGCTCGCCGCGCGTCAGGCTGCTGTACGACATCTATCACATGCAGATCATGGAAGGCGACATCATCCGCACCATCCGTGACAACCGGGAGTGGATCGCCCACTTCCACACCGGGGGCGTGCCCGGCCGCCACGAGCTGGACGGCACCCAGGAGCTGAACTGGCGCGGGGTCGCATCGGCCATCGCCGACACCGCCTTCGCGGGGTTCGTGGCGCACGAGTTCGTCCCGACCCGCGATCCGCTCACCTCGCTGCGTGAGGCGGTGGCGGTGTGCAACGTCTAACCAGGCAGGTTCGCGCATGACGGTGTACCGGCAAGCGAAGGTCTACGACGTGTGCATCGTCGGCTCGGGGGCCGGCGGGGGCATGGCGGCCTACATGCTCACGAAGGCCGGGGCCGAGGTGGTGGTGCTCGAGGCCGGCGGGCCCTGGGACAATGCGAAGGACTCGGCGATGCTAACCTGGCCGTACGAGTCGCCGCGCCGCGGGAAATCCACGACGAACCGACCCTTCGGCGAGTTCGACGCCTGCATCGGCGGGTGGGAAATCCCCGGGGAGCCGTACACGCGGGCGCCGGGCACCGAGTTCGCCTGGTGGCGGGCCCGCATGGTCGGCGGCCGGACCAACCACTGGGGCCGCATTTCCCTCCGCTTCGGGCCGTACGACTTCAAGCGCAAGAGCCGGGACGGCCTCGGCGACGACTGGCCGATTTCCTACGAAGACGTCGCGCCCTACTACGACAAGATCGATCGGCTGATTGGGATCTTCGGCAGCAAGGAGAGCCTCCCCAACGAGCCGAACGGGGTGTTCCTGCCGCCGCCACGCCCCCGCTGCCACGAGCTGCTCGTCAAGCAGGCGGCCGACCGCCTGCACGTCACCTGCATTCCGGCACGCCTCTCGATCCTCACGCGGCCGCTGAACGGACGGGCGGCGTGCCACTACTGCGGCCAATGCAACCGCGGCTGCCGGGTCAACGCGAACTTCACCGCCACCAACGTCCTGATTGCGCCCGCGCTCGCTACGGGGAGGCTCACCCTCGTCACGAACGCGATGGCGCGCGAGGTGCTGGTGGATTCGAGCGGTCGCGCCACCGGCGTCGCGTACGTCGACAAGACCACCGGGGCGGACGCCCGAGTCCGGGCCAAAGTGGTGGTCCTGGCCGCGAGCGCCCTGGAGACCGCCCGCCTGCTGCTCAACTCCAAGTCGTCCCCGTTCCCCAACGGCCTGGCGAACTCGAGCGGCACCGTCGGCAAGTACATCACCGATACGACCGGCACGGACGTCGGCGGGTTCATCCCGAAGATGATGGACCACGTCCCGCACAACCACGACGGCGTGGGAGGCATGCATCTGTACATGCCGTGGTGGCTCGACAACGCGAAGCTCGACTTCCCGCGCGGCTACCACATCGAGGTGTGGGGCGGCACCCAGGTGCCGTCCTACGGCTTCTTGGGCGGGATTCAGCGCTACCCCTCGGGCGGCGGCTACGGCAAGCAGCTCAAAGACGACTACCGCCGCTACTACGGCGCCACGATCGGCTTCTCGGGCCGCGGCGAGATGATCCCCAACGACGACAGCTACTGCGAGATCGACCCGGGCACGCTGGACCGCTGGGGCATCCCGGTGCTCAAGTTCCACTGGAGATGGGCGGATTACGAATACAAGCAAGTGAAGCACATGCAGGAGACCTTCCGGGCGCTCATCGCCGAGCTGGGGGGCCAGGTGTTCTCGCCGATGCCGACCTCCGCGCAGGGGTACGGCATCGCCGCAGGCGGCACCATCATCCATGAGCTGGGCGGGGCCCGCATGGGGGACGACCCGAAGACCTCCGTGACGAACCGCTGGTGCCAGGCGCACGACTGCAAGAACCTGTTCGTCGCCGACGGCGGGCCCTTCGTGTCGCAGGCGGATAAGAATCCCACGTGGACCATCCTCGCCCTGTCGATGCGCACCAGCGAGTACATCACCGATCAGATGAGAAAGGGCGCGCTGTGAAAACCTTCGAACGTCCGGGGCCGAGGGGCGCCCCCTTCGGCTCTGGACGCCTGACAACCACACCCGTCCACCCCTCGCGTCTTCGCCTCCGGGGGCGCCCCTCGGCCCCGTACTCGCCGCGAGACCGCGCCCAAGGCGCTGAGCGGGCAGTCCCGAAGGCGAAGACGCAAGGGGCGTGGTGGGGCTGCTGTCAGGCGTCCCGAGCCGGAGGGACTGCCCGCTCCGGCGCCGATCCGGTCCCGAGAGACGAGGTGTGGTGTGGCTGACATGAATCGACGCGAGGTCGTCAGCCTGATTGCTGCAGCGCCCCTGGCGGCCGCGTTCCCGTGGACGGCCGAGTCGGTGCGCGAGGCATCGGCCCGGGCGCGTGAGGCGCTCGCCCGCGGCACCCCGTACGAGCCGAAGCAGTTCACCGCCCACGAGTGGGACACGGTACGCCTGCTCGTGGACCTGATCATTCCCAAGGATGAGCGCTCGGGGAGCGCCACCGAGGCCGGCGTGCCGGAGTTCATGGACTTCATGCTCGGCGACGACGCGGATCTGCAAACCCCCGTGCAGGGCGGGCTCGCCTGGCTCGACCACGAGTGCGCCGACCGCTACGGCAAGACCTTCGTCGCCTGCACGACGGCGGAGCGTAGCGCCGTGCTGGATGCCGTGGCGTGGCCGGCCAAGGCGAAGCCCGAGCACGCGGCGGGCGTGGCCTTTTTCAACCGGTTCCGCGACCTCACCGCCTCGGGCTTCTTCTCCAGTCGCATCGGCGTGCAGGATCTGCGCTATATCGGCAACACGTTCGTCTCCGAGTGGAAGGGCTGTCCCCCGGAGGCGCTCGCCAAGCTCGGCGTGACGTACTAACGGGATGGGGGACGAGGGACGGGGGGAGCGTCATGACTGACAAGCGGCTGGGAATCGGATTCGTCGGCAGCGGGTTCAATGCTCGGTTTCATCTGCTCGCGTTCCAGAGCGTGCGGGACGCGGACGTGCTGGGTGTGTGGAGCCCGAACCACAAGCACGCCCAAGACATGGCCGCCGTCGCACGGAAGCTCGAGGTAGGGGAGGCGAAGCCGTACCGTGCGCTGGCGGAGATGGTGGCCGACCCCGCGATCGATGCGCTGTGGCTGTGCGGCCCGAACTTCGCGCGCATCGAGAACTTCGAGGAGATCACCGATACGGTCGCGCGCGGCAAGGGAGAGCTCCGCGGGATCGCGTGCGAGAAGCCGCTCGGCCGCAACGTCACCGAAGCGAAGCGGGTCCTCGAGCTCACGAAGAAGGCCGGAATCGCCCATGGCTATCTCGAGAACCAGGCATTCGCGCCCGCCGTGGCGCAGGGGCATGCGATCATCTGGGCCCGCGGCGCCGCCCTCACCGGCCGCCCCTACCTCGCGCGGGCGGCGGAGGAGCACAGCGGACCTCACATGCCCTGGTTCTGGCAGGGCAAGCTCCAGGGCGGCGGGGTCCTGAACGACATGATGTGTCACTCCTCGCTGGTGGTGCGGCACCTGTTGACAAAGCCCGGCGCGCCGCTCGCCTCCGTGCGCCCCGCCCGCGTGACGGGGCACATCGCGAGCCTCAAGTGGAGCCGTCCCGCGTACGCGAAGCGACTGCAGCAGCAGATGGGGAAGGACGTGGACTACAGGAAGGCCCCGTCGGAGGACTTTGCGAGCGTCGTGATCGAGTTCGAGACCGACGACGGCGCCACCGTGATCGGCGAAGCGACCACGTCCTGGAGCTTCGTCGGCGCCGGGTTACGGCTCTCGGCCGAGCTGCTCGGCCCCGAATACTCCATGTCGTGGAACACGCTCGACAGCGGGCTCAAGCTGTTTTTCAGCCGCGAGGTAAAGGGAAAGACGGGCGAGGACCTGGTCGAGAAGCAGAACGCCGAGATGGGGCTCATGCCCGTGGTGACGAGCGAGTCGGCGACCTACGGCTACGATGCGGAAGATCGGCACTTCGTGCGCGTGTTCCTCGGTCGTGAGGCTCCGCAGCTGACGTTCGACGACGGTCTGGAGGTCGTGAAGCTCCTGATGACGGCGTACATGAGCGCCGAGCAGGGGAAGACGCTCGACTTTCCGCCGGCGGGCATCGAGCGGTTCGTGCCGGCGGTGGCGAAGGGAACGTGGAAACCTTGAGACGAGTGCGGAGTGTGGAATGCGGAACGCGGAATTGCCATGAAAAGTCGCTCGCCGCGCGACGCTCACCGTTACATTCCGCACTCCGCATTCCGCATTCCGCATTCGGTTGGCTGGCGCTCCCAGCGCTCGTCGCCGCAGCGGCGCCCATGACGGCACAGCAATGGCCGGTGCATTCTCTCGACCGCCCCCGGCCTCCCGTGGTCGATCCCGGCCCCGAGCGGCCACCGCTGCCGCCGCCCTCCGATGCCATCGTGCTGTTCGACGGCAAGGATCTCTCGCAATGGCGGTCGCAGGACGGCACGCCCGCCAAGTGGGTCGTGCGCGACGGCTACATGGAAGTCGCGCCCGGCACCGGATCGATCGTCACCGCGCACGGATTCGGGGACATGCAGCTGCACATCGAGTGGGCGACGCCGACGCCGCCGAAGGGCGAAGGCCAGGAGCGCGGCAACAGCGGCGTCTTCCTGATGACGCACTACGAGATCCAGGTGCTCGATTCGTACCACAACGAGACTTACGCAGACGGCCAGGCCGGGGCGGTGTACGGCCAGACGCCGCCGCTCGTGAACGCCAGCCGACCCCCCGGCCAATGGCAGACCTACGACATCATCTTCCACCGCCCCCGGTTCGCGTCCGATGGCACGGTGCGCGACTCGGCGCGGGTTACCGTGCTGCACAACGGGGTGCTGGTGCAGGACAATACGATCATCAGCGGCTGGACCGTGCACGCCAGGCGCGCGCGCTACGAGCCGCACCCGGACAGGCTGCCGCTCTTCCTGCAGGACCACGGTAACCCGACCCGCTACCGGGACGTCTGGGTCAGAGACCTCAAGGAGTAGGAATCATGTCGATGCTCGCCGCGCTGGCGATCGCCGTCGCTTCGGACTCCGCGCCCGCCGTCGTGCCGCGACCGGCGCACGTCACCGTGCAGCCGGGCGCGTTCACGTTGAGGGCCGGCACGGTGATCGTGACCGATCGCGCCCTGCGAGGGCTGGGCGAGCTGCTGGGTGACTACGTCTTTCCCGCCACCGGTCTGCGGCTCGCCGTGCGCACCGCCGCGCCCGCCGGGACGCACGTGATCTCCCTCCGCCTCGACTCCTCCCTCGCCCGCCTCGGCGACGAGGGCTATCGGCTCGACGCCGGCCCGTCCCGCGTCGCGATTCGGGCCTACCGCGCCGCGGGCGCGTTCTACGGGATCCAGACGCTCCGCCAGCTCTTCCCGGCCGCGATCCTGCGGCAGGCGAAGGTGGAAGCCACGGCGTGGACGATGCCGGCGGTGTCGATCGAAGACTACCCGAGATTCGGGTGGCGGGGTCTCCTGCTGGACGTGGCGCGGCATTTCATGCCGAAGGAGTTCGTGAAGAAGGTCATCGATCTGCTCGCGCTCCATAAGCTCAACCGCTTGCAGCTCCACCTGACCGACGACCAAGGGTGGCGGATCGAGATCCGCCGCTACCCGCGCCTCACACAGGTGGGCGCGTGGCGGCGGCAGACGATCGTCGGGCGGCCGGACAACGATTCGACGAAGTGGCGCTTCGACGGCCAGCCGCACGGCGGCTTCTACACCCAGGACGACATCGCCGAGATCGTGGCGTACGCGCGGGCGCGGTTCGTTACCCTCGTGCCGGAGATCGAAATGCCGGGGCATTCCCAGGCCGCGATCGCGGCCTACCCCGAGCTGGGCAACACCAGTGACACGCTTCCCGTGTTCACGGCGTGGGGCGTGGATCTGAACATCCTCAACCCCGGCGACGCGACGATCGCGTTCGAGCAAAACGTCCTCACTGAAGTGATGCGGCTGTTTCCGGGACTCTGGGTTCACACGGGCGGCGACGAAGCCCCGAAGGCACAATGGAAGGCGAGCCCACTGGCGCAGGCTCGTATTCGCGAGCTTGGCCTCAAGGACGAAGAGGCGCTGCAGGGCTACTTCACGCGCCGGATGGACGAGTTCCTGACGTCGCACGGTCGCCGGCTGATCGGCTGGGACGAGATCCTCGAGGGCGGCCTCGCGCCGAATGCGACGGTGATGTCGTGGCGGGGCACGGAGGGCGGAATTGGAGCGGCCCGGGCGGGGCACGACGTGGTGATGGCGCCTACCTCCCACACCTACTTCGACTACTACCAATCCACCGACACGACGGCGGAGCCGCTGGCGATCGGGGGCTTCCTGCCGCTCGACACGGTGTACGCGTTCGAACCGATCCCCGCGGCGCTTACCGCGGCCGAAGCGAAGCGGGTGCTGGGCGGCCAGGGCCAGCTGTGGACGGAGTACATGCCTGACGCGAAGCGCCTCGAATACATGGCCTTCCCGCGGGCGTGCGCGCTCGCCGAAGTGCTGTGGACACCGCGGGAGGAGCGGGATTACGTCGACTTTACCAGACGGCTCGCCACGCATCTGGAGCGCCTGGCGGTGCTGGACGTCAATTACCGACCGGTCGGGAACTGAGCGCCCCGCGGGCGTCATTGGGCGAAGCGCGTCCTGAAGGTTTGGCCGTACGGAGTCGGCGTCCCATCATAGCTCGTGATCAGGTCAAGCGGTGAGCCCCACACGTCCCACACCCAGGCGAGGTAGCTTCCCTGCCGGGCGTCCATCCAGTCCATGAGCGAGTCGACGAAACCGTTGCCGGACGTCGCGAAGTTGTCTTGTCCCAGCTCCCCCAGGACCAGCGGCACCTGCTGCGCCACCGGCCCCGCGTCGCCGTCCCAGCAGGTTTGCGTATTGCACCAGCTGAAGTTGTAAATGTGCCAGGACGCCGCCAGGTTGCCGAGCGGATCGGTGGGCCGGTATGCGAGCCAGCTCGAGAGACGCGCCGAGTACTGCACGCCGCCGAGCATGATCACATTGGCGGCGCCCGTGCTGCGAACCGTGTCGACCAACTCCTGCATTCCGGCCGCCTGGAACGTCATCCCACGACACGTCCCGCCATCACGCCAGCAGCGCCAGGCTTCGGGGGTGTCGGAGTTGTTGTCCGGAAACGGCTCGTTGAACAGGTCGAAGACGACGTGGTTGTTGCCCTTGTAGGCGGCGGCGACCTGATACCAGAACTCCGGCGTGTGATCGCGATTCGGCATCGGTGCCTGGCCTAGCGCCTTCGCCGTGTCCGCCGCGCTCCAGTGCAACTCGAGAATGACGACGAACCCGATCCGGTTGAGCAAGGCAACGAAGTCGGAGATCGCCCGCCGGTAGTTGGCGCCCGAATATGCGGGGTTGACCCCGTTGATGCTCAACCAGCATGTCTCGTTGAGCGGTACGCGGACGACGTTGGCGCTCCAGGACCGGATCGCCTGCACGGACGCGGAATCCGACGGACCGTCGAAGATGCCCCACCCCTGCGCGCAGGCGTACTCCGTCCCGGAGCGGTTCACGCCGCGCAGCCGAACGGCACGTCCCGCCGAGTCAACCAGCTGGTTCCCCTGCACGCGCACGATCGGGGCACCCCCTGGCGGCGGTGGGGGCGGCCCACCCCCATTCCCGGTGGTGCTCCGGCACGCGGCAAGCACACCGGCCGTCAGGAATGCAAAGACGCGCATCGCACGGAAAATTAACCACCGGGCCCGATAGCTGGCGGGTCGTCAGTCGCGTACCTTACGTCAAGGCCCGCATCGGAAAGGATCTCACATGTCGCGTCCGTCGCTTGCGCTTTCCCTGCCGCTCGTCGCGGCCCTCGCTGCACGAGCCGTGCTCGCACAAGGCCCGGCGCCTCAGGCTCGGGAGCCGCTCGAGGTCGGTGCAACCGCGCCAGACTTCACGCTCCCGGGCGCGACCCGGTACGGCGTGCTCAAAGCCCCCGTCCACTTGAGCGATTTCAAAGGGAAGACGGTCGTTCTCTCCTTCTTCTACAAGGCGCGAACCAAGGGGTGAACGATCCAAATGCATGCGTACCGTGATCAGTACGCACAGCTGTTTCACGACGGCCGCAACGTGGTCCTCGTCGCCATCAGCGTGGATCTCGCGGACACGCTCGCCGCATGGGCCCGGGACGACCAGTTCCCCTACCTGTTCGCAAGCGACAGCGGGGGCGTGATCGGCAAGACGTACGGCGCCCACAACCCGAAGTTCGGGCTCGACAACCGCAACCTGTTCGTGGTGGGACCGGACGGCAAGATCGCGCACGTGATGGCGCCGTTCCGGGAGATCGATCCGCAGTCGTACAAGGACCTGGCGGCGGCGATCGATCGGATCACGCCCAAACCAGCCGAGGGAGAGTAGCCGAGCTAGTTCCCGACGACCTGCTCGAGCGCCGTCGCGACGTCCTGCTCCGCGCCGGCGCCGGTGTACCTGACCTTCCCGCCCTTGTCCAGCACCACGATGTACGACGTCGTGGGCGCCTGATAAGCGCGCACGGCGGCGCCGCCGGCGTCGAACAACACGGGGAACGGCAGCGGGTGATCCGCAAGGTGGCGCCGGATCGAGGCCGGCGTCTGATTCACACCGACGCCGATCGCCACGAACCGCACCGTGCCGCCGAAGCGCGCGTGCGCCGCCGTGAGCGCGGGCTCGAGCGCCTTGCAGAGGGGGCACCAGGTGGCCCAGAACTCCAGCAGCACCGGCTGCTTGCCGACGTAGCGGCCCAGGTCCACCGGCTTCCCGTCCAAGTCCTCGAGCGTGACCGCGGGGGCCCTGGTACCGATGGGGAGACCGATGTCCTGTGCCCCGAGCACGGTAGGGGGGGCCACCGCGATCGCGAGCGCGACTCCGAGCGTCCAGCCGTAAGTCGTCACAATACCTTTCCCATCTGAATGAAGTAATACTCCGCCATGCCGAGCAGCACCGTTCCGGAGAGCTTCTTCACCCACACCATCCAGCTGCCGGCCCGGGGGAGCCCGGTCACGGTTCCGGAGAACAGCCCTACGACGACGAGCAGCGCGGTCATGCCGAGCGAAAACACGAACAGGTACACGAATCCCAATACCCCGCTGCGCGTCGTTGCGACCCAGGTGAGCACCGCCGCAAAGGCCGGAGCGCCGCACGGCGCGGCGACGATCCCTGACGTCGCCCCGAGCAGGAAGACCGCCGGGTACGATCCCCCGCCGAGACCCGCCGCCCACCGCATCAAGCGCTGCGGCGCCGAGACCGGGATGACGTCGAACATGGCGAGCGCGAACACCAGCAGCACGTTCCCGATCGCGAATCGCGCCCACGGGCTCGCACTCACGGTTCCAAAAAGCGACCCCGAGAGCCCGGCGATGAGACCGAGGATCGCGTAGAACAGCGCGAGACCGGTGACGTAGGCGAGGGTGAGCCGCGCGGAGCGGGCGCGCGACGGCTGCCCGGCGCTCGCCCCGGAGAGGATCCCCGCGGTGATCGGGATCATCGGATAGATGCACGGCGTCAGACTCGTGACGAGTCCGGCGCCGAACAGCGTCACGAGAGCGAGCAGCGGGCGATGGGTCAGCGCGTCGGCGAGCCCGTCCACCATGCGCTACAGCGTCCACCCCGACCGGTAGGTCGGCCGCACGTACTCCTCCGGGATCCGCACGTTCGTCACCTGCCCCGTCTCCGGATTGATCTCCAGCGTCCGGCCCAGCCGCACCGCGAGACACCCGAGCAGCACCATCGAGGTCAGCCCCCCCGCGTGCCCGTCGAACGTCGAGCCGGCGGGCGCGCCGCCTTTGCAGGCGGCGATCCACTCCGGGTAAACGCCCGGCGAACGCGGGTACTTCTGCGCCGGGGGGTGGGCGACGATGTCGGCCTGTTTCGCGGGGTCGAGCACCTTGGGGTCGTCGCCGTACGTGCCGGCCATGAGCTTGCCGTCGGTGCCGATCCACAGCTGCCCGCCGCCGCGGTCGAACGGCCAAGGCGCGTCGTCCGCCACCTCCGGCGGTCGCGCGGGGTACAGGCTGCCGTCGCGCCACACCACCTTCACCTCGGGGCGGGTCCCCTTGGCTCGGAACGTGTACGTGATTCGCGAGCCCGCCGGCGCCGTCTCCTTGAAGAGCGGGGTCGACTCGGGCTCGATGCGGGTGGGAAGCCCGAGATCCAGTGCCCAGTACGCGGCATCCATGATGTGGCACGCCATGTCTCCCAGCGCGCCGGTGCCGAAGTCCCACCAGCCACGCCACTTGAACGGCGCGTAGGCGGGATGATACGGCCGCTCCGGGGCCGGCCCGAGCCAGAGGTTCCAGTCGAGGGTGGCCGGGACATAGTACTCCTCGAGCGGCCGCTCGATGGCCTGCGGCCAGATGGGGCGGTTCGTCCAGAAGTGCACCTCCCGCACCGTGCCGATCGCGCCAGCCTCCACCCACTCGCGGATCTGGCGCGTCCCCTCGCGCGCATGGCCCTGGTTCCCCATCTGAGTCATGAGCTTGGGGTGACCGCGGGCGTATTCCGCCAACACGCGGATCTCCCCCATGGTCCGCGCGAGGGGCTTCTGGATGTAGGTGTGCTTGCCTGCTTTCATGGCGAGCAGGCCGGCCGCCGTGTGCGAGTGATCGGGCGTGGAAACCGTGACCGCGTCGATGTTCTTCGACTCCTTGTCGAGCAGCTCGCGGTAGTCGCGAAAGCGCTTCGCCTTGGAGTAGCTCTGAAAGGCGTCCTCGGCGATGTTCCAGTCGACGTCGCACAGCGCGTAGATGTTCTCGCCCTCCATGCCCTTCACGTCGTTGCGGCCCATGCCGCCGACGCCGATGCAGGCGACGTTGAGCTTGTCGCTCGGCGCCCGGAATCCGCGCCCCAGGACGTGGCGCGGCACGATGGCGAATGCCACACCGGCGCCGACGTCGCCGACGAATTTCCGTCTCGAGATGCGCTTGCGGGACATGATGCGACGCTCCTCAATCGGCCGCCACGGGTTCGGGCGCGCGCGCGCCACCCGGGCGAAACAGCGCTGCGAAGAGGAGCAGGACGACCGCGGCGAACCCGGCGGGCAGCACCCAGAAGCTGGGCCAACGCTCGAGGGTCAGGCCGGCGGCGCCGCCGAGCAGCCGTTTGTACACGTTGCCGGCCACCTGGGCGCCGATGAGCATACCGATCCCGTAGGTCACCAGCACGAGGAATCCCTGCGCCTGGCTGCGCACCGCGGGTGTCGATTTCTTGTCCACGTAGATCTGGCCGGTCACGAAGAAGAAGTCGTAGCAGACCCCGTGGAGCAGGATCCCGATGATGATCAGCCAGAAGACCGCGTTGGGCGCCGCGATCGCAAACAGGGCGTAGCGCAGGACCCAGGCCGCCATGCCGGCCATCAGCATCCGCTTCACGCCCAGTCGCGCGAAAAAGAGCGGCATGAGCAGCATGAAGACGACCTCGGACATCTGTCCCAGCGACTGCGTCGCCGCGATCTTTTTGACGCCGGCTTCGCCCAGGAAGATCTGGGTGAAGTTGTAGTAGGCCGCCAGCGGGATGCACAGTAACAGCGAGGCGGCGATGAAGACGTAGAAGGCGCGGTCGCCGAGCTGCGCCAGCGCGTCGAGGCCGACGATACTGCGCAGGGAGACGCGTTGTCCCGCGCCCGGCGGTGGCGTATGCGGCAGCGTGAAGCTGTAGAGGCCGAGCAGCACGCTGGCCCCGGCCGCGGTGTAGAGCGGCAGCGCCGTCTGTTCCGGGATGGCCGCCATCAGGCCGCCCAAGACGAGGCTGATGAACAGCCCGGCGACGATCCAGCCGATGGTGCCGAACACGCGGATCAGAGGAAACTGCTGCTCCTGGGACTGGATATGGTGGAACGCGAGACTGTTCGCGAGGCCGAGGGTCGGCATGTAGCACAGGTTGTAGAACAACAGGAGCAGGATGAACACCGCGGGCGCGCCCGTGGCCCGGGGCACCGCAAACATCACCACACCGCCCAGCAGGTGGAGCATGCCCAGCACTTTCTCGGTGGCGAAGTAGCGATCGGCGACGAGCCCCAGGAAGAACGGCGCGACGATGGCCGCGATCGGGTTCACCGTGTAGGGCCAGTGCGTCAGCGTCTCCATCCCGTGGTGGGTCATGTACACCGCGATCGTCGTGTACCAGGCGCCCCAGATGAAGAACTGGAGGAACATCATCGCCGACAGCCTGGCTCGGACGCTCACGGCAGCACCCGGATCTTGATGTTGCGGTAGGCCACCCGGTCGCCGTGGTCCTGGAGACCGATGTAGCCGGTGGGGTTGCGCCCGAAGTGCGGGTGACCGGCGAACTTGCTCGCCTTGACCTTGGCGTTCCAGTCGGGGCTTCCCAGCTCGTACTCAACGACCTTCACGCCGTTCAGCCAGTGCTCGACGTGTTTCCCCTTGACGACGATGCGTACTTGGTTCCACGCGCCCGCCGGCTTCACGACTCCGGCCGGCGACGGGTACAGGTCGTACGCGGCGCCCGCCGACGTGAGACGCGACTTGCCGTCGACGTGCCCCGCGTCATCCAGCACCTGCATCTCGGGCGCGTTCCAGTAGATCGCGTCGTCGTCCTCGCTCCCCCGGTAGAAGATCCCGCTGTTCCCTCCGGGGGCCACGTTCCATTCGAGCGTCAGCTCGAAATTCCGAAACTTGGCCCGCGAGAGGATGTCGCCCCCGGAGGCGACCCGCGTCAGCGCGCCATCCACGACTTGCCAGCCGGGCGGCGCCGAGTCCTGCTTGAAGCCGCGCCAGCCGGCGGTGGTCTTGCCGTCGAACAACAACCGCCAGCCGGCGGAGCGCTCGGCGGCGGTCAGCGTGTTGAGCGGCGCAGGGCCGCTCGCCATACCGGCCTGTTGGGCGAGGCTCGGGCGCGGGGCAGTCATCAAGGCCGCCGCTGCGCACACCGCCAGTAGCTGAATGGGGGTCACGGGTTTCACGTTGCCTCCTCTCTAATCGGGAATGCCAGCCAGCTCCTTGATACGCGTCTGCACGGCGCGACGAGCGCGCTCGCTCTTGGTAATGACGAGGACGGCGTCGTCGCCCGCAATCGTCCCGATGATCTCCGTCCAACCGGCGGCATCGAGGGCCAGCCCGAGCGCCTGTGCGCCACCGGCGGGCGTCTTCACCACGAGCAACGGACCGACGCCATCGACCGAGACCAACACCGCAGGGAGCAGCTGCCCGAGATGCGGCCGGATGGCCGCCCCCGCCTCAGGCGGCGGCGCGTAGTGCGACCCGCCGTCCGGTGCCGCCACTTTGGCGAGGCCCAGCTCACGGATGTCGCGGGACAGCGTCGCCTGGGTGACATCGAACCCCTCGCCCTTGAGCAGCTCACGCAACTGCTCCTGACTCGCGACCGTCTCCGAGCGGACGATCTTCAGGATGGCCGCATGGCGTTGGGTTTTCATGGGGCCAGAATCTAGCCGTGAACTACGCGTCCGGCGACGACGGTGAAGAGGGCGCGAGCGGACGGGAGGGGCCGATAGGCGACGGTGAAGGGAAAGACCGCCAGATCCGCCTGCTTGCCGACCTGGAGGGAGCCGATCTCGTTCTCAAGGCCCAACGCGGTGGCGCCTTCGAGGGTGAGCACGCTCAACGCGTCTTCCCCGCTGAGGCCGACCGCCCGGGTTTCGGCGATGAGATCGAGGTCGCCCACGCTCACCACGGAGTCGGTGCCGACGCCGACCCGGAGACCCGCGGCGCGCACGGCCGGAAGCGGGGCCGCGCCATGGCCGTGAGCGCTGTTCGAGCGCGGGCAGTGGGCGATCGCGGCGCCGGCGTGCCGCAGCGCCTTCACGTCCTGCGCATCCACCTGGACGCAGTGGATGCAGAGCGTCTCCGACGAGAGCACACCGAGCCGCTCGAGATATTGTACGGGCGAGCAGTCCTGCCGTGCGACCGCGATGCCCCGGTCCCACAACGCCTCCGCGAACGGACCGAGGCCGTCGCGCACGAGCAGCGTTTCTTCGTGCGATTCGGCGATATGGACGGCGATGGGGAAGTGGTCGCGCCGCGCGAGGGCGGCCACCGCACGGTACAACGGCGCGCTCACCGTGTAGGGCGCGTGTGGCGAAATCCCCAGCGCCGCCAGCGACGTGACGAACGGCTCGAGCTGCGATAGCGCCTCCTCGAGCTGGGCGAGGCTCGCGTCGGCCTGGTGGGGGTCCGGTCCGAACACCTCGTGATACGCGATGCCGCGGCCCCCCAGCCGGGACAGGGCGGGCAGCACGGCGCCGCTCGAACCTGTGTCCGCGATGCACGTGATGCCTCGGGCCCAACCGTCGCGCACGCCCTGCTCCGCCGAGCGGGAGAACTCCTCCGGCGTCGTGGCGTCCTTGAGCGCGCGGAGGGTGCGAATCCACCGGGGGAACCCGCGCTCGGCGTTCCGCCCGGCGAGATGGGTGAGCTCGAGGTGGGTATGACAGTTGACGAGTCCCGGGACGATGGCGCCGTCGGGGAACTCAAGCTGCCGCGCGCCGTCGGGCGCGGGCACCGTCGCGGCGGGGCCCACCGCCGCGAGCTTCCCACGGTCGTCAACGAGAACGGCGCCGTCTGCGATGGGCGGCGCCGTCACGGGGTGCACGGAGCGGGCGCGGAGGCGGAGCACCCTCGCCGTTACGGCGAGACGCCGATGCCGAACGGCGCGTGCACGGGACAGGCTTGCGACGGCTCGGTGCCGGGATAGAACCAGTCCCAGTGCCGCACTTCCTGCGGACAGAAGGGTGTCGCGAGATAACCGTTCGACCAGTCCACCTCGCGCGTGATGAGCGAGTCGGGTCGCACCCAGTCGGGCGGCCTGGGCCGGCGGTCGTAGACGTCGCGCATGAACGCGGTCCACGCGGGCGCGACGATCTTTCCTCCGCCCGCGTTGTGCTCGAGGATGCGCTGCGGAATATCGTAGCCCACCCAAACGCCGGTGACGAGCTCAGGGGTATAGCCGATGAACCAAGCGTCGGTGTAGTCGTCGGTGGTGCCCGTCTTGCCGGCCGCGGGCAGCGTGAACCCGGCTTTCCAGACGGCCGTGAACGCCGTACCGCGCTGGATCACGTCCTTCATCATATCCACCATGAGCCAGGTATGCTCCGGATCCATGACCGGCTCGCGGCGAATCGCGGGCTGCCACAAGATGTTGCCCTGCCGATCTTCCACCCGCAGAATGCCGACCGGCTCGGCGCGCGTCCCGAGCGTGGCGAAGGCGGTGTAGGCCGCGATGATCTCCATCGGGCGTACGCTGCGTGCGCCGATATGGATCGACGGATAGGGCGGGAGCGCCGACGTAATCCCGTAGCGGCGCGCCTCGCCGATCACCGTCTGCTCGCCCAGCGCCATGCCGAGCTTGATCGTCGCGAGGTTGCGCGACAGGTACAGCCCCTCGCGCATGGGGATCAGACCGAGCGTCGTATCGTCGTCATCCTTGGGCTGCCACAGCGTCGAGTCGAGCTGGATCACCGGCGGGTTGAGCGGCGAGTCGTCGACGATCTCGGTCACCGGATGGCCCGCCCGCACGGCCGCCGAGTACACGAACGGCTTGAAGGTCGAGCCGGGCTGGCGCATTGCCTGCGTGGCGCGGTTGTATTTCGAGTCGTCGAAGTCGCGCCCGCCGATCATGGCGCGGATGTACCCGGTGTTCGCCTCGAGCGACACCAGCGCGCCCTGGAGATAGCTGGTGAACTGGCCGTGGTCCTCGCCTCCCACTTTGGACGACTCGAGGTATTCGCGGTAGGTCGTCTTGCCCGGGAACTTGCCGTTCGAGTACACGCCGGCCTCGATGGCGTCGAGCTGGGACTGCAGCGCGCGCTCCGCCGCCTCCTGCATGTCGAGGTCGAGGGTCGTGTAGATGCGCAGGCCGCCCTCGTACAAGTCCCGCCCGAAGCGCGCGTCGAGCTGGACGCGCAGCCACTCGACGAAGTAGGGGGCGACGTCGCCGTAATTGGTGCGGTTCCCGGTGAGCACGAGGGGGTACGCCTGCCACAGCTCGGCCTCCTCCGACGTCAGGAACCCCTGGTCGCGCATCAGCCCCAGCACCACGTTGCGCCGGCGCACGGCGCGCTCCGGGTGGGTCCGGGGATTGTAGAACGCCGGCAGCTTGGGGAGCGCCGCGAGGGTGGCCGCTTCCGCGACGTTGAGCTGTTGCGCATGCTTGCCGAAGTAGATCTGCGCCGCCGCCTCCACGCCGTGGGCCCCCGCCCCCAGGTTGATCTGGTTCAGATACAGCTGGAGGATCGTATCCTTGGGGAAGTTGCCTTCGATCTCCACCGCCACCCGCGCCTCCTTGAGCTTGCGGGTGAGCGTCTTCTCGCGGCTGATCTCCTCCGGGAAGATGTTGCGCGCCAGCTGCATCGTGATGGTGGAAAACCCCTGGGCGAAGCTCATCGTCACGACATCGTTCTTGATGGCGCCCAGGATGCGCCAGTAGTCGATCCCGTGGTGGTCGTAAAAGCGCTTGTCCTCGGTGGCGATGAACGCCTGACGCACCGGCAGGGGGATCTCGGTGAGCGGCAGCACGGTGCGCCGCTCGGCGCCGAGCTCGCTGATGAGGCGCCCGTCTGCCGCGTACATCTTCGACGTTTGGACCTGGACCTTGCCGCCGGCCCCCTGGGGATACAGCCGCGAGATGCTCGGGCAGTGCTCGCCCGCGCATACCCGTGTCCACGCGCCGTAGGAGAGGCCCAGCAGGTAGGTGCCGAGGAGCACCGCGACCGCGATCACGCGGCGGCGGACCTTGGGCTTCTGCCACCACGAGAGAGGCCCGGGAAGGGTAACGGGGGGCGGCGCTGGAATGGACGCCATCGCGTTACAACCTAGTGAGGCCGCTCGGCGCTTGCCAGCGGTGGAGGGTTCCCATACGATTCCGCGCCATGTCCGACCTCTTGGCCGAACTCGACTGGCGGGGCTTCGTGCACCACGCCACACGGGACCTCGCGGCGCACCTCGCCACGGGTCGCCGCACGCTGTACTGCGGCTTCGACCCCACCGCGCCCAGCTTCCAGGTAGGGAACCTGATGCCGCTGATGCTGCTGCGGCAGTTTCAGCTCGCCGGCCACAGGCCGATTGTGCTGATGGGCGGCGGCACCGGCCTGATTGGCGATCCCAGCGGGAAGCAGAGCGAGCGACCTCTCCTTTCCGAGGAGCAGATCCGGGAGAACGTGCGCCGCCAGCGCGACCAGCTGGTGCGGCTGTTCGACTTCGACGCGAAGGAGACGCGCGCCCTCGTCTTGAACAACGCCGACTGGCTCGTGGACCAGCGGCTCGTGGCCTTTCTGCGCGATGTCGGCAAGCACTTCAGCGTCAATGTGATGATGCAGAAGGAGTCCGTGAAGGCCCGACTCGATGCCGGAATCTCCTACACCGAATTCAGTTACATGTTGCTCCAGGCCTACGACTTCCTGCACCTGTATCGGAAGGAGCAGTGCACGATCCAGGTGGGTGGCAGCGATCAGTGGGGCAATATCACGGCGGGAATCGATCTGATCCGCCGCGTGGAAGGCGGCGAAGCGCACGGGCTCGTCGGACCGCTCTTCACGACGGCGTCGGGCGCGAAGTTCGGAAAGACGGAAGCCGGGTCGGTCTGGCTCGATCCCAGCCTCACGTCACCGTACAAGCTGTACCAGTTCTGGATGAATACCGACGACCGCGACGCGGAGCGTTACCTCAAGCTCTTCACGCTGCTGTCGCAGGATGAGATCAAGGCCCTGCTCAAGTCGCATCACAAGGACCCGAGTCGCCGCGAGGCGCAAAAGAAGCTGGCGATCGAGGTGACCCAACTCGTCCATGGCAAGGAGGCCTGCCAGAGCGCCGTCGCCGCGAGCGCCATCCTGTTCGACGAATTCAGCCCACGCGACGTCGAGCCCAGCGCGTTCGACGCGCTCGCGCAGGAGATCCCCACCGTCGTGCTCCAGAGCCGCGACGGTCTGACCCTCGTCGATGCCGTCGTCCGGGCGGGCTTGGCGAAGTCAAAAAGCGAGGCGCGTCGGCAGATCGAGCAGGGCGGGATCTACCTGAATCAGGAGCGGGTGAAGGATGTGGCGCGGACCATCGGGCCGGCGGACTGGATCGCGGGCGGCAACCTGCTGTTGCGCAAGGGCAAGAAGGACTACGGGCTGGTGCGGCTGTCGCGCTGACTGGCATAATCACGGCATATCGGGATATCAAGGGACATCGCGATGTTCATCGGCCACTACGCTCTCGCGCTCGCGGCCAAGCGCGCCGCGCCGAGGACCTCTCTGGGCACGCTGTTCGCCGCCGCGTCGCTCGCGGATCTGCTCTGGCCGGCGTTCCTGCTGTTAGGGTGGGAGCAAGCACACGTCGTGCCGGTGCCGAACCCGTTCCTGACGCTGTGGCTCGACTCGATCCCGATCTCGCACAGCCTGATCACGCTCATCGGATGGGGCGCGCTGTTCGCGCTCTTCTACCGCATGCGCACCGGCGAGGGGCGCGCGGCGCTCGTGGTGGCGCTCCTGGTCGTGAGCCATTGGGTGCTCGACTTCGTCACTCACCGGCCCGACATGCCGCTGTACCCGGGCGGCACACCGCTGGGGCTGGGGCTCGGTCTCTGGAACTCCGTCGCGGGGACGATCGTCGTCGAGGGCGTCATGTTCGTCGCGGGGCTTTGGCTCTACGCCACGGCGACCCGCGCGCGTGACCGAATCGGACGCTACGGGTTCTGGGCGCTCATCGCGCTGCTCGTGCTGTCCTACGTCGGCTCGCTCTTCAGTCCCCCGCCGCCCACGCAGGTCGCGCTGGCGATCGGCGGGATCATCTTCGGGTGGCTGTTTGTGGGGTGGGCGGGGTGGCAAGATAACCACCGGGAAACCGTCGTACGACGCTATGACGCTACGTTGTAAGTGTGCGCGCACGTACAACGTGGCGTCGTGGCGTCGTGTAACGTGTTACTCTAGCTGGTCCAGCACGTCCAGCACCCGCTCCAGCTCTTCCACGGTGTTGTAGCAATGCGGCGCGAGCCGGATGGCGCCCTCGCGCAGCGAGCACACGACATGCGCCCGCTTCAGCGCGTGGTAGGCCTCGACGGGGTGCGCGGGGGCGAGGCAGATGATCGCCGAGCGGTGCGTCTCAGCGCGTGGTGACACGACGCGGACGCCGGTCTCGTCGGCCCAGCGGAACACCGGCTCGTGCAGAACGCGGGCGTACTGCGCGATGTCGTCGATGCCGAGCTCCGCGAGCATGCCGACCGAGGCGGTCATCCCGTAGAAATCCTGGAAGGGGAGCGTCACCATCTCGAAGCGACGGGCGTCGGAGCGGAAGGTGGGGTTGTACTCGGTCAGTCGCGAGAAGTCGTCGGTCCCCTCGAACGCCATCCAGCCGGCGACGGCGGGCTCGAGTACCGAGATGAGCTCCCGCCGCACGTAGACAAAGCCGGATCCCCAAGGCGCGAGCAGCCACTTCTGCCCGCCGCACGCGAGGATGTCGACCGGCGTCTCGCCGACGTCGAGCACCGAGTTCCCCACTCCCTGAATCCCGTCCACGACGAGGAACGTGCCGTTGGCGCGGCAGGCGGCGCCGAGCCGGGCGAGATCGGCGCGGTAGCCGTTCGAGAACTGGACGAAGGACACCGCGAGCACGCGTACCCGGGGGTCGTGCAGGCGCTCGACGAGGTAGTCCTCGTCGGGCCAGCCCTCGGGGGCGCAGGGTGCGAGCTCGACTTCGACGCCCTGCTTCTTGAGCAGCATCCAGGGATACACGTTCGCCGGGAACTCACGGTCCGAGACGAGGACCACGTCGCCACGCTGCAAGGGCAGCGCGCGGGCCGCGAGGTTCAGGCCGTGGCTGGTGTTGGTCGCGAGCGCGATCTCGTCCGGCTCGGCGTTGAGGAACCGAGCCACGGCGACGCGCGCCGCCTGCAGTCCCGCCTGGAGCTCGCGGTCCGGGAGGAGGTGCGGGGCGGTCCGCTTCGCAGTGAATTCGTCTAGGGCGCGGCGCGTGCGCTCGGGGATGGGGCCGATGGAGGCGTTGTTCAAGTAGACGGTGTCCGCGGTCCACGGGAACTCCGCGGCGCGCAGCGCGCGGAACTGATCGCGCAGGGCGCGCAGCCGGGTCGGGTGGTACGCGATGTCGGTCATGCTCTGACGTCCAGCGCGTCGCGCAGCCCGTCGCCCACGAGATTGACGCCCAGCACGGTGACGCCGATGGCGAGCCCCGGGAAGAGCGACACCCACGGCGCGACGCGCAGCAGATCCCGCCCCTCCGCGATCATGGCGCCCCAGGACGGCGTCGGTGGCTGCGCGCCGAGGCCCACGAACGAGAGGGCCGCCTCCGCCATGATCGCGCCGCCGACCCCGAGGGTCGCCGCGATGATGACCGGCCCGAGGACATTGGGGAGGACGTGCCGCGCCACGAGCCGCGCGTCGGACGCGCCCAGGGCACGGGCCGCTTGCACATAGTCGAGCCCGCGCGCCACGAGCACCTGCCCGCGCACCAGCCGTGCCATCCCCGCCCAGCCCACGAGCCCGATCACGACACACACGACCGGGAGCGACGGCCGCACGGCGGCGGCCACGGCGATGAGGAGAAGCAGCGACGGGAATGCGAGGGTCACGTCGGCGACGCGCATCACCACTGCGTCGACCCAGCGGCCGTAGAAGCCAGCCGTGAGGCCGAGCGCGAGGCCCGCCGCGAGGGCGATCACCTGGCTCGCGATCCCCACCGCGAGCGACAGCCGGGCCCCGAACAGCACGCGGCTCAGCACGTCCCGGCCCTGGGCATCGGTGCCGAGCAGGTAGGCCATCGAGGGCGAGCGCAGCGCGGCGGCGAGATCGCCGCGGGTCGGGTCGCCGGGCGCCAGCCACGGCGCGGCGAGCGCCGCCAGCCCGAGCAGCGTCACGAGGGTGAGACCAGCCAGTGTCCAACGGTTCCGTACAACGCGATGACGCATGAGTAGCGCAGGGCTGGGGGCCACGACTACGTTACTCGGAGGCTCACCTTCCGGGCAAGCGGCGGGTCACGTGAACAATCAAACCCAGTTCACCCTCGTGCTGGGCGGCGGGGGCATGAAAGGCGTCGCGCACGTCGGCGTGCTGCAGGCACTGACCGAGCGCGGGCTCGTGCCGTCGCAGGTCGTCGGGTCGAGCGTGGGCGCGCTGGTGGGCGCCGCATGGTCCGCCGGGAAGAGCATCGCGGAGCTGCGCGAGATCGCCCTCGGCCTGCAGCGCAAGGACATCTTCGCGCGCGCTCACGCCGATATGGCGTTCAAACGAATGCGGGCCCCCGCCCTGTTCCGTCGCGAGCCGCTCGACCACCTGCTCGACCGCCTCGTCGGCAACATCACCTTCCAGGACCTGGGCAACCGCTTGATCGTCAACACGGTGGACTTGAACTCGGGGATGCAGGTGTTCTGGGGGCTCGAGGGGCTCGACGAGGTGCCGGTGAAGGACGCGGTGTTCGCCTCTTGCGCGCTGCCGGGGTACCTCCCACCCCGCGAGATCCGCGGGCGATTCTACATGGACGGCGCCACGGTGGACAACCTGCCGGTCGGCACGGCGCGCATCCTCGGCGCGGACCTGATCATCGCGGTGGATGTGTCCGCCTCGAACGCCTTCCGGGCGGACACGCAGGACGAAGGCTTCGCTTCGGTGTTCGCGCGGGCGGCGGAGATCGCGATGCAGACCATCCTCGAGCTACGGCTGCGCGAGTGGACGACGCCGCCGATCTACTATATCCATCCGCGCGTCGAGCACATCTCGGCCTTCGACTTCGACCATCTGCGCGAGGTGGTGGACGAAGGCTACCGCGCGACGATCGCCGCGCTCGACCGGCCGGAGGAATGGCCGGCGCGGGGCGACCCCGGCGTCCACCCGCGGCGCTCCGTCACGGTGCGGGTGCAGCGCGAGCGTTGCATCGGCTGCGGCGCCTGCCTGGTGCAGGCGCCGCCCGGCATGTTCGTGCTCGACGCGCAGGGCAAGGCCGTCGTCACGCGGCCGGACCAGGAGTGGTCCCCGATCGACGGCGAATTCATCCGGCACTGCCCCACGTACGCCATCGGCGCGCGGCCGGCGGCGACCCCGAAGGCCGCCGGCGCCGCCAGCTAGCGCCGCGCTCGGCGCAGATACGGCATCAGGCCGTCGGAGAACCGCTCGGCCGCCGCCTCGATGGTCACCCGGGACAGCACCCCCCGCCCCGGTGGCGGACCCGCGCGCGCGGCCTCGATGGCCGCCACCAGGCTCTCGTCGTCATCGAGGGTGAAGAAGTAGGGCGACGTCCCGAGAAACTCACGATGGGGCGGGATGTCCGACGCAACCACCGGGGTGGCGGTCGCGATCGCTTCCATGGGGGTGAGCCCGAACCCTTCGAAGGTGCTGGGGCAGACCACCACCTCAGCGACACGGTACGCCGCCAGGACTTCCGACTCCGAGCGGTCGGACTCGACGGTGCACGGCACGCCCAGCTCAGCGGCCAGCCGCTCGAGCGACCCCAATTCCGGGCCGCTTCCGATGATCCGCACCGGCATCCTGGGCTCGAACCGCGCGGCGGCGCGAATCACCGCTGCGTGGTTTTTCTGCGGCGTGAGACGCGACACACTGAGCACTCCGCGTCTGCGCGCCGGGGGGGGGGCCGGTGTGAACCTGTCTGAATCGAAGCAAAAGGGCACCTGGCGGCAGTCCACCCCGAACCGCTCTCGCACGCTGGTCGCCGTGGCGGTGCTGGGTACCCAGACCGCCGCGGCATGCGCCGCGACGTAGCGCAGGCGGCTGTAGAAGCCGCGGCGCGCCGCGTAACGGCGGCCCAAGCGCGGCAGCCAGACGTAGCGTCCAGCCACCAGCCACACCCAGTCATGACGGCCGCGCCCGAGCCACCAGGGCGGCAGGTCCCACACATAGTGAATGAGCGGGCAGCGGTGCCGGACGGCATAGCGGCACGCATCCGCGGCCACCTGCGCATCCATCGCGATCGCGAGCCGCGCCGGCCTGTCACCGTCCAGCGCGATCGAGAGGCCGCGGTCACGCAGCCGCGGAACGACGAGCGTGCAGAACCGATTCGGCGCGAACCAGCGGACGTCATCCATCTTGTAGCAGGAAGGAGGGCGACCTAGGAGACCACCTCAGATTCGATGGCCCGCAGGTCCCGCACGACGCGGTCCCAGTTAAAGTGTGTTTCGACGGCACGCCGCCCGTTCTGTCCGAGGTGGGTCGCGAGCTCCCGGTCGGTGAGCAGCCGGCAGACTGCTGCCGCGAGCGCGGCCGGGTCTTCCGGCGGCACGAGAATGCCCGTCTCCCCGTCGCGCACCGCGTCGGGGATGCCCCCCGAATTCCCGGCCACCACCGGCAGCCCGCAGGCCGACGCCTCGACCAGCGAGATCCCGAAGCCCTCCACGTCCATCCGTCCCACGCGCCGCGACATGCCGAGGTACACGGATCCCAGGTTGTAGACGGCCGGCAAGTCCTGGTCGCCGACGAGGCCCAGAAACCGCACGCGGTCCGCGACCCCGAGCTTGTGGGCCAGCCTCTCCAGTCGCTCCCGATCCGGACCGCGGCCGGCAATCACGTAGCCGACGTCGGGCGCCCGCTCGAGGATTGCCGGGAGCGCCTGAATCACCGTATCGATCCCCTTGAGCTGCTCGAGCCGCGCGACGGTCACCAGCCAGCGGGTGCCGCGGTCCGGCAGGTCGGCGCGCTTACGAAGCGTGGCGGTCTCCACGCCCGGGCGGAACTGCGTTGGATCGGTGCCCATGTGCACCACGCGGAGGCGCTGACTGTGCGCGTCCAGGCCCAGCTCGCCGAGCACCGTGAGCGTCAAGTCCCGCGTCCAGTTGCTGATCGCCACGAGCACCGCGGCCCCGCCGAAGATGATCCGGGCGGTGCGGCGCTTGAACGCCGACTGGCGAATCTTGTGCTGCTCGCTCAAGAGGTCGCCGCCGTACAGCAGGAGGCCGTACGGGACGCGTACCCGCTCGTACACCCAGCGCGCAGGATAGCCTGCGGGCTTGACGTTGCCGCAATACACGAAGCGCACCCGGTGTTGGCGCCCGAGGCTCGCGGCCCGGCGCGACCACAACAGCAACCCCGGCAGCGTCTTGGTACTGCGGGCGGAGATCGGGAGTCGATCGATCACCGCGGGAAAGGTGCCATCCACGTCGGCGGCATCGCGATCGGCCGGAGTCGAGACGATCAGCTCGCCTGGAGGAAAGCGCCGGGCGAGCTCGCCATGCAAGCGCGCGATACCTCCGCCCATCGGAGGGAAATCCTGCGCCAACAACATGGTCGTCATCCGCGAGGGTCCCGGGAGAGGCTGGCGCATGGGCGTGCCGAATGCTAACGGAAAGCGTCCTATGGGAGCAATCTGCGTCAGGGCCTGCGGAACTCCCGGTCGATGCGGACCAGGTCGGCCGCGACCCGATCCCAGTTGTAGTGCGTCTCCACCGCCGCCCTCCCGGCCGCGCCCATGCGTCGACGGAGCGCCTCGTCGCCCAGCAGCCGGATGGCCGTGGCGGCCACCGCCGCCGGATCGTCGGGATCCACGAGGAACCCCGTCTCGCCCTCGCGTACCGCTTCGGGGATCCCCCCCGAGCGGCTGGCGATGACGGGTAGCCCGCTTGCCGACGCTTCCACGATGGCGATCCCGAATCCCTCCACGAGCAGATCGTAGCGGCGCGAGGCGAGCACGAACAGGTCGACGGCGTTGTAGAGCGCCGGCAGGTCGTCGTCCGGCACGAAGCCGAGGAGTCGCACGGCGTCGCCCAGCCCCAGCTCGCTAACGAGCCCTTCCAGCGCGCTGCGTCGGTTCCCGATACCCGCGACGGCGTACCGTACGGCCGGAAACGCAGCGCGGATGGCGGGCAGCGCACGGATCACAGTGTCGATGCCTTTGTGAAAATCGAGGCGGGCGACGGTGAGGAGCCAGGGGCCGCCGTCGAGACCGTACTTGCGCCGCACCGGCCCTGCATCCACACCAGAACGGAAGCGGGACGGCGTCGTTCCGAGGGGTACGGTGCGTACGTCCGCAGCCAGCGCATGGCAGCCCAGGGACTCGAGCACGGAGCGCGCGAGGTCCGCCGTCCAGCGGCTGTTGGCGACGACCACCGAGCACCGCTCGAGCATGCGGCGCGCGGTCCAACGCTTGAACGCCGAGCGCTGGATCTTCGCTTCGAGCAGCAAGAGGTCCGCGCCGTGCGCGACGACGCCGAACGGCAGACCGCGCCGCCCGTGCAGCCACGCCGCCGGGTAGCCGGCCGGTTTAATCTCGTCGCACCAGGCGAACCCCGGTCGCGTCCGGCGAACGAGCGACCCGGCGCGCCAGGTCCACAGGCACACCCCGTTCAGGGTACGCAGCCGCTTGGCGCCGATGGGCACACGGTCGATCGTCTGGGGAAAGCGCGGATCGCTGGCGGCGCTGCCCGCCCAGGTCCCCGTGGAGATCACGAGGCTGTGCGCCGGGTAGCGCAACGCGACCTCGCCCATCATGCGAGCGATCCCGCCACCGAACGGCGGGAAATTGAGGGCGAGGAGGAGCGTGGTGGTCAACGCGCGTGCGCACGATCGCCGTCGAGCGAACGCCGCCGCTCGAGCGCTTCGCGGTACACCACCTCGGTCCGCTCGGCAGTGCGCTCGAGCGTGAACTCCCTCCGGACGAGCTCGCGGCCCCGCCGCGCGATCCGCCCGGCGAACTCTCGATCGCCGAGCACCTGCGCGAGCGCCTGCGCCCAGGCAACAGGGTCGAGCGGCGCCACGAGCACGCCCGTGTCGCCGGGGGTGATCAGGTCCGGGTTGCCGCCGGCATCCGACGCGACCACCGGCAATCCGAGCGCCATCGTTTCGAGCAGCGCGATGGAGAGCCCTTCGATGCGCGACGGCAGGGCCGACACCACAGCGAGACGACAGAAGGCGAGCGGACGATCCGTGAACGGCACGTACACCACGCGATGGCGGGCCGGGAGCGTCCGCTCGATGCCCCGGAGCTCGGGATCACCTTCAATCCCGACACACGCGACGACCACCGGTCGCTCGAGGGCGGCGAGCCCCCGCAGCAAGACGTGCTGGTCCTTGCGACGAGCGAGCACCAGGACGACGGGGCGTCCAGCCAACTCGCCCAGCGCGGCCCGAGCGGCCGCCATGTCATCCTCGGACGGCGGGGCGTCCACCCGCGCGACATCGATCCCATTCGTCACGATGCGGAGGCGCCCGGCGGGATGCAGGCGGCGGCGCAGCGCGCGGGCCACCGCATGGCTCACGGCGATCGTGCGATCGGCGGAGAGCCCCACGGCGAGCAGCTCCGCAGGGGAGGTGAGCGGCATCGTGTGCCGGGTCACGACAAACGGCCGTCCCAAGCGCCGCCGCCACCGCAGCCAGGTCAGCGCCCGGCGGTCCCGCGTGTCGTGGCTGTTCACCAGGTCGACGCGCTCCCGTGCCATCACGGCGTCCAAGGTGCGCGCGAGCGGAGCGAGCCGACC
>Ga0209377_1000491_pt1 | contig 26352 bp, 27 predicted proteins | sample GraSoiAngelo_141_FD_185898 | JGI IMG/M metagenome (GOLD analysis project Ga0209377, IMG submission 185898) | Grasslands soil microbial communities from the Angelo Coastal Reserve, California, USA - 14_0929_12_40cm (SPAdes) (version 2) | ecosystem: Environmental > Terrestrial > Soil > Grasslands ...
GATGGGATGGACTCCTCCCGCTCTTTATGCGGCATCATCGTGCCAAGCTGATACGTCATGTGGTGTGGCGTCAGCGAAACCCCAGAACAGGAGGAGTCCGAAATGAATGCTACTACCGTCGCCGTCGATCTGGCAAAGAACGTGTTCGAGATCGCGCTTGCCGATGTGCGCTGGAAGATCCTCGAGCGTGCCCGTCTCACCCGTGCGCAGTTCGAGCGTTGGTTCGATAACCGCAAAGTGGATCTCGTGGTGATGGAGGCCTGCGGTTCGGCGCACCACTGGGCGAGGACGCTTCGCACGCGTGGCATCGAGGTGCGGCTGTTGCCGGCGCAGTACGTGCGTGCCTACGTGAAGAGGAACAAGACCGATGCGGCCGATTGCCTGGCGCTGCTGGAGGCGGCGCGGGCCCAGGATATCAAGCCCGTGGCGGTGAAGTCGGTCGAGCAGCAGGCGCTTCAGGCCTTACACCGCACGCGCTCGGGCTGGATGAGCACGCGCACGCGCCGTATCAATACCCTGAGAGGGTTCTGTCGCGAGTTCGGCTTGGTGGTCCCCGAGGGAGCCGCCACGGGCCTGGCGCAGATCGCCCGCTATCTCGCCGACGAGCACTCGGGGTTACCCCAGATGCTGCGGCCCTCGATGCGCCTAGTGCTGGAGGAGATCCGCTTGATGGAGGCGCGCATCGGTCAATTGGAACAGGAGCTCGCAGCCCTCGCCAAGCAAAGTCCCGCCTGTCAGGTGCTGCTCTCGGTTCCCGGCATCGGCCTTCTCACCAGCACCGCCATGGTGGCCGCGGTCGGCGATCCGAGGAGCTTCCCCTCAGGCCGCCGGTACTCGAGCTTCTTGGGGCTCACTCCGCGGGAGTATTCCTCGGGCAACACCCGCTACCTCGGGCGCATCTCCAAGCGCGGTGACCGCTACATCCGCATGCTCCTCACCCACGGGGCGCGCTCGATCCTGCGCGCGGCCACGGTCGCACGCCGCGCCGGACGGATGATAGATGGTTTTAGGTAGGCCAAGTCTTTGATCGAACAGGCCGTGAACCCTTGCAAGGTCCCTACTAACGCCCGCGGCGCTTCTTGCGAAGCGATTCCTCCCGCGCACCGGGAGACGGTTCGGGGTTCTCACGGAACAGGACGAGGACCTTTCCGATGTGCAGAACCGGGTGCGCTCCGGTTCGGCCGCAGATCTCCGCGAAGATCACTTCGCGCTTGGTGCGGTCGGCGCCAGGAACGCGCACTTTGATAAGCTCGTGGCTTTTCAGACCGCGGTCGATTTCCGCGAGGACCGCGGACGTCAATCCGGCTCCGCCGATCAATACGACCGGATCTAGTGGGTGCGCGCGCGCCTTCAATTCGCGCCGCCGACTGGGCGATAATCCGGACATCGAGAAAGTCTAGAGAATGACCCGAAGCAAATCCAGCAGCGCGTGGCTCAAGCGCCACGTGAATGATCCCTATGTCCGCCGGGCGAGAACGCAGGGGTACCGATCGCGCGCGGCTTACAAGCTGCTCCAACTCCTGAAGCGGGACGGGCTGGTGCGTTCCGGCGATACCGTCGTCGATCTTGGCGCCGCCCCGGGAAGTTGGTCGCAAGTGCTCGTCGAGTGCGTCGGGCGCTCCGGGCGCGTCGTCGCGGTCGACCTGCTGGAAGTGGCGCCGGTGCCGGGAGTCATGGTCATCCAGGGAGATTTCAGCGAAGAGGCCGTGTTGAGGCGGCTCGAAGAAGCCCTTGGAGGGCGAAAAATCGACCTTGTAGTCTCCGACATGGCCCCCAACATAAGCGGCGTGCGCTCTTCGGACCAGGCCCGCAGCATCCATCTATGTGAATTGGCGCTCGATTTTGCCGAAACGCACTTGAATTCCGGTGGGGCGCTCGTGGTCAAAGCGTTTCAGGGTGCGGGCTACCCCGAGTTTCTGGCGGCGATGCGCCGGATTTTTGTTTCGGTCGCCTCGCGCAAGCCCGGGGCTTCGCGCGGCGAATCGAATGAGATGTATCTGGTGGGGAAGAACCTGAAGGCGGGCGCTGGTACCTGAATCCGCTTGGGCTTAGAATGCGTATAGAGTATCCAGGTGCCATGCAGAGAGAAGGAAAGGAAGGAAGTTGAATAACCTCTTCAAGAACCTCGTGATCTGGCTCGTCATCGGGCTCGTCCTGATGACGGTGTTCAACCAGTTCAACACGCGCCAGCAGACCCAGGCCGTGATGGACTATTCGCAATTCATGGAAGAGGTCAAGGCCGGGCGCATCGCCGAGGTGATGATCGAAGGCCGCGACCTCAAGGCGAAGACCACCGACGGGAAACCGGTCAACAGCTATTCGCCCGGCGATATCTGGCTCGTGTCGGATCTGCTCAAGTACGGCGTCAAGATCAAGGCGAAGCGCGAGGAAGAGCCTTCGCTCCTCATGAATATCTTCGTCTCGTGGTTCCCGATGCTGCTCCTCATCGGCGTGTGGATTTTCTTCATGCGCCAGATGCAGGGAGGAGGGCGGGGCGGGGCGTTCTCGTTCGGAAAGTCCCGCGCGAGAATGATCGACGAGTCCAACAACAACATCACCTTCGCCGACGTCGCCGGCTGCGAGGAAGCCAAGGAGGAGGTCGCCGAGCTGGTCGATTTCCTGCGCGATCCCGCCAAGTTCCAGAAACTCGGCGGCCGCATCCCCAAGGGCGTGCTGATGGTCGGCAATCCCGGCACGGGCAAGACGCTGCTCGCGCGCGCGATCGCGGGCGAAGCGAAGGTTCCGTTCTTCTCGATCTCGGGCTCCGACTTCGTGGAGATGTTCGTCGGCGTGGGGGCCGCGCGCGTTCGCGACATGTTCGATCAGGCGAAGAAGCACGCGCCCTGCATCGTGTTCATCGACGAGATCGATGCGGTCGGCAGGCAACGAGGAGCGGGGCTCGGCGGCGGCAACGACGAGCGCGAGCAGACGCTCAACCAGCTCCTGGTCGAAATGGACGGCTTCGAGGGAACCACCGGCGTGATCGTCATCGCCGCGACCAACCGCCCCGACGTGCTCGACCCGGCGCTCTTGCGCCCCGGCAGGTTCGACAGGCAGGTCGTCGTGCCGCTCCCCGACATCCGCGGCCGCGAGCAGATCCTGCTGGTGCACATGAGGAAGGTCCCGGTGGCGCCGGACGTCAAGGCCGAGATCATCGCGCGCGGGACGCCGGGCTTCTCCGGCGCCGATCTCGCCAACCTCGTCAATGAAGCGGCGCTCTTCGCTGCGCGCAAGAACAAGCGCCTGGTGGACATGGACGATTTCGAGCGCGCCAAGGACAAGATCGTCATGGGCGCGGAGCGCCGCTCGATGGTCATGCCCGAAGAGGAACGGAGAAACACCGCTTTCCACGAATCCGGCCACGCGGTGGTGGCGAAGCTCCTCCCCAAGACCGATCCGGTGCACAAGGTCACGATCATCCCGCGCGGACGGGCGCTCGGCGTCACGATGCAGCTGCCGGAGCAGGACCGCTACAGCATGGACAGGGATCGCCTGCTCTCGACGATCACCGTGCTGTTCGGCGGGCGCATCGCCGAGGAAGTGTTCATGGGCCAGATGACGACCGGCGCTTCGAACGACTTCGAGCGCGCTACCACGCTCGCGCGCAGCATGGTGACCCAGTGGGGCATGTCGGACGCGATGGGCCCGATGGTGTACGGCGAGAACGAGGGCGAAGTGTTCCTCGGACGCTCGATCACCACGCACAAGAACGTGTCCGAGGTGACCATGCAGAAGGTCGACGCCGAGATCCGCAAGATCATCGACGAGCAATACGCCCTGGCGAAGAAGCTCATCCTCGACAACCGCGACAAGGTCGAGGCCATGGCCAAGGCCCTGCTCGAGCTGGAAACCATCGACGCCGAGCAGATCCAGGACATCATGGACGGCCGGCCGCCGCGCCCGCCCAAGCCCGCGCAGGCGCCGCAGCAGCCGCCCCAGGCGGGGGCGCCGGGTGCGCCCGAGCCGGCACCAGTCGCCTAGCTCATTCCAGGAACGAGGCCCGAAGCCTGCTTCGGGTCTTTTCATGCCTGCGGCCGTGACTGCTCAAAGTCTCCGCTGTGGCAGATTCCGACTCATGCTCGACCGCCCGCTCGTCGCGGGCGTGGTCAACGTGACGCCCGATTCCTTTTCCGACGGCGGGCAGACCCTCGAGCCGGCGGCCGCGATAGCGCACGCGCGGGCGCTGATGGACGAGGGCGCGGATCTCATCGATATCGGCGCGGAATCGAGCCGCCCCGGAGCCGACGGCGTGTCGGCCGAGCAGGAACTGTCCCGCCTGATGCCGGTGCTCGACGGGCTCAGTTCCTCTCCGGTACCCATTTCCATCGATACCACCAAACCTGAGGTGATGCGCGCGGTCATCGGCGCCGGCGCGGCGATGATCAACGACATCCGCGCGCTGAGATCACCCGGTGCTCTCGAAGCTGTCGCGGCCTCCGGCGCGGCGGTGTGCCTGATGCACATGCAGGGAGAGCCGCGCACGATGCAGCAGAGCCCGAGCTACGACGACGTCGTCGCAGAGGTCCGCGCGTTTCTCGCCGAGCGCGTCGCCGCGGCCGAGGCGCAGGGCATCGCCCGCGAGCGCATCGTCGTCGATCCCGGCTTCGGTTTCGGCAAGACCGTGGCCCACAATTTCGAGCTGCTCCGCAATCTCCACCGGCTCGCCGAGATGGGCCTGCCGGTGATGGCGGGATGGTCGCGCAAGTCGACCCTGGGCGCGATCACGGGCCGCGGGGCCGGCGAGCGCCTTGCGGGGAGCATCGCCGCGGCTTTGCTGGCGGTACAGCACGGGGCTACAATCGTTCGCGTGCACGACGTGGCGGCGACGCGGGACGCTCTTGCGGTGCTCGCCGCGATGGATGGGCTCGGAGGCCGCGGAAAACGATGAGCAGGAAGTATTTCGGAACGGACGGCGTGCGCGGAAAAGTCGGCGAGGCGCCGATCACGCCGGAATTCGTCATGCGGCTCGGTTTTGCTGCGGGTGAGGTGCTGGTGAAGCGCTCCGCCCTGCCGAAGGGCGCGCACCCGGCGGTGCTGATCGGCAAGGACACCCGCATCTCGGGCTACATGCTCGAGGCCTCGCTCGAAGCCGGATTCGCCGCCGCGGGAGTGGACGTGATGCTGACGGGGCCGCTGCCGACCCCCGCGATCGCCTATTTGACCCGGGCGCTGCGCTTGCAGGCCGGGGTCGTGATCAGCGCCTCGCACAACCCGTATCAGGACAACGGCATCAAGTTTTTTTCCGCGGAGGGCAGCAAGCTTCCCGACGGCGTGGAGATGGAAATCGAGACGCAGCTCGGCCTTCCGATCCTCTGCAAGGATTCGGCGAGCCTCGGCAAGGCTCGGCGCGTCGAGGACGCCCAGGGCCGCTACATCGAGTTCTGCAAGAGCACGTTTCCGTCCTCGCTCGACCTTCGCGGGATGAAGATCGTGATCGACTGCGCGCACGGCGCGACCTATCATGTCGCCCCCCACGTTTTCCACGAGCTGGGCGCCGACGTCGAAACGATAGGAGCGAATCCCGACGGGTTCAACATCAACGATCGTGCCGGAACCGTGCATCCGGGGATCCTGCAGGGCGCGATCGCCGAGCACAAGGCCGATCTGGGCATCGCGCTCGATGGCGACGGCGACCGCGTGCTTATGGCCGACGGAGATGGAAGGCTTTACGACGGCGACGAGCTCCTGTTTGTCATCGCACGCGAACGCGCGAAAAACGGCGGGCTGAAAGGCGTTGCCGGAACCTTGATGACCAATCTCGCGCTGGAGCGCGCGCTGGAAGAAATGGGGGTTTCCTTCGCGCGCGCCAAAGTCGGGGACCGCTACGTGCTGGAGATGCTCCAGGAAAAGGAGTGGCAGCTCGGAGGGGAGAATTCCGGGCACATCATCTGCCTGGACAAGCACACGACCGGCGACGGCATCGTCTCGGCCTTGCAGGTGCTATCTGCCATGCGGACGCGCCGCGCGACGCTCGGGACCCTGTGCCAGGGACTTGCGCTCTACCCGCAGGAGCTCGTCAACGTGCGCGTGGCCAAGGGCTTCGACTGGCAGAACCAGCCGGCGATCGCAAAGGCGAAGAACGAGGCCGAACGCGCCCTCGGCAAGGACGGGCGGGTGCTGTTGCGGCCGTCGGGCACCGAGCCCGTGCTGCGCGTCATGGTGGAAGGCAAGGACGACGCGGAAGTCCGGCGGCTTGCCAGAATGATCGCCGAAACCGTGCAAGAGGCGGCCTAATCTCGCCGGATGATCGCGCTGCTGCAGCGCGTCTCGCGGGCCGAAGTCAAGCTCGGGGGCGAGACGCTGGGCGCGATCGATCGCGGAATCCTGGCGCTCGTATGCGCCGAGCCCGGAGACGATGAATCGACCGCCGAGCGCATGCTTGAACGCCTGCTCGGGTACCGCGTGTTCCCGGACGGCGCCGGGAAAATGAATCTCTCGGTCGAGGACGTGCGCGGCGGCCTGTTGCTCGTGCCGCAATTCACGCTGGCCGCGGATACCTCCAAAGGCATGCGCGCGAGCTTTTCGTCCGCGCTCGCGCCCGATGCGGCCCGCAAGCTCTTCGATCATCTCGTCGCGCGTGCGCGCTCGCGCTATTCCAACACCGCGTGCGGCCGCTTCGGCGAGCCCATGCAGGTTTCTTTGGTGAACGACGGCCCGGTGACGTTTTGGCTGCGCGCATCGGGGTCCTGACCAGGGAACGCCTGCAAGGTCCTGAATTTTCCTGCGTTTTCGGTTGACCCTCACGGCGATCCGGCTGTAAAATCTCCCCCTTTTTGGCTCTCCCGGAACGGGATGCGCGCGAGGCTCGTAGCAGGCAACTGGAAGATGCACGGCAGCCTCGCAGCGAACGCACGGCTGCTCGAGGCGCTCAAGGCGGGCCTTCCGGAAGCCGAAGGCCTCGGCTACGCGGTGTGCGCACCGTATCCGTACCTCGCACAAGTTTCGCAGGTCCTGTCGGGCAGCCGGATTGCCTGGGGCGCGCAGAACGTTTCCGAGCACGACTCCGGAGCCTACACTGGGGAGGTGTCGGGAGCGATGCTCAAGGAGTTCGGCTGCCGTTTCGCGATCGTCGGCCATTCGGAGCGGCGCGGACTCTACGGGGAAGACGATGGCGGAGTCGCCGCCAAATTCCTTGCGGCGCGGCGCGCCGGCCTGACGCCGATCCTTTGCGTGGGGGAAACCCTGGAGCAGCGCGACCGCGGTGAGACGGAAAACGTGGTGGGGCGTCAACTCGACGCGGTGCTCGCCGCGGCGGGAATCGCCGCGCTGTCAGACGCCGTGCTCGCTTACGAGCCGGTCTGGGCGATCGGCACAGGCCGGAACGCCACGCCGCAGCAGGCCCAGGATGTGCACGCGTTCATCCGCGCGCGGCTCGGAGCGAGCGACAGGGCGCTCGCCGGGAACGTGACGATCCTGTACGGTGGCAGCGTCAAGCCCAACAACGCCCACGAGCTGTTGGCGATGCCCGACGTCGACGGCGGATTGATCGGCGGGGCTTCGCTCGTGGCGAAGGACTTCATCGCGATCTGCGCTGCGGCGCGGAGATAACTCTGGAGAATGCAATATGGATTTCTGGTTCACGCTGATCCTCATCGTCGACGTCATCGTCGCGCTTTCCATCATCGGTCTCGTTCTGCTCCAGCACGGCAAGGGAGCCGACGTAGGCGCGGCTTTCGGCAGCGGCGCCTCGGGAAGCCTGTTCGGCGCAAGCGGCTCGGCCAATTTTCTGTCTCGCACGACGGCCATCCTCGCTGTCGTGTTCTTCCTCACCACTTTCGTGCTCGCCTACCTCGTCTCGCACAAGCCGCGCGCGGGCGGAGGCGTCATGGACACTGTCAAGGAACGGCCGCAACCGGCGCAGCAGCAGGTGCCCGCGCCCCAGCCAGCGGCGGAAGCAGCGAAGGCTTCGGACGCGGCCAAATCGAAAGCAAACGAGGTGCCGAAGTAGTAAAATCGAGCGCTTAAGGACGGGCTCGTTTCTGACACGACTGCGCATCAAGCCCAAATCATGCCGACGTGGTGAAATTGGTAGACACGCCGTCTTGAGGGGGCGGTGGCGAAAGCCGTGAGAGTTCGAGTCTCTCCGTCGGCACCAGACAAAGGGGGACTTGGATCGGAAGCAGGGGACTTCCGGCCCAAGTCCTCTATTTTAAGAGGGGTACGGTTTCTGTGAGAGCGAGCGTGCGAGTGCGAGCCACCGGCACGGCGTCATGCTCTCGGGCCTGCGGCTGACGTGCTCGAAAACTATTTCCCGATCCTGCTGTTCATCGTGATCGCTTTCGTCTTCGGCGGCATCATGGTCGCCGCGGGCACGGTGCTCGGGCCGCACCGTCCCGACAGCGAGAAGCTGTCCCCGTACGAATGCGGATTCGAGGCCTTCGAGGACGCGCGCATGAAATTCGACGTGCGTTACTACCTCGTTGCGATCCTGTTCATCCTTTTCGACCTGGAAATCGCGTTTCTCTTCCCCTGGGCGGTGACGCTCAACGAGATCGGCGCCCTCGGCTTCTGGTCGATGATGGTCTTCCTCGCCATTCTCGTCGTGGGCTTCGTATACGAATGGATGAAAGGAGCGCTGGAGTGGGAGTAGTGAAAATGAAGGTGATCCATGGGAATTGAAGGCGTATTCGAAGAAGGATTCGCGACGACCTCGCTCGACAAGCTCATCAACTGGACGCGCACCGGGTCGCTGTGGCCGATGACGTTCGGCCTGGCGTGCTGTGCCGTCGAGATGATGCACGCAGGCGCCGCGCGCTACGACCTCGATCGCTTCGGAATCGTATTCCGCCCCAGCCCGAGACAGTCCGACGTCATGATCGTCGCGGGGACTCTGTGCAACAAGATGGCGCCGGCGCTTCGCAAGGTGTACGACCAGATGGCCGAACCGCGCTGGGTGATCTCGATGGGGTCGTGCGCGAACGGCGGCGGCTACTACCATTACTCCTACTCGGTGGTGCGCGGCTGCGACCGCATCGTGCCGGTCGACGTGTACGTGCCCGGGTGCCCGCCGACTGCGGAGGCTCTGCTCTACGGCATTGTCCAGCTGCAGAACAAGATCAAGCGCACCAACACCATCGCGCGCTGATTGGACCGAAGGCATATGGCGGCGAAGCTCGGACGATTGAAAGACGCGCTCGACTCGTCTCTCGCCGGGAAAATCGTGAGCCTGAGCGAATCCCTGGGCGAACTGACGCTCGTGGTCGATGCGAAAGACTATTCCGCTACGGCGCTGTGGCTGCGCGACGACCCGGCGGTGCGCTTCGAGGAGTTGATCGACCTGTGCGCAGTGGATTACTCGGGTTTCCGCGACGGCCGCTGGGGAGGACGCCGCTTCGCGGTTGTGTCGCACTTGCTTTCCCTGGCGCACAACTGGAGGCTGCGCCTGCGCGTGTTCGCGCCGGATGACGAGTTCCCCGTGGTCGACTCCCTCACCGGCGTGTGGCCCAATGCCGACTGGTACGAGCGCGAGGCTTTCGACCTTTTCGGAATCATGTTCACCGGGCACGCCGATCTGCGGCGCATCCTCACCGATTACGGCTTCATCGGCCACCCTTTCCGCAAGGATTTCCCGCTCTCGGGCAACGTCGAGATGCGATACGACCCGGAGCAGAAACGCGTCATCTACCAGCCGGTGACGATCGAACCCCGCGAAATTACGCCGCGCGTCATTCGCGAGGACGAGTACGGCGACCTGGGAAGCTCGCGCTGATCCATGGCGGAAATCCGGAACTACACGTTGAATTTTGGCCCGCAGCATCCGGCGGCGCACGGCGTGCTGCGTCTGGTGCTGGAACTGGACGGAGAGGTGATCATGCGCGCCGATCCGCACATCGGCCTGCTGCACCGCGCGACCGAGAAGCTCGCGGAGCACAAGACCTACATCCAGGCGCTGCCCTACATGGACCGGCTCGACTACGTGTCGATGCTGTCGAACGAGCACGCCTATTGCCTGGCGGTCGAGCGGCTCCTCGGGGTCGACGTGCCGATCCGCGCCCAGTACATCCGCGTGATGTTCGACGAGATCACGCGCATCCTGAACCACCTGCTCTGGCTCGGGGCGCACGGGCTCGACATCGGGGCGATGACGGTTTTCCTCTACTGCTTCCGGGAGCGCGAAGACCTGATGGACTGCTACGAGGCGGTGTCGGGGGCGCGCCTGCACGCCGCCTACTACCGGCCGGGGGGGGTGTACCGGGACTTGCCGGACACGATGCCGCAGTACCAGGCCTCGATGTACAAGAGCGCCGCCGCGCTGAAGAAGCTGAACGAGAACCGCCAGGGGTCGCTGCTCGATTTCATCGAGGACTTCACTCGCCGCTTCCCCAAGTACGTGGACGAATACGAGACGCTGCTCACCGACAACCGCATCTGGAAGCAGAGGACGGTGAATATCGGCGTCGTCCCGCCGGAGCGGGCGCTCGCGCTCGGCTTCACCGGGCCGATGCTGCGCGGCTCGGGCGTCGAATGGGACTTGAGGAAGAAGCAGCCCTACGCCGTCTACGATCGGGTCGATTTCGACATTCCGGTGGGCGTGAACGGCGATTGCTATGACCGGTATCTGGTGCGCGTCGAGGAGATGCGGCAGTCGAACCGCATCATCAGGCAGTGCATCGAGTGGCTGCGCGAGAATCCCGGCCCGGTGATCACCGACAACCACAAGGTGGCGCCGCCTTCGCGCGTCGAAATGAAAAGCAACATGGAAGAGCTGATCCACCATTTCAAGCTCTTCACCGAGGGCATCCACGTCCCTCCGGGCGAGGCGTATGCCGCGGTCGAGCATCCGAAGGGAGAGTTCGGGATCTACATCCTGTCCGACGGCGCGAACAAGCCCTACCGCATGAAGATCCGGGCGGCGGGGTTTCCCCATCTGGCGGCGCTCAACGAGATGACAAAGGGCCACATGCTGGCCGATGTCGTGGCGATCATCGGGACCCAGGACATCGTCTTCGGCGAGATCGACAGGTGAGCTGACGTGTTGAGCGCCGAGGCACTGAAGAGAATCGACCAGGCGATCGCCAAATATCCGCTCGGGCAGAAGCAGTCGACGGTGATGGCTGCGCTCACCGTCGCCCAGGACGAAAAGGGCCATCTTTCGCCGCAGGTCATGGATTTCGTGGCCGGCTACCTCGGCATGGCGCCGATCGCCGTCTACGAGGTGGCGAGCTTCTACGCGATGTACGACCTGAAGCCGGTCGGAAAGCACAAACTGTGCATCTGCACCAACCTGCCGTGCGCGCTCTCCGGCGCGGAGGACGCCGCACGGCACCTGAAAAAGAAGCTCGGCATCGACTGGAACGAGACGACCGCGGACGGGCGCTTCACGCTGAAGGAGGGGGAGTGCTTCGGCGCCTGCGGCGATGCGCCCGTGATGCTGCTCAACAACAAGAAAATGCTCTCGTTCATGACACCGGAGAAGATCGACCGGTGGCTGGCTGAGGCGAAGTAGTCAGATGCTCGATTACGGCCCCGACGCGATCATTCTCACCGGCCTCGACGGAGAAAACTGGAGGCTGGTCGATTACGTCGGGCGCGGCGGCTATTCGGCGTTGAAGAAAATCCTCGCCGAGAAGATGCCGCCGGAGACTCTCGTCGCCGAAGTGAAGAAATCCGCGCTGCGCGGGCGCGGCGGAGCTGGCTTTCCGACGGGTCTCAAGTGGAGCTTCATGCCGCGCCAGTTTCCGGGCGCGAAATTCCTCGTGTGCAACTCGGACGAGGGCGAGCCCGGGACCTTCAAGGACCGCGACATTCTGCGCTATAACCCCCACGCCGTCATCGAGGGCATGGCGATAGCCGCCTACGCGATGGGGGTCGGCGCGGGCTACCACTACATCCACGGGGAGATCTGGGACATCTACGAGCGCTGCGAGGAGGCCCTCGCCGAAGCGCGCGCCGCAGGCTTCATCGGGAAAAACATCCTCGGCAGCGATTTCTCGTTCGAGCTCCACAACCACCATGGCTACGGCGCGTACATTTGCGGCGAGGAGACCGCGCTGCTGGAGTCTCTCGAAGGCAAGAAGGGCCTGCCGCGGTTCAAGCCGCCGTTTCCCGCGAGCTTCGGGCTCTACGGCAAGCCGACGACGATCAACAACACCGAGACTTTCGCCGCCGTGCCCTGGATCGTCAACCACGGCGCGGACGCGTTCCTCTCGCTCGGTCGGCCGAACAACGGCGGCACGAAGATCTTTTCGGTGACCGGACACGTCGCGCGGCCCGGAAACTACGAAGTGAAACTCGGCACGCCGTTCGCGAAGCTGCTCGAGATGGCCGGCGGGATGCGCGACGGACGCAAGCTCAAGGCCGTGATCCCCGGAGGATCTTCGATGCCGGTCCTTCCCGCCGAGACCATGATGCGCACCGACATGGACTACGACTCGATCGCCAAGGCAGGCTCGATGCTGGGCTCGGGGGCGGTGATCGTCATGGATGAAACGACCTGCATGGTCAAGGCTCTCGAACGCCTGGCGTATTTCTACTTCGAGGAATCCTGCGGCCAGTGCACGCCCTGCCGCGAGGGCACGGGATGGCTGTACCGGGTGGTGAACAGGATCGAGCACGGCAAGGGGAAGAACGAAGATCTCGACCTTCTCACGAGCGTCGCCGACAACATCGCCGGCCGCACCATCTGCGCCCTGGGCGACGCGGCGGCGCTGCCGGTGAAGAGCTTCATCGAGCACTTCCGCGGCGAATTCCAATATCACATCGACCACAAGCGCTGCATGGTGACGGTTCCCGGGTATTCCACCGCACCCAGCTTTCCCGTCCGGCAGGCGGCCTAGAGCATGCCCAAACTCACGGTCGACGGCAGGGAAACCGAAGTCCGCCACGGCGCCACCGTGATGGAGGCTGCGAACGGCCTGGGGATCTACATCCCGCATTTCTGCTATCACAAGAAGCTCTCGATCGCCGCCAACTGCCGGATGTGCCTGGTGCAGATCGAAAAGGCTCCGAAACCCCAGCCTGCCTGCGCCACGCCGGTCACCGACGGCATGAAGGTGTTCACGCGCTCGGACTATGCCAGGCAGGCGCAGGACGGCGTGATGGAATTCCTGCTCATCAACCATCCCCTCGACTGCCCGATCTGCGATCAGGGCGGGGAATGCCAGCTCCAGGACCTCGCGGTCGGCTACGGCAAGAGCGCCTCGCGCTACACCGAAGAGAAACGCGTGGTTCTAAACAAGAACCTGGGCCCGCTCATCTCGACCGACATGACGCGCTGCATCCACTGCACCCGCTGCGTGCGCTTCGGGCAGGAGCTCGCCGGCGTCATGGAGCTCGGCATGATCGGCAGGGGCGAACACGCCGAGATTCTCGCCTTCGTCGGGAAAACGGTGGATTCGGAGCTCTCCGGCAACATGATCGATCTGTGCCCCGTCGGCGCGCTCACCTCGAAGCCGTTTCGCTACACGGCGCGCAACTGGGAGCTTTCGGGGCGCAAGTCCGTCAGCCCGCACGACAGCCTGGGCTCGAACCTGATCGTGCAGGTCAAGCAGAACCGCGTGATGCGGGTGCTGCCGCTCGAGAGCGAGGAGCTGAACGAGTGCTGGCTCTCGGACCGCGACCGTTTTTCCTACGAGGGCCTCAACTCCGAGGAGCGGCTCCAGCGGCCGATGTTGAAGGAGGGCGGACACTGGCGAGAGGTTGATTGGCAGGCGGCGCTCGAGCACGTTGCGAGAACCCTCTCGGAAATCCGCTTCAAATACGTTCCGCAGGAGATCGGCGCGCTCGCCAGTCCCCATTCCACCTTCGAGGAGATGGCGCTGCTCGCGAAGCTCATGCGCGCGATGGGGAGCGACAACGTCGATTTCCGCCTGCGCCAATCGGACTTTTCCGCGGACGGCAAGCGCGCCGGAGTTCCCTGGCTCGGGATGAAGCTCGCGGAGCTCGGGGCCTTAGACCGCGTGCTCGTGGTCGGCTCGTTCCTGCGCAAGGATCACCCGCTGGTCGCTTCCCGCCTGCGGCAGATCGCAAAGCGGAAATCCCAGGTCAACGTCCTACATTGCGCCGACGACGATCTCCTGATGCCGATCGCCAACAAGGCGATCGTGCGCCCGAGCGAACTGCCTGGAACGCTCGCCCAAGTGGTGAAAGCCGTTGCCGAGACCAGGCAGAAGCCGGCGCCCGCGGAACTCGCCGGCGTGAGCGTCGGCGGCGAGGCCAGGGCGATCGCCGCCAGCCTCGCTTCGGGCCAGAACGTCGCGGTGCTGCTCGGCAACCTCGCCGCGCAGCATCCTCAAGGCGCGCAGCTGCAGCGGCTCGCGCAGGAGCTCGCCGCTCTGCTCGGCGGCCGGTTCGGCTTTTTCGGCGAAGCCGCCAACAGCGTCGGAGGCTATCTTGCCGGCTGCGTTCCCTCGGAGGGCGGCCTGAACGCAAGGACCCTGCTCGAGCAGCCGCGAAAGGCCTACCTGCTCCTCAACACCGAGCCGGATTTCGACTGCCATGACCCGCGCACCGCGATCAAGGCGATGGGCGCTGCGGACCTCGTTGTCGCGATGGCCGCCTACCGCAGCTTTGCCGCGGACTACGCCAACGTGCTTCTCCCCGTCGTGCCCTTCACCGAGACATCGGGCACCTACGTCAATTGCGAGGGGCGGATGCAGAGCTTCAACGGCGCCGTGAAGCCCTTGGGCGAGGCGCGGCCGGCGTGGAAGGTGCTCCGCGTGCTCGGCAATCTGATGAGCCTTCCCGGTTTCGAATACGAATCGACCGAAGCAGTACGCGACGAGATTTGCGGGACCGAAGACATCGCGGGCAGACTCGACAACCGGTTGAACGGCCTCGAGCTCTCGCTCGATTCCGGCTCCGGCGAGGAACTGCAGCGAATCGCCGACGTCCCGATCTATTTCGGCGATCCGATCGTGCGCCGCGCCGCATCGCTCCAGAGGACGCGCGACGCGCTGCCGCCGCGCGCCTTTGTGGGCCCGTTGCTCGCGCAGAAGCTGGGCGTCAAGGCGGGCGACCGGGTGCGCGTGCGCCAGGGCGAGGGAGAAGCGATCGTCGAGCTCGGCATCGACGAGCACCTGCCGGCCGGCTGCGTGAGGCTCGCCGCCGCGCACCGGCACACCGCGGCGCTCGGTCCGATGTTCGGCCCGGTTTCGGTGGAGCGTACATGACGATGCTGTTCGACGTCTGGGCGAATCTCTGGACCGCCTGGCTCGGTCCGCAGTGGGGGCCGCTCGCCTGGACGCTCGTGAAAAACACGATCCTGATCCTCTGCATCGCGCTGCCTCTGTTCGCCTGCGTCGCGTACCTCACCTTGTGGGAGAGGAAGCTGATCGGCTGGATGCAGATCCGCCTCGGTCCCAACCGCGTGGGTCCGATCGGGTTGCTGCAGCCGATCGCCGACGCCATCAAGCTCATGTTCAAGGAGCTGATCGTCCCGACGGGAGCGAACAAGTTCCTGTTCATTTTCGCGCCGATGCTGACTCTCATGCCGGCGCTCGCCGCGTGGGCGGTGATCCCCTTCGGTCCGGAAGCGGTGCTCGCGGACATCAACGCGGGACTCCTCTACGTGATGGCGATCACCTCGATGGGCGTCTACGGCATCATCATCGCCGGCTGGGCCTCCAACTCGAAGTACGCGTTTCTCGGCGCCATGCGCTCGGCGGCCCAGATCGTCGCCTACGAGATCGCGATGGGCTTCGCGCTGGTGTGCGTGCTGATGGTTTCCCGGAGCCTCAACCTCACCGACATTGTCGCAGGGCAGAGCCGGGGCTACTTTGCCCATATGGGACTCAATTTCCTCTCCTGGAACTGGCTGCCGCTCGCGCCCATGTTCCTGGTGTACTTCATCTCGGGCGTGGCCGAGACCAACCGCGCGCCGTTCGACGTGGCCGAGGGTGAGTCGGAAATCGTCGCCGGGTTCCACGTCGAATACTCCGGCATGCCCTTCGCGCTGTTTTTCATGAGCGAATACGCCAACATGATCCTCGTGTCGGCGCTCGCCACGGTCATGTTCCTCGGCGGCTGGGCGGCGCCCGTCGATGCGCCGCTCCTCAGCGCGATCCCGCCGTTCGCGTGGCTGTTCGCCAAGATCTTCTTCATGGTGTCGCTGTTCCTGTGGTTCAGGGCGACGTTCCCGCGCTACCGCTACGACCAGATCATGCGCCTGGGCTGGAAGGTTTTCATACCGCTTACGATCGCATGGCTGGTCGTGATCGCCGTCTGGATGCAGACGCCGTGGAATATTTGGTGATTTCGTGAACGATAAGATCCGCGAGTTCTTCAAGAGTTTTCTGCTGCTCGAGCTGGCGAAGGGCATGGCGCTCACCGGGCGCCATCTCTTCAGGCGCAAGATCACGGTGCAGTTTCCCGAGGAGAAGACGCCGATGAGCCCGCGCTTCCGCGGGCTGCACGCCCTGCGCCGCTACCCGAACGGCGAGGAGCGCTGCATCGCCTGCAAGCTGTGCGAGGCCGTTTGCCCGGCGCTTGCGATCACGATCGAGTCCGAGCAGCGCTCCGACGGCACCCGCCGCACCACGCGCTACGACATCGACCTCACCAAGTGCATCTTCTGCGGACTGTGCGAGGAGTCCTGCCCCGTCGATTCGATCGTCGAGACGCGCATCCTCGAGTATCACGGCGAGAAGCGCGGCGACCTGTACTACACCAAGGAAATGCTGCTCGCGGTGGGCGACCGGTACGAGGAGCAGATCGCCAAGGACCGCGCCGCGGACGCGGCGTACCGATGAATCAGGATCATGTTTGAGTTCGGAGTTTTCTGGATCTTCGCCGCGATCCTGGTGATTGCGGCGAGCTGCGTCATCACGCTGCGCAACCCGGTGCACTCGGCGCTGTTCCTGGTGCTCGCCTTCTTCACAGCCGCGGCGCTGTGGATGCTGCTGCGCGCGGAGTTTCTCGCGATCGCGCTCGTGCTCGTCTACGTCGGGGCCGTGATGGTGCTGTTCCTCTTCGTTGTGATGATGCTCGACATCAACCTCGAGCGCCTGCGCGAGGGATTCTGGACCTACCTTCCGCTGGGGGCCGCGGTCGGCGTCCTCATGGTGGTCGAGATGGTGCTCGTCCTGGGCGGCCGCTATTTCGGGATCGAGGCGCTTCCCGGCTCCGGGGATCCCGGGCCGGGCGCGAGCAACACCAAGGAGCTCGGACGGGTGCTGTATACCGACTACGCCTATCCGTTCGAGCTCGCAGCCGTGCTGCTGCTGGTGGCAATCGTGGTCGCGATCGCGCTGACGCTCAGAAAGCGCAAGGACACCAAGTACCAGGACCCGGCCAGGCAGGCCGCGGTAAGGCGCGGCGACCGGGTGCGGCTGGTTTCGATGCCGTCGGAGAAAAACGACTAGCTGCGGCTGAAAATGGGAGGCGTTGTTTGCTGTCACTGTCGCATTTCCTGATTCTCGGCGCGGTGCTGTTCGCGATCAGCATCGTCGGGATCTTTCTCAACCGCAAGAATGTCATCATCCTGCTGATGGCGATCGAGCTGATGCTGCTCGCCGTCAACATGAACTTCATCGCGTTTTCATATTACCTCGGCGACATCGCCGGGCAGGTGTTCGTTTTCTTCATCCTCACGGTGGCGGCGGCGGAATCGGCGATCGGCCTTGCCATCCTCGTCGTTCTGTTCCGCAATCTGCAGACGATCAACGTCGACGATCTCGACAATCTGAAAGGGTGACATGACGGACCTGCAGCTCTACCTGCTCGTGCCGCTTGCCCCGCTAGCGGGCGCGATCGTCGCGGGTCTCGGAGGCGGGAGAATCGGGCGCTCGGGGGCGCATTGGGTCACGATCGCCGGGGTGGCGGTTTCCTTCGCCGCCTCCTGCTTGATCTTCCTCGACGTGCTCGATGGCGCCGTGTTCAACGGGCCGGTCTACACCTGGCTCGTGTCGGACGGGACCCGGTTCGAAATCGGATTCCTGATCGACCGCCTGTCGGCCCTGATGATGGTGGTGGTGACCTTCGTTTCGCTGATGGTCCACGTCTACACCGTCGGGTACATGGCCGACGATCCCGGTTACCAGCGTTTCTTCGCTTACATCGCCCTGTTCACCTTCTCGATGCTGATGCTGGTGATGGCGAACAATTTCCTGCAGCTTTTCTTCGGCTGGGAGGCGGTAGGCCTCGTTTCGTATCTTCTCATCGGCTTCTGGTATACGCGGCCGAGCGCGATCTACGCGAACCTGAAGGCGTTCCTCGTCAACCGGGTCGGCGATTTCGGCTTCCTCCTCGCGGTGGCGCTCGTGCTCGCATACTTCGGCACGCTCGACTACGCAGCGGTTTTCTCCCGGGCCCCGGCGATGGCGGGAGCCACGATCGAGCTCGTACCCGGGACGTCGTGCCTGCTCGTCTCGGCGATCTGCATCGGGCTATTCGTCGGCGCGATGGGCAAGTCGGCGCAGTTTCCCCTGCACGTGTGGCTGCCCGACTCGATGGAGGGGCCCACGCCGATTTCGGCCCTGATCCACGCCGCCACCATGGTGACGGCGGGCATCTTCATGGTGGCGCGGATGTCGCCCCTTTTCGAGCTCTCCGAGACGGCGCTGTCCCTCGTGCTCGTGATCGGCGGGATCACCGCCTTTTTCATGGCCCTGATCGCGGTCGTCCAGTACGACATCAAGCGCGTAGTGGCGTATTCGACCCTTTCCCAGCTCGGATACATGACCGTGGCGCTCGGAGCGTCGGCGTATTCCGCGGCGATCTTCCACCTCATGACCCACGCGTTCTTCAAGGCCCTCCTTTTCCTCGGCGCGGGCTCGGTCATCATCGCCCTGCACCACGAGCAGGACATGCGCAAGATGGGCGGATTGTGGAAACACATGCCATGGACCTACGCCACGGTCCTGATCGGCGCGATCGCGAGCGCGGGCGTGCCGGGGTTCGCCGGCTTTTTTTCCAAGGACGCGATTATCGAGGCGGCGCATCTCTCGAAGACTCCCGGCGCCGGCTTCGCGTGGCTCGCGGTGACGGCCTGCGTGTTCGTGACCGCCTTCTACACCTTCCGCCTGGTGTTCTACGCGTTTCACGGCAAGGAGCGCTTCGAGCCGCACGATCATGCCCCGCACGAGTCCCCTGCGGTGGTCACCGTGCCGCTGGTGCTCCTCGCCATTCCCTCGATCTGCGCAGGGTGGCTGATCGGGCCGGTGCTGTTCGGCGACTACTTCGGGGGATCGATTTCGATTGCGCCTTCGCACCCGGGCTTGCGCGAAATGGCCGGGGAATTCCACGGCGTGCTGGCGATGATGTCTCACGCGGTCAAGACGATCCCGTTCTGGCTGACCATGGCCGGAATCGCCGCGGCCTGGTACCTCTACATCCTCAAGCCCGAGTTGCACGTCAGGCTGCGGCAAAGAGCCGGGGTGCTCGTCACCGTCCTCGAGGAGAAATACGGCTTCGACCGTTTCTACGACTGGTTCTTCGCCGGGGGCGTGCGCAGGTTCGGCAACGGCCTGTGGAGATTCGGCGACGTGACCGTGATCGACGGGCTGATGGTGAACGGCTCGGCACGCCTCGTCGCGTGGTTCGCCGGGGTGGTGCGCCTGGTCCAGTCCGGATTCATCTACCACTACGCGTTCTCCATGATCATCGGCGTTTCCATGCTGCTCACGTACTTCATCTTTTTCAGAGGGACGCTCGTCCCGTAAAAAGAGATGCCTTCTCACTGGCTCAGCCTCGCCGTCTGGGTCCCGATCGTCGCGGGCCTCATCGTCCTCGCCGTCGGCGACAGGAATCCGCGCGAAGCAAGGGCGATCTCGCTTCTCGGAGCGCTCGTCGGCTTTCTCGTGACGATTCCGCTCGTCACCGGCTTCCAGACGGGAACGAGCGCCATGCAGTTCGTGGAGCTCGTGCCCTGGATTCCGCGCTTCAACGTCAACTACCACCTCGGCGTCGACGGCATTTCGGTCCTGTTCATCCTGCTGAACAGCTTCATCACCGTGCTGGTTGTGCTCGCCGGCTGGGAGGTGATCCGCAGCAGAGTCGCCCAGTACATGGCGGCGTTCCTGGTCATGTCGGGACTTCTGAACGGCAGCTTCGCGGCCCTCGACGCCGTGCTCTTCTACGTCTTCTTCGAGGCGACGCTGATCCCCATGTATCTGGTCATCGGCGTCTGGGGCGGGCCCAGCCGTGTCTACGCGGCGGTGAAATTCTTCTTGTACACCCTATTAGGGTCGCTCCTGATGCTGATCGCCTTTCTTTACCTCTACCAGAAATCGGGGGGCAGCTTTTCGGTCCTCGATTACCACAAGCTGCCGCTGCCCTTGAACGCGCAGATCCTGCTCTTCATAGCGTTCCTTATGGCGTTCGCTGTGAAGGTGCCAATGTGGCCCGTGCACACCTGGCTGCCGGACGCTCACGTCGAGGCGCCGACCGGGGGTTCGGCGGTGCTGGCGGCGATCCTTCTGAAGCTCGGCGCGTACGGCTTCGTCCGCTTTTCGCTCCCCATCCTGCCGGACGCGAGCCATTACCTCGCGGGTTTCATGATCACGCTGTCGCTCATCGCCATCATTTACATCGGCCTCGTGGCGCTCGTACAGACCGACATGAAGAAGCTGATCGCGTACTCGTCCATCTCGCACATGGGCTTCGTGACCCTGGGCTTCTTCATCTTCAACGCCTACGGTATGGAAGGGGGCCTCGTGCAAATGATCTCGCACGGATTCGTCTCCGCGGCCCTGTTCCTGTGCGTGGGCGTGCTGTACGACCGGATGCATTCGCGCAACATCGCCGACTACGGCGGCGTCGTGAACACCATGCCGCGGTTCGCCGCGCTGATGATGCTATTCGCGATGGCGAACTGCGGGCTGCCCGCGACGAGCGGCTTCGTCGGCGAGTTCATGGTGATCATGGGCGCGATGAAGTTCAATTTCTGGATTGCGTTCCTTGCCGGAACGACGCTCGTCTTCGGCGCGGCCTACACGCTGTGGATGTACAAGCGCGTGATCTTCGGCGAGTTGGCGAACCGGCACGTTGCGGAGCTCACCGATGCCAATACGCGCGAGCTCCTGGTCCTGGGCCTGCTCGCGATCGCGGTGTTGTGGCTGGGCCTGCATCCCGCTCCCTTCACCGAGATCATGCACGCCTCCGTGAACGAGCTGCTCAGGCACCTGGCGGTAAGCAAGCTGTGAAGGGCAAGGAGAAATGCTGACCCGCCTCCCCATCATGCTGCTCGCGTATCCGGAGATCTTCCTGCTCGCGGCCGCGTGCGCGATCCTCGTGATCGACCTTTATCTGAAGGACGCGACGCGCTGGATCACCTACGCGTTGTCGCTCGTCGCGCTGCTCGGCTGTGCGGTCCTCACGACGATCGTCACCGGCATGACCGGCGGGCAGCTCGCCACGACCTTCAACGGCATGTTCGTCTCCGACATGATGGCCAGCACGCTCAAGATGTTCACGTACATCGCGGTGGCGCTGTGCCTGGTGTACTCGCGCGTCTACATGGCCGAGCGCGGCCTGTACCGCGGCGAGTACTTCGCGCTGGCGCTGTTCGCGACGCTGGGGATGATGGTGATGATCTCCGCGGCCCACTTTCTCACGTTGTACCTAGGCCTGGAGCTCATGTCGCTGTGCCTGTATTCCCTGGTGGCCCTCGACCGCGATTCCGCGGTCTCGAGCGAAGCGGCGATGAAGTACTTCGTGCTGGGCGCGATCGCGTCGGGGCTGCTGCTCTACGGGATGTCGATGATCTACGGCGCCACGGGCACGCTCGAGATCACCGAGGTCGCCGGAAGGGCGGCCCGCATCCTTCAGAGCGACCATCCTTCCAAGGCCGTGCTCGCGTTCGGGCTGGTGTTCGTCGTCTCGGGGCTCGCGTTCAAAGTGGGCGTGGTGCCGTTCCACATGTGGATCCCCGACGTGTACCACGGCGCGCCCTCGGCCGTGACGCTCTTCATCAGCACAGGACCCAAGCTCGCGGCGTTCGCGATGGCGATCCGGCTGCTGGTGAACGCTCTGCAGCCGCTTTCGGGCGACACGCCGCAGTTCCAGAGCGGCTGGCAGGACATGCTCGTCGTTCTTTCGGTGCTGTCCATGGCGATCGGGAACCTCGCCGCGATCGCGCAGAGCAACATCAAGCGCATGCTCGCCTATTCGACCATCTCGCACATGGGCTTTATGCTGCTCGGGCTGCTATCGGGAATCGTGGGCGGCAATGCGCTGTCGGCGGCGGACGCCTGGAGCTCGGCCATGTTCTACGCGGTCGTCTACGTGCTGATGAGCCTGGGGTCGTTCGGCATGGTGGTTCTCCTTTCGCGCGCCGGCTTCGAGGCCGAGCGAATCGAGGATTTCAAGGGGCTGAACGCGCGCAGCCCCTGGTTTGCGTTCATCATGCTGCTCCTGATGTTCTCCCTCGCCGGCGTTCCGCCCACCGTCGGTTTCTACGCGAAGCTCTCGGTGCTCCAGGCGGTGCTCGGGGCCGGGCGCGTGTGGCTCGCGGTAGTCGCAGTCCTGTTCGCACTGGTAGGGACGTTCTACTACATCCGCATCGTCAAGCTCATGTATTTCGACGAGCCGCAGGATGCGGGACGGATCGATGCCAAGCTCGATGTGGGCGTCCTCCTGTCGGCGAACGGGCTTGCGGTGCTCGTGCTGGGCTTCCTGCCGCAGCCGCTCATGCAGCTGTGCTTCTACGCGATCAAAGGCCTGTGAGCGGAGCCTGCGGGACGTGAAGGACCTGAGCGAGCGCCGGCTTTCGAGCAAGCTGGTCTACGACGGCAAGCTGCTCAAGGTGCGCAGCGACACGGTGCGGCTGCCCGACGGGGGAACCGCCGAGCGCGAGTTCATCGAGCATCCGGGAGCGGTCGCGGTGATTGCGCTCACCGACGCGGGCGAGCTCGTGATGGAGCGCCAGTACCGCTATCCGCTCGGGCGCGACATGATCGAAATCCCGGCGGGCAAGATCGATGCTGGCGAAGATCCGCTCGCGAGCGCCCGGCGCGAGCTCAAAGAGGAGACCGGCTACACCGCCGCGCAATGGCTCCACGTGGCGACGATCAACATCGCGATCGCGTATTCGAACGAGCGGATCGAGATCTACCTCGCGAAGGAACTCAAGCACGAGGGCGCGAAGCTCGACGAAGAGGAGTTCCTCGATGTGTTCACGCTGCCGCTCGCCACGGCGCTCGCCTGGGTGCGCGAGGGGAAGATCACGGACTCCAAGACCGTCGCGGGATTGTTCTGGGCCGAAAAGGTGCTCGGCGGAGAGTGGGCGGAGCGCCCTAAAACCGATATCTGAATTCGATCCCGCTTTCGCGGGTCCAGTTTGCGGGCTCGAGACCGGCCCGGCCCAGCCCGATCGGCTGCACGTCGGAATCCTTGATGTTCCAGTAATGCCACCAGGCGCCGAACGCGAAGTGATCCCTTTCGAGCATCAGGTAAAAGCGATGCCCGCTGCCGTGCTCCTGGGTGTTGGTCACGTCGCTGAAGCCGAGGTTCGCGTCGCTCAACTGGGATTTCTGTTTCCCGATCAGGAAAATGTCCACTTCTCCGGCAGGAGCGAGAACCCAGCGGTTGCCGAGATCAAAGCGCATCGTCACACCGAGCGGCGCGTACAGGTAGTTGGAATAACGCCGGTAACCCGCTGCGTTGGCCGAAGTGTAGCCCCTCGAATCGTTGTAGAGATAGCGATAGCCGAAACCGAGATAGGGCGATAAGGAGACGCCGTTCCCCGGAAAAAAGTCCAGACCGGCGACGCCTCGCGTCTCGATGATCAAGTCCGGAACGGAATCCTGGGTGCCCGAGCCCTGGTACTTGAGCGCGCCGTAGGACCCCCGGCTATCGACCTTGAAAAACACGCGATTCCAGCGCGGCGGGAACGTGTAGGCGCCGACAATGCCTCCTCGGTTGCCGATGAATTTCGCGAAGTCCGGCTCTTCGTAGTGATAGTGCGCGAGCTGTCCGCCCACCTCGAACCCGCGCCGGGTGGCGAGGGGGTCAGGCCCTGGCGACTTCTGCGCGATTGCCGCGGTGGAACTTGCAAGGAGCACCACGACCGCGAGGATTTTTCTCACGCAGCCATCCTTTGAGAGTCTCGTCCGATTCATGCTCATCTTCGCGGCTTGACCAGCCTTCGATACTGCGCCATGTGCCGGATCGCGTGCCTGGGCTTGCCCAGAGTCTTGCACAGGAGCGCGAGGTTGTAATGACAGTCCGCGAGGCGCGGATCGCGGTGCAGCGCCCTTTCGTAGGCTTCCATCGCCTCGCTCCTGCGGTCCAGGTCCTCCAGCAGAACGCCGAGGTTGTACAGCAGCAGGGGATCGCTGCCGCAGGCCGAGATCGCCTCGCGATAGACGCGTTCCGCATCGGCGAGGCGGCCGGCTTCGTGCAGGAGTCTTCCCAGGTTGATGCGGGCGCTCAAGTGCGTCGGGTCCGCGCCGAGTGCACGCCCGTAGGCTTCGCGCGCGGCCGCGGCATCGCGGCCCTCGAGCTTGCATCCGCGCTCGAACCAGTCTTCCGCGCTCGCCGCGGCACCGGCGTCGTTGTGCTCGACCACGCTCAGGGAGCCGTCGGCCGGATCGCCGTCGAACGCGAGCAGATACTGCCCCGATTCCGCCTGCCAGCGGCTCGCGCCCTCGGAAACGACCACGCGGTCGCCGACCGCGCCGATCGAGAGGCCCGAGAGCGGCATGGCGTCGGGGATGTGGCGGCGAAGCTCTCTCAGGGACTTCGTGATGCGCCTGGGCGGCACCTTCGCCGCCGCGAGCGCTTGCGCGGTTCGCAGGACGATCAGGTCCTGGAACGAAAACAGGTAGGACTTGCGCGGGCCGCGCGCGGGCGAGACGAAACCCGCGTTGACCAGGCTCCGGATCGTGCTGCGGGGCAGCCGAAGCAGCCGCTCGACGTCGCGCACGCCGTACTGGTGCATTGCAGCCCGATCGGCGGCGAGTGTTACTTCTTCGCGGCTTTCCGGGCGGCGGGCTCCGGCTGCTGGGCGCGCTTGGGCGCCTTGCGCGCTTCCTCGTCGGGCGCCTTAGCGGGTGCGGGAGTCTTTTTCTTGTCGAGACTTGCGCGCAGCGCTTCCATGAGATCGATGACCTCCGCGCCCCCTTGGGGCTCCTCGGCCATCGTGATCTCCTGGCCGTCGACCTTCTTTTGCACCGCGGTCTCGATCCGCGCGCGCACTTCGTCGGTGTAAGCGGCGGGATCGAACTTTTCAGAGGCCTGCTGCTCGATCAATTGCTGCGCGAGCTTGAGCTCGGCGTCCTTCACTTCCGTTTTCGGGATCTCGATCTCTTTGATCGAGCGCACCTCTCCGGCGTAGAGCAGCTGCTGCATGACGAGGCCGTCATCGACTGGCCGGATCATCACGATGTACTGCTTGCCGCGCGCCGCCCAGCGCCCGAGCGCGCAGCGGCCGGATTCGCGCAGCGCCCTGGCGAGCAGCGCGTAAGGCTTCGCGCCGCCCTTGTCCGGGGCGAGGTAGTAGGCTTTGTCGAAGTACACCGGGTCGATCGATTCGATCGGCACGAATTCCGCGATGTCTGCCGTGTGCGTGCCCGCTTCCTCGAGCGCCTTCAGCTCCTCGGGCGAGAACATCACGTACTGGTCCGTGGCGAATTCATAACCCTTGGCCATGTCCTCGCGCGCGACCGGGACCTCTTCCTTCACGCAGATGTACTGCTGCTTGAGCCGCGATCCGCAAGCCTTGTGCAGCAGATTGAACGAAATGGCGCGGCTCGCCTCGGTGGCGGAGAAGAGCTTCACCGGAATCGAGACCATTCCGAACGAAACCGTCAGCGTAGCGATCGATCGTGCAGCCATGGCTTTCTCTCCCGGAAGGGGAAGGTATTATAGTAAATAGTCAGCTTCGTTGCGCAAGATGCGGTTCATACGGGTTTTTTTGCAATTCTTCACGCTTTCGCGCGCTCGAGCGCCTTTTCCAGGCTTTGCTTGCGGGTCAGGGCGTCGCGCCAGCGGTCGCCCGTCTCAGCTAGGCGCTCGGCGGCGTTGCTGATCCTGAAGTCGAGCGGGTGCGCACCGGCGAGTTCCTCCCAGGTGAGCGGCATCGACATCGGCGCGCCGGGCGCACCCCGCGGGGAGTAGGCGACGTTCAGCGTCTTGCCGCGCACGTTCATGTTGTAGTCCATGAAGATCTTGCCGGTGCGCTTGGGGACGCTCCACTCGACCGTGACGTCCTTGGGGCGGAGGCGGACGAGGTGGCGTCCGACCGTCTCGCTCACCTTTCGCGCCGCGTCGAAATCGAGCGTGCGCTCGATCGGCACGAAAACATGGAGCCCGGTCTTGCCCGAGGTCTTCACCACCGCTTCGAGGCTCATGCTCGCGAGCAGCTCGCGCAAGGCGAACGCGATCTCCTTTCCTTTCTCGAAGGCGACGGTGTTGAGCTCCGGCTCGTCGCCCGGCGCCTCTTTCCCCGAGTAGATGTAGGGGTCGATGTCGAAG
>Ga0209377_1000495_pt1 | contig 26259 bp, 29 predicted proteins | sample GraSoiAngelo_141_FD_185898 | JGI IMG/M metagenome (GOLD analysis project Ga0209377, IMG submission 185898) | Grasslands soil microbial communities from the Angelo Coastal Reserve, California, USA - 14_0929_12_40cm (SPAdes) (version 2) | ecosystem: Environmental > Terrestrial > Soil > Grasslands ...
TCATAGAGCTGTCCAGCGAGAAGATCGAGGAACGTCTCGGTCTCGAACCAGGCCAGGGAGCGGCCCATGTCTTTATCGGAGCCTGCTCGGGAGGACTGCGAGGTGGAGGTTTCCTCTACACGAACCAAGACAGCCTTGCGCTAGGCATGGTTGTAGGCGGAGACGATGTTTCCTCACACAAGACTCAATCCTACAGCTTCATGGAGAAACTCAGACAGCACCCCAAGGTGCAGCGCTTCATTAGGGGAGGAAAGACGATCGAATATGATGCGCACATGATCCCTGAAGTCGGCCCCAAAATGCTCAGTCGGCCGTACACTGATGGTATGGTTGTTGCGGGAGATGCCGCGGGCCACCTTCTCAACAACGGATACACGTTCCGAGGAGTCGACATGGCAATTCAAGCGGGAGTTGCGGCGGCCCAGACCGTGCTCGAGGCTCGGAAGAAGAAAGACTATTCGGCGAATTCGCTGAAGGTATTCGAAAGAAAGTTACACGACGACCCAGCTCTGAAAGACTTGTACACTTTCCACCGTGTCCCGGCATATCTAAGGAACAGACGGTTATACACTGTCTATCCGGAACTCGTGTGCTCAGCCGCTGAAGCAGTCTACCGGGTGGATGGCACAGGAAAGAAAAAGATCTTCAAGGAACTGAGATTGCAAGCGAAAGACCGAGTCTCAATATTCACTCTAATACGCGACTTGATCGGAGGGGCGAGGACGTTCTAACAATGTCCACGGAGGAATCGCTAACGCTTGACAAGAGGCTGGCGCTCATAAGTTTTAGCAAGGACGCCGAACCATTCATCGTAGTCGAGACCGACAAATGCAATCAGTGCGAATCGAAACCCTGTCTTTACATCTGTCCAGCCGAGGTCTATACTTGGAAGGAGAAGCTGAACTACAACACTGAGGGATGCATGGAGACGGGTGCTTGTTTGATTGTGTGTCACAAAATCGGCGCTGGCGCGATCAGCTGGAAATATCCATCAGGCGGAAAAGGAGTCACTTTCAAGCTCGGATAGGTATCCCAAATCCTCTTAACCAACAAATAGGGCCACTCGCAGACCTCCGAGCGTGAAGTTGAATCGTCAATGGTCGAAATCGCCCATGAACCTCTGAAGCGGGTTGTTGTCCGGGAACTAGTCAAGTACGACAACCCTCAGCAGCTAGTGAACTCTCTTGCCATCATCATGAAAATGGGGCAACCTATTCTTCTGAATTGGTGTGAGGGGGTCGTCTTCGTCTCCCAGCCGATCCCTCCTCCAGAGATGCCTGAAGAATATGCGAAAGGTGAGCTCTACATCGCTTCGATCAGCTTCGCTCCGATGTCTGATTTCAGCCACAACGTGAAGGCCGGTAACATGGAGATGCCCGTTATTGACGTCTCAAGAAGCCCATTGAGCCAGGAAATCGGGCGGTTTCTCAAGTCCCACATGGAATGAGAACGCACAGTCTCACGTCTTTCCGTAGAACGCTTTCATTTCGCGCGTAAGAGCGGGGACCACTTCGAAAACGTCTCCCACAATGCCGTAGTCTGCGAATCCAAAGATTGGAGCTTCCGGATCCTTATTGATTGCGACAATAACCTTGGAGTTTATCATTCCGACGCGGTGCTGAATTGCTCCTGAAATGCCGGCGGCAATGTATAGAGTCGGAGAAACAGTCCGCCCCGTCTGTCCAACTTGGTCTGAGTGAGGCCTCCAACCGGCATCAACGGAGGCTCTCGATGCTCCGACCACCCCTCCCATGACCTCAGCGAGTTCCTCAAGAATCCTGTAATTCTGCGGTCCGCCCATTCCCCGGCCACCCGAGACTATGACGCTGGCCTCTGTGAGATCCAGCTTCTTCGCTCCTTGAGCTACAAACTCCTTCACAACCATCCGTGAATCCGGTCGACCAAACTCTATTTGCTCGACCTCAGGTTTCTTTCCAGGTACGACTTCTTTGGCTGTGAAAACGTTTGGTCGGAGAGTTGCGATGCTTGGCGAACTGTTGACTCTGACTCTCAGCAAGACCTTCCCAGCATAAGCAGGCCGGGTCGCTATGAGCTTCCCGTTTTCCAGCTCCAACTGAGTGCACTCGCTCGCTACAGCGGTACCTAGGTGAATTGCCAATCGTGGCGCCAGGTCCTTCCCCGCAGAGGTTGCTGCAGCGAGGACAACGCTTGGGTTAACTCGCTTGATTGCCTCTAGCGCTATCTGTCGATAATAGTCGGGGTGAAAGAGAGCCAATGAGGGGTCATCCGCCAAAATGACCTTGTCAGCTCCATACTTTCCTAGCTCGCTCGCGCGATCCCTCAGACCACTTCCAATTGCTAGGGCACACTCGCTCACATTGAGAAGATCCGCTAGTCTTCTTCCTTCGGTGACTGCTTCGAGCGCAGCCTTACGGAAGGCGGGTCCTGACGACTCTGCAAGAACTAGAACCTCTCCTGTCACTGTTCAGATCACCTTGGCCTCTTCGTGGAGGAGCTTCACTAGTGTTGGAACTGCCTCAACCCCCTTTCCAACGATCTTCCCCGGAGGGCGGGGCGGAGGATTCTGGACAGAAACGATTTCAATAGATGATTTCGGTAGTTGAACGTCTTTAACGACAATCGGTTTCTTTCGTGCGGCAACAAGCTCTCGAAGAGAAGCGTAACGCGGAATAGTCAGATCCTTTTCTGCGGTAAACGCTGCGGGAAAGGTTGTTTCCACGGTTATCGATCCTCCTTCTACTTCCCTCTGCGCAACCGCCTTTCCGTCAGATACGTCTAGTTTGACGATCTGGGTTACGCAGGGAATCCCCAACGATTCTGCGACCATCTGGCCGACCTGTTGGTTGTCGTCGTCGACACCTTTCTTCCCGAAAAGAAGCACATCGAATTCCAACCCCTTCAACTCGTTGGCGAGAACTCGCGCAAGTGGGCCGGGATCTTCAGGGATCTTGTCGGACTTTAGATGAACCGCCTTATCAGCACCAAGCGCTAATGCTTTCATTATTACCTGGGTCGTCTTCTCTGGACCCAACGTAACGACCGTGACCTCGCCTCCATGCTTCTCCTTAAGCTGGACAGCCTGTTCGAGGGCATACTCTTCGTAAGGATTGATTACGAACTCCGCGTCCGAAGTATCAATAGACTTTCCGTCAGAGCCGATTCTGACTCGTGCTGCGGTGTCCGGAACACGCCGCACACAGACGACAACCTTCAGCAGTCGACGACCTTCCCATCGAGAAATCCGAGCGATGCATAAGCTTTCGCGGCTCGACCGAGCATTTGGTAATGATTATGGTAAACAGTTAAAGGTGGGAACCGTTTCCGCAATAGCAAGGAAATCATATGGCGCTCGGTGATCCCTTTCAGATCCTCTTGATCTTAGGCGTGCTAGCGGTCATACTGATCTGGGGACCGCAGAAGATACCGGAACTAGCGAGGTCGATTGGTAAAGCTCGAAAGGAATTCGATGACGCGTCGAAAGGACTGATACAACCAACGTCTAGTGCCTCGACAGGTACGGCAACCCCAGACTCGCTCATTGATACAGCACAAAAGCTCGGAATTAACACTCAGGGAAAGACTCGCCAAGAAATCTCCGATGAAATCGTGAGATTGGCACAAAAGTAGCTCCCTACTGTACAAGTCCGACGACTAGGCCTAAGCCCCAGAATTCTACCGGTGGTAATATTCGAATTATGCCAATCAGCATCTACCCTCAGATTTTCTCATGCAGAACGCTGATCCTCAGTAGAGCTTACGGGAGATCTTTGCCAATCCTTGTCTAACGAGGGCAAAAGCGAGAAAGTCCTCCCGTTATGGGATCATGTTAGCGAGCTCTCTCGACGCATCAAAGTCTGGATATACTCCTTCCTTGCTGCCACACTATTCTTTCTAGTCTTCCCTGCGGACCCATCGTTTTTCAAGAATCCATTTCAGCTCTACCCTCCTCTCATCACAGCGATACTCAAAGGAATTAGAGAGAGGCTGCTACCGCCGGGCCAATACACCCTGATTGGAGGCACCGTTACTGCTCCCTTGGAGATAATCGTGGTGGGCGCGGCTGTCTTCGGTTTCGCAACGAGCGTTCCTGTCCTAGCGTACGAGATCTACAAATTCGTTGATCCTGCGATAAAACCCACTGAGCGCCAGTCTCTCTATCCTTTCGTGGCCGCGTTCTCCGTGCTGTTTGTCGCGGGAGCGCTCTTCGCATTTTTCGTATTGCTACCCTTCGTTTTCCTCTTTTCCCTCCCATTCTTCAGCGCAACCGGATTTTCCACTCTCATCTACGCGGATGATTTCTACAATCTGATTTTCTTCGTTCTAGTAGCCTCAGGATTTGCATTCACGATCCCTGTCATCTTCGTCCTGTTGGTCAAACTTCATGTGATGGGGACCAGTGCCTTGAGGAAGAACCGAAAATACGTCTGGGCCATCACTCTCATCGCCACCGCTGCCGCGTCGCCTGATGGAGGACCGTTGGCCGATGTCGCGCTGTTTATACCGATAATCATATTGATCGAGGGGGCTATGTGGTTCGCCAAGAGATACGAGAAGGACGATATGACTGGAGTACGTTATGCTATAGGCGAGACGAAGTGCTCCTACTGTGGAGGCGAGATAGACCCAGGCGGCGTATTCTGTGGATTATGCGGCAAGGCAAGGGTCTGATCAATTCTCATATTGGGTCAACAGGCTGTCGTCCGCACACATTAAATCCCGGACAAATATGGCTAGGAATGAATGATGAGTTTCCGCTGAAATATGCCTGAGCGTTCTCAGCCAACGCTATGACGAACGATAGGGCGGGCTGACATCAACCTAGCAGAGCCCGCCCAAAGGCACTCCCATACGGATCGAAGGTTCACTTTAGACAAGGGTCGTTCTTGACATGGTATGCGGAACCGGGAAGCATTATAACAACGCAAATTAGCAGGTTGATCCCACCGAGTTCCCATCAATCTCTCGTGAATCATATCTATGATCCGCATTCCACAGCTCTCCCTAATACTCTCGGAAGCTTTGCGCAGGAATCCAGTTCTGACGACGGACGTTAGAGAGGTCCGTACCGATTCACCGAATGAAGAGAAACACCTCAGACGATTGCTCTGGTATTTACTCGGTGGCACTCGAGGCGGACCCAACCGAGCCGAGATCATCAAAACCCTCCAGAATCGTCCCTGCAACGCAAATCAGCTAGCAGAGACTCTCCGAGTGGATTATAAGACAATCCAGCATCACATTAGGATTCTAGAAGAGAATGGTTTGGTTTCTCTCGCGAACAAGGGAAGCTATGGTGCGGTTCTGTTCTTGACATCAAAGATGGAGGAGGCAATCCCGATCCTTGACGAGATTTGGAGTAGAATTGGAACAAGAAAGATAAGCGCAACGGCGAAGGAGTAAGTCGAAGAGAATTGTCCTTCGCACTGTGGGCCAGTGCTATTGTTGCATTTGCGAATATTGCAATGACGCTCCTTTTGCTGGCAATTTACATCGGAACCTATCGAAAGATACGGTCCTCTTTCACCCTAGGACTCGTACTCTTCGGAAGTTTCTTCGTTATCCTAAATCTGTCGATACTAGTCTTCTGGCTGTTCCTCTTCCAGAACGTCAATGTCAGCTCTGCAACCGCCTTAGTAGACCAAGCGTCGTTCTACATGCTACTGGTTAACATTGGAGAAGCCTTGGCCCTCTCGAACCTCCTTCGAGTCACATGGAAATAGAAGCTATTCGAATTGGCTGGTAAACGCTCAATCTACCCTCAATCTAACTTCCCTACAATCTGGGAGGAATCCGGCGAAATCTGGAAAAACCGTTAAGTGCTATTCCAGACGAGAACCGGTAGAAATCTATTGACAGCCGAAGAGAGAATAGAGAAAGAACCTGAAGATAGCTCGAACAAGAAAGTTTCACGAAGAGAATTTCTGAAGTATGGAGTAGGGGTTGCCGCGGTTGCGGCTGGAGCGACAGCGCTGATGGGCAAGATCCCTCTTCCTGAATCACAGCCCACCAAAAAGACCCCCGCGGTGAATGATAGTTCGGAGCCGATTGTCGCCACCGTCGCGGGCGATGAAGTTACAGTCATGAACGGGCAGACGCTCGTCAAGAGGAAAGATTCCGGTCTCGCCGCACTTATCGCCGAGAAAATGAGCGCAGGAGAGTAGATTCGTGACATCTCATCGAGAGGCTCCTAAGATCTCCAAAGATCCAGTTGCTGACAATACCGATCTGTACGCATTCGTCAGCCCAGACAGACCTGACACTGTCACAATCCTCGCTAACTACATTCCACTCGAAGAGCCAGCTGGCGGACCCAACTTCAACACCTTTGGAGACGACGTACTTTACGAGATAATGGTTGACAACGATGGGGACGGAATCGAAGATGTGACGTATCAGTTCAAGTTCAAAACGAAGATCGGGAACCCTGACACCTTCCTCTACAACACTGGCCCAATCAGCTCCCTCACAGATTCCTCATGGAACGTCAAGCAGTTCTATTCGGTTACGAAGGTCTTGGGACCAAGACGAAGCGGGTCTCCAACTGTGTTGGGCACCAATCTTTCGACACCTCCCGTAAACATCGGTCCAAGATCGACACCCAACTACATTGACCTAGCGCACGCAGCCATCAATACTCTAAGCGATGGATCGATGGTCTTCGCTGGACAACGTGACGAAGCATTCTATGTTGACTTAGGATCGATCTTTGACCTCGCAACGCTCAGACCCTTCCAGAACCTGCACCTCATCCCTACGCCAGCAGCTCCAGGCGTGGACACAACCAAAGGGTTCAGCGTCCATGCAATCGCCATCCAAGTTTCCAAGAAACAGTTGACGGCTGACAGCTCCACCCCAACTGACCCATTGAACAAGAATTCAGTGGTAGGAATCTGGGCCTCCGCAAGTCGAAGGAAAGCGACAATATTAGCGGGCGACGGAGACGACGATGACGACGGCCAGTTTGACGAGGATACATCTCCAGGTTTCCAGACCGGACCATTCACACAGGTATCCCGGCTCGGAATGCCACTCATCAACGAGGTCATCATACCCCTTGGGAAGAAGGACGTTTGGAACACTGTAAATCCACGATTCGACTCCCAATTCCTACAATACTACCAGACCCCAGAAGTCCAGAGGCTTTTGCCAATCCTTTACCCTGGGGTCTTCCCCAACTTAGCAGGATACAGCAAACCAAGAGCGGACCTCATCGCTATCCTCCTAACAGGCATACCTTCGGGAATTGTGCCCGGATTCCAAAACTTCACAGGAAGTGTCCAAGCAGATTACCTCCGGCTCAACATGGCAATAAAACCCAACACGAATAACCCGAATCGTCTTGGCCTCATAGCGGGAGATGCGGCAGGATTCCCCAATGGCCGCCGAGTAGGAGACGACGTGATCGATATCGAAATTCGGGCAATCGCAGGAGTAACCCTCCCCCTAGTAGATCCAAGCTTCACCCCCGATAGAGCAGCAGCTCTCGTAGGAGACGGGGTCGACTCAAACCCGATACAGCCACCCAACACAAGTCCCTTCCTGACCGTCTTCCCGTATCTACCGCATCCAGTCCCTGGCTACGAGCACTCCCACGATTCGTAGCACGAAGCAGAAGCAAGCCAAGCGGCGCGATTTCTCCCGCCAATCATCATCGGACAGTCATTAGTCTCTTTAGGCCATTCTCGAGAAAAAAATCATTTCCAAAGTCTTATTCAGCCTCCGTTCCATCCCACTCGGAAATCCAATTGCCCTGTACTGTAATCGTCGGGGGTTTCTTTGGGGACGAAGGGAAAGACGATGCAACTCGTCCCCTAGAGGCAAGATAGCTGCCTACCTGGCCCTGAAGGACAAACCCGACATATGCGTCAGAGGAGGAAACGGACCTAACGCAGGTCACACCGTCTTCCACGATGGAAGAGAGTATCATCTTAGACTCATACCCAGCGGGTTCGTAAGTCGTTCTACGCGTCTGATGATCGGCCCTGGAGTGCCGGTAGAAACTGCGATTCTCCTAAATGAGATCAAAGAAACTGACTCTGAGAATAGAATCAGCGTCGACTGTCAATGCGCGATGCTGGAAGAGCGGCATAAGACTCAGGAGTGCGAATCCGATCATCTCTCGAATAAGATCGGTTCCACCAAAAGTGGTGTCGGGGCATGTAACGCAGAGCGAGCGCTTCGGATGGTGAAGCTAGCGAGACAAGAGACAGGTTTGAGACCCTACATCGCTGACACAGTCGGAGAGATTCACAAAGCACTGTCGAATGGTCGCAACTTGATGGTCGAGGGAACTCAGGGAACGTTCCTGAGTCTTTACCACGGTACCTATCCTTATGTTACGTCAAAGGACGTGACCGCATCTCAGGCATGTGCAGATGTGGGGATAGGCCCGACTGACGTTGACGATGTGATTATCATTTTCAAGGCATACGTCACTCGAGTAGGGGAGGGACCGCTTGAAGGCCAATTGGATAGAGAAGAAGTTCTGAGACGGGGCTGGATGGAACACGGCACCGTTACTGGACGAGAAAGGAGGGCGGCTCCATTCGATTTCAACCTCGCCAAGCGAGCCGTTCAACTCAATGGGGCTACACAGATCGCGCTGACGAAACTTGATGTTCTGTACCCGTCAGCGAAGAGAGTGCGAGACTACAGCGACCTCCCGAAGGAGGCCCGTGAATTTGTGTTAGCCATTGAACGAGAAACAAATGTTCCCGTTACTTTGATAGGAACTGGACCTGATGAAAAGGACATCATAGACAAGAGACGCACTCGCAATGTACCTCGTCTCAAAGCGGGTCTGGTGTCCCAGAGAAACTCTAGGCGAACCGCCACAAGAGCAAGTGTATCTAGATAATTATCCGAACTTAGTCGACTGAAAGTTCTGACCAGTTACGAGCCGTCCGAGAAATGCTCGAAACCCTGCATTGCCGATGAGAGCCACCGTGAGAAAAGCAATGATTATCATTTCCGCCCAAGCTTTTACCAAGACCAGAGTGGCGGCGGTCGGCCCCCCGAAAGCTCCAGGAACGAAGAACGGCACCAGGTTCACGAAGTAGAACCAAGTAAGCACGGCCTCGGGAACGAATCCAATCAAAACTGTTGCTATCACGATGGGAGCTCGAGACTTTCGATTCGAGCCCATTACTTGCGAAATCAGTCCGACGGATAACCCAGTGAGAGCCTTCCCGATGGGCAGAAAAACGGTAATAATTCCGGTGCTTCCGAAAACATATCCGAACATTATCATTGGGCCGATTCCTGCAATTAGGCCCGTTAGAGCTCCAAGTCTCCAGCCCGCGAAAATCGCCACAATAACTACAGCCAGACTCGAGAAATCCAAAGCGACTTGTGTGACCCCCGGCGTAGGAATCCGTCCAAGGAAGATCGCGACAACTCCCAAGACATTTCCGACAGCTCCCATTGACGCGACGAGAGTCAATGAACTAACAGATTGTGTTCGCTGCAATTCTGGGGAGCGACCTGATTCTACTCATAAAAGCGTTCCTACTCAATATTGAGTAGATGGTTCGTCCACCTATCGAAATCTTGGCTGGCTCAGGACTAGTTTCGACATTTCTGCCGCTCGTCCTGAGGCCGTTTTGCCGTCAATATCGCGCCGCCTAAGCTCCATCAAATCTGACACAGTGTCAATGTCAAAGGAAATGCGGCTGTTAGAGATCGAATAGGTGATCAATCCACTGATCTGTGCTTGACGAAGATGTTTGGAGTAGCTCCATCTTCCATAGGTGGGGGAGATGACGCCAGGCGGCGCAGTCAACATCACATTCGTTCCCCCCTTGAATGACGGCGCCATCACGACCTTTCTACTAGCCGGACCGAGGCTAAGGAGTTCCTTGAAATCGCCAGGCTCGACTAAGGGAATATCAGCTAAGACGGTCGTGAGGGATCGAGCGTGCTTTTGGATCGCCAGTCTATTCGCTTGCTCTATTGCACGATTCAGGCCGACGCCTGTTTGCTTGAGAAAAGAGACTTCTTGTGATCGTAATCGGCTGCCAACATTCTCGTCCGGAGAAATGACTACGATTATTCCGTAAGCTCGCGATCGAATTATGGATGAGAGAACATCCTCAAGCAACGCTTCGACGAGAACCCTTCTCTTTTCCCCTTGAAGAGAAGTTGAGAGCCTTGTTTTGCTTTCGGTAAGGCCCTTTACGGGGACAATTGCCCAGTTATCGGTCATGAGATGATCTCGGCAAACTTCAGTGTGTTTTCCGCTAGCTTAACCTTGGATTCTTCAGAATCCATTACCGTCTTCGTCGCAATAACTCTCATGCCGAGACCTGTTATCTTAGGAATAATCGCTCGATCCATGTCGTCAATAACATATCCTCTCATCAGTCCCTTGTAGAGCTGGGCGACGCCGTAGGGAGAGACCTCCAACCCCAGGCTCTCCATCATTTGGTCCAGAGGTCCCTTGATTGCTTTTCCTCCGACAATGGGGCTGATTCCTACGATCTGCGCGCGTGTTTTTGCAATGCTGTTGCGAATCTCAGGAATTGCCAGAATTGGCCCAATGCTCAAAATCGGGTTGCTGGGACACAGAATGATAAGGTCCGTCTTCTCTATCGCAGGGATCACCCCTGGACCAGGTGTGGCATGCGCTGCTCCCTCGTATGTTACATCTTCAACCCTGTCTTGGAACTTCCTCTTGACGAAATATTCCTGGAACTCCAGTACGCCACGAGGGGTTTTGATCTTGGTCGCTACCATGTTGTCTGTCATAGGTAGGATTTTCATCTTGACCCCGAGAGAGTTTCTGATCTTCTCGGTCACCTCGGATAGATTGAAGCCTTGCTGGAGGTATGCTGTACGTAGAAGGTGAGTTGCAAAGTCTCGGTCTCCAATCCTGAACCAGGTCTCGGCCGAGTATTTTCCCAGCTGGTCCATACAGCCGAACGTGTCTCCTTCGATGCCCCACCCTTTTGCCTTGCCTACGATTCCTGCAAGAGTGTAAGTCACGATGTCGAGGTCGGGGCTAACGTGACACCCTAGATATTGGAGATCATCTCCAGTGTTGACGATAACGGTTATCTTTTCAGGAGGAAATACTCTGGCAAGACCCTCTAGGAAGCGAGCGGCCCCCACACCCCCGGCGAGACAAGTGATCGAGCGAAACACGCAGAGACCCTGCGAGGGCTTTTCGCCGGAACGAAGCCTCTAGTTAAACGCTATTCCCGTTTCTTCCTAGATTTTCTGACTTGCTCCAAATGAGCAGTTTTCAGGTAGTCGGCGGCTGTTCTAAGGTTGACATACGCATCCGTGGTAGACCTCTGTCGTCCTTCCCGCACCTGTTTTAGAAGTACCATTGAGTCTTTGATGAGGACTAGAGCAGCCTCGCCTTTTCGAGGCTTAGTAGTAGGTTTCACGTCCTCCAAGCCATACGTCAGATTGAACAGAAGGCTGCTGTACTCTAGAGCTTCTGCGGCCAACCAGATCCCTATCGCGACATCAGCCGAAGACTTGGATTTCTTATCGAGAGCGATATTGACTTTCGACCAAGCGTCGTCTAACGCCTTTTCCAGTTTGGACTCCAAGAATTCCTCTAAAGGTGGAGACCTCTCGGACAAGGATGGTTGTCCTATTCGACCGTGACGCTCTTTGCTAGGTTGCGAGGGTAGTCAGGGTCGTGTCCTTTGATCACGGATAGGTAGTATGCCAGCAGCTGCAATGGCACCACATACACGAGGGGAGTCACAAGAGAGGGCAGAGACTCAGAAATTTCAATGACCCGATCAGAGAGGTTTCTGACCTCCTCATCCCCTTCCTCAATTATTGAAATGATCCGCGCGCCACGCGCCTTCATCTCCATAATGTTTCCGACAATCCGTTTGTGGGTGTCATCATTAGGTGCGACGAAGATCACCGGAAATCCTTCTTCGATGAGCGCGATGAATCCATGTTTGCTCTCACCAGCCGGATAAGCAATCGCCGGTACGTAGCTAAGTTCCAGGAGTTTGAGACGACCCTCGAGAGCGGTCGGGACATTGATTCCCCGGCCTAAGAAACAGATACTTGATGCGCTGTCGCACTCTTCGGCTATTTTCTTGACATCTTCGACCCTTGTGTTCAGAATGCTCTGGATGAGAGCGGGGGTTTTGTGGAGCGCGTTTTCTAGCTCGCTAATCTCTTTCGCAGATACCTCACCCTTCTTCCGACCAATGGTCGCAGCAAGACGCAGAAGCACCGCGATCTGACTTGTAAAGGCCTTGGTTGAGGCCACTCCAATTTCTGGTCCTGAGTTCTGGTCAATGTAAACGTTGGATAGCCGCATTAGAGTAGAGCCCAGGACGTTCAGGATACTCAGGATCGTCGCGCCCTTCGCTTTTGCGTCGCGCACAGCATTGAGAGTATCCATGGTTTCACCAGATTGGCTGATAGCCAGAATGACCGTCTTCGAAGTTACCAGATCCAGGGCTTCTTCGGAGAATTCACTGGCAATCACTGCTCGAGCGTTGATCCCAGATATTTTCGCTAGGGCTATGCTGCCGACGAGCCCAGCGTGATATGAGGTGCCGCAGGCTACGATGAAGACCTTGTCGGCTTCAATGATCTTGCGGGAGAATTGGTCGTAGTATACTTGCTCTGTTCGGAGAGCGTCACGCAGGGCTTGTGCCTGTTCGTGTATTTCTTTTAGCATGAAGTGCCGGAAGCCTTGCTTCTTTGCGGACTCGGGGTCCCAAGTGATGGTGATGGCTTCTCGTTTCACGAGAGCGGCATTCTTCAGTTTGAGAATCTTCATCCCTTTGGGATCTAGAACTGCCATTTCTCCTTCGTCGAGAAGTACAGCTTTCCGGGTGAGTGGCAGGAAGGCTGCGAAGTCTGAAGCGCAGTAGTATTCACCGTCTCCGAGACCCAAGACGAGAGGGCTTTCCTGACGGGCGCAGAGTATTGTCTTAGGCTGCTCTGTGCTGGTGAGAACGATCGCATAGGCTCCTTCAAGACGATTCACAGTTTTCCGAAACGCCTCTTCCAGGCTCATCCCGTGAGAAAGATAGTCTTCGACCAGGTGCGGGACGACTTCGGTGTCGGTTCTCGATTGGAATGTGTGGCCTTTCGCTTCCAGTTCTCTCTTGATTTCTAGATAATTTTCGATAATTCCGTTATGAACTACGGCGATTCGCGACTTGCAATCGACGAGCGGATGCGAGTTTTCGTACACGGGTCTTCCGTGCGTCGCCCATCGAGTGTGGCCAACCCCTACGGGTCCCGGAAGGTCGTCAAGATTGTATTTTGCGTGGACCTCCTCCAATCGTCCGCTGTCTTTCTTCACAGTCAGTCGGTCATTGTCGATTGTTACTTCGCCTACAGAGTCGTAGCCTCTGTATTCGAGCCGCTTGAGCGCGGAATGGATTATTGGCGCCGCATGAGAGCCCTCGTGAAGAACGCAGCCGAATATTCCGCACAAACGCCAAACACTCTCCGGGTAGGCTTCGTTATGATGGGAGAGGGCAGGGCATTAAGAATTGCTGCACGTCTTACTCTTGATAGCTAGGAGGAAGTCGCTCTCCGGCCCGGTTTCTCGATATTCTGCCCCGATTTCTTGTTTTTCGGATGACAAAATTCGTGTCCCGTGCTGGCCTCGAGGTTGTGAAAAGCGGATGAACTTTTGGGCTGCGGAACTCTGGTACCGGTTGCACCCTTACCTGTGAAGTTTTCTCCTTGCGCGATAGGTTTCTCAAGATCGGGACCGAAAGGATGAATCCCCCGAGTGTTGCGATTAGCATAACGCGGAGAATAGAGCCGTTCGGATTTAGGGTGTCAAGAATGTATCGTTGGAGATATACGACATGAAAGTATGCGACAGCGAACCAGGCTGATAGAATGACCATGATTCCCAAGAATACGGTCCCGACTAGCTTAGCGTTTCTTCTCGTCTTACGAGAATCAGTGTCGTTCATAGTGTCGGTATTCGACATGGAGTTAGATCGGCCGAGATTAATCTGTAGAGTGCACTCATATTGATGGATCGTTACTCGTACTGGGAGAGCTTAGGTTTCTGACCTGAGCGGAGTTCGAGCTGTTCTCTACGTTTAGACTCTAACTCTTACGGCGGACTCTGCTTCGAGTACCCGTCTTGCCTGCAAGCCCTTTACTCTTTCAACGATGATTGTTCCGAAGAATGCGCCCGCCGCACCGACCAGAGTGTCACCGATAAGTGCAATCTCCCATGTCGCTGTAGGTGAAGGCCCCAAGACAGATATTCCGAAGACCGCCTGGAGAATCAGCAAACCTGTGGGAGCCATCGCAAGGTTTCCCAGCGTGCCGGCTACTACGAGATGTTTTCTCGATGGGTCTAGAAGGCTGCCACCGGAATGCTGCAGGTAGAGGTCGAAGACTAGACCGTTCACGATTACCGAGGCAGTAATATGAGGTGAAAAATTGCTGCCGGCGCTAGGGGTGCCGAGGAAGATCAGTCCAATAATTGTAGCCAGAATGGTTCCACCCCACTTCTTGCCCGTTAGGGAGATGAGGATAGCAAAGAAGGCCGGAAGTAGGAAAAAAAGATCGACCGAATGGGTTATGGCTCGGAGCTCGACGCTGGATACATATCCATACGCTGTGAATAGCGCCGTCAAAACTGCAACTAGGGCCACATAGCGGCTCGTTGATGTTCCTCTTACGCTGGGAAATTTGGCGCCTCCCATCCATGGTTGACTCATGATGTGATACAGAATTTGCGAGTATTTGGGATTTGATATTAGATAGTACGAGCCATCTGAGACCATGGCGTAGCTTTCGGCTGGCTGCTTCTATGAGTAGGCTCAGCCTATTTCTTCTTGAGGGCTGCTGACTCGACTTTTCCGTGGACTCTGACGGTTCCAACCTTCAATGTTGGAGTGGCGAGTTCCAAGGTGACATCGAAGTTTAGGGCATAGCCCTTTTCAGACATTTTTCCCAAGATTCCCGCTAACGAGGACTGGGTCAGTTGTTCTAATCGTTGAGGCATACGATCTCGATGCTACTCAACGTTCCCAGCCTATAAAGCTCTAAGCCGAATCGAGGACCCTCTGGTGCCGATTTCGTGAACGATACTGACATATTCGAGACGTTAGGTCCTAATGTCCGTGGTCCTCTTGCTATCTTGGCAGCTCAGAGGACAACTCCGAATGAGGTAAGACATAGTGCCATCGACGAAGAAAAAAGTCGTAGTCCTCGGGGCTACTGGGATGATGGGTCAGAAGTTCGTTCAACTTCTTGCAAACCACCCGTGGCTTGAGGTGTCTGCCGTTGCGGCTTCTGACAAGAGTGTAGGGAAGTCCTACATCGCTACTGTGGGGGGGCAGATACAGGGACACATCCTGGATGGTTTGGGGGAGTTGCAAGTGGTTGAAGCAAATCCTCGGGCCATAGCTGACCCGGATATCGTCTTCTCCGCACTACCCACAGAAGTAGCAGGACCCATCGAGGAAGATTTCGCCAGAGCAGGGTTTCCAGTCTTCTCAAACGCATCATCACACAGAATGGACCGCGATGTCCCGCTACTCAACCCTGAGGTGAATGCTGAGCACGCCTCACTTGTAGAAAATCAGAAGCGTAGGACGAAATGGGACGGTTTCATAGTGGCGAATCCGAACTGCACCACAGCAATCCTCAGCCTTTCATTGAAGCCGCTCCAAGACCGTTTCGGCCTCGAAACTGTCATCGTCTCTACCATGCAAGCAATCTCTGGAGCAGGCTATCCGGGGGTAGCGTCGCTCGACATTCTTGAGAACGTCATCCCTTTCATTAGAAACGAAGAAGAGAAAGTAGAACGCGAGACCAACAAGATTCTTGGCACCGCGGCCAAACCAGCAACGATAACGGTATCTGCCAGTTGTCAAAGAGTGCCAACTATCCACGGGCATATCGAAGCCGTCTTCGCTAAGACAAGAGCTCCTGCTTCTCCAGAAGAAGCCGCGAAGTCGATGTCAGAGTTCCAATCAACACCACAGAAGTTGAAACTGCCCAGCGCGCCACCTCACCCATTGATCGTCCGAAAAGAGGAGGACCGCCCTCAAACTAGACTCGACGTGGATGAGGGCAACGGCATGACCGTAAGTGTTGGTAGACTGCGAAGAGATTCTGCCCTCAACGGAATAAAGTACATCGTATTGGGACACAACCTCGTCCGCGGAGGAGCCGGATGCTCGATCCTAAATGCAGAACTCTTGATGGCTCAGAAGTACATACAGTGAAATTAGCGTCTCGCAGCCGCAATTCTAAAGCAGTCTGAAGTCCTCTTTCACCGTGGTCAACACTATGTGGGTATTCGTTCGTTCTACGAAAGGCATCGCCAACAACGCCTTCGTGAATTTGCTGAGCTCTTCACGGCTCTTGAACTTGGCGATCACCATCGCATCGGTTAGACCCGTCACATCATAGACGGCTAAGACCTGGGGCATTTTAGCGACCTCTTTCTCAAGCTCCAACAGCTTGCCCTTTGCCACTGACACTTCAGTGAGTGCTGTCAGTTGAAACCCTACTTTCTCGTGATCAAAGATCGCTGAGTATCCACGAATGATGCCAGATTTTTCCAACTTGCTGGTTCGAGACTGAATAGTGGTCGTTGACACTCCCAGCTTGTGGGCTAATTCTCTGTAGGACAGTCGAGCATCCATCAAATACGCTTGGAGGATCTTCCGATCAAGTTCGTCTATTTCGACGATCGATGATTTTTCAGGACCTTCCCGAACCGAGGAAGTCACCCTTTGAATTGTTCCAATCGGGTCCGCAAGAGTTCGGTCACAAGCTTCGGGTTAGCTCGACCCCGAACCTCGGCCATGACCAAGTTCATCATCTTTCCCAACGCCTTCGCCCTATTCTCGTTGACGAAGGAACGATTAGATTCCAAAATTTTGGATATGATTTCACTTAGTTGTTCCTGCGTTAGCATCTCGAGATTTAGCTTTCCGAGAGCATCTCTTGCAGGAGCGTTGGGATTCGATGATACCCACTTGATGATATCGATAACCGACTCTTTGGCCGTCTTATCCTCCCCCACCAGTTTGAAGATCTCCCTTAGGTGAGAGTCGGTTACATTTTCAATCGGGATCTTCTCCCTTTCAAGATTGCGGAGGGATCCCGTGAGCACTGTCGCCACGAAGCTGGGCGACACTCCTTTGGTACTAGTGACAATATGCTCGAACGTTCCCAGGTAGTCCGAGTTTACCAGCTCACCCGCAAGCTTTGGGCCGACGTCGTATTTTGATCCAAGCTCTTTCGCCACTTCCTCAGGCATTCGGGGCAAGTTGTCAGCGATTCGCCTGATTCTTTCTGGGCTGATCTGTACTGGTGGAACATCGGTCTCAGGATACATCCTAGCGGGGCCCGGCCTAGGTCTCATGTATTGGGTCGTCCCGTCGGGATTAGCTGTGCGGGTCTCCTCGGGAATTCCGGATAGCGCCTCCCTTGCTCTTTCGACTACCGCCTTCAACCCATCAAGCACATTCTCTCTCGAATCAGCGATCAGAACGAATGCGTCCGAGGGACCGCAGTCAAGTCTTCTGTAAATGGCTTCGACTTCACCTTCGGTTATCCCATAGCCGGGAAGTTCGTCGGAATGGAAGATTCCTCCTACTCGTCCCCAAAAGACTGCTCGCTTCGCTAACTCAGTTCCCAGTCTGATCCCTGGCATTAGTTCCCGTTTGAGTAGACCCCTGAAACCTGGAAGACGGGTGCCGAGGATGGCTCCACCGTTTTTCATGGCCGACTGAATGATCTTCGACTGGGACGATGAGAGTTGCTCCGTGAGATCGACGAAGCTGTCTGTGAAATCTGTGGGTTTGAGACTTCGCGTTCTGAGCTCATCTCGAATCTGTAACAGGATTGTTTGACGCTGCACTTCCAGCTCTATGACCTTGGCGACGAGTTCGAGTTCCTGAACTCCTTTGATTTCTATAAGTGCGCCATTTTTAATGGATACGTTGAGATCTTGTCTGATGCTCCCGAGACCACGTTTGACACCCCTTGTAGCGCGGAGCATCTTCCCGATTTCGAAGGCCACTTTGCTGGCTTCCTCAGGATTATTGATGTCAGCCCCAGTTGAGATTTCGATCAGAGGAACTCCCAGACGATCGAGTCGGAACGTTACTGAATTCTTGCTCTCCCCCGTCTTCCGCCCTGAGTCCTCTTCGAGCGTTATTTGCTGAATTGGAATTTCCTTTCTATCGACATTTATCTTTCCGTTGAGAGAGATTATCGCGGTCCGTTGGAATCCTGTAGTGTTAGACCCGTCAATTACGACTTTTCGCATCACGTGAATCTCGTCCATGGGACGGGCATTGAACAGTGCAGTAATTGTTAGGGCGATATCGATCGCCTCCTCGTTGAGGCGGTGCGGAGGCTCTTCGTCCAACTCGACTAGATCTGTCGTCTCTGGATCTGCTTCGTATCCGATCGTCCGTCCCTTATGGAATTCGAAGAGTACAGCGGGGTCTATCTGACCGAGTTCACTTTGGGTAGGTCGAAGTCTACGTTCTATGGTTAGAGTCGGTGGCTTTGTCGATAGGATTGTTGGACAATCACAGAACAACTTATGGCTCGTGTCTAGTTGCCTGTGGACCTCAAGGCCGACTCTTAGTCCTAGAGCTAAGTAGTCGAATGGCGATTATGCGGCCTCCATTATTGGTGTTCTCTCCGTAATTTCACCAGCCACAGTCTGCAACATGAGTTCGCGAATCTTTTCGGGAGGTCGTGCTTGGCCTAATACCCACATGAGTTTGACGAGAGCTGTCTCTGAGATCATGTCCTCTAGGGGAGTGACGCCGATGTTGAGGAGGTCGCGTCCGGTGACGTACACGTTCATGTCGACTCGGCCCCAGATGGTCTGGGAGGTCATGAAAACTGGCACGTCTTCTTTCAACGTCTTCCTGATTTCGTCGTAGCAGTATTTCGAGACGTGTCCGAGGCCTGTTCCTTCGAGAACTATTCCGCGTGCGCCATTTGAAACGGCGGAAGAGATCATTTCAGGATTGAAGCCTGGATGGAATTTCAACAGGTAAGCGTGCTGGTTGAAGTGTGGTTTGACGATAAGATTGCGACCCAGTTCCCGTCTTGGTGCGTCATCGAATCGTTCGATCTGGCCCATCTGAAGGTCGTATCGTGCCAGAGGGCTTGAGCCAATGGATTTGAAAGCGTCTCTCCGGCTCGTGTGACACTTTCGTATTCTTGTGCCCTTGTGGGCGATGATGTAGCGGTCTGACATGTCCTGGTGCATAGCAACCCCGACTGCTGCCAGATCTGCTCGGGCGGCAAGAGCGACCGCTCCAGTCAAGTTTGAGGCCGCGTCGGAACTTGGACGATCGGAAGACCTTTGAGCCCCGACCAGCATCACAGGAACTGGAAGATCTTGCAGGGCGAAGCTGAGAGCAGCTGATGTGTAATGCATCGTGTCTGTTCCCTGACTCACAACCACTCCATCAACTCCGTCTCCGATCCGCTTGGCAACATCCTCCGCTAATGTTGTCCATTGTGCGGGCGTAACATTCTCGCTAAGCTCGCTGAACAGAATGTGAGCCTCCACTTCGGCAATTGATGCAAGCTCCGGTACAACACTTGCAAGGTCAGCCGCCGTCAGCGCAGGTTGTACAGCACCTGTCCGGTAGTCGACCCGACTTGCTATCGTCCCTCCCGTACTGATGATCGCCACTCTAGGCAATCCGGGATGCCTTGGCGGAGAAGGTGATTTTGTGAAGTGCGGTTTTGAGCCTTCCCCTATGACTTCTATCTTCTCGGTTTTGTCGTAATGGATTCCTATGTTGTATCCGTTCTTGAGTTTGAGAACAATGTGGTTCGGATCCGTATATTCTGATCTTGGAAAGAGTGCTCCTTCGAAAACTTCTCCGGATTTTGTGTTGATTCTAATGATGCTACCAATCTCGGCATTGGCAGTCTTGAGTCGCCGCAGGATTTCTCCGTGATATCCTTCAAGTCCGGAAGCAGACATGGCTTTGCTTTGACCTCGCTTGTATCCAGCCGCGACTTTCCTAATTCAATGATTTGGATACGTAAGGTCCGTCGTGTTGATAGTTGAAACGCGAGTAGTAATTCTTCGTCCCAAGGGCACTTATCACCACCATCTTTGTTCTGTCATATTCCTCCAACGCTACGCGTTCAGCCTCGGCCACGAGTTTGGCTCCGTAGCCTTTGTGCTGGAACGCTGATTCTGACCTCGCTCCTACTGGAACGGTTTGACCGAAGACGTGCAATTCTCGAATGATCGCCGCGTTCCTAGCCTTGATTTCGGGACGATGAGATTCATCGCCCGGAATCCGTAGCCGAACATATCCAACTAGGAGGCTTTGGGCTGGGTCTTCGAATGAGAGAAAGACTTCACTGCCGCCCGACGCCTCGTAAGTCGTTTTTTGAATGCTAACATCATCGACTCTAGGGTTCGTACCGTTTGTCATAATGTGCTGTCCGACCTCCCGACATCTTATACAATGACACTTGATTCCTTGACGAGCCAGTTCTTCCTGAACCAATTGGCGAAGGTTTCCATTCTTGACCCCATCCGCAATCCCATCAGCAGGAATCTCTCGCTGAATTCTCATTACCCTCACCCACGGAGGGATGAACCGTTTGATCTCGGCGATCAGACGGGCAGCTTGCGCTGTAGAGTAGGGCTTGTACTCTCCTCTTTGCCATTGTTCATACAGCTTGGTTCCGGGCGTCACTAGACACGGATAGATCTTCAACATGTCCGGCTTGAAGTCCGAACTCTCGAAAATCCTTCGAAAGGCATCTATGTCTCGTGCCTCGTCGCAGCCGGGAAGCCCCAGCATCATATGGTATCCTACTTTGAGACCAGACTCCTTCAGAGTCTGCGTAGCCTCGACAACGTCTGCCACTGAATGATCTCGATGAATCTTGTCGTACACATCATCGTAGAGAGTCTGAACACCTATCTCGACCCGGGTAACGCCCATTGACAGCATGTGGTCTACGTGGTCTCTTCGAGACCAGTCGGGCCGAGTCTCAACCGTAACTCCGACATTTTTCACCTTAGCACTCTCGGCAGTTTGCTTGGCCTCGTCAAGCGATCCTGATTCCCAGTCATTGAGAGCGTCCAGGCATCTCTTCACGAATTCTTCCTGATACGCGCGAGGCATGAACGGAAAGGTGCCTCCTATCAAGATCAGCTCCACCTTGTCGACAAAGTGGCCCATGTGCCGTAGCTGCGATAGTCGACTACTCACTTGTTGGAAGGGGTCGTACTTCGATTCGAGAGCCCTCATGACAGCGGGCTCTTTTCCAGTGTAGGCACGCGGGACTCCTACCTCGGGACCTCCAGGGCAATAAGTGCACTTTCCGTGAGGACAACCGTAGGGCTTGGGCATCACTGCCACGGTGGTTACGCCGCTAATGCCGCGTACCTGTTTGTCAGTTAGGATGGGTCGGAGTCTCGGTCGAAGATCATCGGATAAGAGTTGGAGGATGCTTGAGTTGGCTGGGACGAAGGGTGACTTGTATTTTCTGCAGACTTCGATCTTGACTTTGTTGACGTCCTCTTTGGATGGGTTTTCGAGAGCTAGGAGTCGTTCGAGAATCTCGGTCGAGATTTGTTCGACAACCTGGCTCATGTATACGACGCCTTGGAATTTGTTTACGTTAGACTGGGCTGGGCTCTAACTGTCTTTCTATCGGTTTCCCATATACGCGGCCTTTCCACGTGAACCCGTAGCCAAGCGACCCGCGGACCGTCGAGTCGATCCCGATGAGGATGTAGACTAAGATGGCAAGTGGGAACATGAGCGCGTATAGAGAACTGACTCCAATTGAATTGTCAAGCATGACTATGCCTAGCCACAACAGGCCCGACATGAACAGTCCGGCGATCAAGTAGGCGTTTAGAGGAGTAGCAGCGGCGAGGACTAGACCGTAGCCGAGGATAACGAAGGGAAGTACGAGGAACGCGAACATTAGGAGGATTCGTGTGATCGCCCTCGCCAGCATGTACTTCTCCGATACGGTGTAGAAGTTCTTCCTCCAGCCTCGCCAGATCTCACCTAGGCTGGCGTACATTCTGACTCCCAGGGCATCAGAGGCCGTGACAAACCGCAGCCGCATCCCTGCCTTCTTCAACAATCTACCCAGGGAATAGTCCTCGATAATCTTGTCACGAACGGCATAATGTCCCCCAATCCTGTCGTAAGCCTCTCGACGAAAGAGCATGTACTGTCCATTTCCAATCGCATTCTGCCGATTGTCATCATTAACCAATTTTCCGCCCACTAGAATCATGATCAGAAGAAAGATTGGAGGCTGCAAGAGCCTCTCCCAAAAGCTCCTCAGTATGGTTCCAGGCGCAAGTGTAAGAAGATCCGCGTTCTCAGACTGAAGGTAGTTAACCGATCTTGCCAGGCTGTCTGTTGCATGAACCGAATCGCCATCGGTGAATAAGAGCAGCTCGCCTCGCGATTTCTTGTAGCCAAGATGGCACGCCCAGTTCTTTCCGACCCAGCCTACTGGCAAGGGCTCCTCGGCAACTAGGGTAATCTCATGAGCGAACTTCTGAACAAGCTCCCGGGTCCCGTCGGTTGAGCCACCGTCCACAACAATGACCTCCTTGTTGGGATACTCAAGACCCACCAACGACCTGACACATTCACCTACGGTTCGGGCCTGGTTTCTCACCGGCAAGATTATGGAAACTGGCGGGAAGGTACTGCCGCTCCCAGTCTGATTCGGAAGGGTCGGGAAGTGCATCAAGGTACGATACTCGTAGCCAGCGAACAGGAAGATAAGGAGTGATTGGATACCGAGCAAAATATCGACCGTCAGCGACAATGATGCCTAAACCAACCAGTGAGTTAAGTCAGTCGGACATCGCCTCAAATCTAGGCTATTAAGTTGGTCAGAGTCTGACCAGATGCTCGTTGCCTAGACCCGACGAATCTCGCAGACAGACTAAGGGCAGACGAGATTCTTCCCGTCACATAGTGTCTAAGGGGCTGTTTCCACTTCAGATTGATCGAGACGTGCGGATCAATTTGCTGGAACCGAGGCATGCCCTCGATCTGTTCGAGCTCGTGAATTCGAACAGGACTCATCTTAGAAAATGGCTGCCTTTCGTCGACGATTACAAATCAGTAACAGTTGCGACCCAATTCATCACGAGAAATAGAGAAGAGAATAGTGGAGAGAAAGGCCTCGTCATGGGTATCTGGGCAGGAAAATTGCTTGCCGGTGTCGTGACCTTCGACTACATTGACTGGAACAACCACGCGGCTTTGATCGGTTTCTGGCTAGGCAAGTCATTCCAGGGAAGAGGAATCATGACGAGATCTTGTAGCGCGTTGATTGACTTGGCTTTCGATGAACTGCGTCTAAATCGGATAGAGATTTCTTGCGCCGTCGAAAATAGAAGATGTCGTATGGTCCCAGAGAGACTAGGGTTCAAGCAGGAAGGAGTCTCTCGACAGAGAGAGTGGCTATACGATCACTTTGTCGATACTGTCAGCTATAGTATGCTTGCGTCGGATTGGAAGAATCAGACCGTCTGATGCTTAGACTCTGATGTAGTTCTGGCCAGGTTTTCTGCCGAGAACAAATCTCTTCTGCGCGTTCCTACGGACTCGTTCACGCGGTGAGAGGCCGGGCTTGTCAAGAGCCACGATCTTTGGAGTCTGCTGTCTGACTTTGCCTGCTTTGGTCAGTGAGCCGTGAGTTGGCGTAAGTCCGTATCTCCTTACTGAACGAGGAAATCGGCTGTCGTTCTAATTAACGCTTCGTTTCTTCAGAAGAAGTTATCGACCCTCACCGGGGGTTCCAGACCATAGTAGCTGCAATAGCAAATGAACTATTTCGACTGTGCCTTAGCGCGGAAGTACTGTTTCAACGGTTCCCAATAGGACTCGTACCAGCCCTTGTCGTATTGGTCGACCTGTGAGGCTGGGACTCGCGACTGAATCATGCTCAGCAGGGTGCCCCCGCCTTTCTTCTTCAAGAAGATCTTGAGAATCGACGGCTCGTAGCCCTCGGGCCATTCGGAGGTCTTCCATTCCTGAACAATCTTATTGCCCTCGACGAGTTCCATGTTCTTGCCTGAGATGTACTTGCCCCAAGCCGTGAATCTTCCTCCGACTCTGGCGCTGCACTGGGCTTCAGAGCCCGTGAACTCCATGTGTTCCTTGGACGAGAGAAAGGCTCGATAGACCTCCTCGGGAGCGGCTAAAGGGATCAGAACGCTGTGTCGAATAATTCCTGTCGGGTGAGAAGTGGGCATTAGGTTCTCAATGTCCGATTCTGGGAGATATTCAAGGAATTCAAGAATCCAATCAGTGACCTGCGCCTAATGGAACCCGCTTGCCCGAGAGGTCGCGTCTCATGTGTCCGAATTCAGGCATGCCGCTAAGTTCCGCTTCTGAGAATACAGGTCCGTCGTGGCATACTAGGTAGGGTCCTATGACGCACGCGGCGCATATTCCGACACCGCACTTGAACACCCTTTCTAGGCTTACTTGGATGTGGCAACGAGTTTCCATTGCAAGGTCGTAGATCTTCTTCATCATCGGCTCGGGGCCACATGTGTAGATGGCATCAAAATTCCCCTTCCTGAGAACGGTCTCGGCGACCTTAGGAACCTGGTTCTTCTCTCCGTATGACCCGTCGTCAGTTGCGAAAATGAGTTTGAATTGATGTTCTTTACTGTCGGCTATCAGCCAGTCCTTGAAGAGAAGTTCGCTGGCTGTTCGCGCTCCTGTGATGAGTGTGACGTCGCGGCCACGAAAGTGAACAAGGAGAGACAGGAGTGGGACAAGGCCTGTTCCGCCGCCGACGACCAAAAGCTTGTGGTGGTGTCCAACGCTGTAGGGATGCCCATAAGGTCCCCGGATCCAGAACAAGTCGCCCGGCTTTTTCTCCCAGAGAGATGCACTGACAGGGCCACCTTTCTTGATAACAACACCCGCTTCGCTCTTGCCATGGATTGCAAGAACGCTCATAGGCACCTCGTCGACGCCCGGGACCCAGACCATGGCGAACTGTCCAGGATGCGCCTTGTGCAGGCTTACGTCACCAAACCAGAATGAGCGAATGGAGGGAGTCTCATCAACAATCCGCTCAAGTCTCACTGAGCGGGGCGTATGAAGCTGCGCTGTCGCCTGTTCCAAGGTTTAGAACAAGACCGCAGGGGGATTACTAATTAGTTAGCTCCTCCTCTCCCTGGTATGTCATTAAAATTATCGTTCCATGAGCGCCAAGCATTTGGACTTATGACGGTAAGACCGCCACTCGCAAACGGGAGCGGTCAGAACCTTTCGTATCGATTGTTTGGAATCTGTCTAACGCAAAGCCATTAATCCATATTGGACGCGGTTTGACAAGTATGGGTTTCTTGCGTGAGGGCAAGGCCATCGGCTCAGCAGCGTCTACTCTCCTCCTAATTGGGTTCGGAACAAGCCCAGTCAACGTTCTCGCGCTCCTACTTGGACTTATTCTGTTACTTGTCGCCGCGAAATCTATTTCGCAGCAGACCTCGGACAAGATCTTCACCAACGTCATGTGGGCTGTTGTCTTAGTCATCACCGGCTCAATAGTCGGATTCCTCATAGTCTTCAACGGCCTCATCTCAGCCGTAAACTTCAGCTCAGGCTCCGTGAACCTGGCTACCTACACAAACTCCCTGATATTCGGCCTAGTAGTAGTCTGGGTCTTCCTCATCCTAGGCGCCATTTTCACTTCGAAAAGCTACTATGCAATCGCGAAAGGCCTAGATGCAGATCTATTCCGGACAGCGGCGACTCTTTTCCTCGTAGGAGCGGTTTTGATCATAGTCCTGGGCATAGGGTTCATCATCATCTTCGCTGCACTTGCAGTGCAGCTCGCGGCCTTCCTCTCGTTGCCAGATGAGAAACATCCTCGGACCCCAATTGACCCTTGGGGCAAACCAGTATCTCCAACGTCACCGTCTCAGCCGCTGAAGAAACCTTGATCCAATCAAAAGCCACAGCCTTGCCGGTAGGGCAGTCTACGTAATCCGTTTGCCGGCGGATTTCATTCCGGCCCAAATGATCGCCTAGAAAGAACAGGTCCAAAGATACTTGGTATCTAGTTAGTTACGAGTCGTGACTAGCGGACGCCGAGGATCTGGTAGAGAATAGCCGCGACGAACAGAGCCGTCAGTCCTGCTACAATAATGAAGAGTACTGGATTTACCATCCAACCAGGGTCTTTCGCCAGTTCCGTCAACGAACTTCTCGGCCACGATGCCGAGAGCGAGTATTATTTTAATCAGGTTATTCGGGTGACTGGGACGTAGGCTTCCTTCTCAGG
>Ga0209377_1000497_pt1 | contig 26245 bp, 24 predicted proteins | sample GraSoiAngelo_141_FD_185898 | JGI IMG/M metagenome (GOLD analysis project Ga0209377, IMG submission 185898) | Grasslands soil microbial communities from the Angelo Coastal Reserve, California, USA - 14_0929_12_40cm (SPAdes) (version 2) | ecosystem: Environmental > Terrestrial > Soil > Grasslands ...
GCGATGGAGTTCGATCATGTCCGGCTGAGCGTCAATCCAGAGCCAATGTTCCGCCGCAAAGAGGCAGACAGAATTCCCGAGGACTACCTGGGATATCTGGATGCCGCGGTCAAGATGATTCTGGATCAGGGGCTCGCAGTAATCATCGACATCCACCCGGATTCGGACTTCAAGGAGAAATTGGCGAACGACAACGAGTTTGTCGAGCAGTTCGCCGATTTCTGGCGGGCGCTCGCAAGACACTATTCTTCGTGGAACGCGGATCTGGTTTTTTTCGAGGTTCTGAATGAACCCGAGTTCCGCGACCGCTACCGCTGGGAGGGCGTACAGTCCAACTTAGCCGTGGCCATTCGCGAAGGCGCGCCGGCCCAGACCATCGTCCTTGCAGGGGCCAACTGGTCCGCCGACAATGAACTGCTTTTCATCGAGCCCCTGCGCGACCCGAATATCATTTATAACTTCCATTTTTACGACCCGCACGTCTTCACCCATCAGGGCGCCAACTGGAGCACCAACTTCGTGCACTACCTGAAAGATCTGCCCTATCCTTCGACTCCTGAGAACGTTCAGCAAGCCGCCGCATTGGTGCCCGACGCTGTGAATCGTCTCCTGGTCATCCGGTATGGCATGGACCGTTGGAGCGTCGCGCGAATTGACGACGAGATTTCCCAAATTGCCGCTTGGGGAAAACGCTGGAACGTGCCGCTAACATGCAACGAGTTCGGCGTATACCGCAAAGCGGCCTTGCCCAAAGATCGCGCCGCTTGGATTTCCGACGTGCGGACCACGCTTGAAAAGTATGGCATCGGATGGACCATGTGGGACTACAGCGGGGGATTCGCCGTGGCGGTGAAACAAGACGGCCGGGCGGTACCCGACGCGTTGACGGTGAAAGCCCTGGGCCGCACCATGCCCGCGCCTCAGCCGCAGAAGTGAAGGGCATAGCTGTCCAGGCCCAATTCTTGAAGGCATTGAAGAGATCCGCTCCAAGCAGTGCGAAATCGGAAGGATTGCGCGTGGCAACCTTTAATCGATGTACACGCGCAGTCGCGGCAATCATGGCATTTTCTTCGAGAAGATGCTCGGACCCGCGTGAGCTAAGCCCGGCCCATTCGCGAAAGCAAGCTGCATCCATTGAGAGCAGGTTGCGTGAAGCTTCCATTTGGTCGAGCCAGACTTTGATTTCTCGCCCCTTGTCCGCGTTCCGCCTTCGAGTGTGCTCGATACCGCGCTGGAGTTTCCCCATTGTGACGGCGGAGATATAGATCTGATCTTCGCGAAGACTTTGCAGCCAGGCTACGACTCCGCCGTGCGGCTTTGGCTTGCGGAGTTCGGAAACGACACCGGTGTCCGAGCACGATAATGAATCACTGGAATTCGACCACCTTGCGGCGCTTCAGCGCGCCGCGTTTCGGAGCTAGATTCTGAAAGCAAGGGCTGGGACCAAGCAGCAAACTCTTCAATGTGGGCCGCGCGGCCTGTTCGAGCCGCCTCCAGTCTTGGATGGGCACGAGTACGGCCGTCTCCACGCCGCGGCGCGTGACGATTTGCGACCCTTTCTTCAAGGCTGTGTTTAGGAATTTTGTGAAGCGCGCCTTTGCGTCCTGCAATTGCCAAGAAGCCATGACTCCCCTCCCTCAGTTCATTTGGCACACCAACTAGTCAGATGTCTAGTCATAACTCTCAAGCAAATCGCTGCTCGGTTGGCGGAAGTCCAGGAATGCGCTTCGGGGACTAGCTGAGAGCCCGCCATTCTGGACTACAATCCGGGGCAGCCATGCCGCTCACCCTTCGGTCGTATGGGCCGCGCGACTTCGCGGCGCTGCACAAGCTGGACCAATCGTGTTTTCCGGCGGGAATTTCCTATTCGAAGATCACCCTTCGCTATTTTTTGACCTTGCCCTCGGCCGATTGCGTCGTCGCGGAAGATGGCGGGCGCATCGTCGGGTTCATCGTGAGCGAGGAAAATCCGCCGTTAGCGCACATCATTACGCTCGACGTGGATGCGAAGCACCGCCGGCACGGCGTTGCTAGCGCGCTCTTGGAGACGCTCGAGGGCAACCTGGCCTTGCGCGGCGTACGCTCCATCTTGTTGGAAACCGCAACCAATAATGAACCTGCGGTTGCCTTCTGGAAGAGTCGCGGCTATCGTATCGAGGCGACTTTGAAGCGCTATTATCTCGGCCGCATTGACGCTTACGAGATGCGGAAAATTCTGCCGGCGACGTTAAATCTACAACCGGTAAAAAAGGAATCCTAATCAATGCCGCTCTATCAGGCGATTATCCTTGCCTTGGTGCAAGCGTTGACGGAATTTCTACCCATCAGCAGCACGGCGCATCTGATTATTTTCCCGTGGCTTGCTGGATGGCCGGACCCCGGACTGGCATTTGATGTGGCGCTGCACGCAGGAACTCTGCTCGCGCTGATTCTGTACTTCTTCAAGGATTGGCTGACACTGCTTTTGTGCGGATTTGGAATGAACTACCCGGCGACGGCGCCCATCGAGGAGGTCGCGCACTACCGGAAGATGTTCTGGTATCTGGTGATCGGAACGATTCCCGCCGGCGTGGCCGGGTTGCTATTCCATCACGAAATTGAAGAGAAGTTGCGCCAGCCAACGATTATCGGCATTTCGGTCGTGCTGATTGCCCTGCTGATGTGGTGGGCGGATTCCAAAAAGGACCTTACGCGCAAAGAGGGCGAATCCACCTTGGGAGATGCGCTCGTGATCGGGACGGCGCAAGCGCTGGCATTGTGGCCGGGAGTTTCACGATCCGGAATCACCATTACCGCGGGACTGTTTCGCCGACTGACCAGGGCCGCGGCAACTCGCTTTTCGTTCATCCTGTCCGTGCCGGCGATCACCGGCGCGGTGGTGATGGAGCTTCCCAAACTGATCAAGATGCACAAAGCCGGCGCCCTCGATTTGCCACTCTCGACGCTCGTCGTCAGTGTGCTCGTTTCCGGCGTCGCTGGCTATTTCGTCATCGCCTTTTTCCTGCGTTACGTGCAAACACGCACCCTGAAAGTATTTGTTGTCTACCGCCTTGTGTTTGGTATCATGATCCTGGTTTGGGCGTTCCTCCAGGCGGGATTGCGCTAGCGCCAGCACCCGCCCCGCACTCAGCCTTCCCCAGAAGCTGAGGAGATCCTGTGCGCCTTCTTAGTCCGACTGAAAACAAGCGACTGAACGAATTGGTAGGCTTTTTATGTATTTCGCTGGCGGTTTTGATTGCGCTGGCGCTGATTTCCTATTCCCCGCGAGACGTTTCGTTTAACGTTAGCGCGCAGACGGCCGACAGCGGAGTGACCAACAACTGGATGGGCCCGGTCGGCGCGCATGCTTCGGACCTGCTCTTCCAGATTTTCGGCTTTGCCGGGTTTCTTCTGCCCATGGCGATCGCCGTGCTGGGCTGGCGATGGTGCCGCAGCCGGGCTATCGATTCGCAATCCGCCACCCTGGGCGGCTACTTCTTACTGCTGGTTTCCCTGCCATCGCTGCTGGCGCTGTTTCCCTTCCCCGCCGTGCGCGGTGCCATTCCCGCTGGCGGGACGGTTGGCTCGTTGATTTCGACCGAATTGCTCGCAGGGTTCAACTTCTGGGGAGCCCTCTTGGTCGCCGTGGCCCTTTTCTTCACGTCCTTGTTTATGACTACACGATTCTCCTTTGCCGGAACACATGCTTGGGCGACCGGGCCGAAAGGGCCGATCGGCGCCGTCGAACGCCTAGGCCTTCTCAAGAGGGCCCAAACGCGCTGGCAGAACTGGCGCGAGCGCCGCGAGCAGGAGCGTATGCGCCGCCGAGTCGAAGAATCGCGCCTTTCCGGAAGAAAGCCTGTGCCGCCACAAGCGATCAACCGAACTGCCCTTCTCGAAACCGGTGGCGCCTTGGCCGATCAGTCGGAACCGGAAGCTGCTGACGAAGACAGCAAGTCCAGCGTCGCGAAAGCGCCGATTTTTGTTTTTCATCGCGATACGGAAAAACCAGCAGTCAAGAAAACCGGCGAGCCCAAGATTGCGAAGGGCAACCAGAGTTACAAACTTCCTCCTCCTTCTCTGCTGCACGAAGGCGAGCGCGGCGGGAAGCTCGACGAAGAGGAATTGAAGCAGCGCGCGCGTGCCATCGAAGCCAAGTGCCAGGAATTCGACGTCCAGGGACGCGTCACGCAGATCAACCCCGGCCCTGTCGTAACCACGTTCGAATTCAAGCCGGAAGCCGGCATCAAGTACAGCCGGATTATTAGCCTCACCGAAGATTTGTGCCTGGCCCTGCAAGCCGAATCCATCCTGATCGAGCGCATTCCCGGCAAGTCCACCATCGGCATCGAGGTCCCGAACGACAAGCGCCAGACGATCGCGCTGCGTGAAATCATCGAAGCCCCGGAGTTCATTCATTCCCCAAGCAAGCTGACCCTGGCCATGGGACGTGACCTGCACGGGCGGATTCGCGTGACGGAATTGGCCGCCATGCCGCACCTGCTCATTGCCGGTTCGACGGGTACCGGCAAGAGCGTGTTCATCAACTCGCTCATGCTGTCCATCCTGTTCAAGGCCAGCCCGGACGAAGTGAAAATGGTGCTTGTTGATCCCAAACGTTTGGAACTGAGTCTTTACGAGAACATTCCGCATTTGATAGCGCCGGTCGTCACGGATCCGAAAATAGCTTCGAACGTTTTACGGAACGCTACGCGCGAGATGGAGAACCGTCTAAAACTGCTGGCACAGCGCGGCGTTCGCAATATCGACCAGTACAACCGCACGTTCAAGAAAGAACAGTCGCTCTCGCTCTTCGACAATGTCGAAGAGTCGGAGCACAAGCCGCTTCCCTACCTCATCATCGTTATCGACGAATTGGCCGACTTGATGATGGTCGATACCAACAATGTGGAAGAATCCATCACCCGGCTGGCGCAGATGGCGCGCGCCGTAGGCATTCATTTGATTCTCGCGACGCAGCGGCCCTCGGTCGACGTCATCACCGGCTTAATCAAAGCGAACTTCCCCGCCCGTATCTCTTTCCGAGTGGCTAGCAAGGTCGACTCGCGCACCATTCTCGATTCGAACGGTGCAGAATCGTTGCTTGGCCGCGGCGACATGCTCTACTTGCCGGCAGGCTCGGCGCGATTGCACCGGATTCACGGCCCGCTGGTCACGGAAGACGAAATCACCGAAGTCTGCGATTTCTGGCGCGAGCAAGCGCAAGCAAAATATCAAGAAGAGCTGCTCGAAGCACCCAAGGAGGAGAATGGCAAGGCCGCCGAAGGAGCAGGCGAACCCGATTCGGATGGCGGCGACGACGTCGACGACGACTTGTATCAGGATGCCGTTCGCGTCGTTTGCGACGCCGGACGCGCTTCCACTTCCACGTTGCAGCGCCGCCTGCGGATCGGCTACGGCCGGGCCGCGCGCTTGATCGACCTCATGGAAAAAGATGGCATCGTCGGCCCCCCCGACGGCACCAAGCCGCGCGAGGTTTTGAAAAACCGCAACTGGATGAAAGAATTCGATGCGTCGCAGCATTAGATGGCACAAACGCGGCGCTGTGACATTTCTGGCGATCCTGATGCTGCCAGCTGCCATTTGTCGCGCTTCGCCGGCGATGACTGGGAAGTTTTGGGCCCAGTTTGCCGCCTCTTCTACGCCTCAAAATGGATTACCGGATGGCTACGATCCCCGTCGCGATCCGGAAAAAGACCTGGATGCTGCGCGCGGGGAGGCGAAAAAAGCCGGCAAAAACATTTTCGTCGAAGTAGGCGGCGAGTGGTGCACCTGGTGCCACATTCTCGACCGCTTCTTTCACGAACATCCCAATCTTGAGGCGCTTCGCGACAAAAATTACGTTCCCATGAAGGTGAGCATGAGCCAGGAGAATCCCAACCGCGCGTTTTTCTCTCGCTTCCCCTACATTCATGGGTATCCGCATATCTTCATTTTGGACGCCGAGGGGAAATTGATTCGCTCACAACCAACCAAAGTGCTCGAGGACGGCCAAAGTTACAACGCAAAGCGGTTTCAGAAATTGCTGGAGCAGTGCGCCCCGAAGCGGCAGCGCGTAGCGCGCGCTGTCCTGTCAAGCCATCTAAGAAAATACGCAATGTAACCTAATGTAACCGCAACTGTTTGACTCTTCCTTCTGTGAACCCTAAAATTGAAGGGCCAAATGTTGCCGGGGTAGCTCATTGGTAGAGCGCTGCCCTGAAAAGGCAGGCGTAGCCAGTTCGATTCTGGCCCCCGGCACCATCGGAATGCGCCAACTCTTCTTCACCAAAGAAATCTACTTTGCCATGAGCAAGATACGTTTTTTTTTCCGTTTTCGTTCGTTGCTTCTAGGGTCAGTTGGCCAACGCGCTCGGCAAGCGCCTCGTGCGCCTCCTGGATGTTTTCAGGGCGCGCCAATAGCTCCCGAATTTTCGACAGTCGTGACACCGCAAATTCCCTCAACTCTTCGAGCTTTGCGCGCAACGATCCCGGTGCGGGCTCGAGAAGCTTGTCTGTGATGGCGCGCAATTCTTTTTCCCGCTCTCCAATCGCGTTCATGATGCTCTGAGACTGCTGGCCTTGCGCTATCGAGTCCGTAAGGCGCTTGAGTTCCAAATCGAGTTCCTGTTTCCGCTGACGCATTCGCGCAAGCTCTGCGTCCAGCCCGGCATACTGCTCGCTCAGGGCTTCTTCCATCTTCGCGACGGCATAATCGACCACCTCAGTCTCGAGGACGGATTCAGACAAGCCTTTCAGCAAGCTCTCTTCGAGTTCATCCCGGCGAACGAGTAGCGAATTTGAGCAAACGGTGACCCCGCGTTGATGATGGAGCGAGCAGCCGTAGCGATCCGCACCATTGCGACCGCGCCCACTGACGAGAGTGATGCTACCGCCACACTCGGCGCACTTCAGCAAACCAGAAAACAGATAACGCCTTGGGCCAACAATCAGTCCGGAACTCTCCTGGCCTGGCCTGCCAAGTGTCCGCTTGACCTTCTCAAATCTTCGCCCCGCTGCCGCAAACAGTTCATCGGAGACGATCCGGAGATGAGGTGTGTCGAGCGTTGTCCATGATTCAGGGCGCGGCCTGTAGACTCGCTTGCTTGTGCCAGGTACGCGCAATTTGCGTTTTGTATTCCAGATCGTCTTGCCGACATATTTACGATTCAACAGGACATGACGGACAGAGGAAAGGCACCATGAGCGACTGAAGCGGCCCTTCTGTGGTTGCGGAGCCAAGACGCCTAGCCAGATTCAGCGCATAGCCGGAAGATGCGCTGTACAATTTCCGCTTGTTCCCTATTCACTTCCAGCTTCGCACTCCCGTCCCCGTTCTTGACTGACGTATAGCCGAAGCACCTGCCTCCCGTGTGGAGTCCGCGAAGGGCAAGCCCTTGCATTCCTCGATGCGTTTTTTGTCCAAGTTCGCGCCAGTACACTGCATCGATCAAACCGTGAACGCCGATGAGCAGTTCCGCCTGGGCCTGCTCCGAGCAGCAAGATCAAGGAGAGCGCGACTTGCGTGATGATGAGCGCCTTACTTAATTTGCCGGTGCCGGTGCTTACGCCCAATAATTCTATTCTCCGGGCGACCCTTCACTGAAGCGGATGTCGCGATCCGTTCGTGCCGGGCCCCCGGCATGTCAGAGGCGGTGAGCGACTGGGCCATTTTAGCGGTCCATTTAGGGCCACCCCTTTCCCTCTTGTCGAGGATCTCAGAACGGTCCTCGCCGTGAAGGGTTCGCTTCGCCGCGCAACACCGGCGCGCCCTTGACCGCTGCGGGCCGTTCTGAGAGAACACCCCTTCCAAGAGGGAAAGGGGCAGAGTGAAAAGTAACCAGACCACCGCTGTTTTGGCCCCTTTTTCCACCGCCATCGACACCCGGCACCAGATTTGCTTTTTCTTTTCGCTACGACTATCGCTTTCCCGAGCCGCTTCAATTCGTGGCGTGCGATCGCGCTTGACTACTTCACATATTGTGAAGTACCATTGGTCCAGTGCACATTGTGACGCGCAAGCATCTGAGCGAGGCCATGCAGGAGTATCCAGATGCTGCGAATGAGATCAAGGCATGGGTCGTTATAGTCGAAGGCGTCCGATGGCACAATTTTGCTGAAGTTCGGCTCATGTTTCGGGATGCCGATTACATCAACGGATATGTGGTATTTAACATCCGGCGAAACCGCTACCGGCTCATCACTGTTATTCACTTTGCGAAGACAACAGATGAGAAGCGGACGGAAGGACACGTCTACATTCGGTCCTTCCTGACACACAAGGAGTACAACGATCCCCGGAAATGGGATCGGAGATTTGGTGCAAAATGAATACAGTTCTCGCAGACCCGGCGAAAATGATTGCGAAGGGTGCTCCCCACGTCATACACAATGACAAGGAACTGGAGGTGTATACAAACGCCCTCTTCCAATTGACAGCTCTGGAGGACCCCTCTTCCGCAGAAGTGGAAGCAATCGAACTTCTGACCTTACTCGTGGAACGCTACGAACAAGCGCACTACGCAATTCCCGACGCGGATGCAGTATCCGTCGTACGGTTTCTCATCGAACAGCAAGGCCTTACGCAACGTGATTTAACGCCGGAATTCGGATCGGAAAGTGCCGTTTCCATGTTTCTTGCCGGGCAACGGAAGCTCACGATCGAGCAGGTTCGCAAATTAAGTTCACGATTCAAACTTCCTGCTGATGTCTTCATTCGAAGACGGTAGCTAAGGCCACAGACGAAGATCCTTCCCCGCTCCTCCGACTTGGCAGTTACGCGGCAGCCAACCGTCAAAAATGGATTGGCAGATGTTCGATCCAATTCTCTCTCCGCCGATACTGCACGCCCCTTAAGATTCCAGAGAAGTGAATCTGTTTCGGTTTGACTTCTTGACATGCGTTACGTAACGCATTACGCTAAGATGTGATCCGGTCGATCCGCCACAAAGGCCTCAAACGCCTTTACGAAGACGACGACCATCGCGGCGTTGTGAGCCAGCACGCCGACAGGCTCCGCGATATTCTCGTTCGCTTGGACGCGTCGGCTACCGTCGCCGACATGGATCTACCTGGTTTCCGGCTACATCCTCTCAAGGGTGAAATGAAAGGCTCTTGGGCGGTCACTGTCCGGGCTAACTGGCGAGTGATCTTTCGTTTCGCTGACGGCCATGCGTTCGACGTAGATTATCTCGACTATCATTGAGGCATTGCCACGGAAGGATTGCCTTGGAAGTATTGCCGCTGAAGGAGAACCAACCATGCCGATGAAGAATCCACCCCATCCAGGCGGCTTTGTCCTGCGCCAGTGTATCGAACCGCTAGGCTTGACCATCACTCAAGCCGCCGCTGCCCTTGGTGTCACTCGCACCACTCTCTCCGAGCTCGTCAACGGAAAACGCGGCATCTCTCCTGAAATGGCCGTCCGCCTCTCCAAGGTTTTCGGCGGCAGCCCCGAATCCTGGCTCACCCAGCAGGCCCACTACGACCTTGCCCACCTCCGCACCACCCACATCAAACTCAAACGCCTTCAATTCGCCTGATCGTCCCCGTAAACGCACTCCTCCCAATCCTCAATCCCGGCTAGCCGCACGACTCTACACCCGCCCATGGCTAGGCGTCTGCCAAACGTCCCGAGATCCAGTCCAGACAGGTTCGCTTCAGACTCATGCCGCGGCCAACCACTCGAAACGAACCGGCAGACGTTCGGTCCATGCCGGGCCCCCGGCACCAGTGTAACAGCCACACTCCCGAGCAAATCCCACGTCCCTGACGCGATGTATATCCGGCCTTCCGGCGTGAGCAAAGATGAGGAATCGCGGTGTATAGTCACGTTATGGCTAAGGATGTAATCCGCGTCTCAGAAGCGACTTCGCCTCGCTGATGGCCCGCGTGCGCTCTGGCACCGAGGTGGTCATCGAAGACAACTCGCGACCTGTTGCCGTCGTTCGGCCGTTGCAGAACCTTACGCTCGTCTGCTCTCGGAATCCCTTCGTCTCTCGCGCGCGCATTGCTCAACCGTGACACTCGATGGAGACTTCGGGCGTGATCTCGAAGAGACCATCAACAGCCATCGCGAACCTCTCAGCCCGCCCGCATGGGACTGATCCTTGACTCCAGCGTGGTTATCGCCGCCGAACGCCGGGGAGATACTGTCGAAAGATTGATCGAGCGAGTCGTGAGTATGGCCGGGGACCAGGACGCGGCGCTCTCCGCCGTGGGCTTGACCGAACTCGTCCACGGCCGGTCCACCTCAGCCCTTTGCCTGCTCGAGGATGCTCGCAGCGTCGCCGGGATGCAAAGTGTAGAATACGCTCGTGGCTACACCTGTCAGTTTGCCTATTTTCGAACAAGGTGGCGTGAATCAGCGTTCGCCCGCCCAGGCCAAAGTTGCTCTCTTTCGCTCTCTCTTTCGTGGACGAGAGGATGTTTATCCGCAACGATTCGAAAGCCGTAAGACAGGCAGAGCTGGCTATTCGCCGGCTTGCGGCAATGAGTGGGTCCGGGGAATCTGCGAGAAACCTAGAATCAAGTGCTCCGAATGTCCGCACCAGCACTTCCTTCCCGTTACCGACGACGTAATTCGTTGGCATCTGTGCGGCCAGGACGACAAGGGTCGGGAATTCGTCATGGGCGTCTATCCGATGCTTAGGGATGAGACCTGTTTCTTTCTGGCCGCCGATTTTGACAAAGCAACGTGGCAGCAAGATGCAGGCGCATTCTTGGAGACATGCCGCCAAATGAGCGTGCCCGCTGCCCTGGAACGGTCCCGGTCGGGCAACGGCGGGCACGTTTGGTTCTTTTTCAATGAAGCTGTTCCCGCCGCATTGGCGCGCAAGCTGGGTACACACATACTGACGAAAACCATGGAATGCCGCCCCGAAGTCGGTCTGGATTCGTACGATCGGCTCTTCCCGAGTCAAGACACACTACCGGTGGGCGGCTTCGGCAACCTGATCGCGTTGCCTCTCCAAAAACGGTTCCGAGAATTAGGTAATAGCGTTTTCCTCGACGAGCGATTCGTTCCCCATTCCGACCAATGGAAGTTTTTATCCTTGATCCGCAGAATCAGGCGGCAAGAAGTTGAAGAGATAGTCCACCGTGCCGATATAAAGGGCCAAATAATTGGCGTACGTCTGGCGCCTGAGAGTGAGGAAGATGAAGATACGCCGTGGAAGAAACCGTCACGGAGTCGGACAAAAGTTTCAATCATCGGCCCATTACCGGAGAGCTTGGAACTCATCCTCGGTAATCAAATATACGTTCCTAAAGATGTGTTGCCGCCTGCCCTCCGCAACCGGCTGATCCGGTTGGCGGCGTTTCAGAATCCCGAGTTTTACAGATTGCAGGGCCTGCGGCTTCCGACTTACGACAGGCCTCGAATTATTGCCTGTGCCGAGGATCACGCCAAGCACATAGGACTGCCGCGCGGTTGCCTTGATGAAGTCCGTCAAACTTTGTCGGATCTGAACATCAAGGCGCTGGTCCGGGACGAGCGCAACCCCGGCCTGCCGCTGAAAGCAACATTCCAAGGTGAGTTGCGCCCCGAGCAAACCGTTGCCGCGATTGCCATGCTCGCTCATGATACGGGCGTGTTGGCAGCCACCACCGCCTTCGGAAAGACCGTGGTGGCCGCGTGGCTGATTGCGCAACGGGGAGTAAATACACTCGTATTGGTGCATCGGCGGCAGTTGCAACTTCAATGGATTGAGCGCCTTTCCACCTTCCTCGGAATACCGGCGCGCACTATTGGCCGGATCGGCGGCGGCCGCACAAAGGCGACCGGCTTGCTTGATGTGGCCGTGATGCAAAGCTTGGTCCGAAGCGGTCTCGTCGACGATCTCGTGAGCAATTATGGCCACCTGATTGTGGATGAGTGTCACCATCTCTCTGCCCAAAGCTTTGAGCAGGTTGCCCGCCAGGCTAGGGCGAAGTTTGTGACCGGGCTGTCTGCGACCGTCACCCGGAAGGATGGCCAGCATCCGATCATCTTCATGGAGTGTGGTGCCGTACGCTACCGGGACAATGTCCGGCATGCTGTTGCAACTCACCCCTTTGAGCATAAGGTAGTGGTTCGTGCGACGGGTTTTCGTCCACTACGACCAGCGGATCCTGATGTGCGGGTGCAATTCCACACGCTCTATGAAGAACTAATTGCCGATGAGGCGCGCAATCAGCTTATCTGTCAGGATGTCATCCATGCCCTTCGAGAGGGGCGGTCGCCGCTGGTGTTGACCGAACGAAATGAGCATCTTGACTCCTTGACGAAGCAATTGACCTCTGAGGTGCCGCACCTGATTGTACTCAGAGGAGGGATGCGCAAAAGGGAGCTTGACGCTACTCAAGCTCGCTTGGCCGCGATTCCTACTGACGAGGCTCGGCTGCTCTTGGCAACCGGCCGCTATGTGGGGGAGGGTTTTGATGACGCTCGACTTGACACCTTATTCCTGACGCTGCCCGTCTCGTGGCAAGGGACGATCACGCAGTACGTCGGCCGGTTGCACCGCCTCTTTCACAACAAGCGGGAGGTGCGCGTGTACGACTACGCGGATCTCAACGTGCCGATGCTGGCGCGAATGTTCGACCGTCGCTGTCGCCGCTACGAAGGTATCGGCTACACGATTCAGCTTCCGGGAAGCGCAGTGCCGGGCTGGCCCGCAGAAGTGCTCCTCCCCGTCGATCCTGACTGGAAAAGCCAATATGCCACCAGCGTGCGCCGTTTGGTGCGCGATGGCGTAGATTCCCCTTTGGCAATGCTATTTGTCCATGCTGCCGTAGTCCCGCCGTCAGATGCCGATAGGCCCGCTCGAGCGCGAAGTGCAACGGAGGCATTTCTCTTTCGCCGATTGGAAACACTAGCCGAGACGGCCGGGAGGTTTCGCTTGAATGCAGAGTTGCCGATTCCCTTCGATGGCTGGGGCCGCATGGAAGTCGACCTGCTTTGCGAGCCGTCGCACATCGCCATCGAGCTTGACGGCAGACAGCACCTGGGCGACGCTGAAGCCTTCCGGCGAGATCGTCGCAAGGATACATTGCTGCAGGAGAACGGTTATCGGGTACTCCGCTTCCTCGCGGAAGACGTCGGCAAATGTCTAGATCAAGTCCTGGACGCTATCCTGCGAGCGTTAGCACACCAAAACGTCAGAATCTGAGCAGATGTCCAACTTTGTGTTGGGTATAGTCTGGCATAGCCTCTCAAACCAGTTTCGGTGCGCCTCCTGGGCGGGCGGTCTCGACGGTAATCCCGCTCATCTTGCCTGCATACGTTTTCCCCGTTTTCGTTCGTTGCTTCTAGGGTCAGTTGGCCAATGCGCTCGGCAAGCGCCTCATGCGCCTCCTGGATGTTTTCAGGGCGCGCGAGCAGCTCCCGAATCTTTGATAGTCGGGACACAGCAAATTCCCTCAACTCCTCCAGCTTTGCGCGCAACGATCCCGGTGTGGGTTCGAGAAGCTTGTCTGTGATGGCGCGCAATTCTTTTTCCCGCTCTCCAATCGCGTTCATGATGCTCTGAGACTGCTGGCCTTGCGCTATCGAATCCGTAAGGCGCTTGAGTTCCAAATCGAGTTCCTGTTTCCGCTGACGCATTCGCGCAAGCTCTGCGTCCAGCCCGGCATACTGCTCGCTCAGGGCTTCTTCCATCTTCGCGACGGCATAATCGACCACCTCAGTCTCGAGGACGGATTCAGACAAGCCTTTCAGCAAGCTCTCTTCGAGTTCATCCCGGCGAACGAGTAGCGAATTTGAGCAAACGGTGACCCCGCGTTGATGATGGAGCGAGCAGCCGTAGCGATCCGCACCATTGCGACCGCGCCCACTGACGAGAGTGATGCTACCGCCACACTCGGCGCACTTCAGCAAACCAGAAAACAGATAACGCCTTGGGCCAACAATCAGTCCGGAACTCTCCTGGCCTGGCCTGCCAAGTGTCCGCTTGACCTTCTCAAATCTTCGCCCCGCTGCCGCAAACAGTTCATCGGAGACGATCCGGAGATGAGGTGTGTCGAGCGTTGTCCATGATTCAGGGCGCGGCCTGTAGACTCGCTTGCTTGTGCCAGGTACGCGCAATTTGCGTTTTGTATTCCAGATCGTCTTGCCGACATATTTACGATTCAACAGGACATGACGGACAGAGGAAAGGCACCATGAGCGACTGAAGCGGCCCTTCTGCGGTTGCGGAGCCAAGACGCCTTCGCTGTTCAATGTGTGAGCAATGCGCTTGAGCGAATAGCCGGATTCAGCGCACAACCGGAAGATGCGCTGTACAATTTCCGCTTGTTCTTTATTCACTTCCAGCTTCGCACTCCCGTCCCCGTTCTTGACTGACGTATAGCCGAAGCACCTGCCTCCCACTGAGGATCCCCACCTAACCTGCTTACAGCGTGCGCTTGCACGCGAGAAATCTTGCGGGAACAAAACTCGCCTGGCGTATGTCTAATACAACAAAGGAGCTTTAGATGGCGCAGGCAGTGCGAACGGCTTGGAATGCGAGTCGCCACTGGCTGGCCACAGGATTTCTCGCTTCCACTATTTTGTTCCTGCTCTTGATGTTCATAAATTGGCGGAATGAACACCGTGGCATCGCCTCACAGAAGGCGACCGGGTTGACATCCGTCTCCGTAGATTCCGCGTCGGTGTGGCACCAGAAAAGCATCCTTCCGTGGTCCAGCACCGAACGGCACGTGCGATCAGGCCTGGACTCCATCAGCGCCTCGCCTGGCGGTATGACTGGCGGTGTGCTCGGGGGCGTGCCCGGCAGTGTCCAGTTGGCCGTAAATGGTTCACAACCAGCTACGCCATTGGAAAACACCGAGCGGATGGTAGTTCGTACAGGGACGCTCGACATCATCGTCGTTGATCCCGTGCAAGCGGCTGAACAGATGCGCGACCTCGCAACGCATCTCTCCGGATTTGTCGTGAGTTCCAGGGTAAGCGGCAGCGACGAGCGGACACGGTCGGCCCAGGTTACGGTGCGCATTCCCGCCAAATACTTCGATGAGGCGCGAACACAGGTGCGAAGGATCGCCAAAACAGTGGAGCAGGACACCGTTGAAGCGCGTGACGCTACGCGCGAGTACGTGGACCAAGAAGCGCGCTTGCGCAACGCTCGCGCCGAGGAAACGCAGTATCTGGCAATTCTGAAGCGCGCCGCGGCGGTTAAGGACGTTTTGGAGGTGAGCTCGAGGTTGGCCGAGGTGCGGGGGCGCATTGACGAGTCGGAAGCCGATCTGCGTTTTCTTCATCACCAGGTGGAGATGTCTCTGCTCACGACTAACATCAGTGCGGTGGCTCAGGCCCAAGTGTTCGGCGTCCATTGGCGGCCGCTCTACGAGGCGAAGTTGTCGCTGCGCGGCGCACTTGTCGGGATGGCTGACTATGCGGACAGTATGGTGGCACTTTTTTTGAATCTTCCGGTGGTAGTGATATGGGGCTTCACAATCGTGGCGCTGCTGAAGGTCGGCTGGATGGTGCTACGACGTATCGTGCTGATGTTTTTTCCTGGACTAACGACGTGGCTGCGCCCTCCGGTCAAGTCGCAGGAAGCATAGTTTGCAACGGGAACCTGCACCACTCTGTTAAGCAATTGAAGGGCTTTGCGTGCAACTCTCTCGGAGTGCTCTCATGCCCGCAGCCAACCACTCAAAGCGAACGGGCAGACGTTCGGTCCACTTCCCTCCCCCGGCACCATTGTAACAGCCACACTCCCGAGCAAATCCCACGTCCCTGATGCGATGTATATCCGGCCTTCTGGCGTGAGCAAAGATGAGGAATCGCGGTGTATAATCACGTTATGGCTAAGGATGTAATCCGCGTCTCGGAAAGCGGAAGCGGTGAGCGACTTCGCCTCGCTGATGGCCCGCGTGCGCTCTGGCACCGAGGTGGTCATCGAAGACAACTCGCGACCTGTTGCCGTCGTTCGGAACCTCACGCTCGTCTGCTCTCGGAATCCCTTCGTCTCGCGCGCGAGCATGGCTCAACCGTCACGCTCGATGGAGACTTCGGGCGTGATCTCGAAGAGATCATCAACAGCCATCGCGAACCGCTCAGCCCGCCCGCATGGGACTGATCCTTGACTCCAGGGTGGTTATCGCCGCCGAACGCCGGGGAGATACTGTCGAACGACTGATCGAGCGAGTCGTGAGTCTGGCCGGGGACCAGGACGCGGCGCTCTCCGCCGTGGGCTTGACCGAACTCGTCCACGGCCTCTATCGAGCGCAAGCACCAGAAATGCGTGTTCGCCGCGAATCCTTCCTGCACGAACTCCTGGCGGACTTAACGGTGTACCCGTACACGAAAGAGACCGCGATGCTGGCAGGCAGGATCGACGGGGAGCAGCAGAGTCAGGGCGTGGTGATCCCGTTCGGAGACTTGCTCATCGGCGCGACGGCGTTGTCACTCGGCTTTTCGGTGCTGACTGCGAATCTCGGTCATTTTCAGAAAATCCCTGGTCTCGCGGTCATGCAACTCTAGCGGGCAGAACAACGGGTTCTCGCCTCGTCCGCAATCGTTATCACGGCGGGAAGCAGCGCGCTAAATTCCAAATTGTTCGTGTTTTTGTGCAGCGTCGAAAAAATCGTGACCTGCAGAAGCCGAGACTCCTCCACTGCCATCGCTACCGTGTAGCCTTGTTTACGCCGCAAATCCCAAAAATCGGACCAGGTGTCCATCTTGTGAGGCTTTGCGATACAGGGGTGATCCGCAGTGTAGCCAGTGCGGCGGCCCGGGTGGTTTGTTCGTCCGCAAGAGAAAACCATGAATCGAGCGCACTTCCCTGTGAATGCCAGCGTCACCGACACGGGCAGAAATGTGTGGCATTCTGTGTTCGATGCTTCCGTACGCGCCGACTCAACGAAAGTTGGCCGGCCATGCTCTTTCGGTGAAGGCTTGTGCAGTGCAAGCGTACATCTCATAGCACACGAAGGATTTATGCCGCGACCTTGATGGTGAAGCGGATGTCGCGATCCGTTCGTGCCGGGCCCCCGGCACCATACGTCCAAGCTCAACCTGGCGCGGATCGCCGTCCCGCTAGGAGCGTTCGGCCAAGAACGTCCTTCTGTTACGTGAAAGGGTTGGAGATAATCACGCTTCCAATCTTCTGCCCATCCTGAAAGTCTTCACTGTAAAGAACGTCACACCGACCTTCGATCGCTGAGGCGACAATCAGCGAATCGTACCAAGCCAACCGAAACCTGGCTCCAATCCGCAGTGCTTCTCCATACAAAGCCGGCGAGGAATGCACCGCCAGGAGTGGACGAAACGTGGTCGACAAATACTGTTCTGGCTGCTCATGGGCTTCGCAAAGCGGCGCAACGCAACATTGAAGAACTCCTGCACCACTTGATAGCTGACAATTCCGCCGCGCGTGTCGATTCCCCTTCTGATCAGCCTCGTCGCTTGCGCTGCTTTCTTTGGCGCTCGCGCGTCGAAGGAATACACAAAGATGTTTGTATCGAGAAAGAACCTACCGCTCATTCAGCTCGTCCCGGCTGAAGCGGCTGCCGGCCTGAACATGCTTTAGGCGTTTCATCAACGCGTCGAACTCCTGCGCGCCGCCGCTCTGTGCTGTAAACTGTTCCCGCCACTCACGGAACATGGCGTTCAGCGTCTTGTGCCGGGATTTAGCCAACAGGCGCGCCTGCTCGATCAACTGTTCGTCCGCACTGAGGGTGATGTTTCTCATACTTTAACAGTATACACGAGTAACGTATTCAAGTACAACCGCTCTCTGTGAGGACATGTAAGCCTGGTGAAGCCGGTATTCCGCAGGAAATCCATCGGGAAGCTGGGGCGGACGTGGTCATCGTAGCGGCGGGTCCTTTTCAAGGCATGCCGCTCACGGTGTTGCGGGCATGCATCGCCGAACGCGTGCCGTACGTTGACGTGGCCGACGATCGCGACTTCGTGCGTCGCGCATACGCGCTCGTCGAAACGCACGCGCCGCCGCACGGAATGCTTGCGCTGATTGGTTGCTCGGTGGTGCCGGGGCTCACGTCATTGCTGACGCGGTTTGCCCAGGCTACCGTCCACCGGATCGTCCAAACAAAGATATGCATTTCGCCAGGCACGCAACACCCCCGAGGGCCGGGATCTTTTGCATGCCTGCTTTCCGCTGTTGGAAAAGAGTTCAGTGCGCCTGCAGATGGCAAGCAGGTGTCCGTCATCGGATGGACGGAGCCAGAGCGGTTTCTTTCCCAGCACCGATGGGCAATCGCACGGTTTACCGTGTGGTGGATATTGCGGACCACTTTATTCAGCCACATTATTTCCGAACCCAGACCGTGGAGTTCAGGATCGGCTCAGAACTGCGTGCACTGAACCTGCTGCTTTCGGCGGTGCGACGGATAAGGCAGGTTCTCGGGATCTCGCTGCGCTGGTTGATTCCGATAGGCCGCGCTCTAATCCATGTTTCGGCGCTACTCGGCTCAACCGCCGGGGGCGTAATGGTGGAAATTAGCGGTTACTCAGGTAACGAGCGCCTGAGCGAGACCTGGTGTGTTTCTGCTGGTGAAGGCGGCGAACGCATTCCCGCAGTGCTGACGGCAATTGCAGCGGATATGGTCCTGCGTGGAGAAATCACAGGAAACGGGATAGTACCGCTGCCCGACTGGATCACGCGAGATCGACTCGTCGCCGAACTCGCTGCCTGGAAAATTAGAGTTGCCGTCCGCTCTGAAGGTGGAGAGTGGCGCGCTTTTGACGATGGGGCAGCGTTCACGAAGTCAACACCGATTCTCCCTCGTATGGTCGTATAACGCGCATCGTGGAGTAGCGCTTCTCCTGTTGAAGGGCAGCCAGAGGATCATCGTGATCAACGTTCCCTGGTGTCTCTCATCTTCAGAGCGCGTATCGCCCCCCACCTGCTGAATTGGCCTGACCGGACAAGGGTAGTTCCTCCTCGCGGTCCCGAAGTCCGCTTCGGGGCAGTAGGTTCTCACTCAGACGTCTTCCAATCCAAGATTGTCATTCACCGCCTGAATTCCTATCGGATCACGGGCAACTCTGACCTAACGCGATTAGGGAAGGGTTGCCGACAATGCTCGCGGAGGGTCCTCTTTGGCACAATTGGGCGCGATACCTGAACGGTCCTCTCGTGTGGACTCATTGTGTCCTGCGCGATGCCCGCTCAGGACGGAGGAGGTTCCGTGGATTGTTTGCTCGACGAACTCGTCGCCCTGGAGCGTTCTGCCCTTAACCGCTGGATTAGGTTAGACCCTCAGGGTTACCTCGACCTCCAAGCCCCAGAGGTAACGTATTTCGATCCGTTTACGGAAAGGCGGGTCGATGGGCTGGACGCGACGCAGTTGCGGCTGGCGCCGATAAAGAGAATGAATCCTCCGTTCACGGATCCACGGTACGACATGATCGATCCCAATGTTCGGCGTCATGGAGATGTAGCGCTCCTGACATTCAACCTTGTCAATTACGGAAAACTGCCGGATGCTCCGGAACGTGTCTTGGCTCGCTGGAATTCCACCGAGATCTATAGTCGGATTGGCGGGACGTGGAAGATCATCCATAGCCATTGGTCGTACATACAGCCGGAACTAAAGCAGACGGGTTCTTAACGTTCACTTGCGGGCGAAGTGCCATCTATTTGAACGGCGCAGCTGAGGCCAGTCAGCATGACGGCAGAACTCATGACGTTGCAAGTTCGGAGCCGCAGACAATGGCGGGCGTGGCTGGCAAAGCACCATACGTCAAGTCCAGGGGTCTGGCTCGTCTTCCACAAGGCCCACACAGGGGTGAAGTCTATTCCCTACGAAGACACCGTTCGTGAGGCGCTGTGCTTCGGATGGATCGACAGTCTCATCAAACGCCTTGATGACGACCGATACGCCCTCAAGGTCACGCCGCGGCAGCCCACGAGCAAGTGGTCGGATATCAATCGGAATCGGTGGCTGGAACTTAAGACTGCTGGCCTGCTCACGTCGGCCGGTCTCGTAGCGGCACCCACGAACAATACCTACGCGCCACGACCAGTAGTCCCCGACCTACCGGTCTACATCGCCAAAGCGCTGAAGGCAAATTCCAAAGCGTGGGAGTTCTTTAGGGAGCTGGCGCCCACCTACCGACGTGACTTCGTCGTTTGGATTCATACGGCTAAACGACCGGAAACGCGCGAGAGGCGCATTCGCGAATCGATCGCACTGATGGCGGCGGGAAAAAAACTTGGCTTGAAGTAGATGGAAGCCGGGAGGAGTTCTCGGCAGGTATTTGCAATGATCCGACTCAGGCTGCTTGCCGCACGCCTTCAACAGGCCTCAGCCATTCGGCGAGTAACGGCAAAGCGGAAGTTATTCCGGCAAGAAGTCTGATTCGAGGACATCGCCAGTGGTTTCCCCGAACCCCGTTTGTGGCCAACTAATAGAAGTCGATAGTTCGGTGGCCAGAAGCGCGTTTGTCAGTACTAATCCGACGGACGAGCTGATAACTGTTGCGGCAGAGACCAAAGCGCGAGTTCGTTGCCGAACGGCGGCGGGAAGGTAATGGTCGCCGACAAAGGTTCCTCCTCTCTGGTGATTCCCGGCTTCTGAAAATCGGCGAGGATGGGTCCCTTGTCCAGATCCCCCAACATAAGGTGATTCACGTCCAGGAAGCGTTCGGCGGAACCGCAGAGGACCGCGACTTGCTTCCCATCGGCAGAGGCATCGAGCGACAAGATCAGTCCCGGCGGTCACCCTTGGGAGAACAAAGCACTCTGGGAAAAAGTCTCCGCGTTGTACCGTGTGAATAACATTACGACCCCCACTCTCTTCATGGGTGGGAGATTGGCTGGAACGTCCCCATCCTTGGTGGTGATCAGATGTACAGGCCTTCAAGCGCCTCGGCTGTACCACAGAAGTCGTCGTCTACGCCGGCGAATACCACGAATTCAAGACGCCATCCCACGCCAAGGAGCGCCTAGAGCGCTACCTCGCCTGGTATGCCCACTTCGTGAATGGTGACTCCAGTCCTGCTCGTCCCGAACCATCTCAAAAATCTGGAGAATAGTGAAAACTCGAGTCTTCCCTTCGGATGGGAGGGGCTCGCGTCCGCCCCCTCTTTCCGAAATCACGGCTGCGCGATCGCTGTTTTCGGTGCTTAATCCACGTGACATTCGGTCTCGCCGGTCGTCTGATACAGCCAGGGGGATGCTATGACCTCGTTCTGGCGCGACCTTCGCCATGCTTTGCGGTTTCTTCGCCTCAGTCCCGGCTTCACCCTCGTCGCCGTCTTCACCCTTGCTCTCGGAATCGGCGCCAACACCGCCATCTTCCAGCTCATTGACTCCATCCGCTTGCGTACCATTCCCGCCAAGAACCCTCAGGAGTTGGGGACGATCAGAATCGCAGACCGCCACTGGGGCTCCGGCCAGTTCTCCAGCCAGTATTCCCAGCTCACCTTTGCCATGTGGGAGCAGATCCGCAAGCGCCAGGAAGGCTTCGCCGAAATTGCCGTTTGGTCCGACCAGCGGTTCAATCTGGCCACGGGCGGGGAGGTCCGCAAAGCAAAAGGCATCCGCGTCGGCGGCGATTTCTTTCACGTCCTTGGCGTCGAGCCGATTCTTGGGAGACTGCTTGGTCCGGCGGATGACCAGCCGGGTTGCGGCATCTCTGGAGCAGACATCAGTTACGCCTTCTGGCAACGAAACTTTGCCGGCGATCCTTCGGTGATTGGAAAACGCCTCACCCTGGATGGCAATTCCTTCCAAGTGATCGGCGTCACGCCGCCTGGTTTCAATGGCATTTCCATAGGCGACACCTTTGACGTTGCCGTGCCGATCTGCGTCGAACCCATACTTAGCCCGCGCAACAACCGCCTAACGCGCCGTCATGCCTGGTGGCTCGCCACCATTGGCCGCTTGAAACCTGGATGGACCATCGCGCGCGCCAACGCCCAAATCCTCGCGGTCACGCCCGCCATTTTGCAGGAAACGATTCCTACCGTTTACGATGCCGAAGCAACGAAGAAGTATCTCGAATATAAGCTCGGCGCGTTTTCCGCCAGCACCGGATTTTCGGAATTGCGCTCGGATTCCGAGACTTCCCTGTGGTTGCTCCTGGGAATCTCCGGACTGGTCTTGCTCATCGCTTGTGCCAACCTGGCGAACTTGATGCTCGCGCGCGCCAGCGCCCGCGAGCGGCAAATCACCATCCGCCGTGCCCTCGGAGCCACACGATGGCGAATGGTTCGCGAATTGCTGTCGGAAAGCTTGTTGCTCGCAGCAGCCGGGTCAACTTGCGGACTGTTTTTGGCTTTCGCGATAAGCCGCATGCTTGTGACTTTCATTAGTACAGAGCAGAATCAGATTTTTCTGGATCTCGGAATGGATTGGCGCGTCCTGGCGTTCACCACCGGAGTTGCGGCCGTGACGACCGTTTCCTTTGGGTTGGCACCTGCCCTGCGTGCAACGCGAGCCGAGCCCGCTATGCTACTCCAGTCGGGGAGCCGGGGAGCGACTGTCGGCCGCGAGCGCTTTAGTCTTCGGCGCATTCTTATCGTCTCGCAAGTGGGCCTCTCCGTTGTCCTTCTGATGGGTGCGCTGCTTTTTGTCCGGAGTTTGCGCAACTTGACCACCCTGAATGTCGGCGACGCGCAGTGCCGCACCGTCAGGCGCGTCGCATCTGCAGTGGGGAGGGCGCCACTGCGATCTAGCTTGTCCACGAGTACTTGCGCGCAGCATGATCGCCACAAAGTACAGACTCTTCAGCGCCGAACCGAAAGCTAGTAAGTTCCCAAGATACGCGCACACTGAGGAGGGGCGGTACTCGGTATTTCGATTTGGGTCGCCACGCGATAAGTCACGGATGGTCGGCTACCGGAAGCTATCCGGCTTCGACGGCGGGATTAGTCCCGGGAAGCCTGGTTCGGGGACATGACCGGTGATCTTCTCGAACCCCGTTTCTGGAACACGAGGGACGGCTGTCCGGGACCAGACTGCGGGTGGCGGCAACTAAATCACCGCGACAAGCCGACGCGGCGCAATTTTTCCTGGAAGTGAGGGTCTGACCTCAAGTTGTCGAGTCGGGGATCCACCCCGATAAGGGGCAGTCAATCGAACGGTCGCGATATGCCTTCTCAAGCCAGGCGAGTGCCTGCTGTTTATCTCCCAGCACAGCATAGACGCCAGCTTCGTTGAATCCGCAGACATAGCGCTCTCGAGCAGAGCCCTCGATTCCGGGGAGCATCGCACGAGCTTCCGGTTTGTACCATCCGGGAGTTGAGAGGTGAAGGTCGCGTCCAAACTGCAACTGGGTCAGAAAGTCGCGTCTGCACTTCGAGCAGGTCAGAACCCACCGAACTAGCGTGGGTCAGCCTCTTTCGAATGATAGTTGGGATACGCTGGGCGATGAGGATGCGGAAGCGGGTTTTGCTTCAACTCTTCCATCACCACCTGAACGGCCTTCTCCAATTGCGGATCGCGGCCCTTAAGAGTGAGTTCCGGATCGAGCTCCGCTTCGATATCCGGGGCGATACCGTGATTTTCCACTTCCCACTGGCCATTGGGATTCCAGACGCCGGAGCTCGGCGCTGAGACGAAACCGCCGTCCATCAGCTCAGGGGCCGCAGCTCGTCCGACTAAACCGCCCCAGGTTCTCTTGCCAATCAACTTGCCGACACCGGCACGCCGGAAGTACCAGGGCATAGCGTCTCCGCCTGAACCCGCAAATTCGTTGATGATCATGACCTTCGGCCCAAAGATCGCGCCTTGCGGCTGATCCTCGTCTTCTCCGTCTCGTGTGGCGACCAAACTCAGCAGCCTGCGCTGAAGGATCTCGATGATGTCGGTGGCCAGCGCTCCTCCGCCGTTGAACCGCTCGTCAACAATGACTGCTTCTTTGCCGACTTGCGCGAAGAAATAACGGGTAAAATTGGTGTAGCCGCCAAACCCAGTGTCTGGCATGTAAACGTAGGCAACGCGTCCCTCCGTCATCTGGTCCACTTTGCGACGGTTGTCCTCGATCCAGGCCAAGTTGCGTAACCGGGTTTCGCTGGACACCGGGACGACCGTGACTTCACGGGAGTTTGCGCCGGTAGGGTCAGAACCAACCTTCAGAACGACCTGTTTGCCTGCGGTTTCCTCGAAGAAGGAATAAATGTCATCGGTGCCGAGGATCGGCCGTCCATTCACTGCCAATAGGTATTCTCCTGCGACCACGTTGACACCCGGCTGAGTAAGCGGCGCCTTGAGGTCGGTGTTCCAATTCTCCCCGGTGTAAACCCGTGCGAATCGGTAGCGGCCGTTCTCAATTCTGTAATCCGCACCGAGGAGTCCTGTCTGAACATGTTTTACTTCAGGACTATCGCCGCCAAAAATGAAAAGGTGCCCTACTGTCAGTTCGCCAAGCATCTCGGCAAATAGATAGTTCAGATCCTGCCGCGAGCCGATACTCGCAAGGTAGGGTGCATACTTCTTCTCTGCAGCCGTGAGGTCGAGACCGTGGTAGCCGGGATCGTAGAAGAAATCGCGCTCCACGCGCCAAACTTCGTGATACATCTGCTTCCATTCTTCCCGCGGCTTCACACGCACTTCCAGGCCGTCGGTTTTTAATAATCCCTCGCTGGCGTCGCCGCCGGGAGGTTGGGGCCCTGGGCCGTCGCTCGACATAGGTTTGGGCGCCTTAATGAACCAGTGGTCGCCCTGCCGGTAAAGCATCTTCTCGCCATTTTGCGAGATCTCGAAGAAACGCACACCGCTCAAGGCCACGTCTGCCTTTCGCTTCTTCAGGTCGAAGCGATGAACCGTCAGACTGAACTCCTGGCCGGGGCTCGGGGCAGGAGCTTCCAAAGAGTAGAGTTCGCCGGACTTTCCGACCTGTAAACCGACGTAACGCCGCATCGGCAAAGAAAGTGCCAAGATTCGCTGGCCTATGTTGTCGAAATCAATCTTGACAAGGACTTTCTCGGGAGGCTTGTCTTTGGCCGTGTCCGGTTTCTCTTCTTCTTTCTTGTCCGCTGACTTCTTTTCCTCGACGGGCTTCTCCTCGTCACTCTCCGGCGCCAGCGGAGAGGGTTGGTCCTTCGCCAGCACGACCAAATAAACGCTGCGTGTCACGGGGCGCGTTGCACTGTGGATGTCGGGCTCCAAAGAAGGTCCAGAGTCTGTGCTGGCGGTGAAGTAGAGGTGCTTGCCATCCTTGTCGAACATCGGGTTTCTGGCGTCACTCATGCCATCGGTGAGTTGTGTGTGTTTTCCCTCGTCAATGGAATAGAGAAAGATGCCGCTCAGGTGGCTAGGAAGTCTTCTCTCATAAGCCAGCCAGCGGCTATCGGGCGACCAGGCCGGCGGCGGCCCGCCGAAGGTCCAGAAGATGTCATGATCTATTTTGACGGGCTTCTTCTGTTCCACGTCTACGTACCAAACGCTGAGGTGGTTGTCGCGATAGGCGATCTTTTTGCTGTCGGGCGACCAGCGAGGAGAGAAGAAGAAGCCTGTTCCGAGGCTGATCTTCTTCACCTCGCCGGTTCCATTCTGGTCGCGGATATGGAGCGCATACTCCCCTCCTTCGTCGGAAAAGTATGCGATTGTCTTTCCATCGGGAGACCAGGCAGGATCGCGCTCCATCACCGAAGAGCTGTTAGTGAGGTTGCGCGCGTCGCCCTTTTCAGCCGGGACGGTGAGGATTTCGCCATGCGCCTGGAAAACTGCACGCGCACCGGTCGGAGAAATGTGAGCGTTCTGGAGGCGCTTTCCCACGTTCACGAAGTGATCGCGAAGCTCAAGCAGGTCGCCGGCTATCCGGACATTCACCTGCTTCGTTGTGCCGGACTTCAAATCGTAGAGATGCAAAGAGCCAAACTGCTCGTAAACAATGGCATCGGGACCGGCGGAAGCTGACTTCAGATCCAGTCCACGATTCTCCAGCTCCTTCTTGACCTCCTTTGCATGCATATCGTACGAAAACAGGCTCACCGGCCCGTCCCGGTCGGACAGGAAGTAGATTTTGTCGCCCACCCACATAGGGTTGAAGTCGTTGGAATTGTCCCGAGGAATCTTCTCGATTCGTCCACTGGATAGGGTGGCGATCCAGATTGGAGTCGTCTGCCCGCCGCGATACCTCTTCCACGCCTGTTGCCACTGCGCAATCGGGACGTAGGCAATCCGCGAACCATCTGGCGAAAACGAACCTTGTTGTGCCATGGGAAGCGGCAGTTCTGCAGGAAATCCGCCTTGGACCGGAGCGGTAAAAAGCCGGTCGAAATAGGAGAAGCTGTTTCGTGCGGAACGGAAGAGCACCTGTTTGCCGTCAGGCGTCCAGCCCACGGCAATGTCATCGCCGGGATGAT
>Ga0209377_1000499_pt1 | contig 26201 bp, 20 predicted proteins | sample GraSoiAngelo_141_FD_185898 | JGI IMG/M metagenome (GOLD analysis project Ga0209377, IMG submission 185898) | Grasslands soil microbial communities from the Angelo Coastal Reserve, California, USA - 14_0929_12_40cm (SPAdes) (version 2) | ecosystem: Environmental > Terrestrial > Soil > Grasslands ...
GATAATTGGGAATTTCGCATCTTCGGAAATTTGTTTTACGAAAGTTTCCGCACCGATGACGTCATAACTCCCGAGAGGAAGCTGCAGGTGCACAACGCGTGGGTTCAGTACAGCGAGGATCGTGCTGGGATACAGGCGACCTATTCTGGCCTCAAGCCGTTTGATATTTCGCTCGGCGGCGGCGTCACGGTCAAGCGCGACTTTGATTTCTTTCGGGCCGAAGCAAGCGCCAAGACAAAGCCTGCCCCTTTCGTGAAGTTCGAGATCGAAGCGAAATTCTAGGGAAATATTTCGTCGAGCTTTCTCGCTACCGCCTGGCTGCCGCGAACTTTCAGGCGGCCGGTCATGTAAGCCCAGGAGCCTTTGAGTTTCCCATTCGACATCGCGACCCAATCGTTGTCACTTGTGATGAACGTGACACTAGGATTATCGATCTTTCCCTTTCCCATTTTGTAGGTCCCGTCGTTCACATCGATCCACCATTCGCCGCCATTCGGGCCGCTGAGTTCCCACTGATACCGCGCGTGCACCCCCTTGGCCTTGCCGGCTTTGAAACTCCCGCGCATTGAATCAAACACCTGCTGCGGCGTTGAGGCCTCCGGCTCATTCGATGCTGCATTGGCCATACCCGAACTCGACGCCATTAAGACAGTCATGGCCGCTAGACACACGGGCCTGTACATTTTCATAGGTTTACTTCTACATCAGGATCGTTCCTACAGGCTGGATCGGCTGTCCCTCCCCAAACGGTGACCGCGAGCTGGAGTTCAAAAGGTGCACCCTTAGCGCAAACTCGCATCAAGCGTCCCGATTCGACGTGTCTCGGGCCAGCGCAACGCAACCGTGAGCACGACCAGGATCGTTCCGATCCCGCCTGCGACGACGGAAAGCACAGGACCAAATAACGCCGCGGTCAATCCTGATTCGAGAGCGCCGAATTCGTTCGATGTTCCGATGAAAATATTGTTCACCGACGAGACGCGCCCCCGCATTTCATCTGGCGTGACCAGCTGCACAATCGAGCCGCGAATGATTACGCTCACGCTGTCGAACGCACCGACGAGACATAGCAAGCCGAGCGATAGCCAAAATATTTTGGATAAGCCGAAAAGAATTGTCGCGATCCCGAACCCCGTAACGCACCACAGCAGGGCTCTGCCGGCTTGTTTCATCGGCGGGAGATGTGCGACCGCAAGCGCCGTAGAGAAGGCGCCAACCGCGGGCATCGCTCGCATCCAGCCCAGCCCCACCGGTCCGCAATGCAGGATTTGATCGGCGAAAATCGGCAGCAGCGCGGTCACGCCGCCAAGCAGTACCGCGAACAAATCCAGGGTGATTGTTGCCAGGATCACCTTTCTCCGAAAGACAAATCGAAGGCCGGCCATGAGACTTTTCCAGGTACTTGCCTCGGTCTGATCTCGTCTTTGCCTGCTCCGCCTAATCGTAAAAACCAGAAGGAAAAACGCACATGCGAAAAGTGCATCTAGTAGATACACAAATGGGAACCCAACGTAGGCGACCAGCAAGCCACTGAGAGCTGGCCCTACGACCGATCCGATTTGAAAAACGCTATTGTTCCAGGTGACCGCGTTCGCAAACGCATCGCGATCGACCAGAGTCGGAAAAAATGAACTGCGTGCCGCCCAACTGAATGTGCGCGCCGACGCTCCGACAAAGAGCAGGAGGTAAATTAGCGGAATGGAAGCGTCATCGAAATGAAACATCGGATGATGCCGCTCGAAAATCGTCGCGATGCCCGCTAGAAAGCGATTGCCTCCGCGCAGCGGCGCAATTGCAGGAATCGAGAGATGCTTCCAGGACACAAGAGCGAGCGCCAGGGACGCAAGCCCACTGAAGATTTGGGAGATCAGAATGATGTGCTTTCGACTGAACCGATCCGCTAAATGGCCCGCGGGCAACGATAGTGCAACCACTGGGACCGCGATAACCAGGCCAACGAGTCCGAGCGCGGTGGCCGAATGAGTGCGTGCATAGAGCTCCCATTCCACCGCTACCGCGAGCATCAAACGACCAGTGATCGAGAGTAGGTTACCGGCCGTGAATAGGCTGAAATCCCCGAAACGGAAGGCTGCGTACGGATCATGCTTTCGAAGCTCCCTTTCAATTGGCAAGGGAACGGCTGGGCGTTGGCTTTCCGGTGATGGATAGGAGCTGGAATCGATTGGCTGCGGCATGCTCGAGCGCGTTCGGTCGAACACGCGCAGGAGATTGTAGGTTGAGCGGCCAGCACCGCAACCTATAGCATCGGGTACATGTCCCCCGATTGGGATTAGGGCTCGATTTTTCGCTTTTAGCTAGGCCGCTCAGGATTGAAGGGTTAGCCGCGCCAATATTCCTCTCGACAGCGGGAACAGAGCGGCTCAAAAAATTTACATTCCCAGCGCGGATTTTTCTTCCATTGGCTAGATGGAATGCGGTAGAGTCGGCGGCCTCAAGGAAAAATGGATAACATCATCGAGGCGAGAGAACTGCAGATCGAGCGTAAGCATTTCTACGTGGAGCTCCGCGAAAACGACCGCGGGAGATTCTTGCGCATTACCGAAGAAGCTCACGGCCGCCGCAACAGCATCATCGTGCCCAGCACCGGCGTGGACGACTTTACGGCCACGATCGCTGAAGTTCTGACAAATGGCGAAACTGCGCCGGCTTAACCGCTGAACTGCTGATTCTCTTTAGGTAGAGGCAGCCGTGTCGGCTGCAACGCTCTTACATGCGGACGACAGCCCGAGGCTATAGCCGATCTTTCTTCCGTTTATTCGTTCCGTGCGTTGACACCGCGAGACCCGAATTTACTTTGGCGCTCCGCCACATTGACGCTCTTGTGGACTCCTGAGTCATGGTCACGAAAATAAAAACCAGCACACGAAAAAAGATTCAGCGCACGAGAAGACGATCATCATCGGGCGGGCGCGCGGCCTTTCCCGAAAAGAGGAAGAAAACGCGACGCTACGTTTATTACTTCGGCGACGGCCACGCCGACGGATCAGGCAGCATGAAACCGCTGCTGGGCGGCAAAGGCGCAAACCTCCACGAGATGACGCGCATCGGTCTGCCCGTGCCCCCGGGATTCACAATCACGACGGAACTGTGCAGTTATTTTTACGATCATAACCGGACCTACCCGCGAGAGTTGGAAACGGAGGTCGCGGCGGCGCTGGCGAAAGTCGAGAAGTCGGTGGGCAAAAAATTCGGCGATAAAGAGCGGCCGTTGCTTGTTTCTGTGCGGTCAGGCGCGCGCGATTCCATGCCGGGAATGATGGACACGATTCTAAACCTCGGAATGAACGACGAAGTCGTCGAAATCGTTGCAAAGAAGACGAACAACGCGCGTTTCGCCTTTGATTCATATCGGCGTTTCCTGCAGATGTACGGCGATGTGGTAATGGGCGTTCAAAAGCGGCCAGGCGAGGACCATGAGCCGTTTGAGACGGTCATCGAGCACCTGAAGGACGAGCGCTACGGCAAGCACGATTTCCCGGACGTGCGATTAACTGTGGCCGATTTGAAAGAGCTTGTGCAGCGTTTCAAGGCATTGATCAACGAGCGGACTGGAAAATCCTTTCCGCAAGATCCAAACGAGCAGCTCTGGGGCGCGATTGGTGCGGTCTTCGGTTCGTGGATGAACGACCGCGCGATCGTTTATCGGCGAAGATATGGGATCCCGCACGACTGGGGAACGGCGGTGAATGTGCAGACGATGGTGTTCGGGAACATGGGAGAGACGAGCGCAACGGGGGTTGCGTTTACGCGCGATCCAGCGACGGGCGAAAAGGTTTTCTACGGCGAATATTTGATCAACGCCCAAGGCGAAGACGTCGTTGCTGGTGTGCGCACGCCGCATCCAATCAGCGATCTGGCAAAGGAAATGCCCGCCGCGCACAAGGAACTGATGAAAGTGCGCAGCATCCTTGAACATCACTTCAAAGACATGCAGGACCTCGAGTTCACAGTGGAGGACAATCGCCTTTATATTCTGCAGACTCGCAACGGCAAACGTACCGGCCACGCCGCCGTCCGTATCGCGGTGGATATGGTCGGTGAAAAATTAATCACAAAAAAAGACGCGGTGCGCCGCATCCCGGCCGATTCGCTTGCTCATCTTTTGGCGCCGATTTTCGATCGGCAATCGGCGCGCGAAGCAAAAAAGATCGGCAGCGGTTTGGCCGCTGGGCCAGGCGCGGCGTCAGGACACGTTGTTTTCAGCGCAGAAGAAGCCGTGGCGCGTTCGGAAAAAGGAGACAAGGTCGTGCTCGCCCGAATTGAAACTTCGCCGGAAGACTTGCGCGGCATGATCGCGGCAGAGGGAATTCTCACGTCGCGCGGCGGAGTTTCTTCGCACGCCGCCCTAGTCGCCCGACAAATGGGCAAAGTGTGTGTATGCGGTGCGACCGCGATTCAAATCGATTACCAAAAGCGCACGCTCAGTGCCAACGGAACAACGTTAAAACAGGGAGATTACATCTCGGTTGACGGGACAGCGGGCGAGGTTTTTGCCGGCGAAGTCACAACTGCACCGTCCGAGATCGTCCAGGTGCTCGTCAATCGATCGCTCGATCCGAAGAGGAGCGTTACGTATCAAGAGTTCGCAAAACTAATGAAGTGGACGGATGAATTTCGCATGCTTGGCGTCCGGACAAATGCCGATACTCCCGAGCAGGTGAAAAACGCAGTCGCCTTCGGCGCCGAGGGGATTGGTCTTTGCCGCACGGAGCATATGTTTTTTGAAGGTGACCGGATCGATGCGATGCGGGAAATGATCCTTGCCAGCAGCAAGGAAGATCGTGCCCGAGCGCTGGCGAAACTGCTTCCCTATCAACGCGACGATTTCATCGGCATCTTTACGGCGTTAAAAGGCTTGCCTGCAACGATCCGCTTTCTCGATCCACCGCTTCACGAATTCCTGCCACACGATCACGCCCAACAAAACGAACTCGCGAACAAACTTGGCGTGCCGGTGGAGCACATTTCCCGTCGGGTGCACGAACTGCACGAATTCAATCCGATGCTTGGCAATCGTGGTTGTCGCCTGGGGATTGTTTATCCCGAAATTTCCGAAATGCAGGCACGCGCAATTTTTGAAGCCGCCGCCGAGGTGCAAGCTAACGGAATTAAGGTCCGCCCCGAAATCATGATTCCGCTGGTGGGATTTCCGCGCGAGTTAAAGCTCCAGCTCGATATCGTCCGTCGCGTCGCCGGCGAAGTGTCGAAGGAAAAGCAAATGAAATTCGACTATCTCGTCGGGACAATGATCGAAATCCCGCGCGCAGCGCTCATCGCGGACCAGATCGCGCGCGACGCCGAGTTCTTCAGTTTTGGCACAAACGATCTCACACAGACGACGCTGGGAATGAGCCGGGACGATTCCGGCAGTTTTCTTCCCGCCTACGCGGAGCTCGACATTGTGGATGCAAATCCGTTCGCGTCGATCGATCAGAAGGGCGTTGGCCGCCTGATGGAAATCACTCGCGATTTGGGACGCAAAACTCGGCCGAACATCAAGCTCGGGATTTGCGGCGAACACGGCGGCGAGCCGGCCAGCGTTAAGTTCTGTCACCGGCTCGGTTTGGATTACGTCAGTTGCAGTCCGTTTCGGATTCCGATTGCGCGATTGGCCGCGGCCCAAGCAGCGCTCGAATAGACAAGCCCGTGATCTTGCGCCCAGATTGAAGCGGGTGATCACATTCAAAGACATAGAGGCGGCGCGCAAACGCATTGCCGGTACGGTTTACTATTCGCCGTGTCCACCTTCAATCCCGCTGAGCGAAATCACAGGCATGGAGATTTTCTGCAAGCTGGACAACTTGCAGCGGACAGGAAGTTTCAAGGAGCGCGGCGCGCGCAATGCGCTCGCGCAATTATCGTCCGATCAGCAAAAGCGCGGGGTCATCGCTGCTTCCGCAGGCAATCACGCTCAAGCACTCGCCTATCAGGGCAGCTTGCTCGGAATTCCCGCAACAGTGGTGATGCCGAAGTTCGCGCCCCTGATAAAAGTGAGCACCTGCCAGCAGCTCGGTGCGAATGTCGTTCTTCACGGAACAGACTTCGGAGAAGCGAAAGCTGGCGCACACGAGCTTGCAAAGGAAAAAGGCCTCGCTTATATCGACGGCTACGACGATCCCGCGATCATTGCCGGCCAGGGGACAATGGGGCTCGAACTGGTCGAGCAGATTCCCGATCTCGACGCGGTAATCATACCGGTGGGCGGCGCCGGTTTGCTCGCTGGGGTTTCTTTGGTCATCAAAACGCTGCGGCTAAACGCAAAAATCGTAGCCGTCGAAGCAGAGAACGTCGCGAGCTTTTCCGCCGCGCTTGGAGCGGGCAAACCAACGAAGATCACGATGCATCCGACGCTCGCGGATGGACTCGCCATCCCACAGGTCGGCACGAACGCATTTGAAATTGCGCGACCGCTTGTCGATCTCGTCGTCACTGTGACCGAGGAAGAAATCGCTCTGGCGATTCTGCGCCTGATCGAATTGGAAAAGAGCGTGGTCGAAGGAGCCGCTGCGACTCCGCTCGCAGCGTGCATGTCCGGAAAATTAGAAGACCTTGCAGGAAAACGGGTGGTGCTTTTGCTTTGCGGCGGCAACATCGACCCGAACGTGCTCAGCCGCGTAATTGAGCGCGGTCTGGTGGCGGACGGTCGTCTTGGTCGTTTCACGGCAGTGATTAGCGATCGACCTGGTGGCCTCGCCGATTTGGCGGCGCAAATCGCTTCGACCGGCGCAAGCATCAAGCAAGTCGTGCACGATCGGGCTTTCGCCAGTCCGGATGTTTCAGCCGTCAACGTTTTGTGCACGGTCGAGACCCGGAACCATCAGCATCTCGCCGAACTCCGCGCGTTATTGAAGAGCCGCGGTGTCGAAATATACGACGCTACATAAGCTGTAGCCACCCCGCTCTGTCGGGGCGCTTTGCGCGTTCACGTTAACACGGCGACCGAGCGCCGTGGCTACACAAACTTGAAGCACGTCTCGCGTTCCGTAGTCTCTTCTCATGCAAGCGCGCGAACAAAAAATAGATATGAATTCTTTCGCGCGTCGTCACATCGGGCCGAACGAAGACGAAGTAGCCGCGATGCTGAGCGAGCTTGAGTTGGAAAGCATCGAGAGGTTGATAGACGCCGCGGTTCCAAGAAATATCCGGCTGCATCGACAGCTGAACTTACCGGAATCGAAATCCGAAATTGAAGCGCTCGCGGAGCTGCAGGCGATTGCAAAAAAAAACAAAGTCGCGCGTTCATTCATCGGCGCCGGCTACTACGACTGCATTACGCCGCCGGTCATCCAGCGAAACATTCTCGAAAATCCCGGCTGGTACACCGCTTATACGCCTTACCAAGCGGAGATCGCGCAAGGCCGCCTCGAGGCGCTGCTCAATTTCCAACAGATGATCATCGACCTAACAGCGCTCGATATCGCAAACGCATCGCTGCTCGACGAAGCTACTGCCGCCGCCGAAGCGATGTCGCTTTGTCACGCAGTCGTTCCAAAACGGAAGACTTTTTTTGTCGCCGATAATTGTCATCCGCAAACAATCGCCGTTCTTCAGACGCGGGCGAAGCCGCTCGGAATTGAGATTAAGATCGGGGATTATTCGCGCTTCAAATTCGATGACGCAGTTTTCGGCGCGCTAATCCAGTATCCAGCCACGGATGGCGCGATCTATGATTATTCCGACTTCGTCACGCGGGCTCACAGCGCAGGCGCACTCGTTGTCGTGGCGGCGGATATTCTCGCGCTCACGTTGCTGAAACCGCCGGGCGAATTTGGCGCGGATGTCGCGGTTGGTAATACGCAACGCTTCGGCGTGCCGTTGGGATTCGGCGGGCCGCACGCCGCATATTTCGCCACGCGCGATCCATTCAAACGTCACATGGCTGGTCGACTCGTGGGTGTGTCGCACGACGCTGAAGGGCGGCCGGCGTATAGACTCGCGTTGCAAACACGGGAGCAACACATCCGTCGCGACAAGGCGACGAGCAACATCTGCACGGCTCAGGTGCTTCTTGCCGTTATTGCGTCGATGTATGCGGTTTATCACGGCCCAAAAGGACTGCGCGCAATCGCCGAACGCGTTCATCGCCTGACGAGCCAACTCGCAGATGGGCTGCGCGCCCTTGGCTGCACAATCAGCCACGACAATTTCTTCGACACTGTTCACGTCGAAGTCGAATCTAGCGAAGTCCTTTTGGAGCACGCGGCAAGAGCGGGGTGCAACCTGCGCGCGCTCGGCCCGCGCGCAGTCGGCATTTCATTCGACGAAACGACAACGCCACGGGACATCGAACTGCTGATGTCGATCTTTCGCGGCACGACTGTGCGCGATTTTGCAGACGACGATCTTGGCGAGCCACCGCTGCGCATTCCGCAATTTGCCATGCGCACTTCGGACTTCCTCACTCATCCGATCTTCAATACGCACGACACTGAGACGGAAATGCTGCGTTATCTCAAGAAACTTGAATCGCGCGACCTGTCGCTGACGACGTCGATGATCCCGCTCGGCTCGTGCACGATGAAACTCAACGCGACCGCAGAAATGTTTCCGATCTCATGGCCGGAAATTTCCAAACTGCATCCTTTCGCGCCTAGCGACCAGACGGCAGGCTACATGGAAATTTGCGAGCAGTTGGAATACTGGCTTGCTGAAATCACCGGGTTCGCTGCGATTTCACTGCAACCCAATGCGGGATCACAGGGCGAGTTCGCAGGTCTGCTCGCGATCCGTGAGTATCACGCGGCGCGCGGCGAAGCGCATCGCAATGTGTGTCTCATTCCGACCTCGGCGCATGGGACCAATCCGGCGAGCGCGATCATGGCCGGGTTCAAAGTTGTTTCGGTCGCATGTTTGAAGGATGGCGATATCGATCTTGCCGATCTGCGCGCTAAAGCCGATGAACACGCGCGCGACCTCGCCGCGTTGATGGTGACGTATCCCTCAACGCACGGCGTGTTCGAACCGACAATTCGCGAAATTTGCGACATCGTGCACGCACACGGCGGGCAGGTGTTCATGGACGGAGCAAACATGAATGCGCAATGCGGTCTGTGCCGTCCCGGCGATTATGGCACGGATGTTTGCCATCTGAATTTGCACAAAACATTTTGCATTCCGCACGGCGGCGGCGGCCCTGGCGTTGGACCGATCGGCGTGGCCAAACATCTTGCGCCGTATCTCCCGCGCGAATTCATTCTCGATCCCATGACAGGCAAAATTATCTTTGGTGAAGGTGATCGGGGCAAACGGCCGCCGGGTAGCAATGAATCAAATTACCAACATGGAGAAGGTGAATCCGGCAATGTCGCAGCTGCTCCCTACGGCAGCGCCAGCATCCTGACGATCACATGGATGTACATCCGCATGATGGGCGCCGATGGATTGAAACGAGCGAGCGAGGTTGCGATTCTAAATGCAAATTACATCGCAAAGCGGCTCGACCCGTACTTCCCGGTGCTGTTCAAAGGCAAACACGGGCTCGTCGCGCACGAATGCATTATCGATCTTCGCCAATGGAAAAGCGCCGGCATCGAAGTGGAAGACGTGGCAAAGCGATTGATGGATTACGGCTTTCACGCCCCAACCGTTTCCTGGCCGGTCGCTGGGACAATGATGATCGAGCCGACCGAGAGCGAACCGAAGCACGAGCTCGACCGTTTCTGCGAGGCAATGATCTCCATCCACGCAGAAACTGAGGCGGTCGCCACGGAAAAGACGGATCGGGAGAACAATGTGTTGAAAAACGCGCCCCACACCGCGCGGCAAATCGCGTCTGATAAATGGGACCGCCCCTACTCGCGCGAACAAGCAGCGTTCCCCGCGCCCTGGACGCGCGAACACAAGTTCTGGCCAGCTGTCGCTCGCATCGACAACGTGTATGGCGATCGGCATTTGTTCTGTTCCTGCCCGCCCGTGGAAGAATTCGAAGAAGAATAGTCAGAGATTCCTCGACTTCGCTCGGAATGACAGAGGCCGGGACGGATTAATGACCCGCAGAGTAATTATCGTAGTTGTCGCACTCTCGACGGTGTTCTTTTTCACCTGGGTTTATGCTCATCACATTTCGAACCCGCTACCGACCGGAACAACGATCGATCGGATCGTCATTGAAAAATCAGCTCGGAAATTGTCGGTCCTCGCGAATGGCAAAACGCTGAAAAGCTATCGTGTCGCGCTCGGTCGCAGTCCTGTCGGTGCAAAGCAACAGGAAGGAGATTACAAGACACCTGAAGGCGTTTACAAAATCGATGGTCGCAATCCACAGAGCAACTTTCACCTCGCGCTACACGTTTCATATCCGTCCGATGAGGATAAGACACGAGCTGCGGAGCGCGGTGTTCCAGCCGGATTCGACATCATGATTCATGGAATCCAAAACGGGCGCGGCTGGATCGGAGCGTTCCACCGTTTGAATGATTGGACTGCCGGTTGCATCGCGCTAACAGACGAAGAGATCGAAGAGCTTTGGCGAGTTACGCCGGACGGAACAACGGTCGAGATTCGCCCTTAATTTCGTTGAATCCTCGACTTCTCATCCTTCACGGCTGTAGTGTGCGCTGTCCTCAGCGCATGTAACGCGGGTCGCCGGCGACAGTGCATCCCAGTGTCCGCTGAGGACAGCGGACGCTACAGCACGAGACGGCGAGTTAAGCTTCGGGCGCGAGTTCCGGCGCGGCGACGACGCGAGTAGGGACGAGACGTAATGAGCTGCCGCTGGTTTGCTCAGACGCGGCCGGACCGGCTTCGTGATACTCGGCGTCGCTGTTGACCTGCCAGAGATCGTAAAGCTTCGTGTCGGCGAGAATGTTTTCGACGCACAACATCGCCGTCATCATGGCGTGGTCCTGATTGTTGTATTTGTGCATGCCGTTGCGTCCGACGAGGTGCAGGTTCGGATAGCTCGTCTCCAGTTCGTGCCGGATCGTAGCGACATGCCGCACGTAGTCGTCGTCGTAAACTGGATACGCTTTCTTCTGGCGAACGACGCAGCCATCAACAAGGTCGCCTTCCTTAGCTAGACCGATCTGAATCAGTTCGCGTTTGGCGAGTTCAATCAAATCACTGTCGCTCGAATCCCACAGACCGTCGTGTTCGAAGCAGAAATATTCGAGGCCGTAGCAGACCTTATCCGATTCGGGAACCATCTCCGGCGACCAGGAACGGAAGTTCTGCACACGACCCACTTTGACGCTCGGATCGTGAATGTAGATCCAGTTGTCATCAAACATCTGTCGATCTTTCAAGATCAACATCACAGTGAGGAAATCGCGGTACTTGAGGCTTTCGGCTGCGCGTTTCGTTCGCTCGCTCACAGCAGGCGATAACCCACAAACCAGCGCGCGCATCGGCGCAGATGAAATGACGTGTTCCGCTTCAATCGTCTGCAACCCGCCGAGTTGATCTTTGTATTCAACCATCCAATTGCCGGATGTTTCGTCGTAAGAACACCGAGTCACTCTGCAGCCCATCTCAAGCCTGCCGCCCAACGCCTTCATCTTTTCTGCGCATGCCTCCCACATCATGCCCGGCCCGCGGCGCGGGTAACGAAACGAATTTATCAGCGTCTTGATGACTTTACTGCGATCGCCATTGTACCGCTGCGGAATGAGCGCGTTCTTGATCGCGCTGCCCAGCGAAAGTCCTCTGATCCGTTGCGCGGCCCAGTCGGCGGAAATTTCCTTGCAACTCATCCCCCAGACTTTTTCGGTGTAGCTTTTGAAGAATGTATTGAAGAGCCGTTTGCCGAATTGATTGCTTACCCACTCTTGGAAATTCCGTGGATTCCGCACCGGAAAAAGACGCGCTTTTAACCAGGAAAGCACACAGAGCGTCGATTTGAAGAGACCCAGCTTGATGAGCGCTTCAAACGGCTTGAGCGGGTAGGAATAAAATTTGCCGCCGTAAAAAATGCGCGACGAACGTGGCCGCCCGAGCATGTCGTTCGGCAAAATCTCCGTCCAAAAATCCTCCACTGCTTTTGATTTGGAAAAGAAACGGTGGCCGCCAATGTCAAAATGAAAACCTTTGTAGGTGACGGTGCGAGAAATGCCGCCGACGTAAACAGGATCGGCTTCCAAGACAAGGACATCTACCGCCTCTTTCGAAAGAAGATAGCCCGCAGTCAGACCTGCCGGTCCCGCACCGATAATGGCGACTTTTGTTTTCATCTTCTGCTACGCAACCCAATTGCCCCGTGTGAAATTCCAAACGTACCACCCCTGTACGCATAACCCAGCAGCGCTGAGCAACGCTACTGCCGTGATGCCGAATGCCCGCACGAGCACCGGCGGCGTACGAAATTGACGCAGAAAATTCAAAAAGGCCAGCACGATCAAAGCGTGCACGCAAAACTCGTAGCGGAGCATGCTTTCCATATCGACGCAGGCGACTCCGCTGACCGATATGTAATAGATTGCAGCAGCGCAGAAATAGATCCCAGCTCGCATTGGTAAGCCGGCCCGCCGTCGAATCGCGGGAAGCAGTTCGCAAAGCGCCACACCGACTAGAAGCAGAGCGCCCAACGTCATCGATATTTGGCTCGCTTCCGTTGGATTATTCAGAGCTGGAACGAGCCAGCGATAACTGCCAGGCTTAAACACCGCCAAATGATCGGGAACAATCCCCCAGCCGGCTGCCTGCGTAAGCATGTAAATGTCCCACTGGCCCCAGCGGAGTTGAGAGTAGACGAAGAATCCGATGGCGCCGCACGCCGCGACAATCGTAATACTGATCGCTCTCCAGTGTTCGCGAAGCCACCTTCGCGGCTCAAGCAAACCGCGCCATCCCGTTTGAAATACCGAGCACACCAAAGGAAAAGCTGCACACACGATTCCAGCAATTCGCGTTGCCGACATCACTATCCCGTGAAGCGCGGCCCAGATCTTTGCGGATCTCCCCTCCATCGTGCTCCAGTAGATGAAGCCAAGCAGCGCCATCAAAAATAGCGATTCGGAATAACCGGCGACCAGAAAGAACGCTGCTGGATGGGCGGCGATTAGTAATGCGCCGCAAATCTGAAGCGCAGGCGAAACATTCCAGCGCTTACAAAACAAGAAAAAGTAACACCAAAAACCCGAAGCAGCGAGCTGCGCGGTGATCAGGAGTGCGGTGCTGCTGTCAATCTTAAACCCGTAGCGGAATAGCCCGGCGATCGCGGGATACGCAGGGAAAAATGCGACATTCGACACTTCCATAACCTTGTGATCGATCGGCGGGACGATGGTCTGGTATCCGCGATCGATAATGTTCATGAACCAATAGCTGTCGTGCTGGACCAGCGCGGAGTAGCGCTCTGAGAGGGATTCTTCGGGGGCGAGCAGGCCTACCGCCATTGCAAGTTGCAGCAGCGTCACTGTCAGTCCCGCGAGTAAAGGCTTGAGCAACCAGGGCAGGCGGGTCATGACATCATAATCGCAGGCCGCCAACTGTTTGCGCGCGAAACCTTTCGGAGCCCGGCAAGCCGTTCCCCCAGGAAGCACCAGGGAGACGGCAAACCCATCGAGACTGCAAGAACTTTTGAGACTTTCGTCAAAGACAATCTCGGATCGCATTGTTTTCCAACTCGGACGCGCTGATTTGAGTGCCAGGGTTTGACGGCGGTTGCGCTTTGTTTATTCGCCGGAAGTCGCTGCTGCTACGTTCTGCGGACGGAGCGAACTTCGCCAGGTCGCGTCCAACAAACCGGCGAAACGGCTACGAACCAGAGATCACCAGCACGATCTCGCCCTTCGGTGGATGGGCCTGATAATGTGCAAGAAGCTCGCTCGCAGCGCCGCGGCGGAATTCCTCGAATTTTTTTGTCAGCTCTCGTGCGACGCAAAGTTGCCGCTCCGGCATGATATCAATGCAGGCGGCGAGTGTTTTTGTTAATCGATAAGGCGATTCGAAAAAAATCGTCGTGTCCTCCCGTTCGGCCGTTTCTCGCAACTGGCGCTCGCGCTGTCCGGCCTTAACCGGAAGAAATCCACGGCAACAAAATTTCTCAGTCGAAAAACCGGAACCGAGAAGAGCGGTCAGGATCGATGATGGCCCGGGGATGATCGTAAACGGGAGTTCGCGCTTGATGCATTCGCGGATGAGGCGCAACCCAGGGTCAGACAGTCCAGGTGTTCCTGCGTCCGTAATTAGCGCAACGTTTTCGCCGCGCCCGAGGCGTTCGACGAGTTCCGTCGTGCGGGCCGCTTCATTGTGCTGGTGATAACTGATGAAGGGCTTTTTGATTCCGAGGCGCTTGAGCAAAATGCCGGAATGCCGGGTATCTTCAGCCGCGATCACATCAGCTGATTTCAATGCCTCAATGGCACGCAACGTTATATCACCCAGGTTGCCGATCGGCGTGGCGACGACGTAAAGCATTCCGCATCATCGGTTCGAAATCCTTGTTTGGCTACCGAGCGAACTGGCGTTTTCACTTATGATAAAGCCGACGGGTCGCCGCAAAACGAATCCGTAACGGAGGGTAACATGAGAACAAGCTCTTATCTGTCGATGCTGATGGTTTTAGCTTTGGTTGGTTGTGCGGAGGAACCAACCACAGTGACGACGACAACGACGACACAGGAAGTAACGACCACGGGGCCAGGTCGGGAGGTCGTGGTGACCCGAGCGCCGCCTCCAGTTCGCGTTGAAACTCAGACGGTGGCACCTGGACCAGGATACGTCTGGACAAGCGGTTATTGGCGATGGACCGGAACCACCTATGTGTGGGTGCCTGGAACGTGGGTAGTCCGCCAAAGACCAGGCGCAGTTTGGGTGGAAGGCCATTGGGTGCCTCGTTATGGCGGCTGGGTATGGGTTCCCGGGCACTGGCAATAACGAACACTGCAGAGAATCGTCACCAGCCCAGAACCTTGGCAAAAATGAGGGGCGCCACAATCGTTGCGTCCGACTCGATAATGTACTTCGGGGTGTCGACGTTGAGTTTTCCCCACGTGATCTTCTCGTTGGGTACTGCGCCAGAGTACGATCCGAAGCTGGTTGTGGAGTCGCTGATCTGGCAGAAATAACCCCACTCCGGCACGAGCTCACGGACGACGTCCTGGTTCAACATAGGAACAACACAAATGGGGAAATCGCCTGCAATGCCGCCGCCGATTTGGAAAAAGCCGATGGAGGAATCCTGGGACATTCTGCGATACCACTCTGCGAGCGCGATCATGTATTCAATGCCGGAGCGAACCGTGTGCACGTCGCTAATTGCTCCAGTGATGCAACGCGCAGCATAAATATTTCCCAAGGTGGAATCTTCCCAGCCAGGCACGAACATTGGAAGATCCTTGTGCGCGGCGGCGATCATCCAACTGTCGCCCGGGTCGATCTCGTAAAACTTTTTGAGCCGGCATTCCTTCAGGATTTTGAAAAGGAATTCGTGTGGAAAGCCGCGCTCCTTTTTCTGCGCAGCGGCGACCCATTCCTCGATCACCACTCTTTCGATCCGGCGAATGGCTTCCTCTTCCGGGATGCACGTGTCGGTGACCCGATTCAGATGACGATGGAGCAGCTCTTCTTCGTGTTGCGGACTTAGCTCTCGATAATTCGGTAGGCGAACATACTGGCTGCGCGCGACCAGATTAAAAAGATCTTCCTCCAGATTCGCTCCGGTGCAGGTGATGGCATGGACTTTGTCCTGGCGAATCATTTCCGCGAGAGAAATACCGAGCTCAGCGGTGCTCATTGCGCCCGCGAGTGTGATCATCATTTTTTCCCCGCGATCAAGATGCGCGATGTAGGCATCGGCAGCGTCTTTTAAGACCGCGGCGTTGAAATGCCGGAAGTGGCGATCAATGAACTGGCTGATGCTGCCCATCTTCGCTTCACCAATTTTTGCAATCGGGGCTACTTGCTTTTGATGCAAAACTTTTACCGCGGCAGTCAAGCGTTAATCGCGTTTTGCCGAAAATTTCTTTAAGGTACAGCGGCAAGGATCCGCGCTGCCAGGATCTCCGGTGTTATGCCCAGCAAAAGAACTGCCGCAGCAAGCACAGCTACCGTGGCTCGCGGCAGCAGAGCGGGCGGGACGACACTGACATCTCGCGCGGCGGCGAGCGCAGGTTCATCAACGAAAATCGCCTTCAGTACCATCAGGTAATAGTAAAGTGAGATGAAGCTGCCGAGAAGCGCAACCGCGACGAGCCAGAGTAAGCCGTGGTTTGCATCGGCGCGAAGCGCAACACTGAACAGATAAAATTTTCCAAAAAATCCGGCGAGCGGCGGTATGCCTCCCAGTGACAACATGAAGACGGACATGCATCCCGCAAGCAGGGGCGATCTGGAAGCCAATCCGGCAAAGTTTGAGAAATCGTCACCACCCGTTTCGCGCCGCACCATGGCAACCACGCCGAATGCACCGACCAGTGTGATGGCATAGATGGTGGCGTAGAACAATGCGGCGGAAAATCCGTCACGATCCCCCGCGATCAGTCCAATGAGTGTGTATCCAGCATGCGCCACTGCCGAGTAGGCAAGCAGTCTGCGCACGTTTGATTGCACTAGGGCGACGAGATTGCCGACCAATATTGATAATGCTGCCAGGGCGGCGAGCACAGGCGACCAACCTGCAACCATGGCGTGCCACGCGGCGTCGCCGTGGACGGGAGCAAAGCCGACTAGCACTATTTTTCCCAGCACCACAAACGACCCGACCTTCGAGGCTGAGGCAATGAATGCTGCGCTGGGAACAGGCGCGCCCTGGTACGCATCGGGCGCCCAGAGGTGAAACGGTGCAGCGGCTATTTTGAACGCGAAACCGATCAGCGTCATGACAATCCCTACGGCCAGCAGCGCCTGGATTGATACGCCGGTCAGTTTATCCGAAATCGCCGCAAGACTGGTTGTGCCCGACATGCCGTAGATCAAGCTGATTCCGAAAAGTGTGAAAGCGCTGGACGTGCTGCCGAACAGGAAATATTTCAAGCCCGCTTCCGCCGAACGCACATCCGTCTTGTCGAATGCGGTCATCACATAAAGCGACAAGCCGAGCAGTTCGAGCCCGATAAAAATCATCAGTAGTTCCTCGCTGCCGACGAGCAGCATCAGGCCGACTGTTGCGAACAGAACGAGCGCCAGATATTCGCCCGGATGACGCAGCGACTTTTCTGACTTCGTCAGCAGAACTGTGAAAAAGGCCAGCGCCATGCAGATGATTTTGAACAGCGACGTGAGCGGTGTGATCACAAGCATCCCGCCAAAGAGGGTCGCGTTGCGCGGCAACATCAGGACTGTGCCGATCGCGATTGCGAGCCCGAGCACGGCAACAGCGGAACAAATCCCCGTAGCGGTGGACGTCTCATTCGCACTTTGAGTGGGCTTCGCCGTGGAGACTGTTGCGGTCGACTTGGCGCGCCCGGTCACAAGCCCGATCGCAAGGACCGCAAGCGCCGTTATGACTACGATTGTCTCAGGCGAGGCGAGCTTCAGCAGTTCGAGATAAGACATTGTTAAATCAGCGGATTTCATTTCAGAAATCTCATCGCCTCCACTGCCGGCATTATGCGATCGAGCAACAATTTTGGATAAAGCCCGACTGCGACCGTTGTGAACATGAGCAGGCAAGCGCCGCATTTTTCCGCGGCTGTGATGCTTTGTTGTTCATTCCAATCTGGATCGAGGGCTACACGACCTTCCTGCAACTGGACGCTTGGCTCTGCCTCGCCGAAGAACGATTGCTTTAAGGCGCGTAACGTGAATGCAGCAACGAGCACCATGCCCGCCCCTGTGATCCAGACAGCGAGCGGATAAGTTCTCCATGCGCCAATGAGAATTGTGATCTCGGCCGCGAATCCGCTGAAACCCGGTATGCCCATCGACGCTGCTGACGCGATGACAAAAGTGAACGCGGCAAATGGCAGAGCACGGTTCAGATTCATACCAGCGAGCTCGTCGAGTTCGCGAGTATGTGTGCGGCGATAGATCATGCGCCCGGCGACGGCAAACAAAAGAGCCGCGATCACGCCGTGCGAAAACATCTGCAATACTGCCCCTGAAACGCTCAGCGCCGTTGCCGCGGCAAGCCCGAGCAAAACAAAACCCATATGACTGACGCTCGAATAACCGATGACAAATTTCAGATCACGTTGGCGAAGCGCCACCGCCGCGGCGTAAACAATTCCAACGACCGCCAGAAAGACGATCCATTTGCTCCACATCTGGAAGCCTTGTGGAAAAAGATTCATCGCCACGCGGAGTCCTGCGTAAGAGCCGAGTTTCATCACAATCCCGGCGAGAAGCATTGAGCCCGCCGTAGGCGCGGCGACATGACCCGTCGGCGCCCAAGTATGGAGCGGCCAGATTCCGGCGAGCACAGCAAAGCCGAGAAACAACACAGGAAACGCCCACGATTGCAGTTGTGGCGAAAATTGGAATTGGGACAGCTGATTCAGATCCAGCGATCCGGCAGTTACGTATGCGCTAAGAATCCCGATGAATACTAGCATGCCGCCAAAGAACGAGTAGAGCGTGAGCTTCATCGCCCCGTATTCCTTGTTGGTGGACCCGAAGACGGCGATAAGAAAATACTTCGGCACGATCACCAGCTCGTAGAACGCGAAGAACAAAAACAAATCGGCGCTCAGAAAAACTCCGTAGCAGCCAGCCACCACGAGCAGTAACCAGAAGAAAAATTCGTTCTGCTGATGTTCGACGTCCCAGGAAAATAAAACGGTGCTCACCGCGGAAAGACCCGTGACAAGGACCATCGTGAGGCTGACGCCATCGATCGCCAGATGGTAATTCATGCCCAAGCCGGGCACCCACGGCACGCGCACGATTGTTGTGAAGTGCGCAAGGTCGGCAACTGGCGTGCGAACTAATGCGATCAGACCCAGGGCCAATCCTGCAATTGTTGCAAGCAGCGCGATCCAACGCGCAAAGGCACGCGGCAAAAGAAGCAGCAGCACCGCGCCCGCGAAAGTGATGTAAATCGTCCAGGCGATCATGCGCGTGTACGCGCCCGATACCGCGGGGCTTTCTCGCGCACATGAAATCCGATTTCACGCCGAGGCTTTTCTGGCGGCGCCGTCAACTGCCGGATCGCTTCGAGGATACCGACGATTTCCTCGTCATGTTTGCCGACACGCCTGTCGAGTTCGGCAAATTTCTCTGCCAGTTCGCGATTCGTATCGAGCATCCGACGAAGCCTCACAAACGCGCGCATGATTGCGATGTTGACTTTGACGGCGCGGACGCTGTTCAAGACGCTGGACAACATCGCGATCCCTTGCTCGGTGAAGGCGTAAGGCCGATGCCGGCGACCGCCCCGGCCTTTTGATATTCCAGATTGGAAGATCAAATCTTGGGTCTCTTCCGCGGTCAGTTGAAACACGAAATCTTCAGGGAACCGATCAACATTTCGCCTAACTGCCTTGTTGAGGTTACCCGTTGTAACCCCGTAAAGATATCCGAGGTCAGAATCAAGCATCACCTTCTGCCCGCGAAGTAAGTGGATCGCGTGCGCGACTCGCTCGAAAGGAATCACCTCTTTGCGCATTCTAGGCGTTACTAGCCAATCAGTTGCGCCATTTGGGCGACGGTTGCGTTGAAAATGTTGAATACGAACTGCGGCGCGATGCCAATGGCGAACATGAGCAACGCCACAGGAACAACGACGAGTTTTTCGCCTGGCAAAAGATCGGGAAAAGCGCTGCAACTGTCTGCGAGCGGCCCGCTAAAGAGTGATTGCATTGCTCGCGCAAAAACGATGGCTGTGACGAGAAGCCCGATCACGGCGATGGCCGTAAACGCGCCTGTGAGCGCGAATGAGCCTTTGAAAATCAGAAACTCGCCGATGAATCCGTTCAGCCCCGGCAGACCCAGAGATGAAAACATTGTAACGCTCATCCACCCGCAGAGGAGCGGTATCCGCTGCATCAGGCCGCCGAAGTCGTCGATGCCACGCAGGCCACGGCGTTGTTCGAGCAAACCGACGAAGTAGAAGAGGGTGGCCGCAGTGATTCCGTGGTTAAAAATTTGCATGAATACGCCGCTGAATGCTGCATGCGTATCGATTTTGGCAGCGACAACCGGTGAAGCGGTCACGGCAAAAAGGCCAAGCATGCAGTAACCAAGATGGTTGACTGACAAGTAGGCAATCATTCGTTTCAAATCACGCTGCGCCCATGCAGCCAGCGGAGCGAATACGATCGAGCAGATCGCCAACGAAAGAAGCCACGGTCCGATGAACTTGATTTGATTAGGAAAAAGCGGAAGTAACAGACGCACAAAACCGTAAACCCCCATTTTCGAGAGGACGCCCGTGAGCACCATCGACACACCGGTAGGCGCGGTTTGATAAGCGTCTGGCAACCAGGTGTGAAACGGAAACAGCGGCACCTTTACCGCAAGCCCAACAAAGATTCCGGCAAAAGCGAGCCACGTCATTTTGCCGGTGAGCAGACCGTTTTTTCCCACACTGGCGAGCGCCGCAAAATCGAAAGTGCCGTTGGCGAAATAAATTCCGAGAAACGAGAGCAACATCGCCACGCTGCCGAGAAATGTGTAAAGGAAGAACTTCGTCGCGGCGCGATCGCGGTTTTCGCCTCCCCAGATCTTGATGAGCAGAAATGCCGGAATCAGGCTCATTTCGTAAAACAAAAACCAGAGAACAAAATTCTGCGCGGTGAACGTGCCGTAGAGCGCTGACTGCATTACCAGCATGGTCGCATAGAAGCCGCGGTCCATCGGTTGCGCGAGAAGTGCAAACGGAACGATGAGCGAGGTGAGCAGCACCAGCAGCAGGCTCAAGCCATCGACGCCAACCAGATATTCGGCGCCGATTGCGGGAATCCAAGCATGGCGTTCGACGAACTGAAGGCCACTCGCGGTAGCGTCGAAGTTCCGCCACAATGCTAAAGCGCATGCTGCGGAGATGGCGTTAAACAGCAGAGCGACTGGACGACCATTCCTCTGCGGCCAGGCGCACACCGCAACTGCGCCTAGCAGCGGAATCAGGATGATCGCCGTAATCAAGCCAACCATGCGTAGAGAAGGAGCAGCGCCAGCATTCCGATGGCTACCGCGCCGAGGTAAGTTTGGATTTGTCCCGAGTGCGCGGCGGACATCAGGCGGCCCAGACCGCGCGCACAGGCGGTCGTCTTATCGACTCCGGCGTTGATCCCGCGCTCATCGACGCTGGTTGTAAAGATTCCAAAGATCTGGCCCATAGCGCCGAAACCGCGCACGAGACCGTCCCAGAAATAGCGATCCATCCAGTCGGACAGACGTGCAGCCATCCAACTGAAGCCGATAACCGTCCGACCATAAAGTTCGTCGATCCACATTTTGTTTGCGAGGAATCGAAACAAAGCCGGCTGCGCGTATTCGAGCGGATCGATCTCAGCCGGCCGATTTCGATCCTGCACACCAGCCTTGCGATACATCCAGAAACCGAGCCCTACACCTGCACTAACGAGCGCGAGCGAAACAACCAGCATTGGCTGAATCAGGCGCGCGATCTCAAAGTGCACAGGTTCGCCGGTTAGATATCCGTGCAACCATGGCCACGCAGGCGTAAGCACCACGCTGAAAAAAATTCCGCAAAGTGCTAGCACGATCAGAGGCATCGTCATCACACGTGGGCTTTCGTGCGCATTCTCCGAAGAAGAGCGAGTTTGGCCGAAAAAGACGTAGATCATTTGCCGCGTCATATAGAGCGCAGTGAGAATGACTCCGGCGAGAATCAGGTAATACGGTGCGTGTGATCGCGGCCAATGGGCCGTGGCATGAAGAATTTCCTCTTTCGTCCAGCCACCAGAGAAAACCAACGGGACGCCGCTGAGCGCCATCATCCCGATGGCGTACGTCGCAAACGTGATAGGCATGAGCCGCCGCAGGCCGCCCATTTTACGAATGTCATGTTCGCCGTGACATCCGTGGATTACGGAGCCTGCGCCGAGGAACAGAAGCGCCTTGAAAAAGCCGTGCGCCAGCAGGTGCATTATTCCAGCCGCCACACCGCCGACGCCTAGCGAGACCATCATCAAACCAAGTTGCGACACGGTCGAATACGCCAGGATGCGTTTGATATCCGCCTGGGCGATCGCGATGAGCGCTGCCATCAGCGCGGTCGTCACGCCGATCCATACAACGACCGTGAGCGACGAGGTTACACCGTTGATCGCGCCTAACGAGAAGAGCGGATACACGCGAGCGACCAGAAAGACGCCGGCGGCAACCATCGTTGCCGCGTGGATCAATGCGCTCACTGGCGTCGGGCCTTCCATCGCGTCCGGCAACCAGACGTGCAGCGGGAATTGCCCCGACTTGCCGACCGCGCCGCAGAAGATTAGCAGCGCAATGAATGTGGCGCTCGCGCCGAGCATCGCCAGACCCGCGCCTTCCAGGCAACCGCTTCCGCCATCGTAAAAAAGAAGTGTGCTGCTGCGATTGTAGAGCCAGAGCATTCCGAGAAAAAATCCCATGTCGCCGATGCGCGTAGTGATGAACGCCTTTTTTGCAGCAGCCGCTGCGCTCGGTCGCTCTATCCAGAACCCGATCAGCAAGTAGGAAGCGAGCCCGACCAGTTCCCAAAAAATGAAAAGCAAAAGCAAACTGTTCGCGATGACCAGGCCGAGCATCGCACCGGAGAAGAACGACAGGTACGCGAAGAAACGGGTGAAATTTTTGTCCTCGGCCATGTAGCCGACGCTGAAGACAAAAATGCAGAGGCCGACGAGCGCGATCATCACCAGCATCGCGGCAGCAAGCGGATCGAGGACAAATCCGAGGCGCAAAGTTTGTTCACCGAACGTGAACCAGGTGAAATTCTGAACCGCGCGAAATCCACGTGTCTGCAGCGTCGTCAGAAACGCCAAGGCGGACATGATCAATGCGGCGATTTGGCCAGCGACCGCCAGCGCCGCTGCACTCTTTCGGCGCAACTTTGCCAAGCTCAAAATCACAAGTGATGCCGCAAAGGGCACCGCCGGGATGAGCCAGAGATTACTCACGATCACTCGATTCATCCTTTGAGCTGATCGAGTTGATCGACATTCGTCGTGCGGTAATGGCGGTAGACCGCAATAACCATAGCCAGACCAACCGCGGCTTCAGCAGCGGCGATAGCAATGGAAAAGATTGCAATCATCACGCCCAGTGGTGGTTTAGGCTGCGGGGCGAAACGCCAGAACGCGATGAAATTCAGGTTTGCGGCGGCCAGCATCATCTCGATGCCGATGAGAATGAAGATGGCGTGGCGGCGGCTCAATGCCGCGAGCAGCCCAATTGAAAACAATGCCGCGGAGACGATAAGGAAGACTTGGAGGGTCGGTGTCATCGCGCGGCGAACTGGTTTGGGTAGCGCACACGTCTCGCGTGCTGGTTTCGGCGTCGCGCCGAAACGATCTTTTCGCTAGGTTTCGCATGCGCTGGGCATGGAGACAGCAGAACGAAAGTCCGCGATCGCGAGGACGCGCTCGCCAGCACGCGAGACGCATGCGCTACCCAGGCGCGCGACCCGCGTGTCATCGCTTTTCCTCCATCACGAGAATGAGCGCGCCGATCAGCGCGGCTGTCAGCAGGAGGCCGACGCATTGCAATGGCCAGACATAGGTAGTCATCAATGCTACGCCTATTTGTTTGACCGTAAGGGCCGGCATTCGCGGCGCGACGATGGCAAGCGATTGCGTCTTTAGAATGGACCATGTCAGGCCGCCAAACACAGCGACAGCGATGATAGCCCCGCCCCAATTAAATCCGCGACCCTCTCCAACATCGCGCCGCGTCAGAAGAATTGTGAAAACGATCAACACCGCGACCGCGCCGATGTAAATGAACACCAGCGCCAGGCCGACAAATTCCGCGCCCAGCAGAAAGAAGAACGCCGCGATACCGACAAGGGCCACGGCGAAACTGAGCGCCGCGTGCATCAGTTTTCGCAGCGTCGCAGCCGCCAGCGCTGCCGCGAGCGTGACTATGGCGATGATAATTAAGGCGGCGCTATTCATTCAGCGAAGCGATAGACGCGTGGCGCGAATTTCCGCCGCGTGTCGAGCAAGGTCGACAGGGCAGTGTAAACAACTGCGATCACCACAAGCGACCACAGCCATCCGCGCAAGCCGCGTCCCGTATAATGCCAGACAGCAGCGGCAATGATGCACGTGAACGCCATAGGCAACATGAATTTCCAGGCGAAGTTCATCATTTGGTCGACACGCGTGCGTGGGAGCGTTCCGCGGACCCACACGTAAACGAATAGCAGCACGCTCAGCTTTGCGAAAAACCAGAGGTAGGACGGGATAAACTCAAGCGTGCGCGCAGGCGCATGCCAGCCACCCAGGAACAAAGTTACGGCGAGACCGCTGACGGCGAACATGCCAATGTATTCCGCCATGAAAAATGTGGCATACTTGAACCCGGAATATTCGGTCATGTGACCCGCGACAATTTCCGACTCGCCTTCAGGGACGTCGAAGGGAGTGCGATTTGATTCCACGAGACCTGACACAAAAAACAGAATGAACGCGGTTACGCCCCATGGCGTAAAGACAAACCAGCGCGGGACTACGCCAAACGTGTAACCCGCCTGTGCAGCGACAATCCGGCCAGGGGTAAGCGAGCCGACCACCATCACCACCGGGAGCACAGTGATAATGAGCGGCAGTTCGTAGCTGATCATTTGCGCGATGGCGCGCATCGCTCCGAGCATCGAAAATTTGTTGTTGCTGCCCCAACCGGCCATGAACACGGCGAGCTCCGTGCTCGATCCAACGGCGAAGAAAAAGAGAATGCCGCCATCGATTGTGAACAGCGTCATGTTTCGCCCATACGGAATCACGCCCAAGGTGAGGATCGCCACAGCGGCGATGAGGACGGGCGCGAGAAAGTGTACGATCTTGTCGGCCCGTGCCGGGACGATGTCTTCCTTTATCAACATTTTGATGCCGTCGGCAATTGGCTGAAAGAGACCGAACGGCCCCACGCGATTCGGCCCGTAGCGGTTCTGCATTCGCGCAAGAATTTTTCGTTCCAAGACTGAGATGAGGGCGAAAAGCGTGAGGAATACCGCGAGTAGCGCGAAAATATTGATCAGACTCGACACCACTTGAATCACCCACGTCGGCGAGCCCGCCAGGCACGAAAGCAGCCATTGCTTTGCGTTGACAAAGACCTGGTCGATAGACTTGCTCATGCTGGATGAAGAAAACCGTTGATTGGTGCGTTAATCAAGGCAGAACACGGATGACTTTCGGTTTAAAGGCGGCCCGTAATCGCCGGACCAGCAAATTTTGCCTGCCATAGAGCGGTTTTGGCTTTGCAGGAAGCTTCTGCCCAAGTACGTTCGGCGTGCGCCATGCGAACGCTAGTCTTGTCGCTCGCCGCTGTTTTTGCGGGTGCCGGTTTGGTCAGTGGAGAAATAAAAACTCCACAGAACGTGCCGATTGAAATCACTTCCACCGGGGAAACGACGTATGAAAATGGGCTGGCAACAGCGCGCGACAATGTGGCGATTCACATCGGCAACACAGACATTTACGCCGATTACGCACAGTACAATTCCACCACGCACGACGTGGAGTTGAGAGGGCACGTGCGAATCTATCGTGATACGAGCCTCTACATCTCCGAAAGCGGTGTGTACAACACCGAGACAAAGAAGATCCGGACGATAAATGGGCGGACCGAGTCACAGCCTTATTTTCTGACCGGCGCGAATGTGAGCTCAATTTCGGAAAATGGTTATCTCATCCGCGACGGCACTTTTACGACGCACGATTCGGCGAAACCCGACTTCGATCTTCACGCACAGAAGATTCGCATTTATGAAAAGGATCGCGTCATTCTCCAATACGTGACGGCGTACATCGGGAAGGTGCCGGTTTTCTGGTGGCCTTACCTGTATCAATCGCTCAGTGACACGTTCAGTTTTACGATTTCGCCCGCGTACACGAGCACATGGGGACCATCACTCTTGACTGAAGTAACTTTCCCGATCACAGACAACATCAAGGGGCGCGTCCGACTCGATTACTTTGGCCGGCGCGGGCCCGCCATCGGCTTCGATCCCATTATTGATTACGGGAAGGACGAGAACAGTCAGGCGAGACTCAAGACTTTTTACATTCATGATCAAAACCCGGACATAAATCAGACGAACGTGCCTCGGCAGGAGGTTTCTGCCGATCGATACCGGCTTAGCCTCGAAGATCGGACGAACTTTACTGATGATATATATGCCATCGCCAACATCA
>Ga0209377_1000504_pt1 | contig 26083 bp, 24 predicted proteins | sample GraSoiAngelo_141_FD_185898 | JGI IMG/M metagenome (GOLD analysis project Ga0209377, IMG submission 185898) | Grasslands soil microbial communities from the Angelo Coastal Reserve, California, USA - 14_0929_12_40cm (SPAdes) (version 2) | ecosystem: Environmental > Terrestrial > Soil > Grasslands ...
CCGTGACCGCGTTCCAGGAGCGGCTCGCCGCCCTCGAAGGTGCGCAGTCCTGCGTCGCAACCGCCTCCGGGATGTCGGCCATTCTGGCGACCGCGATGGCCACGCTGAAGGCCGGAGATCACGTGGTGTGCTCCTCGGGCGTGTTCGGCGCAACCGTGCAGCTGTTCAGCACCATCCTGTCGAAATTCGGGATCGAGACTACTTACGTGGACGGCACGGCGCCCGCCGCGTGGCGCGCCGCGATAAAGTCGAATACGCAGCTGCTGTTTCTCGAGACGCCGTCGAACCCTCTCACCGAAGTGTTCGATATATCCGCCCTGGCGCAGCTCGCCCGCGAAAAAGGCGCGCTGCTCGTGGTCGACAATTGCTTTTGTACGCCCGCTCTACAGAAACCCTTTGAGCTCGGCGCCGACCTGGTGATCCATTCGGCCACCAAGTACCTGGACGGTCAGGGAAGGGTGCTGGGCGGAGCGGTACTGGGCGCGAACGGCCCGGTGATGGACGCGATTTTCTCCTTCCTGCGGACGGCGGGGCCCACTCTCTCGCCTTTCAATGCCTGGGTGCTGCTGAAAGGAATCGAGACGCTCAGGATCCGGATGGAGGCGCAATCGCGAGGCGCGCTCGAGCTCGCTCGGTGGCTCGAGTCCCATCCGCGCGTGGAGCGCGTGCACTACCCTGGGCTCGCGTCCCACCCGCAGCACGCGCTCGCGATGCGCCAGCAGCGCTCAGGAGGTGCCATCGTCTCGTTCGTCGTGAAAGGCGGGCGCGAGGCGGCGTGGCGGGTGATCGATTCCACGCGCATGATCTCGATCACGGCGAACTTGGGCGACACCAAGACCACCATCACGCATCCCGGCACCACAACGCACGGGAGGATAAGCGCCGAAGCCCGCGCGCGCGCGGGGATCACGGAAGGCCTGCTGCGCGTCGCGGTCGGGCTCGAGTCGGTGCGGGATCTGCAGAACGATCTCGTCCGCGGACTGAGTTAGGGTTTTTGCGTGCGGTAGCCTTTCTCGTCGCACACCAGAACCCCTCCCGACTCGTACCAGTCCGGTAGCACCCAGCGCTCGCACGTCCTTCCGTCGACGCGATGCTGGTGCCGGGCGGGGCGGTGGGTGTGGCCGTGGATGAGGCGCGGATAGCCGTGCTCGCGCAACATCGTTTCCACCGCGCCGCGGTTGACATCCATGATCTCGGGTGCCTTGCTGCGCTTCTCCTTCTCGCTCCGCTCGCGCAGCGCCCCGATTTTCTCCTTGCGAAGGGCGAGCGGAAGGGAAAGAAATTCCTTCCGCCACGCGGGCGTGCGCACCTCGGCGCGAAACCTCTGATAGTCGACGTCGTCCGTGCAAAGCGTGTCGCCGTGCATGAGCAGCGTGCGCGTCCCGAACAGATCGAGGCTGTGCGGGTCGCCGATCAGGCGGGCGTTGCACGCGGCGGCGAAGTCCGCGCCGAGAAGGAAATCGCGGTTTCCGTGCATGACGTGCAGGGAGGGGCCGCCGCGGGAGCATTCGGCGAGCGCCCCGACGACGGACGCGTTGAACGGCTCGGCGAGATCGTCGTCCCCGGCCCAGTACTCGAACAGGTCGCCGAGAATGTAGAGGCGCTGCGCGCTGCGCGCTGCGCCTCGGAGGAATTCGAAGAAGACGCGATTGATCTCCGGCCGCGATGCACTCAGGTGCAGATCGGAGATGAAGAGAACTGCCAAAGGACCTCTAGACGACTTCAGCCCGCTGGATGATCACGTCCTCCACGGGCACGTCGGCGTGACCGCCGCGTTTCCCGGTCTTGACCCGTTTTATCTTGTCGACCACGTCTTGGCCTTCGACGATCTTGCCGAACACGCAGTAGCCCCAACCCTGGGCGTTCGGCGCCGTGTGGTCGAGGAAGCCGTTGTCCTTGACGTTGATGAAAAACTGGCTCGAGGCCGAATGCGGTTCGGAAGTCCGCGCCATGGCGATCGTATAGCGCTCGTTCTTGAGGCCGTTGTCGGCTTCGTTCTTGATGGGGCTTCGGGCCGGCTTCTGGTTCATTCCCGGTTCGAATCCGCCGCCCTGGATCATGAATCCATCGATGACGCGGTGAAACACGGTATTGGAGTAGAAGCCCGACTCGACATATTCGAGAAAATTCTTCACCGTCGCGGGGGCGCGTCCGGTATCGAGCTCGAGCGCGATGATGCCGAAGTTTGTCTGGAGCCTGACCATGGTCTTTTACTTGACGGGTTTCAGTGATACCGACTCGATCAGGATGGGACGCTGCGGAACGTTCTGGTGCTGCTCGACCGTCGCCGTCGGCGACTTGGAAATTCGCAGCACGGTGTCCATCCCTTCGACGACGCGTCCAAACACCGCGTAGCCGAATCCCTGCGGGGACGGTTCGCGGTAGTCGAGAAAACCGTTGTTCTTGACGTTGATGAAGAATTGCGCGGTCGCCGAATGCGGGTTGGGCGTGCGCGCCATCGCAACGGTCCCCAGTTCATTTTTCAGGCCCCCCTTGAGCGCGAGTCCGGCCTCGTTTTCAATTGGAGGACGGGTTGGCTTCTCGCGCATTCCGGGCTCGAAGCCGCCCCCCTGAATCATGAAACCGTCGATGACGCGGTGAAATATCGTGCCATTGTAGAAGCCGCTGTTGACGTATTGAATGAAGTTCGCGACCGTCTTGGGAGCCTTGTCGGGATAGAGCTCGAGCGCAAAACTGCCCATGCTGGTCTTGAATTCCACGCGCGGATTCTGTGCCCACGCGCAGGGGATTGCGAGCAGCAGGAGGACGAGCGTCGGAATGCGATGCATGTTGATGCTCCTTGGAGGTGGTTTCCGTTCGGTCGGCGACGCAAGGAACAAGCTCGGTTCAGACCGTTCCCTCGTAGACGATGCGCCAGCGCCCGCCTTCCTGCAACCAGTATTGGCGCTTCTTCACGGTATTCGACAGATTGTTCGACCTGTATTCCTGGTCGAAGGTCACCAGTACCAGGCCGTCCTTGCCCGGATCGCGGAACATGCCGAGGTTGCTCAGCTTGACCTTGATCCAGCTCTTCCCGCCGTTTACGAGGCGCTTGTGCCGGCTCCAGCTGTCCAGGTCCTGGTTCGGCGCGGAGAAGCTCTTCGAATAATGCGTGAGGTAGCGCTCGGTGTCGAGGCTTTCCCAGTCGGCCCTCCATTGTTCCAGCTCTTTTCCGAACGATGTCCGTTCGGTCGCCCAATCCTCGGGGCTCAGCCATTCGATGTCCTCGCTGATGATGACCGGCGTGACGCCGATCTGAAGGTTGCGCGCCAGCGCATCGAGATCGGAATTGGCGAGGACGACACAGCCGTTGCTCGAACGCGGCGGTCTGCTGTAGGTGTTCGAAGGCGTCCCGTGCAGCCAGATGCCGTGGCCGTTGCGCCCCTGAATGCGGTCCCACTCGTTCGGGTAGTTGATCGGGAAGGCGCCGCTGCCGTAGAAGTCCGAGAGTTTTTGCCGGGGGAGGCTCTCGGTGACGTGGTATACGCCGATGGGCGTCTTCTCGTCCCCTTCCCGGACTTTCAGCGCCCCGTTTTTTCCCGAGCTCACGTAATAGTCGGCGACGAAGCGCGGCGTGCCGCCGTCGTTCTGGTACAGATAGAGCCGCGAGCGGCGCGTGTCCACCACGACTGCGTATTTTTGATCTTCGCGGAGCTGCAGCAGGTAGCGCGGTACGCGGTCCGCCGGCGGGCGCTCCCGGTAGGCTCGCAGGCGGGCGAGCGCTTCCGCCCTGAGTCCGTCCATGTGCGCCTCGGGTACGTTGGGGGCCGCGCCGATCGTGTTGATGGGCCTGGCGCGCGCGAGCAGCAAGTCGCCCTTGATAAGGTGAGCAAGGCGAAAGTTGGGTCTTACGCGGATCAGTCCTTCTATGTCCTGAAGGGCCGCATCGAGATGTCCCCCAATGATTTCTTCGTAGACTGCCGCAAGCAGCGCGTCCGCCGTCACATCGATGCGCGCACCCTTTGCGGGTGACAGGGTGGAGGGGGCCCCGAAGGTGACGGCTGCGACGAGAACGCAGGTAAGGGTCTGCCTCGACATCAGGCCCCCGTGCGCTCCTGTTGGATGAACCAGCGCCCCTCCTTGCGTACCATGATCAGCGTCTTGTTGCTGTTGGCCTTCAGGTTGTCCGACCGGTACACCTGCCGGAAGTTGATCACAGCGTCGTTCTCGCCCTTGAGGACCACCTTGGGCGATTCGACGGCGACTTCGATCTTCTTGGGAGCCGAGATGCGCTGCCTGCGCGCCGCTTCCCATTGCTCGCGCGCCTCGCCTTTCGGCGTCTTGAAGTCCTGAGCGTAAAAGGCGAGGTAGATCTCCACTTTCTGGCTGGACCAGGCGCTCGCCCAGGCGAGCACCGTCTGCAGCACGGCCGCGCCTTCGCCTTCCTCAAGGCGCGCCGCCTTTTCTGCAGGCTTTGCCGCCGCAGACTTTGCCTGTCCGGGAGCCGGTTTGACCTCGGCGGACTGGGCCGTCGCGGCCTTCGCCATCGTGGCCTTTGCCGCAGGCGGCCGCACCGGCTCCTGCGAGGCTGGCGCAGAAGCGCTCGAGGCGCGCGGAGCGGGGTTGCTCGACATCAGATCGCGGATGAGCGACAGCTTGTTCTTCGCCGCGGCGTTGGACGAATCGAACTGCAGGGCCTTGTCGTAGGCCTGGCTTGCAAGCTTGGTATATACGTCGCCGAGATTCTCGTACGCAGTCGCGTAGCTCGGGTGCGTGCGGATCGACATCTCGAGTTGTTGCCGCGCCTTTTCGTACTGACCTTGCGCGGCATACAGCACCGCGAGATTGTTATAAGGCTCGGGCAACTCGGGGTAGTCGCGCGAGAGGGCGGCGAACACCTCGATCGCTTCCGCCCCTTTATTCTGCTCCGCCAGGATCAGTCCCTTGATGAAGCGGCCCTTGGGATCGCGCGGATTTTGTGCGAGATACTGATTGACCCGCTCGAGGGCCCTCGCATGCTGGCCCTTTTTGACGAGGGCATCGATATCTTGAAGCTCGTCCGCGCGCACCGGGGGCGCGGAAAACGCCAGAGCGAAAATGAGAAGCACAAGCCGCGCAGCGCGCCAGGCGACGTATTTCATTGTGTTATACTTTTTTCAGCCAATCGAACACGCCTCATTCTATCAAGAAGCCTGCAAAGTCTACAGTAATCAGCCCCTTGCGGGAATCTTCTAGATTCTATCGCGTTTTCCTCCGGCGGCCGCGGCGCGGCCAGATTGAATCACGCCGGAGATCTAAGATCTGCTTCGCGGCGATGATGGGTGGTCCCCTTGTCGCTGAAGCGGCAAGGGACGCAGCCGAATCGGTCTCGATGCCATGCTGAAAATCTACAACAGCCTCAGCCGCGGGGAGGAAGCCTTCGTTCCCCTCGATCCGGCGCGGGTGAGGATGTACGTGTGCGGGATCACGGCGTACGACTACTGCCATCTCGGGCACGCGCGGATGATGATCGTGTTCGACATAGTACAGCGCTGGTTGCGCGCAAGCGGCTACCCGCTGACTTATGTGCGCAATATTACCGATATCGACGACAAGATCATCCGCCGCGCGGCGGAGACTGGTGAGCCCGTTCCCGCTCTGACCGAGCGCTTTATCCGATACGCGGACGAAGACGCGGCGGCGCTCGCAGTGCAGAAGCCCGACATCGAGCCACGCGCAACGGACCACATTACCGAGATGCTGGAGTTGGTCCGGAGATTGGAGGAGCGGGGCATCGCCTATCGCGCGGAAAGCGGCGACGTGAACTTCTCGGTCCGGAAGTTTCCCGGTTACGGCAAGCTCTCGGGGAAATCGCTCGAAGATCTGCGTGCCGGGGAGCGGGTCGAGGTCGACACCACCAAGCGCGATCCACTCGATTTCGTCCTGTGGAAACGCGCCAAGGAGGGCGAGCCCTTCTGGCAGTCGCCCTGGGGCAACGGGCGTCCGGGCTGGCATATCGAGTGCTCGGCGATGAGCACGAAACTGCTGGGCGCGCACTTCGACATTCACGGCGGCGGGCAGGACCTGCAGTTTCCGCATCACGAGAACGAAATCGCCCAGTCCGAAGCCGTCCTGGATCGAAACGACAGGCAGCCCTTCGTCAAATACTGGATGCACAATGGATTTGTCCAGCTGCGGGACGAGAAGATGTCGAAATCGACCGGCAACTTCGCCACCATCCGCGAGCTCCTGAAGCGCCACGATCGGGAAGTCGTGCGTTTCTTCGTCGTGCGTGCCCACTACCGGAGTCCTCTCAGCTACTCCGAACAGCATCTGGGAGACGCGCGGCACGCGCTGGCGAGGCTCTACACCGCCCTGAAAGGCGCGCCTTCGGACGCGGCGACGCCCGACTGGGAGGAAATCCACGCCCGGCGCTTCCGCGAGGCAATGGACAACGACTTCAATACGCCCGAAGCCGTGGCAGTGCTTTTCGATCTCGCCAACGAAGTCAACCGCACGCACTCAACGGCGCTCGCACGCCAGTTGCGCGCACTCGGCAGGGTACTCGGGCTGCTGGCCCGGGAAAGCGAGGATTTTCTGCGCGCCGGCACGGGAGACGAGATTTCCGAAGCGCAGATTGGAGCGCTGATCGCCGAACGCAACGAAGCGCGCCGGGCGAAAAATTTCCGGCGTGCCGACGAGATCCGCGACGAGTTGTTCCAGAGGGGAATCGGACTTGAGGACGACCCGCGGGGAACGACCTGGCGCCGCGTCTGATCCGGAGGGGATCCTTCGGCTTGCGAGCCGCTTTGACTAGTAAGCGAACCGTCCCGCTTTGCTGATAGCGGTCAACTCCACGAACCTGGAGCCGTTGTGATTCGACGGGCTGAAATCGACCTGATATCCGCCGACGTTGAAGTTCTGCATCGAATCGAGCGTCTTGAGCAGTCCTTCGCGCGTCGGATTGGCGCCAGCGCGGCGGATCGCTTCGACGAGCACTTTTGCTCCGATGTAGGACTCCAGCGAAGTGAATGAATAGTCTTTTTTGCCGAGCGATTTCTCGATAGCCGCCTGGTATTCCCGCACGATGGGAATTGACGCCCTGGCGTAGGGCGGCACGACCTGGGCGACGACCACGCCCGTACCTTGCTCGCCGAGCTCGTTGGCCAGAGCGCTGGCGCCGACAAACGAGGTGCTCGCGAACTGGGCGCCCGATCCGGCCTTTCTTGCCGATTTGATGAAATCCCCGGTGGTCTTGTAAAGCGTGGTCGCGATGACGACGTCCGGGGCGGCCTTGACGACGTCGGAAACGGCGGCACCCAGGTCCGTCTGGTTGCGCTTCAAGGTCCCGATCGAGGACGGTTTCAGGCCGCGCTTGGTCAGCGCGAGTTCCACCGCGGCAAGGTTCTCCTTGCCTACGGCGTCGTCGTAGTGGATGACGGAAAATTTCTTCATCCCGGTCGTTGAATAAAAATCGACGATCTTCTCGAGTTCGTCGGCGTAGCTCGCGCGAATGTTGTACACGTTGCGGCGAAACGAGCGCATCGGCTCCGCACCGGTAAAGGGGCCGACGAATGCGACCTTGCCCTTTTCGACGAACGGAAGCGCCGGGAGGCTCAGCGTGGCGCTGGCATAGCCGATCAGCGCAAGCACTCCTCTTTGTTCTATCAGGATCCTTGCGTTCTCGGCGGAGCGCTTGGCGTCGTTGGCGTCGTCCAGCGCGATGAGCTCGAGGGTGCGCCCGTTGACTCCGCCCGCCTCGTTGACCTGCTTGAAGTAGGCTTGCAGTCCTTCGCGGATGTCTTCGCCGAGCTCCTTGTTGCTGCCGGAAAACGGAGACGATTGGCCGATCAGGATCCTCGTCTTGGTTACGCCCTGGGCGTGGGCTGCGCTGCCCGCGAGCAAGCAAGCCAGCGCCCCTACCGCCGCAGTGAATGCGCGGATCGTCGTCATTGCTCCTCCTCCTCCTCCTCGTTCGCGGAAAATCGGCCGCTGAAATCGCGGCACTTCTGTCTATTTCAGAAACTTGCCGCCGCGGCCGATCATTGTCAGATCGACGAATTTCGAGCCGCTGTGGCTGGTCGGCGAGAAATTGACCACAAATTCGCCCAGATCCACATTATTCATGCTTTCGAGCGCGGCAACGAGCTTTTCACGCGTCAGGTCCTTGCCGGCGCGTTTGAGGCCTTCGACCATCACCTTGGCGACGATGAACCCTTCCAGACTGGAGAAATTGAAGTCCGTATTGCCGGACTTCGCCATTACTTCCTGGTATTCCTTCACGATCGGTACGCTCGGGCTCCAAGGGAAGGGAACGACCTGCGAGATCGCGACTCCGTAGCCATCGTCCTTGAGCGAATCGGCGAGCGCCTTGCTGCCTACAAATGAAACGTTGTGGAATTGAGTCGAGCTTCCCAGGCGCTTCATTTGCCGGACGAACTCCGTGATCGATGTATACGCCGAGATCATCACGACGCCGTCGGGTTGGGCGGCGTTGATGGCCTTGACCGCATCCTCCACCTTGATCGTGTTGCGTTCGACCTTGCCGAGAGCGGCGATCTTGAGATTGCGCTTCCCCATCGCGATCTCGACCCCTTTCAGGCCGGCTTGCCCGTAGCTGTCGTCCTGGTAAAACACCGCGATCTTCTTGTTGCCGGTCGACACGAGTTGCTCGACGATCTTTTCGGTCTCATCGTAGTAGCTCGCGCGCACGTTGAACACGTAGCGGTTCACCGGGGTGCGCAGCAATTCAGCGCCCGTGAAGGGCCCAACCAGCGGCACTTTGGCTTCGCTCAGGATGGGCAAGGCTGCGCCCGTGGTCGGCGTGCCCACGTAGGATATCAGGGCGAACACCTTGTCTTCCTCGATCAGTTTCTTCGTGGCCTCGACGCACACGGTCGCCTCGTACCGGTCGTCTCGCGTCTTGAGCTCGATCTTTCTGCCGTAAATCCCGCCCCGCCCGTTCACGTAATCAAGATATACCTTGGTTCCAACGTTCATCTGGATGCCCAGCTGCGCGGCTGGGCCGGAGAAAGCGGCCGACTGGCCGAGCAGGATCCTCTTGGAAGTTACGCCTGGCGCCTGACCGAACACCGGCCCGCAGAGCGCTGCTAGAAACGCGATGAATGTCACACGGCTCATCCAGCCTCCTTGTGAGGATGCCCCCGTATCGGGGATTCTACACCGCAAAACGAGGGGCGGCGGCCCTTCACCCTGCTATTGGGCAAAGAATTCCTTGACCTTCTCCATCCAGGACTTGGCGCGCGGGTTGTGTCTCTCGCTGTCTCTCTGGCTGATCATCTCGAACTCGCGCAGCAACTCCCTTTGTCGGTCAGTCAGGTTCACCGGCGTTTCGACGACGACGTGGCAGAGCAGGTCGCCGTGTTCCCGACTGCGCACGCCGCGAATGCCCTTGCCGCGCAACCGAAATATCTTCCCGGATTGAGTCTCGGAGGGGATTCTGATCTTCGCCGCGCCGTCCAACGTGGGAATTTCGATTTCTCCGCCGAGCGCCGCCGTAGCGAAACTGACCGGCATCTCGCAGTGCAGGTCGTCGTGGTCGCGCTGAAAAACGGGATGGGGCTTGACCTGGATCTGCACGTAAAGATCGCCTGTCGGTCCGCCGTTTACCCCGGGCTCGCCTTCGCCCGACAGGCGAATGCGATCGCCATCGTCTACGCCGGCGGGAATCTTGACCGAGAGCGTTTTTTGCTTTTTCACTCGGGCGGCGCCGTGGCAGGTCGGGCAGGGCTCGGTGATGACCTTTCCGGTCCCATGGCATTTCGGGCACGCCTGCTGGATGGAGAAAAATCCCTGCTGCATGCGCACTTGACCGTGCCCCTCACAGGTCGGGCAGGTTCGCGGCTTGGTCCCGGGTTTCGCCCCCGAACCGTTGCAAGTCTCGCAATCCTCGTAGGTCGGGATGCGAATGCGGGTTTCAGTTCCGCGCGCTGCCTGCTCCAGCCCGACCTCGAGGTTGTAGCGCAGGTCGGCTCCGCGGTACACCGAGGAGCGGCCGCCGCGCGCCTGGTTGAAGATATCGCCGAAGATGTCGCCGAACGCGTCGGCGAAGCCCGAGAAACCGGCAGCCCCGCCGCCGGCCATGCCCGCGCGCGGATCGACACCCGCGTGACCGTAGCGGTCATACGCGGCGCGCTTGTTGGCGTCGGTCAGGGTCTCGTAGGCCTCTTTGGCCTCCTTGAACAGTTCTTCGGCCTTGGGGTTGTCCGGATTGCGATCCGGATGGTGCTTCATCGCGAGGCGCCGATACGCCTTTTTGATGACCTCCTCGTCGGCGTCGCGGTTGACGCCCAGCACCTCGTAGTAATCACGCTTCGCCATTTCAGGCTGCTTCCTTACGCGCAAAGGCCGAGTTGAACCGGACGCTTGCGCGTCGGTTCCGACCCGGCCAGTTAAGGCGGCTCGATTGTCGAGCCGTTCTTAACTTTTCTTGTCCTTCACCTCGGTAAACTCGGCGTCGACGACGTCGGCCTCATCTGCCGGTTTCGATGTTTTTGCATCGCCGCCGCTCTGCGCGCCTTGCGCCTGCTGCGCTTCGGCGTAAATCTTCTCGCCGAGTTTCTGCGCTGCCTGCCCAAGCGCCTGTGCCTTGGCGTCGATTTTCGCCTTGTCCTCGGACTTCATCGCCTCTTCGGCATCCTTGACCGCAGCCTCGATCTTCGCTTTTTCGTCCGCTGAGATCTTGTCGCCGTATTCCTTCAACGACTTCTGAACCGAGTGCAGCAGCGAATCCAACTGGTTGCGTGAGGTCACGATCTCGAGCTGCTTCTTGTCTTCGGCGGCGTGCGCCTCTGCGTCTTTCACCATCCGCTGGATCTCGGATTCATTGAGCCCCGAGTTTGCCTTGATGGTGATCTTGTTTTCTTTGCCGGTGGCCTTGTCCTTCGCCGACACATGCAAGATTCCGTTGGCGTCGATGTCGAAGGTGACCTCGATCTGCGGCATGCCGCGCGGCGCCGGCGGAATGCCTTCCAGGTTGAACTGGCCGAGGCTCTTGTTGCCCGAGGCCACGTCGCGCTCCCCCTGCAGCACATGGATCGTCACCGCCGACTGGTTGTCATCGGCAGTCGAGAAGACCTGCTGCGCCTTGGTCGGGATGGTGGTGTTTTTCTGAATGAGTTTGGTAAAGACACCCCCCAGCGTCTCGATTCCGAGCGACAAGGGCGTGACATCGAGGAGGAGGACGTCCTTGACATCGCCCTTCAGCACGCCGCCCTGGATTCCGGCGCCGACCGCGACGGCTTCGTCCGGATTGACGTCCTTGCGCGGTTCCTTGCCGAAGAAGTCCTTCACCGTCTCCTGGACCTTGGGCATGCGCGTCATTCCGCCCACCAGGATCACGTCCTCGATCTCGGAAACCTTGAGCCCTGCGTCCTTCAACGCGATATGGCAGGGCTCGACCGTCTTTTCGATCAGATCCTCGACCAGGCTCTCGAATTTGGCGCGCGTGACCTTGATGGCGAGGTGTTTGGGGCCGCTCTTGTCGGCCGTGATGTAGGGCAGGTTGATCTCGGTCTGCGCGCTCGAGGACAGCTCGATCTTCGCCTTTTCCGCAGCTTCCTTCAGGCGCTGCAGCGCGAGCACGTCTTTCCGCAGGTCGATACCCTGGTCCTTCTTGAATTCGTCGCAGAGATAGTCGATCAGGCGCTGGTCGAAGTCCTCGCCGCCGAGGAACGTGTCGCCGTTCGTGGAGAGCACCTCGAACTGGTGCTCGCCTTCGACTTCCGCGATTTCGATGATCGAGATGTCGAACGTGCCGCCGCCGAGGTCATAGACCGCGATCTTGCGATCGCCTTCCTTCTTGTCCAGTCCGAACGCGAGTGCGGCCGCCGTAGGTTCGTTGATGATGCGCTTCACTTCGAGGCCGGCGATGCGGCCGGCGTCCTTGGTCGCCTGGCGCTGGGAGTCGTTGAAATAGGCCGGAACCGTGATGACCGCCTCGGTCACCTCCTCGCCGAGATAGTCCTCGGCGGTCTTCTTCATTTTGCGCAGCACTTGCGCCGACACTTCGGGCGGGGCGATCTTCTTGCCGCGGAGCTCGACCCAGGCGTCGCCGTTGTCGGCCCTGACGATCTTGTACGGCATCAGGGCGATGTCCTTCTGCACCTCCTTCTCGTCGAACTTGCGGCCGATGAGGCGCTTGATCGCATAGAGGGTGTTCTTGGGATTGGTCACCGCCTGCCGCTTGGCCGGTGCGCCGACGAGGATTTCCCCGTCCTCCATGTAGGCGACGATCGAGGGCGTGGTGCGGGCGCCTTCCGAGTTCTCGATCACCTTGGGCTTGCCGCCCTCCATGATCGCGACGCAGGAGTTCGTCGTCCCGAGGTCGATTCCAATGATCTTTCCCATGGCCTTTCCTTTTGAATTTTCTGGCAAATAACCTTAACGCCGATATGGGGATCAATCCCCCAACTTCAAGCTCGATCGTCCTTGGGCTTGGCCACGGTGACCAATGCCGGCCGGATCACCCGATCGTGCAGGCTGTAGCCCTTTTGCAGCACATTGATGACCGTGTTCGGTTCCTTCTCCGAGGGGAGCATGCTGATCGCCTGGTGCCGGTGGGGGTCGAACTTCTCCCCGATGGGATTGATCTCCGTAAGGGCGGCCTTCGCGAACACGGCGTTCAGTTGCTTCAGCGTAAGCTCGACTCCGCTCCTCAGCGCTTCAAGCGCAGCGGAGTCGGCCGCGAGGGTCGCTTCCAGACTGTCCTTCACGGGAAGCAGGTCCGCAGCGACGGCCTCGATCGCGTACTTGTAAGCGTTCGCGAGTTCGATCACCGACCGCTTGCGGATGTTTTCCGCCTCCGCCTTGGCTCGGAGCCAAGCGTCGTGGTGCTCCTGTGCCTTCGACTCGGCTTGTCGCAGCAGCTCCTCGGTATCGACATCCGCCGGTTTGGCGATGGCCGCGTCGGGATCGACTGACGTGTCGCCCGAAACCTGCGGGTTCGGCTGGTCCGGTTCAGGCATAGATTCTCCGCAAGATGTGTCTCGACGTTTCAAGGGGCACGGACGTGTCCCTTTTTCGCTAACGATTCTAACTGGGGTTCTTCGGGGAGATTTCAAGAGCTGTCGGACCGGCTTGGGCTGTCTCCGGCGCGGTTCTTTTCGAGCCGCGGGCTCCCGGATTCCATCAGCCAGCCGGCGAGATGTTGCCGCGCAATGTCGGCCAAGGCACGAATCCAGTCGTCGCGCTCGTTGAGGCAGGGCAACAGGTGAAATTCCCTGCCTCCCGCGCCAAGGAAGATTTTTCGGCCCTCGATGCCGATTTCTTCGAGCGTCTCCAGGCAATCCGCGACGAAACCCGGACAGATCACGTCCATGCGGCGCACGCCGCGCCGACCGTAGTCAGCCAGGGTGGACGCGGTATAGGGCTGGATCCATTCCGCCCGTCCAAAGCGGGACTGGAAGGCGATTTGCCATTGGCTCTCGGCAAGGTCGAGTCTCTCGGCAAGGAGGCGCGCGGTCTCGTGACATTCGAAGTGGTAGGGGTCCCCTCGGGCGAGCGTGTAACGTGGCAAGCCGTGGAAACTCATGAGCAGCATGTCCGGCCTTCCCGACCGGCGCCAGTGCTCGCGCACGAGATTTGCCAGTGCGGCGATGTATAAAGGGTGGTCGTAAAAGTGCTTCACCAGCCGGACTTCCGGTACGTTACGGACTCGCCGCAGAAACCCTCCTACCTCATCCAGCGTGCTTGCAGTCGTGCTGGCCGCGTATTGGGGATACATCGGCAGCACGAGGACGCGCTCGCAGCCCTCCGACTTCAGGCGAGCCAGCGTGTCCTGGATCGGGGGCTCGCCGTAGCGCATGGCGAAATCGACCGAGAGCGGCATGCGGACCTGCGAACCGAAATAGCCGCGCAGCAATCGCGCCTGCATCTCCGTATGCACCTTCAGGGGGGAGCCTTCCGGGGACCAGATGCTCGCGTACTTCCGGGCCGATTTCCTCGGCCTTGAATTGAGTACGAAGACGTGCAGGATCGGCAACCAAAACGCGCGCGGAATTTCTATCACCCTCGGGTCGGACAGAAACTGCTTCAGATATCGGCGTACCGCCTGCGGTGTCGGCGCATCGGGCGTGCCGAGATTGACCAGCAGCACCGCCGTCTTGGCGATGGCGCCGTGCTCCTGTTTCGGCTCGGGGAGATAGTGCATGCCGAGAGCGGGGAGTCAGAGTCTGGAACAAGGGCCGCTGATCCTGCTTCGCTCCCGGACTCTCGACTCCCGATCTAGTGGCTCGACAGCGCGCTCGACAATAGCTTCGCGGTGATGTCGACAATCGGTATCACGCGCTCATACGCCATGCGCGTCGGCCCGATCACCCCGACCGTACCGATTATCTGCCCGTCGGACTCGTAAGGAGCCGTGACGACGCTGCATTCGTCGAGCGGCGCGACACCGGACTCTCCGCCGATGTAGATCTGCACGCCCTGCGCGTGCGTGCTCAGCTCTAGAATCTGCACGAGCAGGGTCTTCTTCTCGAAGAGCTCGAACAATTCCCGCAGCCGGGACATGTTCGAGGCGAGCTCGTGCGAGTCGAGCAAATTCCTCTCGCCGGATATGACATAGTTCTCCGCCGACTCGGACAAGGCCTCGCTGCTGGCCTCGAGCGCCGCGGTCATGAGCAGCGTCATATCCTCCCGGAGTTGCTTCAGCTCGTCGCGCAGGCGGCGGCGGATGTCGTCGAACGTGAGGCCGGCGTAGTTCTGGTTGAGGAAATTTGCCGCCATGGTCAGCTCGGACGGCGTGTAGGTCTTTTCGGTGAACAAGATCCGGTTTTGCACATCACCGTCCGGTGTTACGATGATCAGCAGTACGCGCTTGTCCGAAAGTGCCAGAAACTCGATGTGGCGGAAAGCGGGGCTCTTGCGTTTGCTGGCAACCACGACGCCCGCGAAGTGGGTGAGCTCGGACAGAAGCTGCGAGGCCGCGCTGATGAGGCGCTGCGGGTGGTCCGGATGAAGATTGTCCTCGAGCTGGCTGATCTCGACGCGGTCGAGCTGCTTTACCGTGAGCAGGGTGTCGACGAAGAAACGGTAGCCGCGCGAGGTGGGAATGCGCCCCGCCGAGGTATGAGGGCTCGCGACGAAGCCGAGTTCCTCCAAGTCGGCCATCACGTTCCGGATCGTGGCCGGGCTCAAATCCAGGCCGGAGTAGCGCGACAGCGCGCGCGAGCCAACCGGCTCGCCCTCGGCGATATAGCGCTCCACCAGGGTCTTGAGCAGGATTTGCGCGCGACGGTCCAGCATAGGCAGCGATTCTACAGAATCGGCCTGATTTGCGGTTTTGTTCGCGGCACTGCAGGCCGCTTTTTGGTCACCCCCACATGTTCATGATTTAATGACGGTATGCCCGCATTCAACACCATTGCGCTGATCGGCCGCTACCACTCCCCCGAGGTCGCGACGGCGCTCGTGACGATGGGCGAGTACCTGCGCAAGCGGGGGCGCGCAGTGCTGGTGGAGAAGGAGACCGCGGCCACCAACCGCGTCAACGGTTTTCCCGTAGCGGACTATGATGAAATCGGCGCCCGAGCCGACCTGGTCGTGGTGCAGGGAGGCGACGGCAGCATGCTCAACGCAGCGCGAAATCTGGCGGCTCACCACGTACCGCTCGTGGGCGTCAATCAGGGACGTCTAGGATTCATGACCGACATCGCTTCGCCTCACATGCTCGACGCCATGGCCGACATTCTCGCCGGCCGCCACGCAATCGAGGAGCGAACCATGCTCGCGGCCGAGGTGCGCCGCGATGGCGTGGTCACGCTCGCGACCCTCGCTCTCAACGACGCGGTCGTGAACAAGGGATCCGTCGGTCGGCTGATCGAATTCGTAGTGAACATCGATGGCGAGTTCGTCTATGACCTGCGGGCCGACGGCCTGATCGTGGCGACCCCCACCGGGTCGACCGCTTACGCGCTTTCATCTGACGGGCCGATACTCCAGCCGAGCGTACCCGGGTTCGCGCTGGTGCCGATCTGCCCGCACACGCTGTCCAACAGGCCGATCATGGTGAGCGACCGCACCGTGATCGAAGTCTCCCTGAAGCGCTCGATCGACGCGCGGCTTCATTTCGACGGGCAACTGCAATGCGACCTTCAGGAGGGTGACCGCGTCCTTATTCGGCGCGCTGAGCACACTGTCAAGTTCGTCCACCCTCCGGGTTACAGCTACTTCGCCATGTTGCGGCAGAAGCTGCACTGGAGCGAAGTACTCTAGCTGCGAATGCTCCTGCATCTTTCGATTCGGGATTTCGCGATCGTCGATCGCCTGGAACTCGAGTTCCGGCCCGGTTTCACCGCCCTCACCGGCGAAACCGGTGCCGGAAAATCAATCCTGATCGACGCGCTGTCCTTGACGCTTGGCGATCGCGCGGGGAGCGAACAGGTGCGTTCCGGAGCCGAACGCGCCGATGTGACCGCGGAATTCGCCATCGATCCCCTGCCCGGGATCGGGGATTGGCTGCACGAGCACGCGCTCGAGGGCGATCCGAACCGGTTGCTGCTGCGCCGCGTAGTGGATTCAAACGGGCGCTCGCGCGCATTCATCAACGGTCACGCTGCGACAATCAACCAGATGCGCGAGGCGGGAGACCGGCTCGTCGACATCCACGGCCAGCATGCGCACCAGTCCCTTCTCAGGCCCGAGGCCCAGCGCCTGGTACTCGACTCGCATGCCGGGCTTGCTGCGCTCGCCGAGGAAACCGGTGGCGCTCATCGCGAATGGCAAAGGCTTCGCCGTGCGAGACTCGACCACGAGAACAACGCCGCGGCACGCGATGCCGAACGCGAGCAGCTCGGGTGGCAGCTCGAGGAGCTGTCGCGGCTGGCGCTGGCGCCCGGCGAATGGGAGGCGATCCAGTCGGAGCACGGGCGGCTCGCCCACGCAGCGACCCTCATGGAGGGCGTGCGGGACGCGATCGATTCGCTCTCCGAGTCGGAGAATGCGGCGCTCGGCGTGCTGTCCGGAGTGCTTTCACGGCTGCGCCCGCTCACCGAATTCGACGGATCGTTGCGCGACACCATTGCCGTGCTCGAATCGGGCGAAGCGCAGTTGCGAGAAGCCGCCTATGCGCTGAGACATTACGCCGATCGCATCGAGCTCGATCCGAAGCGCCTCCGCGACGTCGAGCAGCGCCTCGAAGCGGTGCACAATGCGGCGCGCAAGTTTCGGGCACGGCCGGAAGCGCTGCCTGAGCTCCTGGCGTCCCTTCGGGCACGGGTGAAGGATCTGGAAATGACGGCGGATCTCGAAGCCCTCGCCGCGCAGGAGCAGGCTGCGCGCTCACGCTACGGTGAGCTTGCGGCGCGGCTTTCAGCCGAACGCAGCAAGGCCGCGACGAAACTCGCCCGCGAGGTGAACGCCGCAATGAAGGAGCTCGCGATGTCCGGCGGGCGGTTCGAGGTGGAGCTGCGCTCGCTTTTGCCCGATGGCAGCGTCGCGGGTAACGAACAGGTCGAGTTTCTGGTGGCGACCAACCCGGGCGCCGAGCCGCGCGCCCTCGCCAAAGTGGCTTCCGGAGGGGAACTGTCCCGCATCAGCCTCGCGATTCAGGTAATCACGAGCCGGGCGGCGGCGGTGCCTACGCTGATTTTCGACGAAGTCGACGCGGGGATCGGCGGAGCCGTGGCCGAAGTCGTCGGCAGGAAGCTGAAGACTTTGGGTGGGGAGCGTCAGGTGTTGTGCGTCACCCACCTTCCGCAGGTGGCCGCCCAGGCCCGCGAGCAGTGGTCGGTGTCGAAGGGCTCCGAAAGCGGCAGTGCGCGGAGCCGGGTCGCGGTGCTCGACCAGAAATCACGCATCGAGGAGATCGCGCGCATGCTGGGCGGCGTCGCGATCACTGCGACGACGCGCAGGCACGCGGCGGAGATGCTCGGCTTGCGGTAATATTTGCGGGTCAGTTGACATCAGTTGGCGAGGAGGGCAGGGATGAACGCGGCAAATCGTGAGACGGGCTTAAGCCAGATCGTTCTGCTCGCCGTGATCGCGGTCGCTCTCGCGGCAGCGTACGTTGCGATCTACCTCTACACCGGGGGCGAGAAAGACATGCTGACCGTCGAGACCCGTGGCGTGAGGATGATCTCCGCGCTTTCGGCATACAAGCGGGAGAGCGGCACGTATCCGGAGACGCTGGACAAGCTCGTACCCCAGCACGTCCTGGCGGTAGGCAAGTGTCCGGACGGCGCACCCATGGGCTATCTTGTCTCGGCCGGTGAGTACGTGATTTCCTGTCAGAACGTGGTCTTCAAAACCATGCCGTACAGCTATGATTCGCGATCGAAGCGTTGGCATGGTTGATCGTCGTGTTTCACGGGTTTGTGCAGGCGGAACCGTTCGGCTAGAATCCGGCACTTCCCAGGCGCGTAGCTCAGTTGGCTAGAGTGCATCCTTGACATGGATGAGGTCGTTGGTTCGATTCCAATCGCGCCTACCAACTGTTGCTAATTTCGGCGGCACGGCCGCCGCTTTAACTCCGCGCGTTCGAACGCACGCAAAGCGGCGTTCAACGCGCGGTTTTGTTTTATGACAGTGCATGCCGAACATCCGCCTTCCTGATGGCTCGATAAAGAGCTTTTCCAGCCCGGTCACCGTCGCCCAGGTCGCTCAGGCGATCGGATCGGGACTGGCGCGAGCCGCGCTCGCGGGCAGAGTGGATGGCAAGCTCGTCGATACCTCGCATCGAATCGATCGCGATGCCGAAGTGTCGATCATCACCGAGCGCGACCGCGAGGGCGTCGAAATCCTGCGGCACTCCACTGCGCACCTGCTCGCCTACGCCGTGAAGGACCTGTTTCCCGAAGCGCAAGTGACCATCGGGCCGGTGATAGAAAACGGCTTCTACTACGATTTTTCGTTCAAGAGACCGTTCACGCCGGAGGATCTCGACGCCATCGAAGCGCGCATGGCGGAACTGGCGAAAAAGGATTTCCCGGTGACGCGCGAGGTCTGGCCGCGCGACAAGGCGGTTCAATACTTCAAGTCCATCGGCGAGCGCTACAAGGCGGAGATCGTCGCGTCGATTCCCGCGAACGAAGAGGTCTCCCTATACCGGGAAGGGGATTTCATCGATTTGTGCCGCGGCCCGCACGTTCCTTCCACTGGGAAGCTCAAGGTATTCAAGCTGATGAAGGTCGCCGGCGCCTACTGGCGCGGAGATTCCAAGAACGAGATGCTGCAGCGGATCTACGGGACCGCCTGGGCCAAGAAGGAGGAGCAGGAAGCGTACTTGAGCATGATCGAGGAGGCGGACAAGCGCGACCACCGGCGGCTGGGCACGCAGCTGGATCTCTTCCATCTCCAGGAGGAAGCCCCGGGCATGGTGTTCTGGCATCCGAAGGGCTGGACGCTCTGGCAGCAGGTCGAGCAGTACATGCGTCGCGTCTACCGGGACAACGGCTATCTCGAAGTGCACTGCCCTCAGATCCTCGACCGCAGCCTGTGGGAGAAATCGGGCCACTGGCAGAACTACCGGGAAAACATGTTCACCACCGAGTCGGAGAAGCGCGACTACGTGATCAAGCCGATGAACTGCCCTGGCCACATCCTGATCTACAACAAGGGCCTGCGCAGCTACCGCGAGCTGCCGCTGCGCTACGGCGAGTTCGGCGTGTGCACGCGCAACGAACCCTCGGGGGCTCTCCACGGCATTATGCGCATCCGCGCTTTCACCCAGGACGACGGCCACATCTTTTGCACCGAGGAACAGATCCAACCGGAAGTCACGGCGTTTACGACGTTGCTGCAAAAGGTCTACGCCGACTTCGGCTTCACAGAGGTCGCCTACAGGCTCGCGACGCGCCCTCCGAAAAGGGTCGGCGCAGACGAGCTTTGGGAAAAGGCCGAGCGCGCGCTTCGGGCATCCCTCGACTCAATCGGCCTCGTCTACGACCTGCTCCCGGGGGAGGGCGCCTTTTACGGTCCCAAGATCGAATACCATCTGAAAGACAGCATCGGTCGCTCCTGGCAATGCGGCACCATGCAGGTCGATTTTTCCATGCCTGGACTGCTCGGCGCGGAGTACGTCGCCGAGGACAACGCGCGCAGGGTACCGGTGATGCTGCACCGGGCCATCGTCGGATCCATGGAGCGATTCATCGGGATTCTCATCGAGCACTACGCGGGCGCCATGCCGCTGTGGCTTGCGCCGGTGCAGGTGATGGTGCTCAATATTTCGGAAGGACAGAGCGATTACGCCGCCCGGATCGCGACCGCCCTGAAGGAGGCCGGCTGCCGCTGCGAAGCCGACTTGAGGAACGAGAAAATAACCTATAAAATTCGCGAACATAGCTTGCAGAAGCTGCCTTACCAGCTGATCGTCGGTGAAAAGGAGAAGGCAGCGGAAAAGGTGGCCGTGCGTACCCGCAGCGGTGAAGATCTCGGGCAGATGTCCCTGCCGGACTTCATCGCCCGCCTCCGCAGCGAGGCCCAGGCGGGGAGTACGGCTTAGTTTTTAATTTTCTGGAGGAGGCAACATCGCCACGGAGAGAACGCAGCGTATCAACATCGAGATCAACGCGCCCGAAGTGCGCTTGATCGGAGCGGCCGGCGAGCAAGTCGGCATCGTGCCGATCGCCCAGGCCCTGAAAATGGCCGAGGAAGCCGAGGTCGATCTGGTGGAAATCGCCCCGCTCGCCAAGCCGCCCGTCTGCAAGTTGATGGACTACGGCAAGTTCAAGTACCGCGAGGCGAAGAAAGCCCACGAAGCCAAGCTCAAGCAGAAGCAGATCCACGTCAAAGAGGTGAAGTTCCGTCCCGGAACCGACGAAGGCGACTACAAGATCAAGCTGCGCAACTTGATCAAGTTCCTGGATGAAGGCGACAAGACCAAGGTCACTTTGCGCTACCGCGGCCGGGAGATGGCGCATCAGGAATTTGGCGTTCGGCTGATCGAACGGGTCAAGCAGGATCTCGAGCCGCACGCGGTCGTGGAGCAGTATCCGAAGATGGAAGGGCGGCAATTGATCATGGTGTTGGCTCCGAAGAAGGGCAAGAAAGAAATCAAGAAGCCGGTGAAAAAGGAAGCCAAGAAGGAACCCAAGAAAGAACCGAAACCTGAAGTTTCGCCCTAGGGCGACGGCAGGTTTCAGAAGAAGTGGTGTCGAGGTCGGAAAGCGCTCCGTTGGGGCCACCCGCCGCCATGTCAAAACAGGAGCAGTGCAATGCCCAAATTGAAGACCAAGCGCAGCGCGGCCAAACGCTTCAAGATCCGCTCCGGTGGGAGCATCAAGCGCTCGCAAGCGTTCAAACGCCACATCCTCACCAAGAAAACCACCAAGAACAAACGCCATTTGCGCGGAACTGCGGAGGTGCACGCCACGGACAAGCAGCATGTCCGCGCGATGCTCCCTTACGCGTAAAGGAGAGCCGCCATGCCCCGAGTCAAACGCGGCGTAACCGCGCGCGCCAAGCACAAGAAAGTCATCGCTCAGGCCAAGGGATTCCGCGGCCGTCGCGGCAACGTTTTCAACATCGCCAAGGAAGCGGTGATGAAGGCGGGGCAGTATGCCTACCGTGACCGCAAGCAGCGCAAGCGCCAGTTTCGCGCCCTCTGGATCGCGCGCATCAACGCGGCCGTTCGCGAGCACGGCATGACGTACTCGGCTTTCATGCACGGTCTGAAGAAGGCTTCGATCGAGGTCGATCGCAAGGTGCTCGCGGACCTGGCCGTGGTCGACAAGCCGGCTTTCGCGCAGCTTGCGAGCCAGGCGAAGGCCAAGCTCGGCGCCTAATACGGAAGATCCCCTCCTTCCCCGGGAAGGGTGGCGCACCGCGCCGAGGCGGTCGAATTTCAGATGATCGATCTGGATAAAGTTGTTTCGAGGGCGATCGCCGAGTTCAGCGGCACGAACGACGCGAACGATCTCGAGCACATCAAGGCGCGCTATCTCGGGAAGTCGGGCGTACTGAGCGAGGCGCGGAAGGAGCTTGCCAAGCTACCGCCGGACGAGCGCCGTGACGTCGGCGCGCGTTTCAACCAAGCGAAAGACAAGATCGAAGCTGCGCTCGCCGCTCGCCGCGACGAGCTGGCCGCCGACGAGCTCGATTCGCGGCTCGGGGAAGAGGCGCTGGATGTGACTCTGCCGGGGCGCGGCCTTGCCCGCGGCGGCTTGCATCCCGCGACGCGCACGCTCGAGCGCATCGAGCAGCTTTTTCGCTCGATCGGATTCGACGTGGCGGACGGTCCCGAGATCGAGACCGACTTCCACAACTTCACTGCGCTCAATCAGCCGCAGGACCACCCCGCGCGTTCGATGCACGACACCTTTTATCTGAAGGGAGCCGGGCAAAACCTGCTTCTGCGCACACACACCTCGCCGATCCAGGTGCGCTACATGCAGCATCACGAGCCTCCGTTCAAGATCATCGCGCCTGGCCGGGTGTATCGCGTGGATTCGGACGCAACGCACACGCCGATGTTTCACCAGGTGGAAGGCCTGTGGATCGACGAGGCCGTGAGCCTCGCGGATCTCAAGGGCGTTCTGACCGATTTCCTGCGCAAGTTCTTCGAAGACGAGAAGCTGCGAACGCGCTTTCGCCCGTCTTTTTTCCCTTTCACCGAACCGTCGGCCGAAGTCGACATGAGCTGCGTGTTCTGCGACGGCGCGGGCTGCAGGGTATGCGGGCAAACCGGTTGGCTCGAAGTAGCCGGCAGCGGTCAAGTGCACCCCAACGTACTCAAGGCCTGCGGCGTCGACCACGAGAAGTACATGGGCTTCGCTTTCGGCATGGGTCCCGATCGGTTGACGATGCTGCGTTACGGGATAGACGACTTGCGGCTTTTCTACGATGGCGATCTGCGTTTTCTCGCCCAGTTCACGTGAAATTTCCAGAAAGCTGGCTGCGCTCGTTCGTCGATCCGAAGATATCGACGCGAGAGCTCGCGCGCGTGCTCACCATGGGCGGCCTCGACGTCGAATCGGTCGAACCCGTCGCGCCCGCTTTCGACAAGGTCGTAGTCGGGCAAGTCCTTCAGGCCGCAAAGCATCCCAACGCTGACCGGCTCACGCTCTGCAAAGTCGACGTCGGCGGTGGTACGACGCTTGCGATCGTGTGCGGAGCACCCAACGTCATCGCCGGAATGAAAGCCCCGGTGGCGCTGTTGGGGGCACGGCTCCCGGGTATGGAAATCAAGCAAGCGAAGGTCCGCGGCGTCGAGTCGAGCGGGATGCTGTGCTCGGCGAGGGACCTGGGTCTTTCGCAGGATCATTCCGGCCTGCTTGTCTTGCCGGTCGATGCGCAGCCTGGCACGGATGTGCGCCGGGTGCTCGACCTCGATGATCAGCTCATCACGCTCAAGCTCACGCCCAACCGCGGGGACTGCCTGAGCTTGCGGGGCATCGCGCGCGAAGTCTCGATCCTCACCGCCACGCCGCTTATCGTGCCCGCCGTGACTCCGGCGAAGGCCGCACTGCAGGAAAAACGCGAGATCCTGCTCCAGGATACGGCTGCGTGTCCGCGCTACTGCGGCCGCATCATACGCTCCGTTGACGTAAAAGCACGAACGCCCGACTGGATGGTGCGCCGGTTGGAGCGTTGCGGCATGCGCTCGATTTCGGCTATCGTCGACATCACCAACTTCGTGATGCTCGAGCTCGGGCAGCCCCTGCACGCTTTCGATAACCGTGCGATCGAAGGCGAAGTAATCGTGCGGCGCGCCCGCAAGGGCGAGCGCCTCCGGCTGCTCAACGGGCAGGAGATCGAATTAACCCCCGACGTGCTGCTGATCACCGACACAAAGAAGCCGCTTGCGCTCGGTGGAGTCATGGGCGGGGAGGCCAGTGCGGTTTCAGGTTCGACCGCCGAGGTGTTTCTCGAGGCAGCGTGGTTCAGTCCCTCCGCCGTCGCGGGCCGTGCTCGACGCTTCGCGCTGTCCAGCGACGCGGCATTCCGCTTCGAGCGCGGCGTGGATTTCGCTGCAACCCGTGAGGCCATCGAGCGCGCCACGCAGTTGGTTCTTGACGTCTGCGGTGGTGCGGCAGGACCGATAAGCGAAGCCGCTGCGGCGCTGCCGCAGCGCAATCCGGTGCGACTGCGCTCGAGCCGAGCGAGCAAGATCATCGGCGTGCAGTTCTCCGATGAGCAGATCGCAGGCTTGCTCAAGCGACTGCAGCTGCCGCATGCGCGCTCGGACGGGGAATTTGCGGTAACCCCGCCTTCGTACCGTTTCGACCTCGGGATCGAAGAGGACATGGTCGAGGAAGTCGCACGGCTGCACGGCTACGACAACATTCCATCCCGGCCACCGCGGGCGGCGCTCGCCGTGCTCCCTGTTCCGGAGGGCCGCAGGACCCTCTCCGAGCTCAAGCGGATCCTCGTGGACCGCGAATTTTTCGAGGTCGTGAATTTCAGTTTCGTCGAGGCGCAGTGGGAGAGCGATTTCTGCGGCAATGCCGAGCCGATCGTTCTGGAAAATCCGATTGCAGCCCAGCTCGATGTGATGCGCTCGAGTCTTATCGGAAGTCTGGTCGCGAACCTTCGGTTCAACCTAGCGCGCAAGGTCGACCGCGTGCGCGTCTTTGAGGCTGCCCGCTGCTTTTTGCGCCTCTCGGGGGAAGAGAATCCTCGCGATCCGGCGAGAGCGCTCGCCGGCTACCACCAGCCCCTCCGCGTCGGCGGTCTGGCCTACGGACCGGCCGCCGCCGAGCAATGGGGCATTCCCGTGCGTCCAGTCGATTTTTACGACGTCAAGGGCGATGTCGAAGCACTCCTCGCCCCGCGCGAAGCGCGCTTCGCCCCCCTCGCTCATCCGGGGCTGCACCCGGGCCGCGCGGCCAGCGTCATCTTGGGTGGGGCTGCCATCGGCTGGCTCGGCGAATTGCATCCGCGGTGGCAGCGGAAATATGATCTGCCTCGGGCCCCGGTTCTCTTCGAGCTGGACGTCGTCGGGCTGGCCGCGGTGGACGTGCCCCGATACCGGGAAATCTCAAAATTTCCCCCCGTGATTCGGGATCGTTCCATGGAGTTTGACGAGGCGATACCGGTTTCGGGCATCCTGGAGGAACTCACCCGAAATCGGCCCCCCTTGGTTCAGGATATCCGGCTGTTTGACTTCTACCGGGGGAAGGGTGTAGAAAGAGGTAAAAAAAGCCTTGCTTTTCGGGTAGTTATGCAAGATACTGCAAGGACGTTGACCGATGCGGAAGCGGACGCCGCAATGGCGCAACTTACTGAGCTTCTCGCCGCAAAATTCGGTGCTAAATTACGTACTTAAGTAATGAAGTGGAGAGGGATTCTGCCTCTCCAAGGGAGCGCAAATGACACTTACAAAAGCCGAGCTGGCGGACATGCTTTTCGAGAAGGTGGGGTTGAACAAGCGCGAGGCGAAGGACATGGTGGAAACGTTCTTCGAGGAGATCCGCCTAGCGCTCGAAAACGGGGAGAGCGTCAAGCTGTCCGGGTTCGGCAACTTTCAGCTGCGCAACAAGCCGCAGCGCCCCGGACGCAACCCCAAGACTGGCGAGGAAATCCCCATCACCGCGCGGCGCGTGGTCACCTTCCACGCAAGCCAAAAGTTGAAGGCGCTGGTCGAGCAGACCCATGGAAAGCAAGGCGACCAAGGATAGCCTGCCGCCGATTCCGGCGAAGCGCTACTTCACCATTGGGGAGGTGAGCGAGTTATGCGGGGTCAAGCCGCACGTCTTGCGTTACTGGGAGCAGGAATTCACCCAGCTTCGTCCGGTCAAGCGACGCGGCAACCGCCGCTACTACCAGCACCACGAGGTGCTGCTGATCCGCCGGATCCGCGAGCTCCTGTACGAACAGGGATTCACCATCAGCGGTGCGCGCAACCGCCTGGACGAAAACCTGAGCGCGGCGTCGGCGCGCTCCGCGAGCCCGTCTTCCTCCGCGCCACGCGGGCACGAGACGCGGAGCGTCGTTCTCGCGGCACTCAAACAGGAGCTGAAGAACGTCATCGAGCTGCTGCGCTGAAACTAGGCGGATTGTCTCACCCGCTCTGATATACTTTTCAAAGCGTCGGGGCGTAGCGCAGCCTGGTAGCGTACCTGCATGGGGTGCAGGTGGTCGCGAGTTCGAATCTCGCCGCCCCGACCACTAGATACAATGGGTTATCGGAATAGTCCGATAACCCATTTTTCATTTGGTACACGCTTTGGTACACAGTTTTTCAGGTGAAAATCTGCCCCGTATT
>Ga0209377_1000509_pt1 | contig 25973 bp, 21 predicted proteins | sample GraSoiAngelo_141_FD_185898 | JGI IMG/M metagenome (GOLD analysis project Ga0209377, IMG submission 185898) | Grasslands soil microbial communities from the Angelo Coastal Reserve, California, USA - 14_0929_12_40cm (SPAdes) (version 2) | ecosystem: Environmental > Terrestrial > Soil > Grasslands ...
AGATACGTGATGCTCATTCGAAGGAATCGACAAGATCGCGTGTCGATAATGCGCACCAATCTTCTTTATCGCCTTCGGGTGCGGGTTCCTTTTGCGCGGCGGCAATTGCCTCGTGTACCTGCGCCGCGGCCTCTTTGCGCCACTCGGCCAGTGTCTCCGCGTCCACCAAGTTAAGATCAATGATCGTCTGCTCCGCGACCTTCAAACAATCACGCGCAAACGGTTGCCGTTTAATCTCTTCTGTCACGTAGCTTGCATCATCGTGTTCGCCATGACCGGACAGGCGCAAGACGGATGCAACGACCAACTGCGGCGGTCGCCCAGCGCGCGCACGTTTCACCGCGCCACCGATCACGTCCAAGCACGTGCCGAGATCGGTTCCGTCAAGACTGTAACCTTCAAACCCGTAACCGATCGCCCGATCAACCAAATCATGACACGCGAACTCGCGGTCGTTAGGGGTTGAGTAAGCATAATGATTGTTTGTGGCGACGACCACGAGCGGCACTTGTTCCACTGCGGCAATATTCATTCCCTCGTGCAACGAACCGGTCTGCATCCCGCCTTCGCCGATGCACGCCAGTCCAACAAAGTTTTTCTCGCCTTTAAATCGTTTCGCCATCAACGTGCCCACTGTGACCGAAATCATCGCCCCGAGGTGGCTGATCATTGCGAGTTCGTTCTTACGCGGATGACCTCGATGAATGTTGCCGTCGCGCCCGCGCATCGGCCCCAGGCGCGAGCCCAGATAGGTGCGCGTCACATCAATCAGCGGTTCGCCGAAGGCAGATCGCCCCGCCTGGTCGCGAATCAATGGCGCGAAGATGTCGCCTTGTTGCAAAAACAACCCGCATGCGACGCTGACTGCCTCCTGGCCTTTACCGATATAGACTCCGCCCGTGATCAATCCGCCGCGATAGAGACTAACGAGCTTTTCCTCAAGCGTGCGCGTCAGCAGCATCCAGCGGAATGCCTCAAGGAAACGGTCGTGCGGCGGCGCGGTCTTTTTTGTTTTTGATTTCGCGGTGCGCTGCGCCGTCTGAAGCATCCAGCAATTTTACGCGAGATCGACGATCGCGCGCAAAAATTTTTTGGCGCTCGAATTACACAGGTGGAACGCGTTGTCCTCAACGCGTTGGGGAAAGACTCGCCCGTGCCGCCGCCCTATCTTCTCTGGAGAACCCGATCCATCTATCGGGTCGCCAGCGCGAGGCGCTGTTGTCTGGAGTTCTGTTCGCCTCCGTTGGAGGTTATTTCAGTTGAAACTTGCCTGGGCGGAGTCAGCTTCATTCCAACCAGCCTGCTCACACCACGTTCTTCCATTGTCACGCCGTAAAGAACATCGGCTTTGGCAATGGTGCGTTTGTTGTGTGTGATAATGATGAACTGGCTCTGTTCTACGAAACGCTCCAGCACCCGGATAAAACGGTTGATGTTGCCTTCGTCCATTGCCGCATCCACTTCGTCCAGAATGCAGAACGGGCTCGGTCGCACCATATAGATGGCGAACAATAACGCCACCGCGACCATGGAGCGTTCGCCTCCACTCAGCAGCGAGATGCTTTGCAGGTGTTTGCCAGGAGGCTTGGCGGTGATTTCGATTCCGCAGTTAAGCGGGTCGTTCTCATCCAGCAACGACAAATCCGCGCGCCCGCCGCCGAAGAGTTCCGCGAACATTTCGCGGAAGTTGGTTCGCACCTCGGCAAAGGTTTCGCTAAACAACTTTCTGGTGGTGGAGTTGATCTGCGCAATCACATCGAGCAACTCGCGACGCGATACCGTCAGATCGTTGTTTTGGTTTTCGAGAAAACGATGACGTTCTTCGAGCTCATCGTACTCATGAACGGCATCGAGGTTCACCGGGCCCATGTTATCGAGCTGCCGGGTGAGATCCTCGATGAGCTTTTCTACGTCTGAAGAAGCGAGCTCCGGGGAGCCGGGCGTCGCAGGAGCTCCGCCCTCCACCTTTTCACTCCGCTTCATTTGAGCGCTCAGGGTCTTCTCGAACGCCGCGTGATCCGCCGCGAAGGCGCGAAGATCGACGTGGTACTTGCGCGAAATATCATCGGCCAGATTGTTGATCTTCATTTCCAATTGCGACTCGCGCACTTGCCGCTGAGCGCGGCGGTCCTGCAATTCGCCTAACGAATTGCGCAGACGTCGCAATTCGGTTTCGCTATTGGAAATCTCGCCGAGCCGTGTGGCGCGTTGCTCGGCAATTTTCAAGGCATTCGCTTCTGCTTCCTCACGCTGCGAGGTCTGGTCTCTAATCAATGCTTCCGATTCACGCGATTCCTCAGCCTGTGTGGCCAATTTTTCTTCGTAGATCTCAATATCCGCCTTTCGCACAGCAATCAGCTCGACCAGCTCGGCATCACGAGCGCTCATGGGTTCGCGTTGCGCGATCAAATTTTCATGGCGTTGACGCTCGGTCGCGACGGTCAGCCGCAGTTGATTAATTTTTTCAGTCAGCTGTTCCTCCCCAGACGTGGCCTGTTTCTGCGCAACTTCGAATGTGGCCAACTCGGTCTGCTCTTTTACGAGTTGATTGCGCACCGTTTGAAGTTCGCGCTCCAGCTGTGCGACCCGTTCGTCGGCCGCGGCTAACTGACGCTCCAGCGCAATTTTCTCCGTTTGCAAATTCTCGATCTTACGGTGGGCCTCACTGAATTCGCCCTGGAGCCGGGATGCGATTTCGAGCGCGGTTTTCGCCTCGTCGCGTCTGGCGCAAAGTGAATCGCGCTCCTTGGCCAGTGCCGCTTCTTGTTTCGCGAGGTTGTCGATTTGCGCCTTGCGCTCCAGCAAAGAGACCGCGCGTACTTCACTACTGCCGCCAAAGACGATCCCTTCCGTGGAAATAAATTCGCCGGCAAGCGTGGCCATCGCCAGCGTAGGCTCGTGCCTTTTGCACTCGAGCGCGTGTTGCAACTCGGAAAAGATGACGACGTTGCCGAGCAATTGCCTCACGAGTGGCTCGAGCGATGGCGGCACGATCAGTTTATCAGTGGCCCAGTCGAGTGCGTCTTTCGGCAGAACTCTTCGGACTGATTGCTCTGCAGGCGGTATTAGTTGCGGAATGAGTAGTGCAGCCTGTCCGAGCTTCTTCTTCTTGAGTCGCGCAATGATTTCGGAAGCAACGTTCGCATCTTTCAAAACGATGGCGTGTAAATTTCGGCCGAGTGCAGCTTCGACGGCCGGAATGAATTTTGGATCGACATCCAGTTGCGCAACAAGTGAACCGGCAATCGCCTCGTGGAACTTTTCGGAACCGTCCACGCCTTTGAGCACAGCTTGCGAACCTTGCGCGAGCCCTTCACCCTGTTCGTCGAGCTGGCGCAAAACGTCCAATCGGGATCCTTTTTCGGCGAGTGTGCGCTCAACCGCAGCAAGATTTTCTTCTACTTTGGAGAGTAGTTCCTCTTTCTCTCGCACGCTGGCCTCGACATCAATTGCTTCGCGCTGGTTCGCTTGGAGTGAGACAGCGATTTGCTTAACGAGTTTCTTACGCCCTTCGATTGATGTCTGAATTTCCTTGGTAAGTTGTGCGATTTGAGCGCGGCTCAATTCGCGGCGCGTTTTCGTTCCGGAGAGTTCCTCTTCAAACGTCGAGATTCGGCCTTCAGACTTGGAAAGAGCGAGTTGCAACTCCTGCAACCGCATCGCGCGCTTGGGGCGATTTTTTTGCATTTCTCCGAACAGACTCGTGAGCTCGGCCAGCTCGGCTTTTTTTTCTTTCAGGTGCCTCTCGATTTCTGCGATCGAGTTGTTGGTTTGCTCGATCTCAGCGACCTGCTGTTTGCGTTTCTTTTCAGCCTCGGCGATGTCGCGCCGCGCGCGTTCAATGAGCTCAGCGAGCTCTTTAGCGCGCTGCCGGTTGAACTCAATGCGGCTGCGGTGCGCGGCGATTTCGCTCTCCAGTCGCTGCACTTCCGCACGCGAATCAGCGATCTCGATGTCAATCTTGTCCAGTGTACGGCGTTCTTCTGCGAGCGCATTTTCGGTTTTGTCGATTTTCGCGCGTGTGGCATGCTCGGACTCGGTGAGGCGCTCAAGTTCTTCGCGGCAGGCGGCGAGATCGCGCTCCAGCGAAGCAAGCTGTTTGCGCGCCTGATGGGTTTCGAGCACCCGCAGGTCGGCGTGCAAAGCCTGGTAGCGGCGAGCTTTGCCTGCCTGTCGCTGCAACGAACCGATTTGACGTTTTACCTCTTTGATGATGTCGCCAATACGCAGAAGATTTGCCTCGGTGGCTTCCAGCTTGCGGAGTGCTTCGCGCTTTTGCGCCTTGTATTTTGTGATTCCGGCCGCTTCCTCGAAAACTGTGCGGCGATCTTCCGGACGCGAACTCAGGATCATGTCGATCTTGCCCTGCTCCATCATCGAGTAAGCGGCCCGTGCGATTCCGGTGTCGGCAAAGAGATTTTGAATGTCACGGAGACGGCAGGACGTTTTGTTTAGCAGGTATTCGGAGTTGCCATCACGATAGACGCGTCGCGTGACGCGCACTTCGTGCCACTCGATTCCCAACTCTTCAGCACAATCCGTGAACGTAAGTGACACCTCCGCAAATCCTACTGGTTTGCGTGTCTCCGCGCCGTTAAAGATGACGTCCGCCATTTCGTCGCCCCGGAGCGACTTGGCAGATTGCTCACCAAGCGCCCAGCGGACGGCATCAAGAACATTGGATTTTCCACAGCCGTTCGGCCCGACAATAGCGGTGGTGCCCTCGTGAAAATTAAAAATCGTTTTGTCGGCAAACGACTTGAAGCCGAGTAGCTCGAGCGATTGTAGATGCATGATGGGCCGAATCTCGGGCCTCGGCAGCCTCAATACAGCAAGCTTCTAGGGGTTACAAGCGAAAAAACACCATTTAAAGGGGTTCTGGAACCCTCCAGCCACAGGATGTTGCGGTATACGAGGCATCCGCTCAAGATTTGAACGCGTCTGAGTTGCCAGCAGAAATCCATGCTTTCGAAATAGGAACCAGCCATTGCTTTAAGCGAGAGAGCTGAAGTCATTTCAGGAGCGTAGTCGCGTAAGATCGAACCTGCGCGGACGCTTGATGCGGTCTTTCTCGCCTCTCCCCCGCGATGAGGAGAGGATGAAGGTGAGGGGGGCGGCATAATTAGCGACGCCTTCGAGTACACCCTCACGCTCGCCCTCTGCCTCGCCAGGGAGAGGCATCCCCCTGCACGTGCCACGCGACGATTCCCTGCCATTCGAAAAACACGACCCTTAAGCCGCACAGCCTAGCTCGCGCTCTTGCCTCGAGCAACTGAATCACGCAGGATGCGCCGATGGCCCACGAGACGGCGATATCTATCGACCGAGCGGAGCGCGTCGATCACCAGTTGGTTCGCGGCATTGGAGTTCCAGCCCTCACCGCGAACATCGTCAGTTCGACAATCGGTGCGGGAATTTTCGTTATTCCGGCAACAGTCGCGAGAGGGCTAGGCTCGGCGGCGCCACTTGCATTTGTTTGTTGTGCGGTTGCGATGGTGTTGTTCGTCACTTGTTTCGCGATCGCCGGCAGCCGCGTGTCTTTGACCGGCGGTCTTTATGCCTATGTGGAAGTCGCGTTTGGTCGTTACGTCGGATTCCTCGCTGGTATGCTTTACTTTCTAACTGCACTTGGCGCGGTTGCCGGCGTCGTAAACGTTTTGGCAAACTCAGTCGCGCTAGTGGTCCCGTTTCTCGCCAGTCCACTAATGCGAGTTCTCGTCATGCTCGCCGTTTACGGCTTGCTCGTGTTCATCAATATCCGCGGCGTGCGCGAAGGCGCGGGTGCGGTCACCGTGATCACGTTCGCAAAGCTTCTGCCCCTGTTACTGTTTATTTGCGTGGGAATATTTTTCATTCACGCGCCGAACCTTGCCTGGAGCGGTTGGCCGAGCAGCAAGTCGTTAGGCGATGCCGTTATCCTGCTGATTTTCGCCTTCGTCGGAATCGAAGTGGCGTTGATTCCGAGCGGCGAAGTGAAGAATCCGGCCCGCACCGTTCCGCGGTCGGCTTATCTCGCGCTCATTGTCACGACGATCATCTACCTCATGATCCAACTCGTGGCGCAGGGAACGCTCGGCGCCAATCTCGCGAAATACCCTGACGCGCCATTGGCCGAATCGGCGGCGAAATTTCTCGGGAACCTAGGGCGCACGATTCTTTTGGCCGGAGCCAGCATCTCTGCATTTGGATTTGTGACGAGCGACATCCTGAGTTCACCGCGCATGATTTTTGCTTTCGGCCGCGATGGCGCGTTGCCGCAGTTTTTCGCGCACGTTCATCCGCGGTATCGGTCACCAGACGTCGCGATCATTACTTACGCGACACTGGCCTTTGCGCTGTCAATTAGCGGCACGTTTGAGAAGTTGGCGGTCCTTTCGAACGTCGCCGTGTTGTTGATGTATCTGCTTTGCTGCGCCGCCTGCTGGTTTCTGGTGCAACGGGATGTGCGCTCGGACGGTGAGCCTTTCAATTTCCCTGGAATGAAGATTGTGCCTGCGCTCGCGATCCTCGCGATCATTTGGATTCTCGCGCATGCGACGCTTCGCGAATTCGTCGTTACTGGAATCGTGCTGGCGCTCGCGTCGATCATGTATCTTTTGCGTGGCCAACTTCGGCGGAAGTCGTAGGCAAACGGCGAAAACCGATTAGTTTTTGGCCATGCGCGACAATTATCTTGAGGAGTATTATTCGTTCCTGCGGTTTCCGAGTGTCTCGACCGACAATCAGTACAAGGAAAAGCTGGAGGAGTGCGCACGGTGGCTCGTGGACAAACTCACGAGCATCGGTTTAGAGACGCAGCTTGTCCCAACGCGTCGTCATCCGATTGTTTGGGCACGCAACAAACATCAGCCCGGACGACGGACAGTTTTGATCTACGGACATTATGACGTACAACCGCCCGATCCCTTGGAGCTGTGGGATTCGCCGCCTTTCGAGCCTGTTTTGAAGAACGGCTATGTTTTCGCGCGAGGCGCAACAGACAATAAAGGCCAAATCCTTTCGCACATTCTCGGAATTCAGGAAACGATGGAGGAACATCACGATTTGTCCGTGAATTTGCATCTTGTCATCGAAGGGGAAGAGGAAATCGGCAGTGGCAACCTCGGCAGTTTTCTAGAACAAAATCGGGACGCACTGAAGTGTGACGTAGCAGTTGTTTCTGATACCGGAATGATCGCGCGCGGTGTGCCGACCTTAAGTTATGGTCTGCGCGGAGTGACCGCGCTCGAGGTCAAAGTGACTGGTCCGAAGATGGATTTACACTCCGGCGTGTTTGGAGGGGCCGTTGCGAATCCGATCACCGCACTCGCACAATTGTTGGCCACGCTTCACGACCGCGAGGGTCGTGTGGCGATCGCGGGATTTTACGATCGCGTGAAGCCGCTGGAAGATTGGGAGCGCGAAGCGTGGCGAAAGCTTCCCGTCGATGGCGACAAACTGATTCTTGAAGAAACAGGCGTGCCCGAGCTTTTCGGCGAAGCCGGCTACAATTCAGTGGAGCGGATTTGGGCGCGGCCGACTGCCGAGATCAATGGAATCGGCGGAGGTTACCAAGGGCAGGGAACAAAGACCGTGATCGCCAGCCACGCGATGGCAAAACTGACGTTTCGTCTCGTTCCGGAGCAGGAAGGCGACGAAATTCTCAAGCTCGCAAAGGAGCATTTGAGAAAGCATCTCCCCAAAGGTGTCACGCTGGAAATCACCACCGGGCATAGTGGGCCGTGGTATCTCACCGATCCGCACTCAGCACTCGGCGAAGCGGCGCAGCGTGCGCTGCGCAAAGCGTTCAACCGCGAACCCGCTCTCATACGCGAAGGCGGCAGCATCCCGATCGTCTCGCAGTTTCGCGGCATTCTAGGCATCGAAACGTTGCTAATGGGACTCGCGCTTCCTGATTGCCGCGCGCATTCGCCCAACGAGAATTTTCCCATTGAAAATTTCGAGGGCGGCATTCGTCTCGACAAAGCGATTCTTCAGGAGCTCGCATAGTGTCATGTCGACCGAAGTGGAGACATCTCTGGCCCCCTCGAACGGGAATTAAAATAAAAACCAGAGATGCCTCGACTTCGCTCGGAATGACAACTGGTCTTGACCCCGGATTTGTTTCTCTTGCTGTTACTTCGCTTCACCCGTGAATGCTGTGCCGTAGCGTGCGCTGTCCTCAGCGCATACGAAACGAGTGATCGTGCGCTGGATTCTCCGCTGGGGACAGCGGACACTACAGCGTCACACTCGCACGCTTCGAATTTATGAAATGGCTTCTAGTCTTTGCGATCTTATTGGGAGCTATTGATGCGGCGCATCCTGCTGAAGAGTCGTTAGGCACAAAGATCAAAAAAGTTTTCGAACCTGAACCGACTCCGACTCCATCACGCAAACATCGCAAGCATGCGAACAAAGCTTCGCCGACTCCGTCTCCAACTCCTTCGGCGAAGAAGAAGAAGAAAGCTTCTCCGACTCCATCTCCTACTGCGACGCCGAAGACCAAATCAAAACGGAAAAAAGCGAGCCCATCGCCGACACCCGCGCCTGAAGAAAGTCCATCGCCAACTGCAGCGGAAACTCCTACACCTTCGCCTCCACAGCCTTCTGCTCGTGGAAAAAAAGGCGCGCCAAACGTGACTCTTTCGCCTGAGGAAATCGTGGAATACGACACGTATCCGCCCAAAGTACGGCAAATAATCGACACTGGCCTCGCGCTAACAAAACAAAATCTCGGTTACACCTACGGCTCGGCCGATCCCGCAAATGGCGGCATGGATTGCTCCGGTTTCGTTTATTACGTGCTTCGTCAAAACGGATTTCCCGACGTTCCGCGCGATTCCAGCCAGCAATATGTCTGGGTGCGGAAAGCGGGGAATTTCAATGCGGTCCTTAGCCGCCACGAAGATTCATTTGAACTCGACGACCTCAAGCCGGGCGATCTGCTCTTCTGGCGCGGCACGTATAACATCGATCGCGACCCGCCCATCACGCACACCATGATTTATCTCGGCCGCGAAAAGCGAACGAAAAAGCGCGTCATGGTCGGATCAAGCGACGGTCGCACCTATGACGGCAAACAACGCTGGGGCGTCAGCGTTTTCGATTTCAAATTACCGCCACCACCCAGCAGCGGCGACGCTAAAATCAGTCCAGTCTTTGTCGGCTACGGACGAATTCCGGGTCTAAGCGAAGATTAAGACCGTCAATCAATATCATCTGACGAGATAATAGAAGAATAACAGCATGAACATCAGAAATGCTATTATGTAGAACCACTCGTAGTATCGGAGCGGGCGACCCAACTTAACGAGTTGCTTATCTGGCAGTCGCTCGAAGCAGCCAGTCAAAATATATTTTGTAATTTCCCAACCCGATTTGGCGTCGTTAGGAAGAAATGGGTTCGGCGGGCCCAAGCGCACCCATTCCCGATGACAATCGCGCCGCAGACGGTAAAAGAAGAGCATGTGAAGTGTCTATTCCAACGATCGCGAGGCCGATAATAATACTTGAGGGATCATGGTCAGCGAAGCGTCATGGATGGTTCAGGGGCTTAGTAATTCCTACAGGACTCGGCGACGGTTTCGCTTCTGTTGCAGAGGTTGGTTGAATCGGAAAGTGATGCACGCGGCGCTCATATCTCACGAAGGCAAACGCAACTAGCGCGAGTATCACGATCAACACAACGCGCTGTTCGCTCTTTGAGAGATCGAAAATCCTAAGCAGGCGTTTCATTTTTGACGTAACGAATTGGATCTTTTCTTCCGGCTTCGCAAAAGCCTTTGAGTCGCAGAAGACACGAATCGCATTCGCCGCAGGCGAGACCTTCGGGCGAGGGATCATAACAACTGTGGGTCAGCGACAGATCGACGCCGAGTTCAACAGCTTTGCGAATGATTTCGGCTTTCGAAAATTTGATTAGCGGCGTGTGAATTTGGAAGCGTCTGCCTTCGACGCCAGCCTTGGTCCCAAGATTGGCGAGACTCTCAAACGCTTCGATGAATTCGGGGCGGCAATCGGGATAGCCGCTGTAATCGATCGCGTTTACGCCGAGAAAAATGTGATCGGCGGGAATCACTTCTGCCCAGGCGAGCCCATAAGCGAGAAAGATCGTGTTCCGTGCCGGGACATACGTGATCGGAATTTTATGCGCGATTTCTTTTTCCGAACGCCGCTTCGGCACGTCGATGTCGGCCGTGAGGGCCGAACCGCCAAAAACGCGCAAGTCGATCTTTGCGACGCGATGCTCTTTTGCGCCTAACGAGTTGGCGATGCGGCGAGCGGCCTGCGTTTCGATCAGGTGACGCTGGCCATAATCGAACGAGAGGCCGTAGGCTTCGTATCCTTCCGCGATCGCGACCGCCAGAGTCGTGGTCGAATCAATTCCGCCACTCAGAAGAACGACCGCGCGTTTCATTTTATTCACACGCAAGGTTCAATGGAGGCGTAGGATCATTCGCCGGCGGGCCCGGCGGTCGCGCCCTACTACCTTCACTCGTTATCCCTGCCGGATTTCCTGTCCGGATACTCGGCACGCACTGTGAGGGCAATCCCGCCGCGCGCGGAGAATTGCGCGGTCACGATTGCTTCGCGCGGCGCGCAGGCTTTGACGAAATCGTCCAAGATACGATTCGTTACCGCTTCGTTGAACGCGCGCTCGTTCCGATAGGACGCGAGATAAAACTTCAGCGATTTGCTTTCGACGCAGAGACGGTCGGGCACGTAATCGATATCGATCCTGGCAAAATCCGGCTGGCCCGTGATCGGACAAACGGAGGTGAAATCATCGGTTTCAAAATGAATCCGGTAATTGCGATTAGGTGCCGGATTCGAAAAAGTCTCCAGCCGCGCTTCGGCGGGCGAAGCAGGAATTCTCGCTTCGCTTCGCCCAAGAAGCGTCAGCTTGGATGTTTTGTTTTTCGCCATCGGAAACGAATTAACTCGTCACTCGCACCGCGTTCAACTCACGTTTCTGGGTAGCGCATGCGTCTCGCGTGCTGGTTTCGGCGTCGCGCCGAAACAATCTTTTCGAAAGATCTGGAAATTTGCATGGCGTTTACGCGTCCAGAAAAGTTCGCGATCGCGAGACGCGCTCGCCAGCACGCGAGACGCATGCGCTACCCGGAAAATGCGCGCAGATCGTCGGCGACGTCGGGGGATATTTTGCTGCGAGTGCGTCGACATCGCCGACCTCGATGTCGACTTGTTCTACGCCGGGCCATTCGGTGCTCGCCCCGAGAAACCAATTGCGCTGGCCGATCACGCGCGCAGTGTGAAACGTATTGCCAGGGATAAGAAGCTGGACGCGTTGACCGGCGCGCAGGTCGGGTCCGACAATGACGCGCTCGGTTGCGCCGCTTTCGTAAAGCATCAAAACCTCGATCGGATCACCCAGGTAATAGTGATAAAGCTGGTCATTGCGGATGCGGTGCAGGCGCACCGGCGCATCAGGCGTGACCATGAAATAGAGTGCGGAGCCTGCCGGCCGTCCATCAATGAACGGTGCCGGGAGCCCACCGGGCGCGATTTGCTTGTTACTGATGAAACTGACGCGCACGAACCCGCACGTGGCATGCGGTTCAAGCTTAAGCAGATTGCGAATGTCCTCGGCCGTTAGGTCATCGATCATTTGTTTCTGTTGAACATCGAACGTCGAACATCCACCGTCCAACGTCGAATTGTCGAATGAACAACGAAGATCAAAACGCGAAGGCAAAAGATCGCATCGGCGAGATCGATGTCATCGCGCAGGACCCGAAGACGGGCGAAGTGGTTCTCGTGATGAATGAACCTGACGAGTGGAACGGCTCGGATGAACAATTGCTCGCATTACAGGAGCGGTTCAACACTTACGTTTCATTTTTGCTCGACGGCGAAATGGCAACCGACCATCCGCATCTCGCTGGCAAGCCGGCACGCATTGAAGTGCGTTGCGTCCACATGCCCGACGCTCGCGCGCTCGAATTGCTCGCTCTCATCTATGATCAGCTCGCATTCCAAGAAATTAAGTTGGAAGTGGTGGTGAGGGACAAGGAATCAATGACGAAATCCGAATGACGAATGACGAAGGAATGACGAAGTCCGAATTTCGAAAAGCATGCGCAATTGTTCGTTCGTAATTTCGTCGTTCGTCCTTCGTTCTTTATCGGGTAGGTTGCGTCCGCTGTGCCCGTTCGTGCAAACCAGACGCGCTCAGCGTCAATCAAGCCAGATATTGCGACGGTCACGTTGCGCAAGGTGACGCTGCAGTTGATTCCGTTTCTGTTTGTTCTCTACATCGTCGCCTGGCTGGATCGAGTGAACGTCGGCTTTGCGGCGCTACAAATGAATTCCGATCTCGGATTTAGTTCGGCCGCGTTTGGCTTCGGTTCGGGCGTGTTCTTTCTGGGTTACTGCCTGTTCGAAGTGCCGAGTAACCTCGTTTTACATCGCGTGGGAGCGCGTCGGTGGATCGCGCGGATCATGATGAGCTGGGGCGCCATATCAGTCGCGATGATGTTTGTTCGGACAACGCTCGCTTTCTACGTCCTGAGATTTCTGCTGGGAGCCGCGGAAGCAGGTTTTTTTCCAGGGATGATTTACTACTTGAGCCTGTGGTATCCGGAGGCGCAACGTGCGCGCGCGATCGCAGCGTTTATGACAGCTGTTCCGGTAAGCGGCGTCATCGGCGGCCCACTTTCGGGCGCACTCCTCAGCCTGAATGGAATCTACGAGCTCGCCGGATGGCAGTGGCTGTTTCTGATCGAGGGACTGCCCGCGATTTTACTTGGCGTGATCGTGCTGGTTAATCTCACCGATCGGCCTGAAGCAGCGCACTGGCTGATTCCGGCGGAGCGACACTGGTTGGTTAGTAAACTTGCGACCGAGCCCGCCGCCTGCGCTGCGGCACATCCGATTCATACGTTAACGGCATTGGGAAATCCGACGGTATGGCAGCTTGGGATTATCTTTCTTTTAGCTGCAATTGGTTTCTATGGATACTCGTTTTGGGCGCCGCTGATTATCAAATCGCTCACGGGAAGCAGCGATCTGGGCGTAGGGTTTATCCTAAGTGCAATAAGTGCCGTGACGATCGCCTTTATGGTGTTGAACAGTGCCCATTCCGATCGCACGGACGAGCGTCCTCTGCATGTGGCTGTTCCGTTGTTAATCATGGCCGCGGGATTTTTTGGTTGCGCTCTTCTGTCCGAACCGCGATTGGCCGTCTTATCGCTGGCACTCGTTCCGATGGGGCACTGCTCGGCGTACGGTCCATTTTTCTCCATGCCGACACGGTTCCTAACCGGGGCGGCGGCAGCCGCCGGTATCGCGCTGGTGGTGACGATCGCCAACGTGGGCGGGTTCGTCGGTCCCACGTTGATGGGCGCGATGAAGGATCGCATGGGTACGCATAGGCCTGCGTTCATGCTGCTAGGTGTATGTGCGATGGTAGCGGCGCTTCTCGCGCTGCGGCTCCAGCGAGTTGTGGCTCTTCGCAGGTTGCAGACGTTTTAACGTGTCTGCAATCGCGCAAAAAAATCCTCGAAGAGTGCGTCGTAAATTTTTCCCCGCTCTGGATGATATTGTACAGCGAAGGCGAATGGGCAATTCCGCAGGCGCACTTGCTCGATGATGTCATCGGTAGCGGACCACGCTTCGACCTCGAAGTCTTCTGCGAGTCGATTGACCGCCTGGTGATGCGCGCTGTTTACCTTTTCGTAGCGATGAGTTGCGTTTCTGTCGTAACGCAGTGGCTGGATATCGCTCTCTTTTTGCTCTGGAAGATTATGGCCCAGAATGTCGAGCTTGAGTGTGCCGCCGAGCGCCACATTCAAGACTTGGATGCCTCTGCAAATGCCGAAAATCGGCAGACCACGCGCCAGCGATCTTGTTATCGCATCGAATTCCCAGCGGTCGCGCAGAGGATCCACATCGTTGTGGATTAAGCTTGGATCGACGTTTTCCTGGCGCAAAAATTCTGGCGAAATATCGGAACCGCCAGTGAGCAGAAGACCGTCCATTTGGTCCAGCGCAACGTCGCCTTTGCGCGCGTCGAACACATGAACGTCAGGATGCTTCGCAAAAAATGGCTGAAACCATTTTTCATCCTTCGGGCGGATCCAGGTAGCTAGATTAGGCATCGGCGAATTTGCGACTTTGTAGTCGGCATGTAAAGAGCACCTCGATGTTACACGTGGATGCCCCCAGCACTTTAGATGAGCAAGTGGAAAGGCTGGCTGCCGAAAGCAAAGCTCGAGCGATCGCAATAGCGCTGCATGATTTAGAGAGCGGTTTGCGATTTTCCCTGCGGGGCGACCGCTGGTTTCATGCTGCAAGCACGATTAAAGTCGCAGTGCTTCTCTCTGTTTTTCGCGCAGTAGATGAGGGCCGATTTCGGCTGGATGATTCGCTACACGTGCGAAATCGTTTTATCAGCGTAGCAGACGGCTCTCCTTTTTACCTCGACCGCGACTCCGACGCGATGCCTGAGCTGTATCAGGCCATCGGACAGACAGCGAAAATTTCCGCGCTCGCAGAAGGGATGATTTCTTCGAGCAGCAATCTCGCGACAAATTTGCTGCTCGATCTGCTCGGGGTGGAATATGCACGAAAGGTCCTGCGGGATGCGGAAGTGGAAGGAGTGGAACTGCGGCGGGGTGTTGAGGATCACGCGGCACACGAAAAAGGCATGAACAATGAAGCGACTGCCAATGGGTTGCTGACGTTGTTGTCCGCTGTGCGGGGCGATTTTCTTAGCAGCGAAAGCAAAGAACAAGCGATCCGCATTTTGCTGGAGCAACGATTTAAATCGATGATTCCTGCCGGTCTTCCAGCGCATGCGGCAGTGGCGCACAAGACAGGCGAGATCTCGACCGCCTGTCACGACATGGGAATTGTGTATTTGCCCGAACGCGAACCGTACATCGCCGTTATCCTGACTGAATTTGATCCGGAAAGAGAGGGGCGACGCGAGACCGTCGCAGCTATTTCCGAGGCGATTTACCGCTCGGTGATGCGAATGGAACCGAGATCAAATGAAGGATGTGGTATTGCGCGCGATTGACGGTTTGAATCTGCCTGAAGAGTACCGCGCCTTGCTTCGACCAGGCGAAGCGGAAACAGATTTTTGTGGCAATGCTCATCATCTGCCGCGCTTTTTCTATGAAATCAGTAGCTGGCAGGAAGCGCACCAGGTTCGGCTGGCGCCGCACTTCACGCTCGCGGAATTGATGCTGGTTGATTGCCGTGAAGCGAGGCTGCTTCTGAGCCAGTTTCCTCATTATGTGCCGTGCGCAATCGTTTTACTTGCGAGATTATTGGAGGATTTTCGCCGCGAAGTCGATGCCCCGGTTTTCATCAGCGCAAATGGCGGGTACCGGTCGCCCACGCATCAGATTGGCGGCGCGAAAAGTATTCATGCCTGGGGAACAGCTGGGAACATTTACCGCGTCGGAGACACTTTTCTCTCCGATGCGAAATCAATTGAGAAATATGGGGCCATCGCCACATCGCTCGGTCCGGCTGTGTTTGTTCGGCCATTCGGCCCGCGACAAGGGCAAACCGACGACCATCTCCACATCGATTTAGGGTTTGCGAGCTTGACTCCGCGCGAATGCAGCGAGGCGAGTTGAGCTCTTATTGAGCACATGAAGGATCTCGGAACAGAACGGGGCGGCCGCTTTTTTCGCAAGCGCGCGCATGTTGCAACACCGCCGCGCGCCGTGATCGGCTTGGAAGCGGAGTTCAATCTTTTCGTCAATGGACGCAGACGGCGTCCGGAAAAGGTGTTTGGTGACCCGAGCCGTTTGGTACGACGTCGAATGATTCCACGGACAGGCAAATCCTTTCAATTGCCGGCTGGCGGCGCAATTTATTTCGATACAGGCGTGATCGAAGTCGCGACGCCGATTGTTGAACTCGAGCCCGGCTGTTGTTATCGCGCGACGCGCTTACTTTGGGAACAAATCCGCTATTTACGAGTGGAGCTCGATCACTGGGCCAACCGAAACGGCTACCAATGCCGCCTCCAGGGTTTTAGCGCGCACTATAATTTTTCATTTCCCAATGCGCGGAAATCAAAATTTCGCAATGCGACGAGGCTTGCGTATCTGCTCGCGCACATTTTGCCAGCACCCGTGCTTTTGTTGGCGGCGAACCGGCAGAGCAGCGCCGTCGGCGTTCGTCCCCGAAGGACCCGAGTCGAAGTGACAGCTGATTTTACGCCGGATCCCGCATTAATGCTGGCGACGTGCGCTTTCGTTGCGGGCGCCGTAGAAACAGTCCTTCGCTGGGAAAATTTTGGCCTGAGGCAATTGAACCGAAATGGAATTCCTCGCATCACGCCGTTTCGTCTGCGAAGACATTCGTCGCGCCGCGGGTGGCGGGTCACGTCCGATTCGTTAGGCCAAAATCCGTTCACGGCGGATACCAATGCGCCGCTGTGGAAATTGCGCGACGGTCGAATACTTAGCTTCCGTGCAATCGCGGCAGAAATTTTGAGGCCATTTCGCCGGCGAATTCGGCGGATTAGCGACTCCGGCACGCTCGAGCACATCGCTGCGGTTTTCGATGGAAATGCGCGCTCACTTCTCGATTTCGAGAAGCGGCCTGAAGCTTATGATGACGTGGGGCGGGCGATCGATTGGGGACGCCGCCGGATGCGACGCTGGTCACGATCCAAATACGAAAAAATCATCCATCGGGTGATTGCGCGCGAACCGATGCGCATTGGGCAAAAGCGCTATCGGGTGGACCGCATGAACGGGTGGTACCAAGTCGATTGCCGAGAGGTGGGAACAAGACGGCGCCGGACATTTAATCTCGACGAACTGGTACAGATGTCGGCTGCGAAAAAGCTTACTCCCACAGCATCACGCAAAGGCAACGCTGCCAAAAAGCGTCGCGCATAAACGAAACGTGCATCGGCTTCTCCGAAGATCATGCCAGAAATTTGGCCCCGAAGGCGCATTGCTTTGCCAACGCGTTGAAGACAACGCGTTCCACCCTACAGCCCCATTAACTCGCGCACGTACTTTACTGGCGGGCTGCCGTAGGAGATCACCTGGTCGTTGTATTTCTTTACATCGAAATCTTTGCCTAACTGCTTCTGTTCCGCTGCGCGAAGATCGAGATGCTCGGTCGCACCGACGAAATAAGTGGAAAGCTGTGCCGAGGTGAGCCGGGCGCGTTTCCATTTCGCCACCGCTTCACCTTCCTGTTGGAAGGTCTGTCTCATCATTAAATCCATCGCTTCCTTTTCGGTCATGTTCCCGGCATGAATGCTTTGATCGAGAATGGCATTGGCGATGGCGCGTAGCCGCATCTTCAACTGTTGCATCTTGACCTCCGGATCGCCGTAGCCCTGTTCTGCCATCATTTGCTCGCAATAGACGGCCCAGCCTTCGATGAATGTGCCGCTGCGAAAGATTGCGCGGACCAACGTCGGCGCACGGAATTCGTTAGCGTGCGCCAGCTGCAAGTAATGCCCGGGCATTGCTTCGTGCACAGTCAAATCGCGAATTTCATAGTTGTTGTATTCACGAAAGAACGATTCTTTCCGCTCCTTTGACCAGTCCTTCGGCGTCGGTGCGACGGCGAAAAATGTTTTGCCGGTTTTGTCGAGGGGGCCAGGCGAATCGCAGTATGCGATAGCGACGCCGCGTTTGAATTCGGGCATTGCGATCACGTCCAGCGGCGTGTCCGGAATGGCGACAAGATTATGCGACTTCACGAAATTGGTCGCTTCGCCGACAACTTCTTTCGCGTAACTGACAACTGTGGCGTCGTCGGGATGTTGCTCGGCAAGTTTGTCGAGGACTGAGGCAGTCACCTTATGTTTGTCCGCGAGCGTTGCCGAGTCTGCGTTGGGAAAATATTTTTTGTAGAGGGGCAGCGCGGTCTCATAGATCGAGGTTTGCGTCTGTTGCAGGTCGGCCTGCGCGCGCTTCATGATTTCTTCCATCGACAAGTCGGACGCGAGCGCGAAACGCAGCTTCTTTCGAAACTTCTCGGCACCAAGGCGGAAATTGCCGTCGGAGCGGGGGAGCAGATCGTTCTGGAGCCATTTCTTGTAATCCTCCAGAGCAGCTGCCGTCTTCTCCTGTAAAGGCGCCAGCTCCTTCTTCGTTTGCGGCGCGCGATCGAGGAGCGGGGCGAGGCCTTCGCGTACCAGATTGATTGCGCCCTGCGTTTGCTCAATCGCTGTCTCTGTGTGAACTCGTGGAGGGTGTTGCAAATTGGCTTTCGCCTGGGTGATCACGCGGGGAATTCCTTCCATGCGCTGGCGCAAGTTCGGAATCCGCTTTTCGGGCGGTCCGAAATCGCGCGCGACCAACAGATAAAGACTGTTGGCCAAACTCTGCATGTAAACGAGTGGATTCCACTCCGCTTGCTTCAGCTCTTCCGCTTGGAAGATCTGGTAATCGATGTTCTCCTTCAGGACCCGAAAATCGATATTGTTCGCGCCGGTGAGTTGGGACCCGTCGATGGTGTTTAGCCTGTCGCGAAATTCTTTTTGCGTTGCGAGGTCTTTCGCTCGCGCTTCAGGCGAGTAATCGGTCAGGTGACCGTCAAACCGATGGTCACCTAGCTCGGTCGCATCTTCCGGATTGGATCGCAAATACTGCTCGATGTAATCGTGGGCAATTTTTTGAAACTCGTCGTCCTGCGTAGTGGCCGCTGCGCTCAACATCGACAACGACAATAAGACGCCAGCTGTGATGACGATTTTCATCCGACCTCAGCTCGGACTGCCGCCATGAAGAATCGGCTCCGTGGCGATCTCATCGAGCGTGGGCTGCTGTGTCTGGAGATAAGTGCGGCCCTTATAGAAGCAGGCGACAACCACGAAAACGGCAGCAGCCACGAACATCAAAACTGTGAAGAACGTGAAGTATTGATAGTCGGTCAGCTTGCGTGTGCCATCAGCGTTCAAGTCCCACGCGTTAAACTTTCCAACGAAGAACTCGCCGAAGGCGACAGTGAAAAGCCACAGCGCCATGACGGAGCTCTTCATCGTGTTCGGGGCCTGTGTGTATGAAAACTCAAGCCCGGTGATCGACACCATCGTTTCGCCAAGGGTCAGAATGATGTATGCGAGGAACTGCCAATTTATGCTCGGCCTTAAACCAGCATCGATTTGTCCCTGGATCCAAACAATAACGATAAAAGACAAACCGGTGAGGAAAAGACCGATGCCAATTTTGCGCAGTGGAGTAAGCGGAAAGACGCGGTTGATCGCAGGGTAAATGACGTAGTTTACCAACGGAATAAAAATCAGAATCAAGATCGGGTTTGCCGTTTGCACCTGGGCGGCGATCAAATCCATTCCGAGCCAATGCAAATTCATTTTCTCAGCTTGCAAGGTCCATTCGACACCGTTGCTCATGCCCCAGAGTGCCCAGAAGACCAAAATGAAAACGTAAACCATCGCGATCCTGAGGAGCGTAATGAGGCCCTCGCGGCTGAATGTTTCTCGCAAATAGCCGAGTCCCCCTGGGGGCACGTGCACCATCTTGTTGCGACCGCCCCAGAAAAACAAAGTGGCGATTAACATCGTTATGCCGGGGATTCCAAATGCCCATCCGGGTCCGTACTTAGGATTCGCAAGGAGCCATGGACAGAGGATAGAGGAGATGAAGGAACCAGCATTAATTGAGAAATAGAACCAGCCAAACATCTTTGAAAGCAGATGCTTGTTCGATTCGCCAAATTGATCACCCACGTTGGCCGATACACATGGCTTGATGCCGCCTGCGCCCAGACAAATCAGCGCCAGTCCTAATACGAGCATCGTCCGTTGTCCCACCGCAATTCCCCAGGAGGTGGCCATGCACGCGAGTGTGAGGTTGCCAAAGCAGTACGCGATCGACAGCGATAGGATGGTCCAGTATTTGCCGATCCAACCGTCGGCGATAATTGCGCCGAGAATCGGAAGGAAATAGACGCCAAACACAAAATAATGCGTGTACATGTACGCCTCGTTCGGACTCATCGGCGCGAGCACCCCGGACTGATTCAAGATGTAATGCGCCATGAAGACCGTCAGCACCGATTTCATGCCGTAGTAGGAGAAACGCTCGGCCGCTTCGTTGCCGATGATGTACGGCACGCCTGGCGGCATGGTGCTGAGGTTTGGCGGCGAAGTTAGATATTTGTGTTTGGCCATGTGATCTCCTTTTCCTAGCGAGCTTCGTGCGGAACAAATTCGGCCGGCGTTGGCGACGCCGAAGATTCGTCAAAATCTTTCTTTGTCGCCTTCGACCAGACCTTCGCTGGATCGGGCTGTTCTCGCTGGACTTCCGGCATTTGGCCTAGAGGATGTTTTTCGCAGGATATGCAAAACAGTAGTGTGCCGAGCGCAACAGCAATGACGCCCTGGCGAACGAAAAGAGCCATAATGCGCTGGCACAGTTATCAGTCTCTGGCGTCGCGCGCAAGGTGAAAGCGCGCCCTTAAATCGTCCATCCTGATTACGATCAACAGGCGAGCGCCTCGACAACGGGATTGAAAGACACCAGCATGGAGTTACTATCAGACGCGGTGGCCCGCACAGACAAACAGAGCGCTTGGAGCGAAGTCTTCGCTCTCATTCTGCTTTTTGTCGGCACATTGCTGTTTTTTGCACTGATTTCCTACACGCCAAAAGATATACCGTCTTGGATTTGGTTTAGCCATATTTCGCCGTCGAATCATCCTGCGCAAAATTTTATTGGGCCGGTAGGGGCGATTGTGGCGGGAATTTGCTATCAATGCATCGGCGTTTTCGCGTCGTTGTTGCTGGCAGCAGTTCTACTCGGTTTCGGCGCGGCGAAATTGTTTCATCCTCGATTGCGTGTGACGCCCCGAATCCCATGGATCGTCTTGTTCATCGTATCTGGTGCGTGCCTCGACCAGTTATGGGACATTAGCCACCTGCTTGGGTTGAAGGTGCCAGTGGACATTCAGGGGCCCGGTGGCCTGATCGGCTATCGCCTGTCCGACGCACATCGCGGCCTGCTCCCCGCAGCACTCGGCCCTGTCGGCTCGCTACTTCTTGTGCTGGGAATTTATGTGACCACGCTCATTTTGGCTACAGGACTGCGCCCGATTCATCTTGTTCGCGAGACAGTTGGCGCGACGCTGCGCGCCGGAACAAGACTGCACGAATGGCAATTGCAGCGGAAGCTTAGAAAGTTGGATCTCAAGGAAAAACTGGAAATCAGCGAGAGGCAGCTCGCCAAACAAAGGCGAGCGCTCGAAAAGCAGCTCAAGAAAAAAGGCATGCCTGTGCCCGAACCGCTCGGAGCGACCATTTCGCCGGAGGAACTGGCAAACCGGCCGATACCGAAAGTCGTCGATACAACTGCGTTACCCAGTGAGCATGTGACGGTTGGCAGAAAACCGTCTCTTGCGGAATTGCGTGCGAGCGCTGAAAGACCGAAGCTGGATTCGAGCGCAGAGAGCACTACTTCGAGCTGGGAAGATTATGTCTTGCCAGGGTTCGATCTGCTCGATGAACACAGTTTCGAAGGTCGGCCCGCCACCGATCCCTCCGAACTCGAGGAGGTCCGGAAAATCCTGATCGATACGCTGGCGCAGTTCGGCATTGCAGTGGCGCCAGGCGACATTACCAAGGGCCCCACCATAACGCGCTACGAAGTGTACCCGGCAAAAGGTGTGCGTGTGGACAAGATCGTTAGCTTGGAGCGAGACCTTGCCCGAGCGACTCGCGCCGAGCGGATCAATATTCTCGCGCCGATTCCCGGCAAAGACACGGTCGGCATCGAGCTGGCGAATACTCGAAAAGCGACAGTGAAACTGCGCGACCTTTTGCAGTCAGCCGATTGGGACGAGGCGAAATCGCATGCGAAAATTCCGCTTGCGCTCGGCAAAGATGTTTACGGCAAAGCGATCATCACTGACTTGGCGCAAATGCCCCATCTACTTGTCGCCGGCACCACTGGCAGCGGGAAGAGCGTCTGCATCAACGCCATGATCGCGAGCATACTCTTCCGCTTCACGCCGGAAGAACTCCAGCTCATCATGATCGATCCAAAGGTGGTCGAGCTGCAGGTTTACACGAACCTGCCGCATCTGCGTTATCCGGTCATCACCGATCCGAAAAAGGTACTACTGGTTTTGCGCGGATTGATCGAGGAAATGGAGAAACGTTACAAAATTTTCGCACGTGTCGGTGTGCGTAATATCATCAGCTTCAATGGGCGCCCGGCAAAAAAGAAAGATGTCGATCTTGCGGAAGGGTCCGCGGAAATCAAGGTGCCGCGCGACGACGAACTAAGAATTCCGGACAAGATGCCCTACATCGTCGTCATCATCGATGAGCTGGCGGACTTAATGCAGACGGCGCCGGCCGATGTCGAAAGCGCAATCGCGCGCATCACGCAAATGGCGCGCGCGGCCGGCATTCACATCATCGTCGCGACCCAAACGCCGCGCGCGGACGTGATCACTGGCGTGATCAAGGCAAACATTCCGAGTCGGATCGCGTTTCAGGTCGCTTCGAAAATCGACAGTCGCGTAATCCTTGATGAGAACGGCGCGGACCGTTTGCTTGGCCAGGGCGACATGCTTTATCTGCCGCCGAGCACATCGCGCTTAATTCGCGCGCAAGGCGTGCTGGTGACTGACCAGGAAATTCATCGCGTCGTTGAATTTGTTTCAGCGCAAAGCCCGCCCGCGTTCGATCAATCGATGCACGAAAAACTCGAGGCTGCTAGCACTGGGACCGATGACGTCACCGAAGAAGATGAAGAGCTGGTCGAAAAATGTCTGGAGATTATCCGCCAGGAAAAACGCGCCTCCACTTCATTGCTTCAGCGCCGGCTCCGGCTTGGTTACACGCGCGCGGCGCGCATCGTTGATATTCTGGAGCAGCGCGGTATTTTAGGTCCCGGCGAAGGCGCCAAACCACGCGAGATTCTGGTCGATCTCGATGCAGCCGTTTAGCCGGCATTTCGCGTCATGACGATAGAAGGGCTCGGTAAAAAATTTCAGGAAGCGCGGCGCGCGAGAAATCTTACGCTCGATGAAGCAGCGCGGATGACGAAGATTCGTCCCGCCCGGCTCGCGGAAATCGAGGCAGACGATTTTTCTCAATTTCCGAGCCTTGCGTACGCAAAAGGGTTCCTGCTCATCTATGGAAAATTTTTGGACGTGGATGTCACGCCATATCTTGACGCGTTCGAAGATTCTGAGCGCGTGACGGTCGATGGCTATTCATACCTTCAGGAAAATCGCCCTGAGAAGCCGGTCAGTGCGCCGGTTGTTCCACGCCGTCCCGCTACCGGCGGTCGCGACCGCATCTCGCCGATGCCACTTATTTTCGGGATCGTGGTGTTAGTGATTGGCTTTACTGTAATGAAATTGCTCTTGAATGTGCAGCGACTCACGCCGGGGCGGGGGGGATCCACCGCACAGACGTCACCGAGCACATCGCCTGTTCCAGCCTCTAAACCCGTCCCGGTTGCAAGCTCGCCAAGTACTGTTGCGTCCGCCCCGTCCATTGCGCCAACAGTGTCGCCTGCGGCGACGATCGCGCCGACCGCTGTAACGATGGCTTCCGCAAAGACAAGTGAGCCGGAGGTACGTCGAGCCAAACCTGTGACTCGGCAAGACCTGGCCAAAACACAAGAGGCAACAACTTCACCACCGGCAGAATCCGGCGAACAGAATCGGGTCGCTATTCGCCCGCTCAAAAGAACCTACGTAAGAGTGATCGTAGGCGACGGGAAGGGGAGTCCCGCGTTCGAGCGCTGGGTGTCGCCGGCCGACGGCACGGTTGAATTTCGCGGTAAACATGTCTCGATTCGGGTTCTCGATCCTGATGCCGTTCAGATCACAAAAAATGGCAAGTCGCTGGAAGCGGGCGACAAAGATGTGACCGTTAACTAAGACCGGTCATGAATTCGCAAGCTGTAGCGGCAGCCGTGTCGGCTGCAACTTCCCACGTCGAACACACGGAGCGGGCGACACGCCCGCCGCTACAGCGCACGACAGTCGGCATGATCAGCCTCGGTTGCGCCAAAAACCTTGTCGACGCAGAGATCATGCTGGGAAGCGTTTTACAACGCGGGATGGAAATCACATCGCGCCCAGAGGACGCCGATGTCGTGGTCGTTAACACGTGCGCGTTCATTGATTCAGCCAAGGAAGAGTCAATCGAAGCCATTCTGGAAGCACATCAACAACGCGGCTTAAACAGACGACCGCATCAAAGACTGATCGTAAGCGGCTGCATGTCGCAGCGATTCGCGCGTGAACTGCGCAAGGAGCTGCCCGAAGTGGACGCATTCATTGGGTTGGATCAGGTCACTGAGCTTGGGCGGATCATCGAAGAGCTCTTGGGAAAACACTCAACGCGCAACGTCCAACGTCCCACGCTCAATGGAGAAAACGACGAGGCCGATCTCGCGTTCGCGAGCAGCCGGCCCACTTACATTCCCGATTACGACACACCCCGCTTCAGGCTTACACCGGCGCATTTTGGTTACGTAAAAATTGCCGAAGGCTGTAATCACCCGTGCAGTTTTTGCGTGATTCCCCAAATGCGCGGCAAACATCGCAGCCGTCCTCCGGAATCTGTTCTGGCGGAAATTCGCGCGCTGGTTCGCGACGGCGTGCGCGAAATCAACTTGATCAGCCAGGACACTACCTATTACGGGATGGATTTGTGGTCGAGGAAAGCAGGGCCGCGCCAGCCGATCGATTCGACTCGGGGACCGACGCTCGCGGCGCTGCTTCGCGAGATTCAGCAAATCGAAGGCGAATTCTGGGTGCGCCTGCTTTACACGCACCCGGCGCATTGGAGCGATGAACTGATTGAGACCATCGCGCAATGCGACAAAGTCGCGCGCTACGTCGATATTCCTCTGCAACATATCGACGATTCAGTGTTGCGACGGATGCTACGCGAAACATCGCGCGCGCACATTGAAAATGTAATTCATAAACTGCGCGCTGGAATTCCCAGCCTCACGTTGCGCACTACTTTTATCGTCGGATTTCCTGGGGAAACGGATGCGGAATTCGCGAATCTTCTCGAATTCATTCGGCGGACTCGATTCGAACGGCTGGGGATATTCAAGTATTCCCAGGAAGGGGGCTCGCGGGCCGCGAAAATGCCAGGACAGATTTCTGCAAAAATCAAGAACGCACGTTACCGGGCGGCGATGTCGGTTCAACAACAGATTGCTCATGAAATTACGCGCGAGAAAGTTGGAACCGAGCTGAAATTGCTAGTTGATCAGCCGCATATAGCCCGAAGCGAAGGCGATGCTCCGGACGTCGATGCGGGCGTTGTGTTATCCAAAGCTGCGCCTGTCGGGCAATTCATTTGGCGCAGGATCACTGGCAGCCGCGGCTACGATCTGCTGGCTTAGAGGGCGTAGCATTTTCCCTCGAGTGCTAAAGTTAGCTAGTGACAAGCCCACGATTTTTGATCAATTAATTCCGCGATTGATTTGTTTCCCTCATGGCAAGCCCAAACGAGCCAAATAACGAAAGCGTTCGCATTGACTTGCCGCTTCCGACCGCAGAGAAATCGCCAGATCCAAACATAAAACCGCGCGAAACAGTGCGGATTCAGCTGCCGGTTCGTGAGCCCCTGGGCAAGGCGCCTGTGCACGCTCCAACGGAACCACGGAACCCGCCCTCATTCTCGCCGTTATCAGCGTCGGTTATGCCCGCGCCAGAATCACCGTCTTCAGGACCAAAAAAGGAGACAGCGCGTATCCCGCTTGTACCGGACCCACTCCCCTCAGCGGGTCAGATGAAAAACACTCAATCGGTCATCATGCCAAACGTTGCTCCGCGGAATCCTTCAAGCGCTATCGCGCCTGCGGAGAAAAAGCCAATGCTGCTCTACTGGATACTGCTTGGCGTCTCGGCCCTGATTTTGATTATTCAGATTTGGACTTACTTTTCTTAAAACCATGGACAATTCCACCGTTATTATTCTCAATGAATCCAATTTTGACCGCGAAGTGACGCAACACGACAAGCCGGTAATCGTC